>LNAP01001639.1_pt1 | contig 23489 bp, 16 predicted proteins | sample 602601 | NCBI WGS metagenome assembly LNAP01 (sample SAMN02440304, study PRJNA202911) | soil metagenome | biome: Subtropical and temperate rainforests or woodlands; isolation source: soil samples (1 kg each in a 20% v/v slurry with milli Q water) were... ...
GCCGATGGTAGTGTGGGGTTTCCCCATGTGAGAGTAGGTCATCGTCAAGATTAAATTCCGAAACCCCAATTGCGAAAGCAATTGGGGTTTTGTTTTTGTACGACAAAAAATGCCTCATCCCCCGCAACACTCACGTTGGTCCTCTCAGCTGTCACCGCTGCGCGACAGTGCTAAGGTTCGGCCCTAGCTTTTGCATTTTCCAAGGAAGCCCTTATGCCGGACGCCATGTCCCTCAGCGCTGGTTTTATGGTGGTTCACGGTAACCGCCTGGACGAATTGCGCAGCCTGGTGGTCAGCTGGATGCGGCGTTATCCCTTGGCGCCTCTGGAGAATGAGATCGCCCTGGTCCAGAGCAACGGCATTGCCCAATGGCTGAAGCTGGCACTGGCTGAGGATCCCGAGGAAGACGACATGGGCGGCTGCGGCATCGCCGCCGCCATCGACGTGCAACTTCCCGGCAGTTTCATGTGGCAGCTCTATCGCATGGTGCTGGGACGCGATGAAATCCCGCCCAAATCCCTGCTGGATAAAGCCCCGCTGACCTGGCGCCTGATGCGACTCTTGCCCGAGCTGATCGATCAGCCGCACTTCGAACCGCTACGACGTTTCCTCACTCACGACACGGATCTGCGCAAGCGCTATCAATTGGCCGAGCGCCTGGCTGACCTGTTCGACCAATATCAGGTTTATCGCGCCGACTGGCTGGAAGACTGGGCAGCAGGACGTCACCAACTACGCAGTGCTCGAGGCGAGCCCAAGGCCCTGACCCCCGCCAACTGCTGGCAGGCCGAACTGTGGCGTGCGTTGTTGCTGGATGTGGGGGAAGAGGGTATGGCGCAGAGTCGCGCCGGCGTTCACCAACGTTTCATCGAACGTATTCTCAACCTGGAAAAGGCGCCACAAGGGTTGCCCTCGCGAGTGATCGTTTTCGGGATTTCCTCCCTGCCGGCACAAGCCCTTGAAGCCCTGGCTGGATTGGCCCGCTTCAGTCAGGTTTTGCTGTGTGTGCACAACCCCTGTCGTCACCATTGGGCAGATATCGTCGCCGACAAGGACCTGTTGCGCCATCAATACAAACGTCAGGCGCGCAAGGCGGAAATGCCCGCGGTGCTCGACCCACAGACCCTGCATCAGCATGCCCATCCGCTGCTCGCCGCCTGGGGTAAACAGGGTCGTGACTACATCAACCTGCTCGACAGCTACGACGATCCCAACAGCTATCGCTCAGCCTTTCGCGACGGTCGTATCGACCTGTTCAGCGAGAGCCAGCCGCAGACCCTGCTGAACCAGCTGCAGGACGATATTCTCGAATTACGCCCGTTGGAGGAGACTCGCCAATTATGGCCGGCGATCGATCTGCAACAGGACAAGTCGATCCGTTTTCACATTGCCCACAGTGCCCAGCGCGAAGTGGAAATTCTCCACGACCAACTGCTCGCGCGCTTCAGTGAGGACCCCGAATTACGTCCGCGAGATGTGATCGTGATGGTCCCGGACATCGACAGTTACGCGCCGCATATTCGCGCGGTCTTCGGTCAGCTGGAGCGTGACGATCGGCGTTTCATTCCATTCACCCTGACAGACCAGGGCCAGCGTGGCCGCGACCCATTGCTGATTGCCGTGGAGCATCTGCTCAAGCTGCCGGACAGCCGTTTCCCCGTCAGCGAAATCCTCGACCTGCTGGATGTCCCGGCATTACGCGCCCGCTTTGGTGTAGACGAAGCCGATCTGCCGACCTTGCATCGCTGGATCGAAGGTGCCGGCATCCGCTGGGGCATGAACGCCGAACAACGGGCCGACCTGGGACTGCCGGAAGAACTGGAGCAGAACAGCTGGCGTTTCGGCCTGCGCCGCATGTTGCTGGGCTACGCCGTGGGACGCTCCGATGCCTGTGAGGGAATCGAGCCTTACGATGAAATCGGTGGCCTGGACGCGGCACTGATCGGGCCGCTGGTGGCCTTGCTCGATGCACTGGAGACGGCGTATCAGAACCTCACCTTGCCGGCTTCGCCGCCGCAGTGGGGCGAGCGCCTGCAAGCCCTCACACAGCAGTTCTTCCTGGCCAGTACCGAGCATGACGACTACCTGCTGAGCCAACTCGAAGACTTGCGCGAAACCTGGCTGGAAACCTGCGAGTCGGTCGGCCTGTGCGATGAGCTGCCGCTGACTGTGGTCCGCGAGGCCTGGCTGGCCGGCCTGGACCAGGGGCGTTTGTCCCAGCGCTTCCTGGCCGGTGCGGTGAACTTCTGCACGCTGATGCCGATGCGCGCGATTCCATTCAAGCTGGTATGCCTGCTGGGGATGAACGACGGCGACTACCCGCGGGCACAACCGCCGCTGGACTTCGACCTGATGGGCAGCGACTACCGCCCCGGCGACCGTTCGCGGCGTGAAGACGACCGTTACCTGTTGCTGGAGGCGCTGCTTTCGGCGCGGGATCAACTGTATGTCAGTTGGGTCGGTCGCAGCATTCGCGACAACAGCGAACGCCCGGCTTCGGTGCTGATCGGCCAGTTGCGCGATCACCTGGCCAGTGGCTGGAAGCTGGCGAATGATCAGGACGACCTGCTCCACGCCATGACCCAGGAGCATCCGTTGCAACCTTTCAGTGCCCGCTATTTCCATGAGGGCGATGGACTGTTCAGTTATGCCCGTGAGTGGCAGCTGTTGCACCAGACCCAAGCGTCTCCTCAAGCGCTCGAGCCTCTGGCGCCCTATGTCCAGGAAGAGCCTTTAAGCCTGGGGCAATTGCAGGACTTCCTGCGCAACCCGGTGCGGCACTTCTTCAGCCAGCGCCTCAAGGTGTTCTTCGAGGCGGCCGACGCGCCCTTGGCCGACGAAGAGCCTTTTGTGCTCGACGCGTTGCAACGCTACAGCCTGAGCGACAGCCTGCTGGAGGCGGCGTTGAACAGTGCCGATGATCCGGACCAGGCCTTGCAGGCCCAGGCGCAGCGGCTGCAGGCCAGCGGTTTGCTGCCCATGGCCGGTTTTGGCGAGAGCCTGCAAAGAGAACTGATCGAGCCCTTGCCGGATCTGTTGATGCGCTATCGGCAATTGCTGGAGCTATGGCCAACCCCCGTCACCAGCGCCTTGCCGATTACCCTGGAACTCAATGAGGTGAAACTCGAAGGCTGGTTGAGCGGCCTGCACCAACGCAGCGATGGTGGGTTGCTGTCGGTCACCACTATCCCCAACAGCATTGGCTCACTCAAGACCCGCAAGTGGCACCGCTTGACTCGTCCCTGGGTCAATCACCTGGTGGCCTGTGCCAGTGGTTATGTCTTGACCACCGCGCTGGTGGCCAGCGACGACACCTTATTGCTGCCACCTCTGGATCGCGAATCGGCACTGCAAAGCCTGGGCGATCTGTTGCTGGCCTGGCAGGCGGGCATGTGCCAGCCGCTGCCGGTAGCCGTGAAAACCGCTTTTGCCTGGCTGGGCCAGAGCGACCCGGGCAAGGCCGAAGCCGCGGCGCGCAAAGCTTATGAAGGCGACGGCCAGACCAGCGATGGCGAGCGTCGGGAAAGCCCGGCCCTGGCGCGCCAGTACCCGGACTACAACGCGTTGATCGCCGATGAAACCTTCAGCGGCTGGGTTGAGGCGCTGTACCGCCCACTGTTGCAGGCGCCCTGGCGCTCCGCGGCCAATGGGGAGGCAGACGCATGACCCGGCAAGCACCTTTGGCCCTGGCGTTCCCGCTACGGGGCAGCCAACTGATCGAAGCCAGCGCCGGTACTGGCAAGACTTTTACCATCTCGGCGCTCTACCTGCGCCTGGTGCTGGGACACGGCGGCGAACTGGCTGGGTTCGGTCGCGAGTTGCTGCCACCGCAGATTCTGGTGGTGACCTTCACCGACGCGGCGACCAAGGAGCTGCGTGAACGGATTCGCACCCGCCTGGCTGAAGCTGCGCGCTTCTTCCGCGAGGAAACCACCGCGCCCGACGCGCTGATTGCCGAGTTGCGCGATCAGTTCGCCGCCGAGCAATGGCCGGGTTGCGCCAGCCGCCTGGATATCGCCGCGCAATGGATGGATGAGGCCGCGGTCTCGACCATCCACAGTTGGTGCCAGCGCATGTTGCGCGAGCACGCGTTCGACAGCGGCAGCCTGTTTACCCAGACCCTGGAAACCGACCACAGCGATCTTCTGGGTGAAGTGCTGCGCGATTACTGGCGCCTGTTTTGCTACCCGATGCAGGGCGATGCACTGAACTGGGTACGGGCCAACTGGGGTGGACCCGCGGCCTTGCTGCCAAGGGTGCGTGCGCTGTTTGGCAGCGAGCGTGAAGTGGATCAGGAGCAGACTCCGGCTCAACTGATCGAAGCTTGTCTTTTGGAACGACGCGCCGCCCTGGTGCAGCTCAAGGCACCCTGGTTGCAATGGGCCGCGCAGCTGCGGGAGATCTGCTTGCAGGGCGTCGCCAGCAAGGCGGTCGATGGCCGCAAGATGCAGGCGCGTTACTTCGAGCCCTGGTTCGAAAAGATCACCGCCTGGGCCGAAGACGAGGCCATAGAGCAACTGGATATCGGCACCGGCTTCAGCCGCCTGACCCCCGAAGGCATGGCCGAGGCCTGGAAGGGCGATGCGCCGGATCATCCCGCACTGGAGGCCATGGTCGGGCTCAAGGCCGCGCTCGATGCCTTGCCGAGCCCCGACGCCGCGGTGTTGCAACACGCCGCGCGCTGGGTCGGTGCGCGTTTCGAAGAGGAAAAACGCCGGCGGGCCGAGATGGGCTTCGACGACATGCTGCTGCGCCTCGACGCCGCGTTGCAGGCCGAGGGTGGCGAGCGGCTGGCGACGCTGATTCGCGAGCAGTTCCCGGTAGCCCTGATCGACGAATTCCAGGATACCGATCCGGTGCAGTACCGGATTTTCGAAAGCATCTACCGCATCGAGGACAACAATCCCGAGACCGGCCTGTTCCTGATCGGCGACCCCAAGCAGGCGATCTACGCCTTCCGTGGCGCGGACATTTACACCTACCTGCGCGCTCGCCAGGCCACCAGCGGCCGCTTGCATACCCTGGGCACCAACTTCCGTTCCAGCCATGCCATGGTCAAGGCGGTGAACCACGTATTCGAGCGTGCCGAATCCCGTGAGCAAGGGCGCGGCGCGTTCCTGTTCCGGGAGAAAAACGGAGAGAACCCGGTGCCGTTCCTGTCGGTGGCATCCCAGGGGCGCAAAGAGCAGTTACAGAGAGAAGGGCAGGTGGTGCCGGCACTGAATATCTGGCACCTGCCCACGGAGCAAGCCATTTCCGGTGCGCTGTACCGGCAGCAACTGGCGGCGGCCTGTGCCAGCGAAATTGTCGTCTTGCTCAACGGCGGACAGCAGGCCAGCGCCGGCTTCGTCCGCGACGGCCAGCCCTTCACGGGACTGCTGCCGGCGGACATCGCCATTCTGGTCCGCGATGGCAAGGAGGCTCAGGCCGTGCGCGGTGAGCTGGCTGCGCGCGGGGTGCGCAGCGTGTACCTGTCGGACAAGGACTCGGTATTCGCCGCCCAGGAAGCCCACGACCTGCTGGCCTGGCTCAAGGCCTGTGCCGAGCCGGATATCGAGCGCCCGTTGCGCGCCGCGCTGGCCTCCATCACCCTGAACCTGCCGCTGGTGGAGCTGGAGCGCCTGAACCAGGACGAATTGGCCTGGGAGAGCCGGGTCATGCAGTTCCGCGGTTATCGCCTGATCTGGCGCACCCAGGGTGTGCTGCCGATGCTGCGGCGCCTGTTGCATGACTTCCAGTTGCCCCAGGCGTTGATCGCCCGCAGCGATGGCGAACGGGTGCTGACCAACCTGCTGCACTTGTCCGAGCTGTTGCAGCAGGCGGCTGCCGAACTGGATGGCGAACAAGCGCTGATCCGCCATCTGGCCGAGCACCTGGCCTTGTCCGGGCAGGCTGGCGAAGAACAGATCCTGCGCCTGGAAAGCGACGAACAGCTGGTCAAGGTGGTGACCATCCACAAGTCCAAGGGCCTGGAGTACCCGCTGGTGTTCCTGCCGTTCATCTGTTCGGCCAAGCCGGTGGATGGCAGTCGCCTGCCGCTGCATTACCACGACGAATCGGGCAAGGCCCAGGTGACGCTGCGACCGACCCCGGAGCTGATTGCCCAGGCCGACGACGAGCGTCTGGCCGAGGACCTGCGCCTGCTCTACGTGGCTCTGACCCGTGCCCAGCATGCCTGCTGGCTGGGTGTCGCCGACCTCAAGCGCGGCAACCACAACAGCTCGGTATTGCACCTTTCTGCCTTGGGTTACCTGTTGGGCGGCGGTGCGCTGTTGAACGAGTCCAGTGGCCTGGCGCGCTGGCTGCAAGACCTGCAGCAAGGCTGCGAGGCCATGAGTGTCGGGGAAATGCCCAGCGCCACCGACAGCCGTTTCCATCCGCCACGCAACGACGCCACCCTGTTGGCGCCCCTGGCTCCCAAGCGGCGCGCCGCGGAAAACTGGTGGATCGCTTCCTATAGTGCCCTGCGTATCAGTGACAGCCTGGGCGCCGGCAATACCGAGGCGCCGGAAAGCCCGCAGGCGCAGAAACTCTTCGACGACGAGCGCCTCGACCCCGATGCCCCACGTGAAGTCGTGGCCAGCGGCGCGGATATCCATCGCTTCCCCCGTGGACCGAACCCGGGGACCTTCCTCCATGGCCTGCTGGAGTGGGCCGGTGACGAGGGGTTTGTCGCCGACCCCGTTGCTATCGAGGATGCCATCGGCCGGCGCTGTAATCGCCGCGGTTGGGAAGGCTGGATTCGGACCCTGAGCGATTGGTTGCGGCACCTGTTGCAACTGCCTTTGCCTGCCGGGGCGGGGCGGCCACCGGTGGTGCTCGCGCAGTTGAGCCAATACCGGGTCGAGATGGAATTCTGGTTCGCCAGCCACAAGGTCGACGTGCTCAAGCTCGACGAACTGGTGCGCCAGTACACCCATCAAGGCGTGCCGCGGGTGACCGCCGAACCGGTCCTGCTCAACGGCATGTTCAAGGGCTTTATCGACCTGACCTTCGAGCATGAAGGGCGCTATTACGTGGCCGACTACAAATCCAACTGGCTGGGCGTGGATGACGCCGCCTATACCGAGCAGGCCATGGAACAATCGATTCTCGACAACCGTTACGACCTGCAATACGTGCTGTACCTGCTGGCCCTGCATCGCCAGTTGCGCGCGCGCCTGGCGGACTACGATTACGACCGGCACATGGGCGGCGCCCTGTATCTGTTCTTGCGCGGCACGGGCTCGGCCAGCCGCGGCGTGTTTTTCACCCGGCCGCCCCGTGAGCTGATCGAGCGCCTGGACCGCTTGTTCCAGGGCAAGCCTGAGCAGCCCAAGGCCGAGCCGGCGTGGGAACAGGGAGTATTGCTGTGATCGAGGACCTGCTGACGCCGCTGGAACCCCAGCCCCAGCCCGACCTGGCGCCCCTGGTACGGGCTGCCGATCTGCTGCTGTTGCTCGACCGTTGGGTCGAGCGCGGCTGGCTGCGCGCCCTGGACAAGGCTTTCGTAGGCTTCCTGCATGAACTGGAGCCGCAAGGCGATCCGCTGGTGCTGATGGCCGCTGCCTTGACCAGCCATCAACTGGGCCACGGTCATGTCTGCCTGGATCTGTTCGAAACCCTCAAGGAGCCGGATTTCGCCCTGTCCCTGCCGCCGGAAGGCGATCTGCAAAGCACCGCGGCGGTACTGCCGTCGCAGGTGCTGGCGACGCTGGACGGGGCGCATTGGTGCAAGGCCCTGGCGGCCAGTCGCCTGGTGGCGCTGGCGGCCGACCAGAGCGAGCAGGCCCGCCAGCGGCCTTTGGTGTTGTCGGGCAAACGCCTGTATCTGCGTCGCTACTGGGCCTATGAGCGGCGCATCGACAATGCCTTGCGCCAGCGCCTGGCGGTGCAGGAGGAAACCCCCGAGGACCTGGCCGAGCGCCTGGGCGTCCTGTTCGGGGCGGCCAGGGCGACGGGGCCGGTCGACTGGCAGAAACTCGCCTGTGCGCTGGCCACCCGTGGCGCCTTCAGCATCATTACCGGCGGGCCGGGAACCGGTAAAACCACGACCGTGGTGCGCCTGCTGGCCTTGCTCCAGGCGCCGGCTGTCGAAGCCGGCAAGCCTTTGCGTATCCGCCTCGCGGCGCCTACCGGCAAGGCGGCGGCGCGCCTGACCGAATCCATCAGCCTGCAAGTGCGTTCCCTGTCGGTCGATGACAGCGTGCGCGAGAAGATCCCCAGCGACGTGACCACGGTGCACCGGCTGCTGGGCAATCGTCCGGGCACCCGGCACTTCCGCCATCACGCCGGCAACCGCTTGCCGCTGGATGTGCTGGTGGTCGACGAAGCCTCGATGATCGACCTGGAGATGATGGCCAATCTGCTCGATGCGTTGCCGGTGCACGCGCGCCTGGTGTTGCTCGGCGACAAGGATCAATTGGCCTCGGTGGAAGCCGGTGCGGTGCTTGGCGATCTGTGCCGCGATGCCGAGGCCGGCTGGTACAGCCCGCAGACCCGCAACTGGCTAGAGGCCGTCAGCGGCGAACAATTGGCGGACAGCGGTCTGCAGGAAGACAACGTCGGTACTCACCCGCTGGCCCAGCAGGTGGTGATGCTGCGCCACTCCCGGCGGTTCGGCGAAGGCAGCGGTATCGGCCAGCTGGCACGCTGGGTCAACCAGCAGCAGGCCGAGGAAGCGCGCCGCCTGTTGGCCGCCCGCAGCCACGCCGACCTGTATGGCTTGAGCCTCAAGGGCGAGCAGGATCGCGCCCTGGAGCGCTTGCTGCTGGAGGGCCACGGTGACGGGCCGCAGGGTTACCGGCATTACCTGAGCCTGCTGCGCGGCCAGCGCCCGCCTGCCGATACCGCGCTGGAAGATCCGCGCTGGACCGCCTGGGCCCGCGATGTGCTGCAGGCCTTCGACCAGTTCCAGTTGCTCTGCGCGGTGCGCAAGGGGCCTTGGGGTGTCGAGGGCTTGAACCAGCGGATCACCGCTGCCCTGTTCAAGGCGCGGCTGATCGAAAGCGATCAGCAATGGTATGAAGGTCGTCCGGTGCTGATGACCCGCAACGATTACGGCCTGGGCCTGATGAATGGCGATATCGGCATTGCCCTGAAGCTGCCCGAGCACGAAGGCGCGCAGGACGGGCGGCGGGTGCTGCGGGTGGCCTTCCCGCGCAATGACGGCCAGGGTGGCGTGCGTTTCGTGCTGCCGAGCCGGCTCAATGATGTGGAAACCGTGTACGCCATGACCGTGCACAAATCCCAGGGCTCGGAATTCGCCCACACCGCGCTGATCCTGCCCGAGGCGCTGAACCCGGTGCTGACCAAGGAGCTGATCTACACCGGCATCACCCGGGCCAAGGACTGGTTCAGCCTGATCGAGCCGCGGGCCGGGGTGTTCGAGGAGGCGGTGCGGCGCAAGGTCAAGCGCCTGAGCGGGTTGATGCTCGATCTGGGTTGAGCGCCGGGCGGCTGGCGCTCAGCACGCGATCAGAGCGCCGCGGCCAGCGCCGTTGCGCTGGGCTGCTCGAGCCCCATGAAGCGCCTGACCCGCTCTCCGGCTTCTTCTTCGCGGATCGCCCGCGGGCTGGCGTCCAGCTGGATATTGCCGCCCTCCATAAAGATCACTCGATCGGAAATCGACAGGGCGAAGTCCATCTCGTGGGTGACGATCAACAGGGTCATGCCTTCTCTGGCCAGGTCGCGAATCACATTCAACACATCGCCCACCAGCTCCGGGTCGAGGGCCGAAGTCGGCTCGTCGAAGAGCATGATCTGCGGCTCCATCGCCAGGGCCCGGGCAATCGCCACGCGCTGCTGCTGGCCGCCGGACAGCTGGTGCGGGTACTTGTGGGCGTGGGCCAGCAGGCCGACCTTGTCCAGCAAGGCGTAGGCCTGCTGTTCGCTCAAGGCCTTGCTGCTGCCGTGGTAACGCGGCGCCAGGCAGATGTTGTCGAGGATGCAGCGATGGGGGAACAGATTGAAGTTCTGGAAGACCATGCCGATGTGCCGCACGCCCTCGCGCACCTGCGGGCTGTTGAGGTTGTCGCCGGCGCTGATGAAGCTGTTGCCGAACAGCACGATCTCGCCCTGGTCGATGCGCTCCAGGCCGTTGATGGTACGGATCAGCGAGGTCTTGCCCGAGCCGGACGGACCGATGATGGAAATCACCTGGCCGCTGGCGACGTTCAGGTCGACGCCCTTGAGCACCTGATGATCGCCGTAGCGCTTGTGGATGTTTTGCAGCTGCAGGGCCGGGGCGCTGCCGGCCACCGCTGTTGGACGCGGGCGGGCGTGCAGCGGTTGCGCCTGCTGCCGGAGCCGCTCGGTGCCGGCGTCGTCCAGGGTTTGTGGCGTGCGCAGGTTCAGGTCCAGATGGCGTTCCAGGCGCTGCAGCAGCCAGGCGAACAGGGTGACGATCAGCACGTAGTACACCGCCACCGCGGCCAGGGTCTCCATCACCAGGAAGTTCTGCGCATACAGGCGCTGGCCGACGGTGAGCAGTTCGGTCAGGGAGATCACCGAGATCAGCGAGGTCAGCTTGACCACGGTGATGTACTCGTTGATCAGGGTCGGCAAGGAAATGCGGAAGGCCTGGGGGATGACGATCAGCCGTTGCAGGCCGACCAGGCCGATCCCCAACGCACGACCGGCTTCCTTCTGCCCCTTGGCCACCGAGATCAGCCCGCCGCGGTGGATTTCCGCCATGTACGCCGCTTCGGTCACCACCAGGGCGAACAGCCCCGAGTAGAAGGGGTTGGACAGCACCGAGCCGGTGGCCGGAAACAGCTGGGGCAGGTTGTAGACGAAGACCACCAGCACCAGCAGCGGGATGCTGCGAAAGAACCAGATGTACAGCGCTGCCGGGGTTCTGAGCCAGGCGGCGCTGGAGAGTTTGGCCGACGCCAGGAGAAAGCCCAGCAGCATGCCGATGAACCAGGCCAGGGCGCTGAGCTGGACCACGGTGACGCAGGCGTGCCAGAAGCTGGGCAGGGAAAACAGGGAGAAGAAGTAGGACCAGTCGAATTGCATAAATACCTCAGGCGGCTTCGGATCGCCGGCATCAGGACGGGCGTCGTGCGCTCGATCAGGGGCCGGTCACGGGCGCATCCATGCGCCGCAGTGGCTTGTCAGTCAGTCACGGGTTCGAGGTTGTATTTGCCGAGGATCGCGGCATATTCGCCGTTCCTGCGGCTCTCGGCGAAGGCTTCCTGCAGCGCCTTGTAGGTGGCGTCGTTGCCTTTCTTGACGAAGATGCCGAGGGTCTGCTGATAGATCAGGTGCTGGCTGGTGACGACCACCCGGCCCTTGGTGCGTTCGGCGATCATCTTCGCCGCGCCGGCGATTTCCACCTGGGCCTGGATGTTCTTCGACAGCAGGGCCTGGGTCACTTCAGGTGCCGAGGGGTATTCGCTGACGCTGATCGCGCCCTTGTTGTTCGGCACGCAGTAGTCGCTGGAGAGCTTCTGCAACTGGCCGACCCAGGTGGTGCCCTGTTCCAGGCCGACTTTCAGGCCGCACAGGTCTTCAGGGGTTTGCGGATTCAGGCCGCTGTCCTTGGACGCCATGATCGCCGCGCCGGTTTTCGCATAGGCGATGGTCATGGCCTGGGTCTGCCGCTCCGGGGTGATGTACATGCCGGAAATGATCGCGTCGTAGCGACCGGCATTGAGGCCAAGGATCAGGCTGGGGAACTTGGTGTCGACGAACTCGGCCTTGGCGTTCAGGTGCCTGGCCAGGGCGTGGGCCAGTTCCGGGTCGGAGCCGATCACGTTCTTCTCGCTGTCATAGGACTCGAACGGCGGGTAGGTGATTTCCATGCCGATCTTCAACTGGCCGGGTGTCGCGGTCGAGGCCAGGCCGGCAGTGGCGCACAACAGGCCGGCGGTGAGCAGGGTCAGGCGAGCAACGTTGTTTTTGTTAAGCATCGTGGGTCTCTCCAGGGGATGGAAGCAAAGGGCGAAAGGGGTGTCAGGACGCTTGCGACTGATGTTTCAGGTGGCCGAAGCTCGAAGGCTTGCGGGCTTTTTCCGGCAAGCGGATCTCGCCGTTCTCCACGCGTTTGCGCAGGTACTGATAGGTCTGCAGGGCCTGGCCATACATGTGTTCGCCGATGGCGACCTGCTCATAGTCGTCCGAGGCCTTGGCGAACTGCGGCAAAGGCTTGATCAGGGTGTGGAAGTCGCAGGCGTAGAACAGCGGGAACGAGTAGCGCTCCTCGCTGACCGTGCGCACCCGGTGGGCGGTGGCGACAAAGGCGCCGGCGGTCATCACTTCCAGCATGTCGCCGATGTTCACCACGAAGGCGTCGGCAATGGGCGGGGCGTCGATCCACTGGCCCAGGTTATTCATCACCTCCAGGCCCGGCTTGTCGGCCAGCAGGATGGTGAAGCACTCGTAGTCGGTGTGGGCGCCGATGCCGGGGGCATCCTGGGCCGCGTCATCGAAGGGGTAGTGGATCAGGCGCAGCTTGGAAGGCGGGCGGGTGACCAGGGCGTCGAAGTAGTTTTCTTCCAGGCCCAGGGCCAGGGCAAACCCGTTGAACAGGCGCCTGCCGAGGGCGAAGATGGCCGCGTAATAGGCCTGTACCGCCTCCTTGAAACCGGGCAGCGCCGGCCATTCGTTCGGCCCCAGCAGCGGCGTGTTGGCCAGGACCAGGGGATCGTCGGCCGGTACTTCGAAGCCGATGTCGAAGGCCTCCTTGTGATCCGGCTTGCCCTTGGAATACACCTCCTCACCTTCGGGGACGAAACCCTTGTGGCTTTTCGAGGTGCCGATGTAGTGCTGCATCTTGGTGTCCAGGGGCTGGGCGAAATAGTCCCTGGCGGCCTGACGCAAATCGGCGATCAACTGTGGGTCGATGCCATGGCTGGTGATATAGAGAAAGCCCACTTCGCTGGCGGCTGCTCCCAACTGCTCGGCGACGGCCAGCCGGTGTTCCAGCTCGATGCTGAACAGGCCGGCGATGTCCACCACCGGGATGTGCTTGAAGTTGGCCTTGGCCGGGGTGTTGTCGATCTTCTCGGGCATGACGCAAGAACCTCACGGACGGGTTGAGTGGGTGAAGCGGTCGAAGTGTTCGCGCTCGGTCCTGGCCATCCACTGGTTCAGCGACCAGAGGTCGGCCACCGGCACGTTGGTGAAGGGCAGGTGATGCAGGTAGCCGTCGGCGCCGAACTCCGGGGTCAGGGTGCTGACCTGGTAGCCACGGGCCTTTTGCGAATGCCAGACGGCCTCCCAGTGTTGCTGGTGGAACGCCAGTTCACGGGCATATTCCGGGGCGGCGGGGTGCGGGACTTGCGGCCCCTGGTCATAACCGACCCGGGCCTGGATGTGGTGAACGCGCTCGACGAAGGGGGCCAAGTCATCGAAAGGATCGTCCAGCAGGCGTTCGCAGGTGACGACCCAATGGCTGATATCGCTGGTGAAGCGCAGATCGGGCAATTGCCGGATCAGCTCCAGGGTTACCCAGGGGTTGAACAGCGAGCGGGCCCGGTGAGTCTCGAAGCTGCAGAACTGGCCATGCTTGCGCGCCAGTTCCATGGCCTGGCCGAAGAACTCGACTTGTTGCGCCAGGGGCCAGCGATCGTTGCCGGCCAGGACATTGACGAAGCGCGGTGCCAGCTCGGCGGCCCAGGCGAGTTTGCGGTCCAGGTCCAGCAGGTGTTCCTGGAACGTGGCCGACTGTTTGGGCAGGACGTCGTAGGCGGTGAAAACGGTGCAGATATAGCCGAGGCGATTGTCCCGCAGGAAAGTGCCGAATTCGCCGCGTTCATGAGCTTGCAAAGGCAGGCGGGCTTCCATACCGTCGAAGCCGGCGGCCAGCAGCTCGTCGAGTGCCTGGGCCTTGCTGGCGGTATAGCCCCAGAGTGTGCGGAATATTTCCAGTTGCATCGGCTAACCTCAAAGATGTCTTGGGCTACTCATGGCACCGCAGCGGCGTGTGGCCGAGGCGGCGATACTGGGCAGTAGCAAAAGACATTCCTTGAGCCGGATCTCTGCGGATCCGATCTCACCGAGGGGGGCTGGACGGCTCACTCTCTGGCGCCGATCTTAAGCAGGCGATGCAGGCATGAAGAATAGGAAGGCTCAAATCGTTACTTCATTTTTTTCTAAACCAATAGCCTGCTACCCATGCCTGGGAGCCTCGCGGGGGGTTCCCCTGCTGTGCTATCGTTGCGGCATCATTGTATGACGATCAAAGAGAATCCCTGCATGAACGTGGCTGTCTCGGCGACAGAGCGCTTTTTGGGCTGGAGGCAGGTATTGCTGTCCACCCTGGTCTGTCTGCTGAGCACTTTTGCCGTCGCGCAACCCGAGCCTGCGGCTGTCAGCCTGGCAGACCAGCGCGCCAAGGCAGTAACTCAGGTGGTGCTGGGCATTCTCAGCTATGCGCGCTGGCCGGTGGAGCCGGCACAGCTGCGCCTGTGCGTGGTGGGGCCGACCGAATACACCGACGATCTGGTCAAGGGCACGACCCAGGCCACCGGCCGCCCGGTCCTGGTGCGGCGCTTGCTGGCCGACAACCCAGCCATCGTCAGCGAGTGCGACTCGGTGTACATCGGCAAGCTGACCGATGACCAGCGTGCCCGCCTGTTCACTTCCCTGGCCGGTCATCCGGTGCTGAGCATCAGCGAAGGCGGCGACCAGTGCACGGTGGGCAGTCTGTTCTGCCTGCGTGTCAGAGACAACCAGGTGTCATTCGAGGTCAACCTGGATTCAGTGGCCCGCAGTGGTGTGCGGATTCATCCGAGCGTGCTGCAACTCTCCCGTCGTCGACCGGCGGCGCCATGAGTCTCTTCAAATCGCCTGTTCGCCCTACCTTGCGTTCGGTCATTGGCCGCGGGCATCTGATTGTCGCCCTGCTGGCCATTTCCATGGCCAGCCTGTCCCTGACCCTGCTCGGGGTGTTGGCATTGCGGGTGTATGCCGATCACAACCTGCACCTGATCGCGCGTTCGATCAACTACACGGTCGAAGCGGCGGTGGTGTTCAACGACAGCGCCGCGGCGACCGAAGCCCTGGCCCTGATCGCCTCCACCGAAGAAGTGGCCGAGGCCCAGGTGCTCGATGCCCGGGGCCGCGTGCTGGCCCACTGGGAGCGTCCGGAAACCGGTTTGCTGAGCGACCTGCAAATGCAGATCGCCCGCGCCTTTCTCGAGAAGCCCATCACGGTGCCGATCATGTATCAGGGCCAGGAGATCGGCAGTGTTGCCTTGACCGGGCACGGCGGCAGCCTGTTGCGTTTTCTGCTCAGTGGGTTGGTGGGGATTGTCCTGTGTATCGCGGTGAGCGCCTGGGTGGCACTGTACCTGGCGCGCCGTCAGTTGCGCGGCATTACCGGGCCGCTGCGCAGCCTGGCCGATGTGGCGCATGCCGCGCGCCGCGAGCGGGCCTTCGACGTGCGGGTACCGCCGGCAAAGATTGCCGAGCTGGATAACCTGGGCAACGACTTCAATGCCTTGCTCGATGAGCTGGAGGCCTGGCAAACCCATTTGCAGAGTGAAAACGAAACCCTGGCCCACCAGGCCAGCCACGACAGCCTGACCGGGTTGCCGAACCGGGCGTTTTTCGAGGGCCGGCTGATCCGCGCGCTGCGCAGCGCCAGCAAGCTCAATGAACGGGTCGCGGTGCTGTTTCTCGACAGCGACCGCTTCAAGGGCATCAACGACAACTTCGGTCACGCCGCCGGCGACGCGGTGCTGATGGCGGTGGCATCGCGGGTGCGGGCGCAGTTGCGCGAGGAAGACCTGGTGGCGCGCCTGGGGGGCGACGAGTTCGCCATTCTGCTGACCCCGCTGCACCGCATCGAGGACGCCGAGCGTATCGCCGAAAAAATCATCGCCAGCATGGAGCTGCCGATCGCCTTGCCAGGCAGTACTTCGGTGCTGACGTCGCTCAGTATCGGGATTGCCGTCTACCCTGATCATGGCACCACCCCGGGTGCTCTGCTCAACGCCGCTGATGCGGCGATGTATCAGGCCAAGCGTGTCTCTCGAGGCGGGCAACACACCGCGGGGTCGGAGCCCCCCGTCGTTCACGTTCAATCCAGGAGCTAATTCTTTGTTTTCATTGACTCGACCTTTCATGCGACTTTTCACCGCCGGCCTGTTGCTGGCGCTGCTTTCATTGACCGGCTGCCAGAGCGTGCCGCCCAAGGGGCTGACCCCGCAACAAGTGGCGGTGCTCAAGCAGGAGGGCTTTGAGCTGACGGATGAAGGTTGGGCCTTCGGCCTGTCCGGCAAGGTGCTGTTCGGCAGTGATATCGAGACTCTGAATGCCGCCAGTACCGAGATCGTCGAGCGCATCGGCAAGGCCCTGGTCAGCGTGCACATCGACAAGGTCCGGGTCGATGGCCACACCGATGCCTCCGGCAGGGAAACCTATAACCAGCAACTGTCCCTGCGTCGGGCGAAAAGCGTGAGCAAGGTGCTGGTGGCCACGGGCATGCGTGAAGAAAACATCCAGCTGCGCGGCCTCGGCAGCAGCGAACCGGTAGCCTCCAACAGCACGGTGGCCGGGCGTACCGAAAACCGTCGCGTCTCGATCGTGGTCATCGCCGACTAATAGGCGAACACCATTGCCTGGGTCTGCCCCATCAGCAGGCCCTGATTCTGTTCAGTCACGCTGAGGATGTAATCCCACATGGTGGTCTTGGTAGGGCACTTTAGGACCGGAAAGGATCAGAATCACCCTCACATCGTTTCAAACGAGCAATAACATCCGGGGCGGTTTTAACAGTGTCGATGCGACCTGCGCCATCAAGGTAAATGTCTATCGCGCTCCCCCATTTTGGCGTGATGTTTATGCATCTCCGCAGAGTCTTCTTATTCCACCAGTCGAAGTTCATGAAGAACTTCTCATTGGGGAAAATATGCCCAGTGTCATAAGTGGCTTGCCCTGGAAGCATTCCTTCTTTATGAATGCTGTGCTGCGTGTTCCAGATTAGCCGAAGTTCGTCTGTACCTTCTTTAGAGTAATGGACACGGACGACGGGGGTCGCCATGTACCAGAACAACAATGGGAAAACAACGAGCGCCCCAATAACATATCGGGCTTTAATATTTTTCGCAGACATGGACACTGGCGCCATCTCCCCATTCTTCCGGTGTAACTGCAAGCACTTCGTCCATGATCATTTTTGCCGTGATGCCCCCGTTTGGATACTCGTTGTAGAGTTTCATGCCGATACTAATTGAAATCCGATCCGGGACGTCGTCCCAGGCGCGCATCCCTTCTACGCCTTCTGTGGCATGAGGTCCTTTGAGCCTTTGTTCTTCTTTGGCGACGGTTATCTGCTCTCCCCACCGTCGTAATTGATCTGAAACAATCTGCTCGACCCCAGCACCATCCAGAAGGACGCCTTCAGTGAGTCCTCCAGCCATACCAACATAGCCGTAGTGAATGTTCGACCAAATATCGTAGAAGTAGTCGTACTTGCCTTGCCTGTGGCGATACCTGCCAAATTTTGCATGAATCTTCGGTTTGTGGTCCCAATCACGACCCTGGCCCACTCGTTCAGTCCAAAGGGCCATAGCTGCCGCGACGTTTGAAGCGCCGATAGCTTGAGGGCTGGTACTTCCGATTTGGGCATACCACGGCTGGGCCATTTGCTTGCGGGTCTCTTCCGCAACGTCATAGCTGAGCAGCTCTTTCATCTTCAAGACGGAGGAGTGGTGGATGTTGCTATTCATCTCATCTGCGATGTAGCTCGCCAGCTTCTCCATCATGTTCGGGTGGGTACAGCCTTCTGGCCCATCGTTCGGCTCAGGCTTCTCCTCAGGCGCCTTAGAGGCCGCATTGGGATCGACCAAAGCATTTGCAGCAGTCGCCTTCTCCATCAGCCTCGGGTCGGCCAGCAAGGTCGTCATCTTTTCATCGTCCACCGAGCCATCCGGGCGAAACACGCCGAGTGCTGCGAAGTTGATGATGGCAGCCCCAGGAGCGGGCCCCATGACAAAACCACCGAAAGTATCACCCGACCCCGTAATGATTGTCCCACCGTGACTGGTGGGGCTCCCTAAGTGGGCCATAGGGCGGCCATTCAGGATGATCGAGGGAAACCCCGTGGTGATGACCGCGCCACAACCGCAAGTGTCACCGACTCGGGCTGCTCCCATGAAGTTGATGTTGATGTCAGCAGAAGCGCAAGCAATAGGAGTAGTGCCGTGACCGGGAAGAGGACAGACGTGTTTGTCGCCCAGGCGAGCAGAAGAGAGCATTTATCGTCCTTGCATTAGCTGATCCGCGAGGCTCTTTGTCGAGCTTCGCGAACCTAGCAAGTGGCGATGGCTAAGGCTTTAGGACGATTCTGAACTTGGTTGGAGAGTCTGTCGGGGCCTGCTAATTACGATCAATCCCTGTCGCAAAACATTGGCAAGGCCAGCGGATCTTCCTGCAGGACTATGAGTCGGCAAACACCATTGCCCGGCTCTGCCCCATCAGCAGGTCCTGATTCTGTTCGGTCACATTGCGGATGTAGTCCCACAGCAGGGTGATCCGTTTGAGCTTGCGCAGGTCTTCGCGGCAGTACATCCAGAACTGTCGGGTGATGTCTATTTCCTCCGGCAGCACTGGCAGCAGGCGTGGGTCCTGGGCGGCCAGGAAGCACGGCAGGATCGCCAGCGAGCGTCCTTGCTGCGCCGCCACGTACTGGGCGATCACGCTGGTGCTGCGCAGGTTGGCGCTGGCGCCGGGCAGCACATTGGCCAGGTACAAGAGCTCCGAGCTGAACGCCAGGTCGTCCACGTAGCTGATGAATTGATGCTCGCTCAAGTCCGCCGGGCGGCGGATCGGTGGGTGCTGGTCGAGGTATTCCTGGGTCGCATAGAGCTGCAGGCGGTAGTCGCAGAGCTTGCAGCAGACATAGGGGCCGTGCTCCGGGCGCTCCAGGGCGATGACGATGTCGGCTTCGCGCTTGGACAGGCTGATGAAGTGCGGCAGCGGCAGGATGTCCACCGAGATCGCCGGGTAGGCGTCGACGAAATGGCTCAGCTGCGGGGTGATGAAAAAGCTGCCGAAACCCTCGGTGCAGCCCATGCGCACATGGCCGGACAGGGCCACGCCCGAGCCCGAGACCTGCTCGCAGGCCATGTGCAGGGTGCTTTCGATCGACTCGGCATAACCCAGCAGGCGCTGGCCCTCGGCGGTCAGGACAAAGCCGTTGGTCCGGGACTTTTCGAACAGCAGGGTGCCCAGCGCGACTTCCAGCGAGCCGATGCGCCGCGACACCGTGGTGTAGTCCACCGCCAGGCGCTTGGCCGCGCTGCTGGCCTTGCGGGTACGGGCCACTTCGAGGAAAAACTTCAGGTCGTCCCAGTTCAGCGAGCCGAGGGATGTGATGTTTTTTTGCATGATGGACCGGCTTTTATGTGCGTTCTTATTAGAAGTTTGCACATCTATACTCCAAAAACAGTCCGACAACCAACTCGCGACGCACGCCTCATTTCAAGGCGGTCCCACGCCTTGGCTCCCTGCATAAGAACCTCAAGAAGTCAGGAGACCCGTATGAACGCATCCCTCAAGTCCGACGGCACCACCTTGCAGCAGGTCAAGCTGCTGATCGACGGCCAGTGGGTCGAATCCCGGACCAGCGAATGGCACGACATCACCAACCCGGCCACCCAGCAGGTGCTGGCCAAGGTGCCTTTTGCCACGGCGGATGAAGTCGACGCCGCCATCGAAGCCGCGCAGCGCGCCTTCCAGACCTGGAAGCTGACCCCGATCGGCGCGCGGATGCGCATCATGCTCAAGCTGCAGGCGCTGATCCGCGAACACTCCAAGCGCATTGCCCAGGTGCTCAGCGCCGAACAGGGCAAAACCATCGCCGATGCCGAAGGCGACATCTTCCGCGGCCTGGAAGTGGTCGAGCATGCCTGCTCGATCGGCAGCCTGCAGATGGGCGAGTTCGCCGAGAACGTCGCCGGCGGCGTCGATACCTACACCCTGCGCCAGCCGATCGGCGTCTGCGCCGGGATCACCCCGTTCAACTTCCCGGCGATGATTCCGCTGTGGATGTTCCCGATGGCCATCGCCTGCGGCAACACCTTCGTCCTCAAGCCTTCGGAGCAGGACCCGCTGTCGACCATGCTGCTGGTGGAGCTGGCGCTGGAAGCCGGGATTCCGCCGGGCGTGCTCAACGTGGTGCATGGCGGCAAGGACGTGGTGGACAAGCTGTGCACCCACCCGCATATCAAGGCGGTGTCGTTCGTCGGCTCCACTGCGGTGGGCACTCACGTCTACGACCTGGCGGGCAAGCACGGCAAGCGCGTGCAGTCGATGATGGGCGCGAAGAATCACGCCGTAGTGCTGCCTGACGCCAATCGCGAACAGGCGCTCAATGCCCTGGTCGGTGCCGGGTTCGGCGCGGCCGGCCAGCGTTGCATGGCCACCTCGGTGGTGGTCCTGGTGGGCGCGGCGAAACAATGGCTGCCGGACCTCAAGGCGCTGGCGCAGAAACTCAAGGTGAATGCCGGCAGCGAGCCGGGCACCGATGTCGGGCCGCTGATTTCCAAGCGCGCCAAGGAGCGTGTGCTGAGCCTGATCGAAAGCGGCATCAAGGAAGGCGCCAAGCTGGAGCTGGACGGTCGCGACGTCAAGGTGCCGGGTTTCGAGCAGGGCAACTTCGTCGGCCCGACCCTGTTCTCCGGGGTGACCACCGACATGCAGATCTACACTCAGGAAATCTTCGGCCCGGTGCTGGTGGTGCTGGAAGTGGACACCCTCGACCAGGCCATCGCCCTGGTCAACAGCAACCCCTTCGGCAACGGCACTGGCCTGTTCACCCAGAGTGGCGCAGCGGCCCGCAAGTTCCAGAGCGAAATCGATGTCGGCCAGGTCGGGATCAACATCCCGATCCCGGTGCCGGTACCGTTCTTCAGCTTCACCGGTTCCCGTGGTTCCAAACTGGGCGATCTGGGGCCCTATGGCAAACAAGTGGTGCAGTTCTATACCCAGACCAAGACCGTCACCAGTCGCTGGTTCGACGATGACAGCGTCAACGATGGCGTGAACACCACCATCCATTTGCGTTGAGGAGTCGGCTCATGAAAATCGCATTCATCGGTCTGGGCAACATGGGCGCACCCATGGCGCGCAACCTGCTCAAGGCCGGGCATCAGTTGAACCTGTTCGACCTGAACCAGGCCGTGCTCAACGAACTGGCCGAACTGGGTGGCAGTATCAGTACCTCGCCGCGCGCCGCCGCCGAAGACAGCGAGCTGGTGATCACCATGCTGCCGGCCGCGCCCCATGTGCGCAGCGTCTGGCTGGGTGACGATGGGGTGCTGGCGGGTATCGCCCGTGGCACGCCGGCGGTGGATTGCAGCACCATCGACCCGCAGACCGCCCGCGACGTGGCCGCGGCCGCCGCCAAGCAAGGCGTGGCCGTGGCCGATGCGCCGGTATCCGGCGGTACCGGCGGCGCGGCGGCGGGCACCCTGACCTTCATGGTCGGCGCCAGCGCCGAACTGTTCGCCACCCTGCAGCCGGTGCTGGCGCAAATGGGCCGCAATATCGTGCACTGTGGTGAAGTGGGGACCGGGCAGATCGCCAAGATCTGCAACAACCTGCTGCTGGGCATTTCGATGATCGGCGTCAGCGAGGCCATGGCCCTGGGCGATGCCCTGGGCATCGACACCAAGGTGCTGGCGGGCATCATCAACAGCTCCACCGGGCGCTGCTGGAGTTCCGACACCTACAACCCCTGGCCCGGGGTGATCGAAACCGCACCGGCCGCTCGCGGCTACACCGGCGGCTTCGGCGCCGAACTGATGCTCAAGGACCTGGGCCTGGCCACCGAGGCCGCCCGCCAGGCGCATCAGCCGGTAGTGCTGGGCGCCGTGGCGCAGCAGCTGTACCAGGCCATGAGCCAGCGCGGGGAAGGGGGCATGGACTTCTCGGCTATCGTCAACAGCTATCGCAAGCCCCAATAGGGGTTTTTCCGGGAGCCCGCGTCGGGCGGGCTCCCGGTTTTTTACCATCTCTCTTACTTCAATGGACCTCGCTCCCCTGTAGCCCGCTGGCACAGGCCGGGATCGAGTGCGCCGTCCTCGGCAATTGCGCTTGTTCAGAAAAATCAATTCATCGGTTCATGACAGTCTTACAGCCGAATATCGCCCGTAATATCTGCACAGTAGGCGATGAAGTATTCGCAAGTGGCTTTATCGCGACAATGTATAAGACATGCCCTGGCAGTATCGGGATTGATAGCTAAGGTGATTTGTGTCGACAGCATCTCTGTCGAATGACGACATGTCATGGATATGGCATGTATATAAGGTTATATCAGGGAGATAGACCATGGCAGATGTTCTGAGATACGGAGACAAAGTTCATATCAAGAATGGTTACAGTAATTGGGACGGCGGTTATCTCGATACTTGTAATCATGCGACCGCCCCGAACAGCCTTTACGGCGTAGTCACCGCAACCACTCCTCATCGCGGCCCGGGTACTGGCACCTGGGTCATCGAGTCTGCGACAGGCAAGGCAGTAGGAACTGAGGTTGAAAGTTGCGATGTGATTCTGCTGTGGAACCTCTACAAGAACGAGGGTGGCTATCTGGACACCAATGGCCACGCGACAAAACCGTCGATCTATAACGTGGTCACAGCCCTCAAGGAATCGCGGCCGGCGGATACCCTGCACTGGCGAATCTTCGCCGATACCTCAGATCCCAAGGATTTCAAGGTGAGAGAGGGGGATGTCGTGCACTTCCTGAATGGCTACAACGACGTGCGCGGCGGGTTCCTGGATACCTGTGGGCATGCCAGTGGCGAGGGCGTCAAATATGCGGTATCGACGACCCCCTATCTGAATCGGGACGGCAATACCGGCTCATGGAAAATCTCGAAAGCCAAAGACTAAGTGCCCGATACACCGCCAGGCACCTGGATGTGCAAAAGGGGACGTTGAGACGTCCCCTTTTTAGTCGTTGGATTAATAGAGTTTCTAAAGTTTTAGTGTGGGTCGTCTGCTTGGTTTTTTTGTTTAAGCAAACTTGTTGGAAGTTTAAGTGGGCTGTCTGTATTCGCTGGGCATGAGATGAGTTAACTTCTGGTTGGCCAATATCATTAAGCCGGGAAGTGCATGGCGGGCGGGCGCCTTATTACTGTGTTTTTATAAAAAAAGAGGCACTCTTCAATGATATGAGCGCCTCTTGAAGTTTTGTGGAAAGTCCTTCGCCGGGCCGATCAGTCAGTTTGCAAAACTGCGGCCCGCATTTTCGGGCGTCAGGCGAAAACGAAATACTTGCGCACGGTCTCGACCACTTCCCAGGTGCCTTTCATCCCGGGTTCGACCACGAAGATATCGCCGGCGCGCAGGTGGATCTGGTCCATGCCGTCCGGGGTGATCACGCAGTAACCTTCCTGGAAATGGCAGTACTCCCATTTCACGTAGTCCACGCGCCATTTGCCGGGCGTGCAGATCCAGGTGCCCATGATCTTGCTGCCGTCTTCGCTGGTGTAGGCGTTGAGGTTGACGGTGTGCGGGTCGCCTTCGAGTTTTTCCCATTTGCAGGC
>LNAP01001640.1_pt2 | contig 23481 bp, 18 predicted proteins | sample 602601 | NCBI WGS metagenome assembly LNAP01 (sample SAMN02440304, study PRJNA202911) | soil metagenome | biome: Subtropical and temperate rainforests or woodlands; isolation source: soil samples (1 kg each in a 20% v/v slurry with milli Q water) were... ...
CATTGCTAGCAACTAACGATCCGTTAATTGACAAGAAAATGATGAGGCGCCAACCATGGCAGATTTATACGAAAACCCAATGGGCCTGATGGGCTTTGAGTTCATCGAATTCGCATCGCCGACCCCTAACACCCTGGAGCCGATCTTCCAGATCATGGGCTTCACCAAGGTCGCGACCCACCGCTCCAAAGACGTGCACCTGTATCGCCAGGGCCAGATCAACCTGATCCTCAACAACGAACCCAACAGCGTGGCGTCGTACTTCGCGGCCGAGCATGGCCCGTCGGTGTGCGGCATGGCGTTCCGCGTCAAGGATTCGCAAAAGGCCTACAAGCGTGCCCTGGAACTCGGTGCCCAGCCGATCCATATCGAAACCGGTCCGATGGAGCTGCACCTGCCGGCGATCAAAGGCATTGGCGGCGCGCCGCTGTACCTGATTGACCGTTTCGGCGAAGGCAGTTCGATCTATGACATCGACTTCGTGTTCATCGAAGGCGTTGACCGCAACCCGGTCGGAGCCGGCCTGAAGATCATCGATCACCTGACCCACAACGTGTATCGCGGTCGCATGGCTTACTGGGCCAACTTCTACGAGAAGCTGTTCAACTTCCGTGAAATCCGCTATTTCGACATCAAAGGCGAATACACCGGCCTGACCTCCAAGGCCATGACCGCGCCGGACGGCATGATCCGTATCCCGCTTAACGAAGAGTCCTCCAAGGGCGCCGGGCAGATCGAAGAGTTCCTGATGCAGTTCAACGGTGAGGGCATCCAGCACGTGGCCTTCCTCAGCGATGACCTGATCAAGACCTGGGATCACCTGAAAAGTATCGGCATGCGCTTCATGACGCCGCCGCCGGACACCTACTACGAAATGCTCGAAGGCCGTTTGCCGAACCACGGCGAGCCGGTCAACGAATTGCAAGCGCGGGGCATTTTGCTGGACGGTTCGTCCGAGTCGGGCGACAAGCGTCTGCTGCTGCAGATCTTCTCGGAAACCCTGATGGGCCCGGTGTTCTTTGAATTCATCCAGCGTAAAGGCGACGATGGCTTCGGCGAAGGCAACTTCAAGGCACTGTTCGAATCCATCGAGCGTGACCAGGTTCGTCGGGGTGTGCTCTCTACCGATTAACCCGGTTCAGGCGTGAAAAAGCCCGGTCAGCAGCAATGCTGGCCGGGCTTTTTTTGGATCATGCAAAACCATTTTTGGATCATGCAAAAACCCTTGTAGGAGCGAGGCTTGCCCGCGAAGGGGACCTTGAGGATGCTAAAAGCTTCGCGGGCAAGCCTCGCTCCTACAATTACATCGGCCGGCGTCGTTGCCGGACCAGATGCTTGAACCCTTCAAACACCAACACCAACACCGCCAACCAAATCGGAATGTAGGTCAGCCATTCCCCCGCCTTGATGCTTTCCCCCAGCAGCAACGCAACGCCGAGTAACAGCACCGGCTCGACGTAACTCAACAACCCGAACAGGCTGAACGGCAGCAGCCGACTGGCAATGATGTAGACCACCAGCGCCGAAGCACTGATCACCCCGAGTATCGGGATCAACAGCGACAGCCACGGATGTTGATCAAACACGCCGAAACCTTGCTCGCCGCCCTGCACGAACCAGAACGCCACCGGCAGCATCAACGCCATGTCCAGCCAGAGCCCGCCAAGGTTGTCGGTCGCCAGGCGTTTGCGCAGGATGAAATAGATCGGATAGCCAACCACCACCAGCAAGGTCGCCCAGGAAAAACCGCCGACCTGATACAACTCGTTGAGCACGCCAAGGCTGGCGAAGAACACGGCGATTTTCTGCAGATAGGAAAGACGCTCGCCATAGGCGATTCGCCCAGTCAGGACCATGGACAGCGGCAACAGGAAATACCCTAGCGACACGTCGAGGCTATAACCGTTGAGCGGTGCCCACATGAACAACCAGAGTTGCAGGCCCAGCAGCACTGCGGAGCCAACCAGCCCGACAATCAGCTTCGGCTTGCCAGCCAGCCGCCGAACAATCTCGACCACGCGCTTCCATTCACCGGACACCACCATGAACACCGTCATGCACGGCGCGGTCAGCAGCATCCGCCAACCGAAGATTTCTACGCCGCTCAAGGGGGAGAGCAGCGATGTGTAGTAATACATGACGGCAAACAGCATCGAGGCTGTAACCGATAGAGCGATACCTTTAGACAAACTGTCCTCGCGGGTTGAAGGTCAAACGGGGCGCGCAGGATACGTGGTTTTTGTGTTGAATATTGGCCGAGTGATCAATATTTACAACATCCTGGCTGATCCTCAGCCAAAGCATAGTCAGCAGACCGACACTCAACCTGTGGGAGCTGGTTTGCCTGCGAAGAGGCCGGTACATCCAACAGCCCTGGTGACGGACCCACCGCTATCGCGGGCAAGCCCGCTCCCACAGTGACCGTGACCGCCAACAAATCTTGTGATCGACACAGAACCCTGTGGGAGCGGGCTTGCCCGCGATTAATCTCAAGCTGTACGCGGTTTACGCCCCGGCACAAAATGGCTCACGTCATTGAACCCCGGTGTCGACGCGTGACCCGGTGTCACCAGCGAATCAATAAACGCCTCGTCCTCAGCCGTGATCTTCACCGCCTGCGCCTTGGTGTACGCATCCCACTGTTCTTCAGTGCGAGGCCCGACGATGGCCGAAGTCACAGCGCCATTGTTCAGTACCCAGGCAATCGCGAACTCGACGATACCCACGCCACGGCCCTGCGTGTACTCCTGGATCTGTTGGGCAATGCGTAACGACTCCACCCGCCATTCGGTTTCCAGGATGCGTTTGTCCTGACGGCCCGCGCGGCTGTTGGCGTCCGGTGTCACGTCGGGCGCGTACTTGCCGCTGAGCACACCGCGCGCCAGCGGGCTGTATGGCACCACACCGAGGCCATAGTTTTGCGCGGCAGTGATCTGCTCGGTTTCCGCCTGACGGTTGACGATGTTGTACAGCGGCTGGCTGATGACCGGCCTGTCGACACCGAGTTTGTCGGCGATGCGGATGACTTCGGCAATACGCCAGCCACGGTAATTTGACAGGCCCCAGTAGCGGATCTTGCCCTGGCGGATCAAATCGCCAATGGCCGACACCGTAACTTCCAGCGGCGTGTTGTGGTCTTCGCGGTGCAGGTAATAGATGTCCAGATAATCGGTGCCCAACCGCGTCAGGCTGGCATCGATGCCATTGAACAGGTGCTTGCGGCTCAGGCCGCTGCGGTTCGGCATACCGTCCACCGGTCCGAAGCCGACCTTGGTGGCCAGTACCCATTCCTGCCGCCGACTGGCGATCGCTTCGCCGACGATCTCTTCGGAACGGCCGTTGGTGTACACGTCCGCAGTGTCGATGAAGTTGATGCCCTGGTCCCAGGCCTTGCCGATGATCCGCAGGGAATCTTCGGTGCTGGTCTGTTCGCCGAACATCATGGTGCCCAATGTGAGGGTCGACACCTGTAAACCCGAATGACCCAGCGTGCGATAGCTCATGACGAAATCCTTTTACCGGTCAGAAAGCCCTAATCAAATACCAGAACCGTGACTGGGAGCAATCGGAATTATCAGGCCTGATTGCCCTTTTAAACCCGCAACGTCCGCGTCATGCGCAACGCCAGCAAACTCCCACAAACAATCACACCCGCCAGCAGATACAGCGCCGCATCGGTCGAGCCGGTGCTGTCCTTGACCCAACCGACCAGATACGGGCTAAGAAAACCCGCCATCTGCCCCATGGAGTTGATCAACGCCAACCCACCGGCAGCCGCACCCGCGCTGAGCATTGCGGTCGGCACGGGCCAGAACATCGGCAGGCCGGTGAGGGCGCCCATGGTGGCGATGGTCAGCCCGAGAATGGCGATGGCCGGGTTAGCGGCGAAGTTCACCGCAATCAACAGACCCACCGCACCCATCAGCATCGGCACCACCAAGTGCCAGCGGCGTTCTTTGCGCAAGTCTGCCGAACGACCGACCATCAACATAAACACCGCCGCCAGCAGATACGGAATCGCACTGAGCCAACCGATCACCAGGTTATCGCTGAAACCCAGATTCTTGATGATCGACGGCAACCAGAAGTTGATCGCGTAGACACCGCTCTGGATGCAGAAATAAATCAGGCCAAAGGCCCAGATCGCCGGGTTCTTGAACACCGCCAGCAGGGAATCAGTGGCGGTTTTCGGTTTGCTGGCCAGGTCTTGCGCGTGATCGGCCTCAAGCACCGAACGCTCGTAGGGGGTCAGCCACTTGGCGTTGGCGTAACTGTCGCTGAGCAGGAAGTAGGCGAGGGCGCCGAGGATCACCGTCGGAATGCCTTGCAGCAGGAACATCCACTGCCAGCCTGCCAAACCGGCCTGGCCGGCGCCGAAGTGGTTGAGAATCCAGCCGGAAAACGGGCTGCCGAGCAAGCCGGACACTGGGATCGCCGACATGAACAACGCCATGATGCGACCACGACGGAACGTCGGGAACCATTGCGAGAGGTAAAGCACCACGCCCGGGAAGAACCCGGCTTCGGCCGCACCGGTAAACAGGCGCAGGGTGTAGAACTCGGTCGGGGTGGTGACGAACAACAGGCAAGTCGACAGCGTGCCCCAAGTGATCATCATCAGCGCGATCCAGCGTCGCGGGCCGAATTTGGTCAGGGCCAGGTTGCTCGGTACGCCGCACAGCACGTAGCCGATGAAGAAGATCCCGGCGCCGAGGCCGTACACGGTTTCGCTGAATTTCAGTGCGTCGAGCATCTGCAGTTTGGCGAACCCGACGTTCACCCGGTCGAGGTAATTGAACAGGTAGCAGATGAAGATGAAGGGGATCAAGCGCAGGGTAATGCGTTTGTAAACGGCGTTTTTGTCGTCAGCGGTGGCCAGGGTAGCTGCGGCGCTCTGTGACATGGCGGACTCTCTCTTTATTATGATTTTTTGCGACGCAAGGGTAACGTTGATCGCCCAGTGAGTCTCGGCCACCCCTTGGGTGGTTGTCTTTGTGCCTGAGCACAGGGTTTACGACCAAGGCCTGTGCGGGTGAACAACCCGTTCCATCACGTTTTCAAGGAACCGCGCTATGTTCGAACTCGATCACGACCTGGCCCAGGACATCGTCGACCGGGCGATGGCCATCCTGCCGTACAACGTCAATGTCATGGACAGCCAGGGGCTGATACTCGGTAGCGGCGAACCGGAGCGCATCAACACTCGCCACGAAGGCGCGCAACTGGTGTTGGCCAACGGGCGCGTGGTGGAGATCGACGCGCAGACCGCGATTCACCTCAAAGGCGTGCAGCCGGGCATCAATCTGCCGCTATTGCTCGATCAGCGTTTGATTGGGGTGCTGGGCATTACCGGCGAACCCGAGCAATTGCGCACCTACGCCGAGCTGGTGCGCATGACCGCCGAGATGCTGGTGGGCCAGCGCAATCAGCAGGCCGAGCAGCAATGGCGGCGCCAGCGTTGCGATGATCTGCTGGCGCTGCTGCTCAGCGAGGCGGGGGATTCGCCGCGGTTGCTGGACGAAGCGCAGCAGCTGGGGCTCAAACCGCAGTTGACGCGGGTGCCGTATCTGTTCGAGTTGGGCCTGGAACACGGTCCGGGTCAGACCGTCGAAGCGCTCAGCGCCTGGTTGATGTCGCGTTATCCGGACAGTTGGTGCGTGAGCTCGGCCAAGTCTTCGTTGCTGTGGTGCCGACCGGCGACGCCTGCGATCGAAAATGATCGGCTGCTGGAGAAGCTCGATGGCCTCGGCTGGAATATTTTGCGCATTGCCGTGGGCGGGCAGGCCGATGGATTGTCGGGATTGCGCCGTTGCTATCGTCGGGTCGGTGATTTGCTGGCCTATGGACGCGATGTGTTGCCGCATTCGCGCTTATTGACCCTGAACCGCTATCGGCTACCGGTGATGCTCTGGCGGCACCGCAATGACGATGCGCTGGATGAACTGCTGCGTCCGCTGCGCAAAGTCATCGCCAAGGATGGCAACGGCCAACTGCTGGCGACCCTGCGCAGTTGGTGCGAACACGACGGCCAGAGCCAGGCCTGCGCCGATGCCTTGGGCATCCATCGCAACAGTCTGCGTTACCGCATGGAGCGGATCGCCGAACTCAGCGGCGTCGACCCGCTAAAGCTGGACGGAATGCTCGCGCTTTACCTTGGCGTCCAGCTGCTCCCCCAGGCAGACGCCAACCCATGAATCACAATTCCCTGTGGGAGCGGGCTTGCCCGCGAAGAGGCCATCACATCCAACATGCATGGTGACTGACACACCGCCATCGCGGGCAAGTCGGATCGCCGCACCGCCGCTCCCACAGTGATTTGTGGTGGTGCACAGATTTGTGAACGACGCTGCTCCCGCCGGGTTTTGTGAAAATGAACAATAATCCTCATGCCCGCTTGTGCAGCGGACCGGCGTTATTGTTCATGGCGGCTGGCAGCATGGACGCATTGAAACTGGAGAGTTCGCATGAAAATCGTCATCGCCCCCGATTCGTTCAAGGACAGCCTGAGTGCTCAAGGTGTGGCCGAGGCCATTGCGCTGGGGTTGGCGGAAGTCTGGCCGGATGCACACTTGATCAAGTGCCCGATGGCTGATGGCGGGGAAGGCACGGTCGAATCGATTCTGGCCGCATGCGACGGCGAACTGCTCCGTACCCATGTTCGCGGGCCGCTGGGTGCCACGGTCGATGCCGCATGGGGCTGGTTGCCACAGAGTCACACTGCGATCATCGAAATGGCCGAGGCCAGCGGCCTGCAACTGGTTGCGCCGAACCTGCGCGATGCCTGCACCAGCAGCACCTACGGCACCGGTGAACTGATCCGCGCCGCGCTGGATGCCGGCGCGCAACGGGTGATCCTGGCCATTGGCGGCAGCGCCACCAACGACGGCGGCGCCGGGGCGATGCAGGCCTTGGGTGTGAAACTGCTGGACGCTCAGGACCAAACCCTGGTGCCGGGTGGTCTGGCCCTGGCGCAATTGGCCCGCCTTGATCTGAGTGAGATAGATCCGCGTCTGGCCAAGGTACGCTTCGACATCGCCGCCGACGTCAATAACCCGCTGTGCGGCCCTCACGGTGCCTCAGCGATTTTTGGCCCGCAGAAAGGTGCGTCACTCGCACAAGTCGAGCAACTGGACCAGGCCCTCGAGCACTTTGCCGAACTCTGCGCACAAGCTTTGGACAAAGACGTGCGTGACGAACCAGGCAGCGGCGCGGCGGGCGGCTTGGGGTTTGCCGCCAAGGCGTTTCTCGGTGCGCAATTTAAGGCCGGGGTGGAAGTGGTCGCCGAATTGGTGGGGCTGGCCGAGGCGGTCAAAGGCGCCGACCTGGTGATCACCGGTGAAGGTCGTTTCGATGCCCAGACGTTGCGCGGCAAAACCCCGTTTGGCGTAGCGCGCATCGCACGCCAGCACGGCGTGCCAGTCATCGTCATCGCCGGCACCTTGGGCGAGGGGTATCAGGCGCTGTACGAACATGGCATCGATGCGGCCTTTGCCTTGGCCAGCGGACCGATGACACTGGAGCAGGCCTGCGCTGAAGCACCGCGTTTGTTGCGTGATCGCGCCCGTGATATTGCGCGGGTGTGGCGGGTGGCGGCCCGCAAGGCCTGACTCAATCTTCAGCAGAAAGAAATCCTTGTGGGAGCGGGCTTGCCCGCGAAGCGGTGTGTCAGGCACCACCAATGTTGACTGTGCCGCCGCCTTCGCGGGCAAGCCCGCTCCCACAGGTTCTGCATTTAAGCTAACGAGTGTTTCACCGCTGAAACACTCCTGCCTCCCTCGAAAAATATTTCTCCAACCCCTGCAAAAAACCTCAACCCCGGCCGATACAGCTAACAGGCGCACACAAACCTATTACAACAGTGGCGCCAAACTGAAAGGTGCGCGCGCCATCGCCCGCCCGAACAGTGATCCCCCGCAAGGATGCTCGCCGCCTCAATTACCGAGATCATCCTATGTCACTGCGTAATCTGAAAATCGCGCCTCGAGCTTTCCTGGGTTTCGCCTTCATTGCCTTGCTAGTGATCGTGCTGGGTGTGTTTGCCGTGAACCGCATGTCGATCATTCGCCAAGCCTCTGTCGATATGGAAATGACACAGTTACCCAGCATCGGGTTTCTGGGTAACGTGACAGAGAACGTTCTGCGGCTGCGGATTCTCTCGTTCCGCGTACTGGTCAACCGTGATCCGGCGGCGTTGCAGGAAGCCCAGACCCGCATCACCGTGCTCGTCGACAAGGTGCGCAGCGCCCAAGCCAGCTATGCCGCCTTGCCGGCCGGCCCTGAAGAAGCCGCGCTGTACAAAACCTTCGCGACAACCCTCGACAACTACATGCAGTCCCAGAGCCAAATGCTGGACCTGTCGCGGCAGAACAAACTGGAGGAGATGCGCGCCCTGATCAATACCCGGATCAAGGAAGGCACCGATCAGATGGGCGAGCAACTGAACAAACTGGTGGCGCTCAACGCCGCCGATGCCAAAGCCGCGTCGGCCAAGGCGGGTGAGCACTACAGCGAAGCCTTTATCGGCATCGTGACGGTGGCGGTGATGGCTTCGTTGCTGACCGTGCTGCTGGCCTGGCTGTTGACCCGCAGCATCCTCACACCGCTGAACCGTGCGGTGCTCGCGGCCGAAACCATTGCTGGCGGCAACCTGAGCAAGGTCATCGAAGTCGACGGCAACGACGAACCGGCGCGTTTGCTCGGCGCCTTGGCCTCCATGCAGACCAACCTGCGCAAGACCATCGAACAGATCGCCGGCTCCGCGACGCAACTGGGCGCCGCCGCGGAAGAACTCAGCACCGTGACGCAAGAAGCGTCCCGGGGCCTGCAACAGCAAAACAACGAAATCGAACAGGCCGCCACCGCCGTCAACGAAATGACCGCCGCCGTGGAAGAAGTGGCGCGCAACGCGGTGTCGACCTCCGAAGCCTCAAACCAGTCGACCCAAGCGGCCCGCGAAGGTCGTGACCGGGTGGTGGAAACCGTCGACGCGATCCAGACCATGACCCACGACGTGCAAAACACCGCGTTGATGATCGAGGGCCTGGCGACTCAGGGCCGGGACATTGGCAAAGTGCTGGACGTGATTCGTGCCATCGCCGAACAGACCAACCTGCTGGCCCTCAACGCCGCGATCGAAGCGGCCCGTGCCGGGGAAGCCGGGCGTGGCTTTGCGGTGGTGGCGGACGAGGTCCGGGCGTTGGCCCATCGCACCGCGCAGTCGACCCAGGAAATCGAGAAGATGGTCGCCGGCATCCAGAACGGCACCGGCGAAGCGGTCTCATCGATGCAGCAAAGCAATCAGCGCACCCAAAGCACGCTGGAAATGGCTCGTGCGGCGGGTATCGCCCTGGAGCAGATCACCCAATCGATTCAACTGATCAACGAACGCAACCTGGTGATCGCCAGCGCCTCGGAAGAACAGGCTCAGGTGTCCCGTGAAGTCGACCGCAATCTGGTGAACATTCGCGACCTGGCCACTCAGTCCGCCGCAGGTGCCAACCAGACCAGTGCAGCCACCCACGAACTGTCGCGATTGGCGGTTGATTTGAATGCGATGGTGGCGCGTTTCGTGATTTGAGATAGGGTTGAAACTGGAACTCGCGCGTTAGGAGAAGTACATGCGCTATTCAGCCTTGACCCAACGAATCGATGGTGACGGAGCCGCAGCCTGGAAGATTCATGATCGAGCGCTGGAATTGCGCGAGCAGGGCGTCGACGTGTTGCTGCTTTCCATTGGCGACCCGGATTTCGACACGCCGCTGCCGATCATTCATGCCGCCATCGATAGCCTGTTGGCGGGTGACACCCATTACTCGGATGTACGCGGCACCCGCACACTGCGCAGTAGCATCGCCAGCCGTCATCAGCGGCGCAGCGGCCAATTGGTGGACGCCGACCATGTGATCGTACTGCCTGGCGCGCAGTGCGCGGTGTATTCGGTTGCCCAATGCCTGCTCGACCCTGGCGATGAAGTGATCGTCGCCGAACCGATGTATGTGACCTATGAAGGCGTGTTCGGTGCCTGCGGAGCCAGCGTGGTGCCGGTGGCGGTACGTCCGGAAAATGGCTTTCGGGTTGAACCGGCGGATGTCGCGGCGCTGATCACCTCAAAAACCCGCGTCATTTTGCTCAACAGCCCGAATAATCCCTCAGGCGCCAGTCTGTCGTTAGAAAGCTGGAAGGCGCTGGCGACGCTGTGCGTGCAGCATGACCTCTGGCTGATCAGCGACGAGGTCTACAGCGACCTGTTGTTTGAGGGCGAGCACATCAGCCCGGCCAGTCTGCCGGGCATGGCCGAGCGCACCGCGACGATCAACAGTCTGTCCAAATCCCATGCCATGACCGGCTGGCGGGTGGGCTGGATGATCGGCCCGAAACCGTTGGCTGAACATTTGATGCATCTGTCGCTGTGCATGCTGTTCGGCCTTCCGGATTTCGTCCAGAACGCCGCGCAAGTAGCGCTCGATAAAGACTTGCCGGAAGTGGCACTGATGCGCGAGGAATATCGCCAGCGTCGCGATTTGGTGTGCGCAAGGCTAAGCGGTTGCCCGGGTATCCGGCCGATCAAACCGGATGGCGGGATGTTCGTGATGGTCGATGTGCGCCAGACCGGGCTCGGTGCGCAAGATTTTGCCGAGCGTTTGCTGGAAGGGTACGGCGTGTCGGTGCTGGCGGGCGAAGCCTTCGGGCCGAGCGCGGCGGGGCATATTCGCATTGGCCTGGTGGTAGATCAGGCGAGGCTGGCGGATGCATGCCAGCGGATTGCATCGTGTGCGGCGCAGTTGCTGCAGGTGCGACGGGCCTGATCGATTTGTGTTGAGTTTGATGGCCTCTTCGCGGGCAAGTCTCGCTCTTACAGGGGATTTTGTGACGTTCACAAAGCCCCGCGGGAGCAGGCTTGCCCGCGATGGTTATTGTACTTTTCAGGCTTGTCTCTACGGTATCGCATAGACCTTGAACAGCTTTTTGTCCGTGTCGGTAATGCCTTCCAGGTAGGTGCCGTATGCCTGCTCGATCTCGCCCGATCGATACATTTCACTCAGCGCGGTGTCGACCAGCAAACGGAAATCTTCATCGTCTCGATCCACCGCCATTGCAGTCGGCGAGTACTCAAAAACTCGATCCAGCAGCACCAGATTCCCTGCGGAATAGTGATTGGCGAGGAGATTCTTCAGCATCATGCGTTCGGCGAAGAAGGCATCAGCTTTGCCTTCGGCGACCAGTTTGAGGCCCGCTTCAGTGTTCTCGACTGTGACCAGGGTGGCTACCACCCCGAGTAATCGCATCTGCTGACGGATCCATGCCTCGGTCACGCCACCTGCGGTGGCGGCATAGGTTTGGTTGGCCAGCCCATGATTGATGGTCGCACGCCAGGTCGGTCCGGTATGGGCTACTTTGCCATTAAGTACATTGAGCAACGCCTCAGGCGCTTCCTGGCGCACCACTGCCGAGAGGCCGGCGGTGTAGATCGGAACCGAGAAGCTCACACGCTTGCGTCGCGCCAATGTGGGGGGAGTCGGCGTACAGAGGATGTCGATCTCGCCCGAGCTCACGGCACTCATCTCGTCGTTGACGGAGACGGGGCGGTAACGTACCTGCATCGCGGGCAAACCCAGTTCGGTCTTGATTTTGTCGGCAACCTTCAGACAAAGCTCGATCGCATAACCGCTGGCTTTGTCACCTTCCTGGACGCTAAAAGGTGCGAAGTCCGGCAGGTAACCGAGGGTGAAGGTATTGCTCGCCCGCACGCGTTCAAGGGTATTGGCACCGGCCAATACCGGCACCAGTGTGAGCAGGCAGACGAACAGCAAGTTAGTGGCTTTGGTCAGTTGTACGTTCATATCCTGGCGCCCCGCATTCGGATGTCTGTGCTGTCTTGAAGATTACAGCTAAGGATTGCCGAACCTGGTCTGAGCGGCTGGAGACGCATCGACAAAACGCTTGGAGAGGAAGCCATAAAGCAGGTAGCCGAATGTAAGGACAATGAGTCCACCGAAAACGGCATCTTTGCCGCAGGCATAAAGGGCGTACAACGAATAGGCCACGGCGATCAGTAATAGCGTCGTGTTGCGGGTGTAGACCCCTGTACTGACTTTGGCTTTGTACATCATGACCAGCAGACCGGTGGCGGCTGTCACGTATGGGATCAGGTTGGTCACTGCTGCCAGGCTGACGAGCTTTCCGAACTGGGCGCTGGCATTGGGCGAGATGGTCGACAGCGCCATCAAGGTCTGAAAGACGCCGCAGACGAGCATGCCGACTATGGGCGCATCCTGTGCGCTGACCTTACTGAACAATTTCGGAAACATGCCTCTGTCAGCGGTCATCTTGGCCGTTTGCGCCAGGGTGAACTGCCAGCCCAGCAGCGAACCAACACAGGCCATCACCGCCAGCGCCATGACGATGTTGCCGACCGTGGGGGTGAACATATGTGCATAGACGAGCGCGAAGGGCGCCGAAGAGTTGGCCAGTTCGGCATTGGGTACGATGCCCTGGATGACCGTAGTCGACAGCACATAGACCACTGCCGCGCCCAGCGTGCCGAACAGGCAAGCCAACGGTACGGTGCGCTTGGGATCTTCCACTGCATCGGAGGCCTGTGCCGCCGACTCCATGCCAAGAAAAGCCCACAGCGTAAGGGGAATAGCCTTACTGATGGCGTCGGAGATCGGCAGGTTGTTCGGATTCCAGGCGGCAATCAGCACATCGGGCTTGAACCAGAACCAACCGATGATGCTCAAGCCTGCCACCGGGATGATCACCCCCCACACGGTAATCGCGCCGATCTTGCCGGTGATACCGGGGCCACCGAAGTTGGCCACGGTGGTCAACCAGAGCAGGCCAACCGTACCGATGAACAGAGGAATGGCGCCACTGCCCAGCCAGGGCACGAACGATGTCATGTAGCCCACCGCGGAGATGGCGACGGCCACGTTGGCGATGCCCAGCGAGAGAAAGTACAGGTACGAACAGAGGAAGAAGCCTGATTTGGCGTGCGCCTCTTCGGTGTAGGCAGACAACCCGCCTGAGCGCAGGCAGTAAATGCCGCACTGGGAAAAGCAGTAAGCGATGGCCATCGAACCGACGGCAGTGACGATCCATGACAGCAACGAAACGGCCCCGAGTTGGGCCATGCTCGTCGGCAACATGATGATGCCCGACCCCATCATGTTCACCGTCACCAGAGTGGTGAGCCCCATGAGGCTCATTTTCTTGCTTGAGTCGGCCATCGGAAACTCCTTGATCTGCTCAACACATTGACCATAGCTCTGATTGCCATGCTCAAGGTCGGGAAATAGCCCATCGAACAGATTTATCGCCAGTTAGTCTCATCGAAGATGGCTTTTGGGATTCTGAACAGCAAAAAGAAATGTCCGACAGGGTATGACTCCATTGTAGGGGGGACTTTTCTTTAGCTGGCTCTGTCACATGTACATACAAAACACATATGAGGTTTTACATGTCCAAGCTTGCAGAGTTCCGTGAACTGGAAAAACATCTGGCTAAACAGCTCCAGGTGCTCGAGGCACTGAAAGGTGATGCAGGCCTTCAAAAGGAAATTGATTTCGAAAAGAAGCTGCGTGATTTGCTAGCCAAATACGGCTATAGCCTGAAAGACGTGATCAATCTTCTTGAGCCACAAACTGGTCGTCGCGCATCAGTAACCGCGCCGAAATCCGGCACACGCAAGCCGCGCCAGGTGAAGATCTACAAAAATCCAAACACTGGCGAAGTCGTCGAGACCAAGGGCGGCAACCAGAAGAGACTGAGGGAATGGAAATCTAAATTCGGCTCTGCCACTGTCGAGTCATGGCTGACCAAGTGAGTTTGATTTGAGTACAAAAAAGGCCTGATGAGGGCAATGCCAGTCAGTTAAGCGAGTAAACCGCTTTTCGTAGGAGCCAGCGGTGCGGCGATCCGACTTGCCGCACCGCTGGCTCCTACATGTCCGGTCATTGCCCGAGAAGGGCCTTTCTGTAGCTGACACGGACTAGTGCCTGAGGCTTGACCGTATTTTCACGGGCAAGCTCAATACACTTCAATGCCAAAATAGTTGTCGGGTCGATCAACGCCACCGTATGTTTTTTTATCTTGTAAGCTTCGCTATGTTCGAGCACCAGAGGCAGCTCTGTACAACCCAAGATGAGCACATCAGCGCCCAGTTCACATAAGTGCTCAGCAGCGGTTAGAAGCTGGTCTTTGCATATGCCGTCAGTGAAACCCGCTTTAACACCATGGTCTCCATAAATCGACTCCATGACCAACACTTGGTAATCCACGCCAGGGGTGATGACGTGAAGTCCTGCTCGCCGGGCAGCCTCGTGATAGACCTGACTTTTGATTGTGCCGGACGTCGCTAGCAGCCCTACGGTTTTGCCAGCACCGTATTGCTGAGCGATAGCCTCAACCGTCTCAGTCAACATATTCACTATGGGGACACGCAGGTGCGCCCGGATGCGTTCGACGAAGGCGTGAGCTGTATTGCACGGAATCGCAATGGCATTGGCTCCAGCACTTTCAAGACGCTTGCATGTTGCATACATCGCCATTGTCGGGTCGGTGTCGTCATACAGCAGGTTGGCTGTGCGATCAGGAATCTGGGGGTTTTGTTCGACCACCATTTTAATGTGCTCTTGATCTCGGCCTGCCGGTGTATGCGCAACTACCTTACCCATGAAGTCGACTGTTGCCGCCGGCCCAACTCCGCCAACTATCCCTAATTTAAACGGCGGACGAGTCAACTGGCCGCTTTGCGACGTCGCGAAACCGGCATAAACCTCGTTGATGTCCAGAGCTGTGATGCCTCGCCGTTGCAGATCACCACAGATCAATGAGAGCTCAGTCATACCCGGCAATATGATTGTGGCTCCCTGATCCTGAAGCGAAAGGCACGCCTGATAAACACACTCTAGCGACACCCCGTCTAGGTACCCGTCTTTGATGCCGTTAACGCCATACATCGCGTCCATCAACCCGGACTGCTCGTTATCATCTGGATACACGAGCTTGAAGTCATTGCCGAAATATCGCTCAAACAGCCCGGAGTGCCGAACATAGTCGGATGCGATGATTCCCAACGTACTGCCGCGTTCAGCGATGTGATCAATATGCTTGCGCAACGCAGCCACCATATCCAGGACGGGTATGCCTATTTCCTCCTGAATTTCCTCTCGAAAGGTGTGACTGGCAAAGCAAGGTAGTAAAACGGCATTTACTTCGCTTGCCTCGAATGTCTGACAAACCTGAAAAACGTAGAACTTCCTGGAGGTCATGTTCGCGCCCCGGTCCAGGGGCATCAGGACGTCTTTGAAAGGGTGTTGCTCAAACAGGAAGTGATAGCGACCTTGATCTTCCAAAACAGCTCTGGACTTCACCAATTTGTAGAAAAGATCGCCGCCGGCCAGTGAGCCAAGTCCGCCGACGATACCTAGTTTGCGAGCAAACGATGACCCGCTGGACGGCTTCGATTTACCTTTCATGTTCAGGTTCTCAGGCAGTGGCTGCAGTATGAATCGGGAGCGGAGATTTCGTGCCGGGCGCTTCTTCAACTTCTTCATGTGGTTCTGATTTGGCAACCACAGCCGTTGCGATGCTATTGCCAACCACGTTGGTGGCAGTCCTGGCCATATCAAGGAATTGGTCAATGCCAAGGATTAGCAAAATACCGGCTTCGGGAAGATTGAACATGGGTAACGTAGCCGCCACCACAACCACCGATGCTCGGGCTACACCGGCCATTCCCTTACTGGTAATCATCAGCGTCAGCAAGATGAGCAGTTGCTGTGTGAAGCTCAAGTCAACGTTGTAGGCCTGAGCAATGAACATGATGGCGAACGCTTGATACATCATCGAACCATCAAGATTGAATGAGTAACCCAGCGGTAGAACGAAGCTGGATACGCGCTTCGGCGCACCAAACTTCTCCAGTGCCTCCATGGTTTTCGGATACGCGGATTCGCTACTGGCAGTCGAGAATGCTAACAGGACAGGTTCGCGAATCAGCTTGCCCAAGGTAAATACTGAGCGACCCAGGAACAGGTAGCCGGCAGCGAACAACACGCACCACAGCATCACAATACCCAAGTAGAACTCGGCAATCAGTTTTCCGTAATCGACTATCAAGCCAAGGCCCTGAGTGGTGATAGCCGATGCGATGGCCGCGAAAACCCCAATGGGCGCGAAGGCCATGACGAAGTCCGTGACCTTGAACATCACCTTGGCCAGCTCTTCGATGCTATCGACAATCGTCGTGTAACCAGCTCGTTTCACACCCGCCAAGGCAAACCCGAAGAACAACGAGAACACCACGATTTGCAGGATTTCGTTGTTGGTCATTGCTTCAGCAATGCTGCGGGGAAACACGTGACTGATGAATACCTTGAGGCTGAAATCCCCGGTGTTGACCACCGCAGGGCTTGCCGCATGCTGGACGACCTCCATGTTCAGTCCCGCACCGGGCTGGAACAGGTTGACCAGGCCCATGCCGATTGCCAGCGAGATCACCGAAGCGGTTACGAACCAGACCATGGCTCTTAGGCCAATACGCCCAACGGAGCGGGAGTTTCCCATGCTGGCAATGCCGCCAACCAAAGTGGCGAACACGAGAGGCGCGATGATCATCTTGATCATGCGTAAAAAAATGTCGGTGACCATCGAGAAGTAGGACGCGATCTCTTTGGCGCTTTGTTCGCTCCCTGCGAAATGGTGGCACGCCCAACCGACAAGCACGCCCAAGGCGATGCCAATTGCGATCCGACGCGGAAGTTTATTTTTCTTCACGGAGCTTTCCTCAAGTGGTTTTTTTGCTTTTTTTACTTGGCAGGAGACAAGTGTCATTGGGTCGAAGCTCTATGGCATCGCTTCAACGTTTTCGATTCTAGGGGCGGGATTGAAAGGTCGTGATGAGTAATCCCGATAGCCTCATGCGCTTTTGGAATAGTTTTCGAAACTTCTGCTTAGTCCTGACTGAGGCGCAGTACACTGCGCATTCGGGGCGTGAGGTACCGGTATGCAAATCAAATGGTTGGATGATCTTTTAGCGATTTCCGAGTGGAAGAACTTTTCTCGGGCTGCGGAGGTTCGCTGCGTGACCCAGTCGGCTCTGTCGCGTCGCATACGGTCACTTGAGGAATGGGTAGGCGCGGAGTTGGTAGATCGCGGTACTTATCCCGTTCAGCTCACACCTGCGGGGCGAAGTTTTTGTGAAGAAGGCCGCGAGGCATTAGCAGGGTTATTGAGACTGCGCTCAGCCCTGCGTGAGGTTGAGCGAATGCCCGGTCGATCCATCCAGGTGACTGCTGGCCACAGCCTTTCAATGACATTTCTACCGAAATGGCTAACCCAGTTTCAGCAGCACAATGAGCAGTTCAACGCCCGGGTCGTTGCCGCGAACATTCATGATGCCGTCATAGCCTTGGAGGAGGGGAGTTGCGATCTGATGATCGTCTACCACCATCCCCTGGCACCCATTCTTCTAGACCCGGAAAAGTTCGGATGCCTGACGTTGGGGCATGACGCCTTTATTCCGTTGTGTGCCCCTGACAAGAAGGGGCAACCGCTGTATCGCTTGCCCGGCACCTCAGCTAAAGCTGTGCCTCACCTCGCTTATACGGCCACAACTTTTCTAGGTCGCGTTGCCGACATAGTCATCAAAAATGGTCCAAGTGTGAGTGTGCTGGAACGGTGCTATGAGGCAGACATGGCAATGCTTTTGATGCGAATGGCGATAGAGGGGTATGGCGTGGCATGGTTGCCACAAAGCGCTGTCATTGACGAGCTTCAGCGAGGTCAGTTGGTAAAAGCGGGTGGTGATGAATGGAGTACGCGACTGGAGATACGCTCCTACTGCTCCATCACCAACGAGAACCCTACGATGCGCAGTCTATGGAAAACCCTCGAAGGAGCTTCCCGCGATCTCCATGGCAAAACAGCTCATTGATTGAAGTTCCAAGGCTCGAAAAGCATTTCCTCAAGAACAATTAAGGTCTACCTCCTGACACTAATCAAAGTGGCAGCATCGCCCGATGCTTAAGTGATTTTGGGTTTACGACCGCGCGGGTTTGGCTTCACCGGCACGCTTTTCCCATACCACAAGATATGCCTTGGCGTGTCTTGTGGTATTTCAAGCGATGCTCGTCGCGGCAAGGGGCTCCCGCGATGCTGCGCGTGCAGCCAGGAAGGCAAAAACGGCCGCCACGCCCAGCACAGAGGCGCTCAACTCGAAGGTCGCTCGATAGCCGCTCAAGTCAAAGACCAGCCCGCCAACGGTTGCGCCAGACGCAATTGCCAGCTGGATGATCGCCACCATCAAGCCGCCTCCCGCTTCAGCAGCGTCTGGCAACGTTCTCGCCAGCCATGTCCACCATCCCACGGGCGCAGCAGTCGCAACCAGTCCCCAGAGGCCAAGCAAAACAGTCGTGGTAGCCGCCGAGCTACCGAATGAAACAAGCGCCAGTGCAATCACCGCCATCAAGATCGGGATGACGATGAGGGTTCGATGCAGGCCATTTTTCAAGAACGCTTCAATCAGGAAGGTTCCTGCGAGGCCCGCAATACCCAGGACGAGCAACATCAACGACAGCATGGAAACACTGACGTGCGTGACCGTTTCAAGAAACGGGCGCAAATAGGTAAACAGCATGAACTGGCCCATGAAAAACACGCTGACCGCCACCATGCCTAACGCGACCGGCGTGCGTTTCATCAACTTGAAGACGTTGCCAGTGCCTGAACCGCTTTGCGATTTCATCGGTGGAAGGCTTAACAATAGCCATACACAAGCGACTATCGCGACCGGGATGACGCACAAGAATGCACCGCGCCAGCCAATCAGGGCGCCGAGAAAACTGCCCAGTGGCGCTGCAATAACCGTCGCCAAAGCGTTGCCGCCGTTGACGATGGCCATTGCGCGAGTGATCTGGTCATCAGGCACCAGGCGCATGGCGGTTGCCGCCGACAATGACCAGAATCCACCTATCGCAACACCGATCAGCGCGCGGCCGGTCATGAACACCCTGTAGTTCGGGGCGAACACGACCACTGTTCCAGAAAGGATCATAAGCAGTGTCAGTGAAAGGAGCAGCGGTTTGCGGTCAACCCGCGCAGCCACCGATGCGATCAGAAGACTGGTGAACAAGGCAAACAGCCCCGAAACGGAGATTCCCTGGCCGGCTTGTCCCTCGCTGACGTGTAGATCTGCGGCAATCGGTGTCAGCAGGCTGACGGGCATGAACTCCGATGCCACCAGCACGAAGGCGGCGAGCGACATGGCGAATACGGCGCCCCATGATTTATGGGGCACAGGGAGGAAGTGATCAGTCATTGGTTGAATCCTGTATTGCGCGAAGCGTCGTAGCCCCGAGGACGAGGCTACGAGAGAAGTGATGCCCGGCCAGGGCACCGATCAGGCTACTTCAGGTTGCTTTTGAAGAACGTGGTCAACTTGGCGAATGGAATGAGGTTGACCCGGTCGTAAAGATCCACGTGTCCGGCATCTGGAATAATGAGCAACTCTTTAGGCTCGGCGGCCCGCTTGTAGGCGTCCTCACTGAACTCGCGTGAGTGTGCCTGGGCGCCGGCAATGAACAGCAGCGGGCGAGGGGAGATAGTCTCGATGTCATTGAACGGATAGAAGTTCATGAACTTCACGTTGCTGGTCAGCGTCGGCATGGTGGTTGTCTGCGGCGATGCGCCGGCCGGAGTGACTTCGCCTCGGTGGGTGCGATAAAAATCGTAGAACTCGTCACCCACGGCATTGCCGGTCAGTTTGAGCGGCGTGCCGCCGGTGTAGCGGATTTCGCCACCCTGGAATTCGGCATAGCGCTGCTCGGTGGCGTCGCGAATGATCTGCTGGCGTTGTTCCGCAGTCACTGCGTGTTTGAGACCGTTACGGTTGGCCGCACCCATGTCGTACATGCTGACGGTGGCAATGGCCTTCATACGCGGATCAATCTTGGCCGCACTGATAGCGAAACTGCCACTGCCGCAGATGCCGAGGACGCCGATTCGCTCAGGATCGACAATTGGGTGAGTGCCGAGAAAGTCCACGGCGGCACTGAAGTCTTCTGCGTAAATATCGGGCGAGACGGCCTGGCGAGGCGTGCCCTCGCTCTCGCCCCAGAAGGATAAATCCAGGGACAGGGTGACAAATCCTTGTTCGGCCATTTTGGTGGCGTACAAGTTCGCACTCTGCTCTTTCACCGCCCCCATTGGATGGCCGACGATGATGGCGGCGTTCCTAGATTTGGGGGCGAGGTCTTTCGGGGTGAACAGGTTGCCTGCCACCTTCATACCGTATTGATTCTTGAAGGTGACCTTTTCAACGGTCACTTTCTCGCTTTTGTAGAAGTTGTCCGCGCCGTTTGACATGTCGGCTCCCATTGAAGAAAAAGAGGCAGCGAGAAGCCCCAGGGCAAGAAAAATTCCTTTCACCGGATAGTCCTTTCGATTGAGTTGAAGTTTGCTGGAGTGTTTTGACCCAGTGCTTAATCAACCAACATGGCGTTGTCGATCACGAAGCAATACTTGACGTCATGGGAGATTCCTCAATGGGTTTGTCGGATGAACATTCTCCGGTTCTGCCCATACTCCCTGTAGTGCATTTCGCTGGATTACTTGCCTGATTCTATGAGTCTCTGTTTTTTTGCAGGACGGTCGTGAACTGGCGAGTTAGAGTTCAGCGAAGAGGTACTAGACGAACATGACGATCAAACACGGCACCGCACCGCAACAGACATCGCAGCAAGAAACGCTTGCGCAGATCATCGGCGCGCAGATCCCGAAACCAGGTGATTACGGAACGCCCATTACGGGCCTCGGCTTCTTCAGGCGCGAACATCCATCGCCGCCCGTCGTGTGCATGGTCGAGCCAAGCATCATCCTCGTCGCCCGGGGTGAGAAACAGCTCTGGGTAGGCGGCGAAGGCTACCCGTATGACACGTCGCGATTTCTGATCACCTCATTGGACTTGCCTGCCAATTCGGAGGTGCTGGCAGCAAGCCCGGAACAGCCATGCCTGGGACTCACTTTGAAGCTCGATCTGCGCATGCTGGCTGAGCTGATAGCACAAAGTGACCTACCGCCAACCCGTGATCGATCAGTTGCGAAGGGGGTAGGAATTGGTTCAGTGACCCCTGCAATGCTGGCGTCATTCGAGCGCTTATTGGCACTGCTCGATGAGCCGGAGTCCATTCCTGTTCTGGCCCCCTTGATTCAACGCGAGATTCACTACCGTCTCTTGCAGAGTGATCAGGCGAGCCGGCTACGACAAATAACTGCTGTCGATGGCCAAGGTTATCGGATCGCCAAAGCCATCGATTGGCTGAAGTTGAATTACACCTCAGCGCTTCGCGTCGATGAACTTGCAGCCCGAGTGCAGATGAGCACTCCGACCTTTCACCACCACTTCCGTCAACTCACCACAATGAGCCCCTTGCAGTACCAGAAATGGCTGCGACTGAACGAGGCGAGGCGATTGATGCTCAATGAACACCAGGACGTATCCAGTGCGGCTTACAAGGTTGGATATGAAAGCCCGTCCCAGTTCAGCCGCGAATACAGCCGTCTGTTTGGCGTACCTCCCAAGCGGGATATTGCGGTGTTGCGAGGGCAGGGGTAGCTATAGAGTCAAGCTGATGAATTGCGTTTGCTCACGCTTTTAAACGCTATCGAGATAAAACGACTAAACAACCATTTAGCATAGTTATAACCTATCGAATATGTTCGCACAATAGACACAGTGTTTTAAGGAGGGCAATCCACATGACCAACAGTGAGCTCAACATTCAAATTCCCAACGCTGAAACAGTCATCGCCGCATTGGCTCTGGAGCCTCACATGGAAGGCGGTTTCTACCGAAGAACCTTTCAATCTGATCACCACGCTATGGTCGAGATCAATGGTGGTCAACGTCACTTGATGACTTCAATTTATTACTTGCTGACCAAGGATTCGCCTATAGGTCATTTTCACTTGAATCAATCGGACATCGTTCATTACTACCATTTGGGAAACCCGATTCAGTACAGCCTGATTTTTCCAGACGGCACGTTGAATACTGTGGTGATGGGCAGCGACGTTATCGCCGGGCAGTGTTTGCAGCTGCATGTACCTGGTGGCGTCTGGAAAGCTTCGCAGCTTATGAATGGTTTAGCGGAGTACGGTTTGATCAGTGAAGCGGTTTCACCAGGGTTTGATTTTGCAGATATGGAGATGGGTAATCGACAGAAGCTCAGAGAGCAGTTTCCCGAGCATTCGGAGCTGTTTGGAAAGCTGACGCAAGGATGAGGGGCTTGGGTGAATTGAGGGTTTCAAAATCTGCGTGCAACTGTCGAGATTAACTTAATCTGCGTTATTCATAACCATCTGAAAAATAAGATTTTTGTAGAAAGCTTCCGAGCGGCGACATCGAAATTTTGAAAAAAGCGCATATTTAACTAGATTTAGCAATGTATCGCTTTGTTGTGGGTGCACACCATGCAACAAATAAGCATAACTCCTGGAGTTCTTGTGTTGGTTCGCGATAAACAGCTGGAAATCGTCGCTGCTATTTCGTCGAACAAAATACAGGCAAGGGATATTGTTACCGGAGAAACAGTCTTTCTCTCGCCGGGGGAAATCACATGCGAGTTGAAAAAGAAATCTACCGACCCGGATCATGAAGTCGCCCAGACACAAAGCCTGAGTCCCATCGAAGCAATAAAAGAGGAAGACCTTCGGCTGGCATCAGACCGTTTTAACGTCTTGTCTCCGATGGCCGGCAAGCGCCATCTGTCCAGGCAAGATATGGAACAATGCACTGCAACACTAGGGTTGAGTGCATCTCAGGTGCGCAGGCTCTTGGCCAGAATGGATATGAGTGTGGGTCCATTGAGCCTGCTTCCGCAGCTGCGCGGCAGGTCCAAGGGGAGCAAGCTGATTGAAGCGGACGCCGAAGATCTCATCCAATCAACTATTGATGAGTGCTATAGAGGTCCTGGGGTGACGTCCAAAAGCATCATCGAAAAAGTAGCGGAACGCTGCCGCGCAATGTCCATCCGGGCACCGAGCGCCGCCACGATAGCTAGCAGGATAAGAGAGCGTAGGCCCCGCTCGCTACTGGCCAAGAAGTCGGGCTCGAAAGCCGCGCGTCAGGTTTACGAAGTTCGTGGAGGGAAAATACAACCTGAAGCCCCCCTAGATCTGATTCAGATAGATCATGCCCTTGTCGATTGTATTATCGTCGACAGCGACCAGTTATTACCGCTGATGCGCCCTTGGGTCACTATGGCTATTGATGTATATACGCGGGTTGTGCTCGGATTTTATTTGTCTTTGTCCTATCCATCGGGGATGTCGGTGGCGTTATGCATCTCTCATTTGGTCTTGCCCAAGGAGCGCTGGTTAAAAAGCTACGGCCTTGCCGATAGCGAATATCCCTTCTATGGTGTACCAAAAAGAATTCATGTCGATAATGCTAAGGAATTCAGGTCAAAGAATTTATCC
>LNAP01001628.1_pt1 | contig 23464 bp, 21 predicted proteins | sample 602601 | NCBI WGS metagenome assembly LNAP01 (sample SAMN02440304, study PRJNA202911) | soil metagenome | biome: Subtropical and temperate rainforests or woodlands; isolation source: soil samples (1 kg each in a 20% v/v slurry with milli Q water) were... ...
GAACATCAGCGCCGTGCGCCGCGCCGGCACCGCAAACCCGGCCAGCGCCGCGTAGCCGAATACGCCCAGCGCCGCCGCCACTGCCGCAGCGCGGGGCGCCGGCAGCCGTCGCGCCAGACCGGGCAGATGCCGCCACAGCCAGCCGACCAGCGCGTACACCAGCAGTCCGCTCAGGGCCACATGCAGGCCGGAAATCGCCAGCAGATGCGCCGTGCCGGTTTCGCGCAGCGTGCGCCAGGTCGCCGGGCTCACCGCGCCGGTGACGCCGATGGCGAGACCGCGCACCATGCGCGCCGCATCGTCCTGCCCAAGGTATCGGTCGAGCCGCTCGGCGATGGCCTGGCGCAGGCGCTGCACCGGCGCCGCCAAGGTCGATGCCGGCAGCCGCGCCGCGCCGGGGCGCACATAGCCGGTGGCGTCGATGCCCTCGCCGACTAGCCAGCGCTCGTAGTCGAATCCGGACGGATTGCTGAAACCGCGCGGCGCCTTCAGGCGCACCGGCAACTGCCAGCGCTCGCCGGCGCGCAGCGCCGGACGCTCGCCATACCAGGACAACAACACCCGGCGCGGCCCACGCACGGGCTCGCCGGCCACGATGAGTCGCTCGACATCGACGCGCAATCGAGTCCGCAGCGCATCGCCCTGTGGCAGGTCGCTGACGACCCCAAGCAGCAGCGCATCACGGCCCTCGAACACCACCGGCAGGCGACTGGCAAGCGTCCGCTGTGCCACATGCAAACCAAAGGCACCACTTGCTAGGCACACCGCCAGCAGGAGCAGCACACGCCGTCGTCGACCCAGCACGACGCATGCAAGCCCGGCACCCGCCGTGGCCGGAACCAGCACGCAGGGAGCTACGGCAGGCAGCCACAGCGCCACGCCCAGGCCGGCGGCGAACGCCACTGCAACGGTAGCCATACTGGGCAATATCCACGCCTCCCCCGACCCGACGGCCCACAGACAGAAGGCTCCTCGGCACAGGATGTCAACGGAAAGAAACAAACAAGGGTGACGATGGGTCAGCCTCGCGAGGTTCACACACGGGAACCGTAGTGAAGCCCATATCAAGCCATATACAGCCGGATACAGCGAGCAAAGCCTTCTGGCCGACGGGAGATGTATCGGTCTTCTGTAATCAACTATTTGATAATAAAAACTATTTTAAATGACTCCAAGGTGCCGCAGATGTCCCCGGCTGAAAATCCAAAATGCTTTCAATGCTGCTCGCCGGAGGCCCGAGGCCTTCATGCTCTGGAGGCTGTTCGATGACATGGCGGCGGATGGTATTTGTGATCGGCACATTGTCGATGTGGTTGCCGGGCCCAACGCTGGCTTGGTGGAACGGCGACTGGGAGTACCGGCTGCCATTGGCAGTCACAGCCCCCGAGGACCTCGCCCAGCCGGTGCCCGACGTGCCGGTGCTGGTACGCCTGCAGTTCGCCAATTTCGGCTATTTCTTCGACACTGCGCCTGATGGCGCCGACCTGCGCCTGATTGCCGGCGACGACCGGAGCGAGCTTGCCTACGACATTGATACCTACGATCCGACGACCGGCATCGGACTGCTATGGGTGCGCTTGCCGGCCCTGGAGCCCGGCCGCGCCAGTTCCATAAATCTGTATTTTGGCAATCCCGAGGCGCCGCCGGGCCGGTCGGGCGCCGCGTACGATGGCGCCGAGCGGCTGGTTCTGCATTTTGGCGAGACCGACGGCCCGCCTCGGGACGCCAGCGCGTTTGCCAACCACCTGACCACATCCACCGCCGCCCAGGGTCAGATGGGCTTCATCGGCCGCGGCATCCATCTCGACGGCAGCCAGGGGCTGAGCGTGCCGGCGAGCGTGCTGAACGATGCCCGGGAGCTCACCGTATCGGCCTGGATCCGCCCCACTGCGGTCACCGGCGCGGCGCGGCTGCTGAGTGTCGGCGATCCTGCCGGCGGTTCGGGCCTGCTGCTGCGCATCGACGATGGCCGCCTCACCGCCCGTCTGAGCGGCACCGCGGGTGAAATCCTGCTCAGTGCCACTACACCGCTACAGGCGGATCGCTGGTATCACCTCGCGCTCACGCTCGGCCGCGGTGCGGCGCTACTGCTCGACGGCGCGGTGGTTGCCAGCAGCGAGGTGCCCCCTGCGCTGCTCCAGGGTGAGCTGGTGGTCGGTGCTGCTGCCGGGGGACCTGGCTTCGTCGGCGACCTCGACGAGCTGCGCGTGAGCCACGTCGCGCGCCGACCCGAGTGGCTCGCCGCGGCGGTCGCCCTGCAGCAGCCGGACACGCCACGACTGCTGTTCGGCGAAGTCGAGGCGAGCCGTTCCGGCGTCAGCGCTTACGGCGAGTTGCTGCGCACCCTGACCGGTCTGGTCAGCGTGGACGGCTGGATCATAATCGGCATCATCGCCGTGATCGGGGTCATGAGCATCGAGGTCATAGTCGACAAGACGCTGACCCTGGGTCGGGTGAGCCGCGCCAATCGGCACTTTCTCAAACTTTATGCCGCCAACCCCGATGACTGGCTGCAACTTCCAGCGGCCGATACTGACCCGGCGACACCACTACGCGCTGCAACCAGCCCGCTGCAACGCCTGCAGCAGCGGGCGATCACCGAACTGGTTCGGCTGCTGCGCACACCAGGCCAGACGGGCTTCGGCCGCCTGACTGCGGAGAGTCTTGAAGTGCTGCGCAGCGCCATCGACTCCGCCATCGTCGAGGAAGCCAGCCGCCTCGATCGGGGGCTGGTGCTGATCACCATGGCGGTAAGCGCTGCACCCTTCCTCGGCCTGCTCGGTACGGTGTTCGGGGTGATGATCACCTTCGCCTCGGTGGCGGCCGAGGGCGACGTGGACGTCAACACCATCGCCCCTGGCGTGGCGTCGGCCATGAGCACCACTGTGGCCGGGCTGGTGGTCGCTATCCCGTGCTTGTTTGCCTACAACGGGCTCGCCTCCCAGGTCAGGCGCCTGACAGACGCCATGGACCTGTTCGCCAACGAACTGCTCGGCAGGTTTGTCCATGCCTATGGCAAGCAGGGGGGCACAGATGCGGCGGCGGCGTGAACATCGCATTTATGACGACCTGAATGTCACCCCACTGATGGACCTGGCGTGGAATCTGCTTGTTGTTTTCATCATCATGGCCACCGCCACCGTGCAGGGCATCAGCGTCGACCTGCCCAAGGCCAGCCAGGCACCGAGTCTGGCCAAGCCACGCACGAAGGCCATCACCGTCACCGCCGAAGGCCGTATCTACCTCGACACGCAAGAGGTCACGCTACCGGAACTGGAGCAGCGGCTGCGCGACTATCGGGCCGCCGACCCCGAGCTGCCGGTCGTGGTAAAGGGCGACAGCCAGATTCAGTACCAGCGCATCATCGAGGTCTTGGACGTGACCAAACGTGCCCAGATCACCAACCTTGGCCTGGTCACGCAGCGCCTGGTTCGTTAGCGTGGCCGGTCTGGCAGAAGAACACGAGCAGGCGCCGCCCTGGCTGTGGCTGGGGCGCGGCGTGCTGCTCGCGCTGGCGTTGTTGGTAGGCTGGTTCATTCGCCAGCAGATATTCCTGGTCCAGGACCCCCATGAACGACCTCAGCGCATCACGCTGATCAGCCCCCCACCGCCGCAATCACCCAAGCCGCCGCCACCCGAACCCCCGGTTGAAACGCTGCCGGACATGCCTGTGCCGGAGATGGTTACCTCCGAGCCGTTGCCGGAAACGGCCGGCGACGACCGCCTGGGACTCGACGAAACGGCTGGCGCGGGCAGCGATTCGTTCGGGCTCGCGGCCAAACGGGGCGGGCAGGACTGGCACGCGGCAGCGCAGGGCAACGCAGGCGAGGCCAACCCCCGCGCCACCTACGGGCGGTTGATCGAGCAACACTTGCGGCAATTGTTCGATCAGGACGCCGAATTGCGCCGGCAGGCGTTCTCCGCCACCGTGACCCTGTGGCTGCAATCGGACGGCAGCATCCTGCGTTTCAAGATCAATGACGGCAGTGGCAACCGGCGTACCGACGAACGGTTGCTAGCGACGCTGGCTACCGCCCGCAGCCTGCCGCCACCCCCCCCTGGCGTGCCGCTGGTGGTGCGCCTGCGTGTGCGGGTGCGCGAGAGTTGAAGCCGTGCGACCACACCCCACACTTGCCGTTTACAGGGACATTCGCGACATACGCGGCGATGTGCTGCGCGTGCGTGCGCCCGGCGCCGCGTTTGGCGATCTTGCGCTGGTCGAGAACCCGGACGGCGCCCGCGGCTTGGCGCGGGTCATCGAATTGCAACGCGACCTCGTCACCCTGCAGGTGTTCGATGGCACGCGTGGCCTGTCCTCTGGCGCCGGGGTGCGCCTGCTCGGCGAGCCGCTGCGTGTCGCCTGCTCGGACAACATCCTGGGACGGGTGTTTTCCGGTGCCGGCGACGCCATCGACGGAGGCCCCGGCCTGCACGCCGAGCCGCGGGTTGACATCGCCGGCCCGCCGCTGAACCCGCTGGCGCGCCGCCTGCCGCAGCGCATGATCCACACCGGAATCCCGATGATCGACCTGTTCAACACGCTGGTCGAAAGCCAGAAGCTGCCGATCTTCTCGATCCCCGGCGAGCCCTACAACGCGCTGCTCGCCCGCGTCGGATTCCAGGCCGATGCCGACGTGGTGGTGTTCGGCGGCCTGGGCCTGATGTTCGACGACTATCACTTCTTTCGCCACAGTTTCGAGCAGCATGGTGTGGCCCATCGCACGGTGATGTTCATCAACCTGGCCGGTGACCCGGTGGTGGAGCGGCTGCTGCTGCCCGATCTTGCGCTCGCGGTGGCGGAGCAATATGCCGTACAGCACGACCGGCGCGTACTGGTGTTGCTCACCGACATGACTGCCTACGCCGACGCGCACAAGGAGATCGGCATCTCGCTCGAACGGGTGCCGGCCACCCGCGGCCACCTGGGCGATCTTTACACCCAGCTCGCCCAACGCTACGAGAAAGCCTGCCAGCTCATCGGCAGCGGCTCGTTGACGCTGCTGACCGTCACGACCCTGCCCGGCAACGACATCACCCACCCGGTGCCGGACAACACCGGCTACATCACCGAAGGTCAGATTTATCTGCACGACGGCGTGATCGACCCCTTCGGTTCCCTGTCGCGCCTCAAACAGCATGTCATCGGCAAGGCTACCCGGGATGACCACGGGCAGGTGATGAACGCCATGGTCCAGCTGTACGCCGGGGCCGAGGAGGCCCGTCGCAAACAATCCATGGGCTTCGACCTGTCGGCCTTCGACCGGCGGCTGCTCAGCTTTGGCGAGCGCTTTCGGACGCGATTCATGGATATGAATGTCACCCTGCCGCTGACGGCAGCCCTCGATCTTGCCTGGAGCACCATGGCGGAACTGTTCGCAGCGACCGAACTGCCGTTGCGCCAGGATCTGATTGCACGCTATTTCCCCGCCGACGCGCGCGTCAGCGCATGAACAGCGGCGGCAAGACAGCACTGCGAGCAGCCGAGGCACGGCTGCACCTGTTCGAGCATGCGCTGCCGTCGCTGGACCTGAAGCGCCAGCAGCTTGCCGCCCTGCAGCGGCAGGAACAGCGCAGCCGCGACCAGGCGAATACCGCCGCCGCGGCTGCCGCCGATGCCGCCATGCAGGCGCTGCCCGCAACTTGGCAGGACGTTGATCTGCCACCGCCGGCGTGGGTGGAGGGGGTCGACATCGGCCGCGAGAACGTGTTCGGCAGCGAGCTGCCTCGACTCGACGCGGTCCACCTCGGCCGCCTGCCAGCAGGTCAACTCGGCGCCCCGCCGTGGCTCGAACTGGTGCAGGACCATCTGGCGCGGGCCCTGCAGTGCCGGGTCGAGGCGACGCTGGCCGAAGCACGCCGCGCGCGTCTGGAACGCGCCCATCGAACCACCGTGCAGCGCGTCAACCTGTTCGAGCAGCAGCTCATTCCACGCGCACGCCAAGAGGTGCGCCGCCTGCACGTGGCGATGGTCGATACCGAGCGGGCGGCCGTGGTGCGCGCCAAGCTCATCAAGGCGCGGCGCGGCGCGCAGGGTGCAACGGCATAAGCCATGGCTATCGCCCGACTGGTCAAAGTCAGTTTCCTTGCGCCCGCCTCCGACCGGTCGGCGTTGCTCGAGGAATTGCAACGACTGGGTTGTTTCGAACCCATCCACGGTGACGGCCACCCCTGGCAGGCGCCGGCGGCAAACGCTGCAGATACCCAAGAGGCGCTGCGCTTTCTCGCCAGGGCACCTTACCAGCGCCAGGCCTCGGCCATGACGGAAGATGCCCAGGCGGCGCTCGCCGAGGTGCGCGCGCTGCGCGAACGCACGCGCGAACTCGAAGAGGCGCGGGCGGCGCTGGCGCGCGCCGTCCGCGACACCGCCGCCTGGGGTGAATGGGACCCCGCGGCAGCCGGCGCGCTCGCGGATGCCGGCCTGCGCCTGTGGTTCTATCGCCTGGCGCCGGCTCAACTCGCGCCGCTCGCGGCCAGTGATGCGGTGTGGCTCGATCTTGGTGGCGGCGGCGGCATGCGGCATGTGGTCGTGTTGGCCAGCGAGCCGCCGGCTGAACTGCCGGCACCGCTTCCTCTGCCGACCGGCGGTATGGCCAGCCTGCGCCAGCGTCAGCGGGAGCTCGCGCTGGCCGTCGATGCCGCCGTGCAGCGACGCATCGAACTGACCGCCGTCGCGCCGGTGATTGCCGAACATGCCTGCCGGCTGGAGGACGCTGCCACCCGCCAAGCGGCAGACGGCACCATGCGCGACCATGGAGGCTTCGTGGAGCTGTGCGGCTGGGCGCCGCAGACAGCCGTGGCAGACCTGACCGACCTGGCCGCCCGGCGCGGGATCGCCGCGCACTTTACGCCCCCGGCGGCGAACGATGAACCGCCAGTGCTGCTGCGCGCCAGCGGCATGGCCACCCTGGGACGCGATCTGGTGCGCTTCTATGCCCTGCCCGGCTACCGCGACTGGGACGTGTCGGTGGCGGTACTGATGGGATTCGCGCTGTTCTTTGCGATGGCGCTCGGCGATGCCGGCTACGCCGCACTGCTGGGGCTTGCCGTGCTGCTCGGTTGGCGGCGCTTTCGCTCGCCGACAGCGCGGCGCCTGCGCGGCATGCTGGCCACACTCAGTGCCGCTGCGCTGGTCTGGGGCGTATTGGTTGGCTGTTACTTCGGCCAGATTCCGGCCGGCGACAGCCTGCTGTCGCGCCTGGCGCGGTTGGCGAACGGCGATCCGTCGGCCATGATGCGGCTGTCGCTCATGGTTGGAGCGGGACACCTGGTGGCGGCCAACCTGGGCGCGGCCGGCCGCCACTGGCCGCAGCCGGCGGCCTTCCCGAGCCTCGGCTGGGCGGTCGCCATCGGCACCGTGAGCCTGGCTGCCTTCGGCGCACTGCCATGGTCATTCGCCCTGCCCGGTGCCGCGGCCGGCGTCGCCGCTGTCGTGTTCACCGCGGGCGCCATTGCCCCGGGCGGCCCGCTGCGGCGCGTGGCGGCCGGCCTGTTGCCGCTCACCTTGACGGTAACGGCGCTCGGCGACGTGCTCAGCTATCTGCGGCTATTCGCGCTGGCCTACGCCGGCACGGCGCTGGCCACGGCGGTAAACGAGCTCGCCCAGGGCAGTCTGGGGCAATCGCAAGGTCCAGGAGCGCTGCTCGGGCCGCTGATCCTGCTGGCCGGCCACGGCATCAACCTCGTGCTTGGCGTCGCCGGCGGCGTCGTGCATGGCCTGCGCCTGAACTTCATCGAGTTTTTCCGCTGGGCCCTGCAGGGTGAAGGCCGACCGTTTCAACCCCTCTGTGCAAGCAGTCGACAATGGAAGACTTCCTGATCCTCACCTGTGGCTGGCTGGGGGTGTACGCGCCGATGGCGTTCGCCGCCATCGGCAGCATGGTCGGCGTGAGCTGGGCCGGGCAGGCGGCGATCGGCGCCTTGCTCGACACCGACGGTGGCCACGGCCGCCTGATCGGCATCGCCGCCATGCCATCGTCGCAGACCGTCTACGGCTTGGTAGTGATGATGGCGCTCAATCGGCCGGTGACGGTTGACAACGCACCGGGGCTGTTCGCGGTCGGTCTGCTGGCCGGCATCGCGCAGATGATCAGCGCCATCTATCAGGGCAGCTGCTGTGCTGCCGCCATCAATGCCGCCAAGCACAAGCCCGATATTTTCGGCATCGCCATCGCGCCGGCCGCCATCGTCGAAGGCTTCGCGGTATTCGCCTTCGCGTTTGCGTTCCTGCTGAGCGCCGCCATCCCCGGGGCGACGCGGTGACAACGCAAAAACTCGCTGCCGACGCCGCCGCGCAGACCGCCGGCGTGCAGGCGCTCATCGAGCGCCTGCGTCAGGAGGGAATCGAAGCGGGCCGGGGCGAAGCTCAGGCGCTGCTGGAAGCGGCCCGGCGGGAGGCAGCGCAGCTGCTCGAGACTGCCCGGCAGGAGGCCAAATCCCTGCTGGAGACCGCCAGCGGCAACGCACTGGCCGACCAAGTGGCCGGCCAGGCGGCCGTCACCATGGCCTACCGCGATGCCGTGCTGGCGCTCAAGGAATGGCTCGAAGGTGCCTTTGCCGACACCTTGCGCGAAACGCTGCTCGGCGGGCTGAGCGAGACCACCACCACCGCGAGCCTGCTACATGTGCTCGAACCGTTGCTGATCCAGGCCGGCGCGGATGCGGGCGCTTCGACCGCCGTCACGTTATCCATCACGTTGGACAGCGAGCTCGAAACGCTGGTGCAGGCGCTGACCGCCCGCTGCCTGGCCCGTGGCGTCACCCTGACGCTGCAAGAGGGGCTCGAACCGGGCGTGCGCCTGCGCCTGGATGGCGGACGGCTCGAAGTCGACTGCACCGTGGACAGTCTGGACCCGTTGCTGCGGCGCCATCTGCTGCCGCGCTTTCGGACCCTGCTCGATGGCAACGCGCCATGGCGCAGCACTACCACGCCCTGATTGCCAGCTTGCCGCATCTGCCGCATCCGCGGCGGGCGCCGGGCCTGCCCATCGGCCCGGCGCGGCTGCGGGAACGTCTTGCATGGCTGTCACCGGCGGACGCAGCGCGGCTCGCCCGCCTCGTCGCGGCTTTGGCCTGGACGCTGCCACCGGCCCGCTGGCCGGATGACGCGTGGCTGGACGCTTGGCAGGATGCCCTGCGCCAGGAGCCCGATCCGGCCTTGCGCGCCGTCGGCCACTTTCATCTGGAATGGCGGTTACTGATCGCCGCCCTGCGCCGCCGTCGCTCAGGGCTCCCACTCGCCATCGACGCGGCCACGGAACTGCCCTATGCGCAGCAGCTGCGTCATCACGGCCAGGCACCGCAGTTCGGTCTGCAGCATCGCCATCCCTGGCTCGTGCTTGCCGAACACCTGCTCGCGCGGGGTGACGGCATACGCCTTGAACAGCTCCTCATCGAGCGCGCCTGGCGTGCCCTGGAGCACCTCGACCAGCCACCAGGGTCTGGCTTTCGCGCCGTCGCCGCCTATCGCCTGCGCTGGGAACTGCTCACCGCCTGGCCGCGGCCGGAACCGGACGGCGGGCGTGTCGGCGCCTGGCTCGACCAGGGGGCATGGGAATATGTCGGGCCCTGACCTCGCACCCCGGCACGGTCAGGTGGTGGCGGTGCGGGAAAACCTGCTCAGCATCGAAAGCGACACTGCGCTGATCAAGAACGAGATTGCGTTCGTACACTGCGGCGGTCGCCGCCTCATGGCCGAGGTGCTGCGCGTGCACGGCCGCGGCGCAGACCTGCAGGTGTACGAAGACATCCGCGGCATGACGGCCGGCTGTGCAGTAGAACTGACCGGCCGACCGCTGTCGGCCACCCTGGGGCCGGGGCTGCTCGGGCAGGTGTATGACGGCCTGCAAAACCCCTTGCCGGCACTGGCACTGGATGGCCCGTTCCTGACTGGCGGCGACTACCGGTGGCCGCTCGACCCGGCCCGACAATGGCGGTTCATTGCGCACGCCCAGCCGGGACAGACGGTCGAGCCTGGCCAGTCGGTGGGGCAAGTACAGGAGGGTCTCCTCGTCCATCACATCGTCGTGCCGCTCGACTGGCGCGGCCGGTTCACCGTGACCGCGATTGGGGACTGCGAGGCCAGCGTCACGACGCCGGTCGCCCGGCTGACCGACGCGCGCGGCCGAGAATGTGCCGTGACCCTGCAGCAGACTTGGCCGGTACGCGAACCCCTGGCGCAGCGGCTGCTGGCGGCAGGGCGCATCGAGCGGCTGCTGCCGACCGAACCGCTGATCACTGGCATCCGCTGCATCGACACCCTGTTTCCCATCGCGCTGGGCGGCAGTGCCTGCATTCCCGGACCGTTTGGCGCCGGCAAAACCGTGCTGCAGAACCTGATCGCCCGCCACGCCGCGGTGGACGTAGTGGTCCTGGTCGCTTGCGGTGAGCGCGCCGGGGAAGTGGTGGAAACCCTGTCCACCCTGGCCGAGCTCGAGGATCCCCGCACCGGCGGGTCGCTGATGGCACGCACGGTGGTGGTCTGCAACACCTCGGCCATGCCGGTGGCGGCGCGTGAATCGTCGCTGTATCTGGGCCTCACCATCGGCGAGTACTACCGCCACCTCGGCTACCGCGTGCTGATGCTGGCCGACTCCACTTCGCGCTGGGCTCAGGCACTGCGCGAAGTGTCCGGGCGGATGGAGGAGATTCCCGGTGACGAGGCCTATCCAGCCTATCTCGAATCCACCATCCGCGCCGCGTACGCCCGCGCCGGCCTGACCCGCCATGACCAGCGCGTCGGCAGCCTGACCCTGATCGGCACCGTATCACCGGCCGGCGGTAACCTCGACGAGCCGGTGACCCAGGCCACGCTGGGCGTGGTCAAATGTTTTCTCGGACTGTCCGCCGCGCGCGCATATCAGCGCGCCTATCCGGCCATCGATCCGCTGCTGTCGTGGTCCCGCTACCACGGGCAACTTGCCGACTGGTACGGCCAACAGCTCGGGCCGGACTGGCGCAATGGCGTCGAGCAACTGGCCAGCTCACTCAAGGCCGGCGAGGCGATCGCACAGATGGTGCAGGTGGTCGGCGAGGAAGGTATTGCCCTCGCCGACTTCGTGCGTTGGCAAGCAGCGCGCCTGGTGGACCAGTGCTACCTGCAACAGGATGCCTTCGATGCCGTCGACGCGGCCTCGCCGCTGACCCGCCAGCGCCTGCTGCTGAAGCTGCACGGCGAACTGTTGAGCCTCGACTACGCCTTCGAAGACCGCGACGCAGCGCAGACGTTCTTCACCCACCTGGCTGGCCGGTTACGCAATCTGAACTACACCGCCCTGACTGACCCCGGCTTCGACCAGTTGCTTACCGAAATCCGGGCATTTGCCGCCGGTGCGACGCTTGCGCCAACAAGTGCCCGGAACGCGGCGGCGAACGCAGACAAGGCCACGGCAGCCCTGTCCGGAGCGACCGGCTAACGCCGCTGGCAACGGCCAGACCCTCGCGCCAAGGCCCGCGGCGTGCGCTGCGCACGCTCACAACCACTTCATGCACCCCAGCTCGAAACGGTGCGCCAGCAGCGTGTGATAAGGATAGGCGCGTATGCGGTAGCGCTGCAGACCGGTACGGGTCGGGCGCAGGGCAAGTCCGTAACCGACCGCCGTGCCGGGCTGGCTGGTGCTCGGGGTCAGTTCCAGGCGCTCGCGCACGACAAAGCCGCCGTCTTCCTGATCCTCGCCCAGCAGGCATTCGACCACCACGTCCTGGGCCTGCAGACCGTTCAGGCGCAGCGATACCTGCAGATTCAACGCATCGCCGAAGTGCAGCACGCGCGTCGTGTCGGACTCGCCCGTCAGCGGCTCGAAGGCCACCCCCGCCCAGCACTCGCGCACGCGCTGTTTCCAGGCCGCGAGGCCGGCCACGCCATCGGCGACAGCCTCCATCCGGCGGCGCTGATCGCGCGCCGGCCGGTAGAGTTTCTCGACGTAGTCGAGCACCTGCCGCTCGGCATTGAAGCGCGGCAGGATGGTGGTCATCGAGGCCTTTGCCATCGCCACCCAGTCGGGCGAATAGCTGTGGCCGCCGCGCTCGAAGTACAGCGGGATCACCTGCCGCTCCAGCAGGTCGTACAGGTCGCTGGCTTCCTCGTGGTCGCGGAAGGCGGGGTCGAAATCGGAGCCGTGCGGCACGATGCCCCAGCCGTTGCTGCCGTCGTAACCTTCGGCCCACCAGCCGTCGAGCACGCTCAGGTTGAGCACCCCGTTCATGGCCGCCTTCATGCCCGAGGTACCGCTGGCCTCCAGCGGATAGACCGGATTGTTCAGCCACACGTCGACGCCGGACACCAGCCGGCGCGCCAGGTTCAGGTCGTAGTTCTCCAGCAGCAGGATGCGGCCGATGAACTCCGGGCGCATCGAGAATTCGTGAATCTGCCGGATCAGCTCCTGGCCGGGTTTGTCGCTGGGGTGCGCCTTGCCGGCGAACATGATCAGCACCGGCCGGTTCGGATCGCCCAGCAGCCGCGCCAGGCGGTCCGGGTCCTGGAACAGCAGCGTGGCGCGCTTGTAGGTGGCGAAACGCCGGCCGAAACCGAGCACCAGCACATCGCCGTTGTCGTCGACCAGGTAGCGCGTGATGCGCCGCAGCTGCGCGTCCGCCACCCCGGCCCGCCGATGCTGGACGACCACGCGGCGGCGCACCACCTGCAGCAACAGGGTCTTGAGTTCCTGGCGCAGACTCCAGAAGCGGTGGTCCGGCACGTCCTTCAGGCATTCCCAGTACTGGATGTCGGTCAGGGAACTGCGCCAGTCGGCGAAGCGCACGTCGAGCAGGTTCGACCACTCCTGCGCCAGAAAGGTACTGGCGTGCACGCCGTTGGTGACGTGCGTGATCGGGTTCTCGGCCGGCGGGATGTCGGGCCAGATGTAGCGCTCCATGCCCGAGGCGACCTCGCCGTGGATCTTGCTGACTCCGTTGTGGAAGCGCGTGCCGCGCAGCGCCATCGAGGTCATGTTGAAGCTGCCATCGTTCTGGGGCGAGTGACCGTAGGCGCGCAGTTCCTCGATGCTGATGCCCAGCTGCGCGGCAAAGGCCGTGAAATAGCGATCGAACAGCGCCGCCTCGAAAATGTCGTGCCCGGCGGCCACCGGAGTGTGGGTGGTGAATACCGTGTTGGCCGCCACCCGCTCCAGCGCTGTCTGAAATTTGTCGCCCCGGGCGACCCACTCGCGGCAGCGCTCCAGGACCTGAAAGGCCGCGTGGCCCTCGTTGATGTGCCAGACCGTCGGACGCAGGCCGAGCGCACGCAGCGCGCGCATGCCGCCGATGCCCAGCACCATTTCCTGCTGCAGCCGCCACTCGCGGTCGCCGCCGTACAGCTGGTAGGTCAGCGCCCGATCGGCCTCGGCGTTCTCCGGCAGGTCGGAATCGAGCAGGTACAGATCGATATGCCCCACCTTGGCGCGCCACACATGCAGGCCGACGGTGCGTCCCGGCAGCTCCAGCGCCACCCGGATCGGTACCTCGTCGGCATCCAGCGCCAGCGTGACCGGCAGATCGTCGATCTGGTGCGGGCGGTACTGCGCCAGCTGCTGACCCCGTCCGTCGATCAGCTGCGTGAAGTAGCCCTGCCGGTACAGCAGCCCCACCGCCACGAATGGCAGGCCCAGGTCGCTGGCCGCCTTGCAGTGATCGCCGGCCAAGATGCCAAGACCGCCGGAGTAGATCGGCAGGCTCTCGTGCAGGCCGTACTCGGCGCAGAAATAGGCCACCAGATCGTCCTGGGGATCGAAGTATGCCGCGACCTCGGCGCGCGCATGGGCCTGCGTGTAGCTGTCGTAACCCGACAGCGCGCGGCTGTATTCCTCCAGATAGCCGCGATCCTGGGCCGCTTCGTCCAGCGCCTGCTGCGACACCCGGCGCAGGAACACCTTGGGGTTGTGGCCAACCTCGCGCCACAACTCGGCGTCCAGGCGCGCATACAGCGCCCGCACCCGGCGGTCCCAGCTGTACACCAGATCGTTGGCGAGTTCCTCCAGGCGCCGCAAGCGGGCCGGAAGGCGTGGTTGGACCTCAACAGTGAAGGTGGTTTCAGTCACGCGCCGACTGTCCTCTTGATAAAGCGGGATGGATTCAAGCTGGCAGGCCGCCGACCGGGGCGGCGCCCCGGGCAGCAGAACGCCGGTTCACGGCTGGCCCGGTCGGGCCCCGCCAGCACTCGATACCAAATACTCGATAGCAGTGTCCGTGCCAGCGCCTTGCGAAGTGCTGCGCCAGCAACCGGTCAGGCGCCAAGGGTAACAAGCCCGGTCACAACCGGCCGGGCAGCGGCACAGCGCCCGGCAGCACTCGACCGGCCGGCGTGTACAGAAAACCCGCCAGCCACGCCAGTTTGAGCCCTACCGCTCACCGCCGCAGGCGGTTGCCGCAAAGGCGGTACGGACCCGTCGACTGCCGGGCGCTGCGACGGACGCGCCCCGCGCCTGCTGGCCAGCGGACCTCAGCGGGCGCTCACCGCCACCGCGCCGATGCCGCGAAAGCGCGTCTGCGCCTGGTCGCCGGGCTGGAGCGGGAACTGGCGCGTGAACGAGCCGCTCATCACGTACTGACCGGGCTCCAGAGCGCGCCCGTACTCGGCCAGCTTGTTGGCCAGCCAGGCCAGCGAGGCGTAGGGATCGCCCATCACCGCATCGCCGCTGGCCTGCGCCACCTGCTTGCCGTTGATGTCCACCTCGCAGCGCACGGCGGCCAGGTTGGTGCCGGCATCCAGCGGCACCTCGGGGCCGATCACGAAGGCACGCTGCTGCACGTTGTCGGCCACCGCCACCGCCAGCTGGGCGGAAAAATCGCCGCGGTTCTCCACCAGCTCCATGGCCGGATGACAGCCCCGCACCGCCGCCCGCGCAGCGGCCACGTCCACGCCCGGCCCGCCGAGCGGCCGGCCCAGGCGCAGACACAGCTCGTTCTCGAAGCCGGCGCCCAGCCAATCCGACAGGTCCAATACCACGCCGCTGTCGAGACGGCCTTCCTCCAGCAGATAGCCGAACACCGGCTCGTGCACGCGAAACTGCTCGCGGATGGCAGCGGCCGTGAGGCCCACCTTCCAGCCCACGTGCCGCGCGCCGGCGGCGACGGCCTTGTCCAGCAGGCCCAGCTGCACGCGGCAGGCCTGATCCAGCGTGAGCCTGTCGAACCACTGCGGCGGGTAGTACACGCCGCGCTGCCGGCAGACCCAGAAATCCTCGACGATCTCTTGAATGTCCATCGACTTACCTCACAGCACCGACCGCAACTGGCCGCCGTCGACCGGAATGCTCAGCCCGGTCAGGAAGGCCGCCCGCTCGGAAGCCAGAAACGCCACCACGTCGGCCATTTCCTGCGGCAGGCCGAGGCGCTTCATCGGCACCCGCTGGGCGCGCAGTGCGATTTCGCCGGCCGGATCGCGCCCGAAATGCCTGGCCTGCATCTGCGACACCTGCTCCAGGCGCTCGGTATGAATCGACCCCGGCAACACGTTGTTCACGGTAATGCCGTCGGCGGCCACCTGCTCGGCCAGATAGCGCGCGTAGGCCACCACGCCCAGGCGCGAGGTGGACGACAGCACCAGGTTGTCCTCGATCTGGCGCACCGACAGCGCCAGCACGTTGATGACCCGCCCGTAGCCGTGCGCGCGCATGGCCGGCACCGCGTGCCGGCACAGGCGCACCACGTTCATGAAATTCTGTTCGTAGGCCAGCAGGAATTTGTCGTCGTCCAGGTCCAGCGGCTGACCCGGCGGCGGGCCGCCGGTGTTGGTGACCAACACGTCCAGGCGGTCCCAGCGCTGCTGCGCGGCTTCGACCGCCGCCGCTGCGCTGCCCGCAACGGTCAGATCCAGTGCCACCGTCGCCAGGCTGGCGCCGGGCACCTGCGCGGCGATCGCCCGCTCGGCTTCGGCCAGCCGATCGGCATTGCGCGCCACCAGCAACACCCGCGCACCCTCCGCGGCCAGCCCGGCCGCAATCGCCCGGCCCATGCCCTGACTGGCGCCGCACACCACCGCCACGCGGTCGTTCAGTCCCAAATCCACTCCACACCTCCTCGATAAGGGGCGTCAGAAACGCCGCGCTGTGCAACTTGCCACGGAAACATTACAGAGCTGATCGCCCGGCGCCGCCGGGCTCCACAGCCGCCGATTTTGGCAGCGCATCCCCGCGCTGCGGGAAACGCGGAATACTTTCGCATCTCCCCATGCCGCCACTGATCCCGGAAGTACGCCGTGCAGCAGCCAAAAACCGACCTTATTGCCACCGTCGCACGGGCCTCCCGCGGCGCCCTGCTCGCCACCTACCGCGCCCGCCAGTTCGAGCTGCCGCTGCGCTTCTGGCGCCAGCAGGTCCACTTCACCACGCCGGCCAGCGGCCGGCCGGAAAAAGCCCTGTCGGCCCTGGCCAGCGTGCCGCGCCTGCTGGCGCGCTTCGAGCTTACGGTCGATGCGGTCGCGGCGCATCTGGGGGTCGATCCGGCGCCGCTGCACGCCGTGCTGGCCAGCGACGGGAGCGTACCGGCGCTACTGCTGGATGCGGAAGACGCCGTTGCCGCCACCGCCGAAGCGGCCCGGCAGGCGCGCGCCGGCGCCATCGCCTGCTTCCGGAAGGCCGACTTCGGCCGCACGCTGCGCCTGTTTCGCCCGGCCGGAATCGGCCTCGACGGCTGCGTCGACGATCTGGTCGAGGTCCTGACCGCGGTCGCCGGCCAGACCGCGCCGGACGATTATCCGATCGAGGCCGTGGTGTGGCCGAAGGCCGAAAGCGGCCAGGAGATCGCTTGGCTGTGCGAGGTGCTGGGCGTGCTCGAGCGCCACATCGGCCTGCCGGACGGCCACATCCGGGTGCAGTTCCTGGTCGAGTCGGCGCGCGCCGTGGAGCGCCTGACGGAGCTGACCGATGCCGCCGGGACGCGCCTGACCGGCATCATCTGGGGCATTGCCGACTACAGCGCCGACGTCGGCCTGCCGGAAATCCGCAACGACCATCCGGTCTGCGACTGGGCGCGCTGCGCGCTGATCAACGCCGCCGGCGCCTGCGGCGTGCCGGCCATCGACAGCATGACGCTGAACTACCCGACGCCGCTGCACCGCGGCGAGACGCTGAGCGCAAACCAGCGCGAGCAGAACCGCGCCAAGGTGCTGGCGGCGCTGGCGCAGGTCTACGCCGATGCCCGCCACGGCATGGAACTGGGCATGAGCGGCAAGTGGGTCGGCCACCCGCTGCAGGCCTGGCTGGTGCTGGCCGCGTATCGGGAAGCCCTGCCGGCGGCGCGGCTGGCCCAGGATCTGGCCGAGGTCGAGGCCTACCAGCGCGCGGTGATGGCCGGCAGCGGCGCCACCATCGTCGGCGAAGGCATGCAGGCCTACATGGCCGACCGCGCCAGCGACCGGCATGTGCGAAGCCGCCTGCGCCGGGCCGCCGCCTGGGGCCTGCTGCCGGCCGCCGAGGCGGCGCGCCTGGGCCTGATCAGCGAAGCCGAGCGGGCCGAGCTCGAGGCGCCGGCCGCGCCGCCCTGAGCCGCCGGCCGCTCAGGGCATGCCAGTTCCGCGCCAAACGGGGATCTGAGAAAAAAGTCTCGGACTCTCAGTCGCAGTTCCGCGCGATGGCGGCGTTGTCGATGATGGCCGGCCGCGCGCCGTCCATGCGCACCAAGCGCAACATGCAGCCACCGATGGCGCGCGTGGTGGTGAATACGCCCGGCAGCAGACGAGCCGCCGCCGCCAGCGCGGGGTCGCCCAACGCATACAGCCAGCGCCGCAGCCGATGCGGCGAGGACTCGCCGAGCACCGGCCGCACCACGCCCGGCCGCAGGCTGGTGTGGGACAGGCCCGAACGTACAAGCACGGATTCGGCTTCACCCTTCACGCGCATCGGCATCACGCGGCTGCCGGCATCGGCGCCCATGCCGGATACATAGGCAACGAAGCCGCCGGGATTCGCGGCAGCGTAAGCCTCGACGACGCGCGCCAGCGTGGCCACCGTGGCCTCGCGGTACGCCGCTTCGGTCATGCCTACCGGCAATGGCCCGGCGCAGTACAGACAGGCGTCATGCCCACGCAGGTCCAGGGCGACCAGTGCCTCGGATGTGAACGCCGGCACCTGCAGCACCCGCAATTTCTGGTGCCGGGCATCGAACGGTCGCCGCACCAGTGCGGTCACGCCTACGATGTCCGGCGCCTGCAGGAACAGGTTCAGCACGCCTTGCCCAACCAGGCCGGTGGCTCCGATCAGCAGCACCTGTTTACCCATCGCCGGTCTCCTCAGAGACTGAGAGTTTTTCGGATTTCGACCCTGGCAACTCGCCTGCCGACAACGGCTGCGACTTCATCGGTGGGCGGCGCGCGCGGTTTGTCAGATCTGCCGCACGACATAGCCCCAGACCAGCCGGGCGCGGTGATCGGCGGCCAGCAGCGATTCCAGGTCCGCGGCGCGCATCTCGATCTGCAGGCGGTTGGGCTCGCGCAGCCGCGGCATGCTGTGGCTGCGCCGGGCCACCGCCTTGGCCTGTGCCCGCCGTATCTGCTCCGAGCTGGGCAAGGGTAATTCCTCGAACAGGCTCGCCTCGGCAAGCCGACCATCGCGTTCGCTGGGCATCGTCATGGCCACAGGGCACGCCAGTTCCGATCCAAGCGGGGGAGCTGAGAAAAACTCTACGACTCTCAGCGGATCGCCAGCGTCAGCACGCCGGCGGCGACCATGACGATGCCGGCCCATTCCCGCAACGACGGGCGCTCGCCAAGGAAGGCGAAGGCGAACACCGCCACCAGCACCAGGCTGAACTTGTCGACCGGGGCCACCTTGGACGCATCGCCCATCTGCAAGGCACGGAAGTAACACACCCACGAAGCACCGGTCGCCACTGCGGACAGGGTCAGAAACAGCCACGTCCGGCCGGCCAGCCCGAGCGGGTTGACCCATTTGCCGGTCGCCAGCACGAATACCGCCAGCACACCCAGGATGATGACGGTGCGGATCAACGTGGCCAGGTCCGGGTCCACGCCTTGCAGCCCGACCTTGGCGAAGATTGCCGTCAGGGCGGCAAATACCGCCGAGGCCAGCGCCCACGCAAACCAGCCGGAACCTGCTGCAAGCGCCACGCGCACCTCCCGTCAGACCAGATTGGACGCGAACACGTTGACCGCCACCGCCAGCACCACCAGGTTGAAGGCAAACGACAACAGACTGTGCATGAGCGTCATGCGGCGCATGTGGCGCCCATGCACGACCACGTCGGACACCTGCGAAGTCATGCCAATCACCGCCGAGTAATAGAGGAAATCAAGGCAGTCGGGCGCCTTGCGGCCGGGAAATTCCAGGCCGCGGGCCGACTCCTGCGAACCGGCCGGCGGGCGATAGTAGGCACGCGCGTAGTGCAGCGCGAAGTTGGCTTGGATCAGCAGCCAGGCGCCCGCGAGGGACACCATGGCCAGCGCGAGATGAGCCCACCGGGCCAGGCCGTGCAGATGTTGGCCGGTCTGCACCGCCAGTACCACCGCCACCAGGCTGGCGCACGCCGCAGTAGTGACCAGCGTGAACAGCATGGCGGCGCCAGGGTCGTTCCACTGCGCGCGGCGACGGGTGGCCTGTGCATCCAGGCGCAACGCAAGAAACCACAGCAGGGACAGGTCGAGCGTGCAGTAAACCACCCAGGCAGCCAGCCACGGCGTCTCGGCGGCGTCGGCCGGGCGTGCTTGCGCCACCAGCAGGCCGATCGCCAGCGCCGGCAGCAGTGTCAGGACCTGTCGACCGGCGGCGCTGATGCGTGCCGACCAATGCAGATCGCGAAGCGGATGTGCCCACAGCATCGCGTTAGTCTGCCATGCGCCCGGCAAGGCCCAAGGCAAGTGACGCGCGCGGCGAGCCCGCTCAGCGCAGATAGTTGAACAGCGACAGATTGGCCAGGCGGCTGAAGGCCTCCTGCGCCGCCTGCAGGCCAGTCATGTTCTGCGCCAGGCGCGTGGCGGCCTCGGCGTAGTCCAGATCGCGCACGCCCGACAGTGCCTGCTGGATCTGCAGCGCCGATCCGGCGTGGGCATCGGCGACCACCTCCGCGGCCTTCAGGCGCGAACCGAGGTTGGCACGCACCGACGACAGATGCGTCAGCTGCTGGTCGAGCGTTTCCAGGCTCCGGCTGAGGCGGTTCGCCTGCGCCGCCCGCTGGGCCGGCGTGGCGTCCGGCAGATACAGCGCGTCGGTCAGTTCGGACAGCGCGGAGAACACGTCCTGTCGACTGGCCGGCGTCACGCTCAGGCTGTCGCCGTCGGCCGGGGTGCCGGACAGGTTCAGGGTGACGCCATTGAAATCGAGCGTGTCGCCGTTGGCGTAAACGCCGCTGGCCACCGGCCCGGACAGCACGCCGGTGACTGTGTAGCTGACCACTCCGTCGGCGGCGACCGCGAAGCTGACCGTGTAGTCGTCAGGCACGAAGCTGCCGACCACGGCCGTGCCGCCGATCATCAGCGTGCCGCTGTTGGTCGCCGCCGCGGCACTGACAAACGCGCCGTTGCCGGCGCGGGCGCCGGCAAATACCGAACTGCCCGGATCGGCAACCGCGATGTTGTTGCCCGGACTCAGTTCCAGCGTGCGTTGACCGGCGTCGCCAACATAGCTGACCACCCCGGCCGTCTCCTGGAACGGCGGCACGTTGACGCTGTAGCCGGCAAACAGGTATTCCCCATCCGCCCCGCGGCTGTTGGCCAGCGACAGCAGCTGCGCACGCAGGGCCTGGACCTCGGTGGCGATGGCACGGCGCGACTCCTGTGACTGGGCAGCCGACTGGGCCTGCAAGGTCAGCTCGCGAACCCGGTTCAGGACGTCGTTGACGCTGGTGAGCGCACCTTCCTCCGCCGCCATGGCCGCACTGGCGCGATTCACCATCGCACTGTAGGAATCTGTCGCCGCCAGTGCGCCGTCGAGACGGCTGACACTGGCCGCACCGGCCGGATCGTCAACCGGATTCTCCAGCCGCAGGCCATTGCCCAGCTGGCGCTGGACTTCCGCCAGGGCCGACTGGCGATCGCGCATCCCGATCAGGCTGCGGGCGTAAAAATCGGCTGTCGATACGCGCATGGTCAGTTGGCTACCGCGTTGAGCAGGGAAGCGAACAGGCTGTCGCTGATGGCGATGATCTGCGCCGCCGCCTGGTAGGCCTGCTGCAGCTGCACCAGGTTGGCGGCTTCCTCGTCGAGATTGACGCCGGACACCGCCTCGCGGGCGCTCGAGGCCTGATCGACCAGCGCCTGGCGCGCGTCGGCGCCGATGCGCGCCTGCTGGCCGGCGCTGCCGACCCGCGCCAGCAGGCCGGCGTAGCTGTTCAGGGCACTGGCGCGGCCGCCTTCCAAGATCTGTTTCGATTCCTGGCCGGCCAGGGCCTCGGCGTTGCGACCATCGCCGCTGCCGCCGGCATTGGCCTGGACGGTGAACACGTCGCCGGCCGCCGGCTTGCCGTCCAGGCGCACGCTCCAGCCGTTGAAGGCGATCGTGGCACCGGCAGCCGGGTCGTAGACCACGCCCGCCGCCGGCAGACCCGCGCCGACACCGGCCACGTCGAAGGTGGTCGGCGATGTGAAGGTGATGGTCACCGGGCCGAGCAGGTCGCCCGGCGGCGTCGGCAGGGCCAGCGCCACCGGCGCGCCGATCAGGCCGGTGCCGGTGTTGCCGTTGCCTGCCGCGCTGCGCACCGGCCCGGCCAGGGCCAGGCGCGCCGGGTCGGTGATGGCCAGACGAAACTGGTTGGCGGCACTACCGGTGGGGTTGATCTGGAAACTGTCGCCGACCGCCATTGTCCCGGCGGTCAGGCTCAGCGTGAAGCCGTCCACGCTTGCCGGCGCGCCGGGGAAACTGGTCAGATTGAACACCGTGCCGTCGTTCAGCCGGGTCAGGGTGTAGCCACCCGCATCGCGCGCCAGCCGGTAGCGGCTGTCGGTCAGCCCGGCCAGGTCGCTGATGGTGGCATCGACCACGCCGTCGCCGGTGTTGGCGCCGCTGCCCAAAACCTGGGCTGCGCCCGACAGGTCCGCCCACAGGTCGCCGCCCAGCTCGCCGTAGGCGTCCAGACCGAGCCGGTGCTGGGCGTTGCCGGCGATTGCCACACCACTCACGACGCGCCCGATGGAGGCGCGCGCCGGGTCCAGCACCTGGCGGCGAAAATCGAGCAGGCCACCCAGTTCACCGCCGGTCAGCTGCTCGCTGATGGCGCCGGTGCCGCTGCTGCCGGTGTGGTAGACCTCCGGCCGGCTGGCGTCGTACGGGTCGCCGCCGGTGGTCAGCGTGAAGGCCTGCGTGCCGGTGACGACCGATTGGCCGGTGCCGATCAGCACGTTGACCGTGCCGTCCGCCTGCGGCACCACCTGCACGGCGATCTTGGTGGCCAGCTCGCCGACCATGCGGTCGCGACTGTCCAGCAGGTCATTGGGCGGCGCCGTACCGGCCCCTGCGATGCGTCGGTTGATATCCGCAATCTGCGTCGCCAACGCGCTGATCTGACTGACCGTGGCGGCAATTCGCCCGCTGACCTCCTGATCCAGGGCGGCCAGCGAGCTGTCCAGCGTGTGCACGCGGGTGCTGAGCGTCTGCATGCTCGACAGCGCCACCTGGCGGGCCGAAGCATCCTGCGGCGTGGCCGCCACTGCCCGCAGCGCCGCGTAGTAATCCGACAGCGCCCCCTGCAGGCTGGACGAGGCATCCGCCAGCGGCGCACCGACGCGCTGCGTCATGTCGGCATAGGTCTGCAGGGACCGCTGCGCCGAGGTCTGCCCCCACATCTCGGCGGTGACGAAACGGTCGTAGGAACGCCGTACCGTGGCCACCTGCACGCCGTTGCCGTAGTAACTGTCGGACAGGAACTGCGCCGTGGCCGGCGTTATCTCGGCTCGCTGGCGGCTGTAGCCGTCGGTGGCGACGTTGCTGATGTTGTGGGCAGTGACGTCCAGCGAGCGCTGGAAGGCCAGCAGCCCGGATACGCCGATGTTGATGGCGCTCATGCCAGGCCTCCGGTGTCGGCTGGCCGATCCAGATCGGCCAGCAGTGGGCTGCCCAGCACGCCCAGGATCTTGCGGGCGTAGGCCGGGTCGGTCGCATAGCCTGCGTCCTGCAGGCCGCGTGCAAAGCCGGCCGCATCGCCGGCGGACAGCGCCTGCCGGTAACGCGGGTTTTCGGTCAGAAAGCGCGCGTAGTCGTCGAAGGCCTCGGCGTAGGAACCGTAGGCGCGAAAATCGGCCGTCTCGCGCCGCAGCGCGCCGTCGCGAAATTCCAGCGTCGGCACCCGCGCCACCGGTCCGCCCCAGCCGTGGGCCTTGATGCCGAACAGATTGTGGCTGGGCTGGCCGTCGGCGCCGCGCGGCAGGCGCTCGCCCCAGCCGGTCTCGAGCGCCGCCTGCGCCAGGATCACCCGCCCGTCGATGCCCAGCGCCTGCCCGACCCGCTGCGCGTGCGGCCACAGCTCGGTCACGAAGGCGCTTTGCGAGTCGAAGTCGCTGGTGTCGGCGCCGGGCAGCATGGCTCAG
>LNAP01001643.1_pt1 | contig 23456 bp, 24 predicted proteins | sample 602601 | NCBI WGS metagenome assembly LNAP01 (sample SAMN02440304, study PRJNA202911) | soil metagenome | biome: Subtropical and temperate rainforests or woodlands; isolation source: soil samples (1 kg each in a 20% v/v slurry with milli Q water) were... ...
CAGCACCCAGATCGCCAACGATCTGGTCAACCACATGGGCATCACCTTCGTTCAACGACTCAAAGAGTCGACCGGCATGAGCCCGGCGAACGTGGCCGGCGCTTATGTGATCGTGCGTGACATTTTCCATCTCCCGCACTGGTTCCGTCAGATCGAGAACCTGGACTACCAGGTCTCCGCCGACGTGCAACTGGAGCTGATGGACGAGCTGATGCGTCTGGGGCGTCGCGCGACGCGCTGGTTCCTGCGTGCCCGTCGCAATGAGCAGAATGCTGCCCGCGATGTCGCCCACTTCGGTCCGCACCTGAAGGAGTTGGGTCTGAAGCTTGACGAGTTGCTCAGTGGCGAGATCCGTGAAACCTGGCAGAGCCGTTATCAGGCTTACGTCGAAGCCGGTGTTCCGGAGCTTCTGGCGCGTATGGTGGCTGGTACCTCGCACCTGTATACCCTGCTGCCGATCATCGAGGCTTCCGACGTGACTGGCCAGGACCCGGCTGAGGTGGCCAAGGCTTACTTCGCCGTGGGCAGCGCGCTGGACATCACCTGGTACATCCAACAGATCAGCGCTCTGCCGGTTGAAAACAACTGGCAGGCCCTGGCCCGTGAAGCGTTCCGCGATGACGTCGACTGGCAGCAACGCGCGATCACCATCTCGGTCCTGCAACAGGGCGACGGCACCCAGGACGTGGAAACACGGCTCTCCCTGTGGATGGCGCAGCACGAAAGCATGATCGAACGCTGGCGCGTCATGCTGGTGGAAATCCGTGCCGCCAGCGGCACCGACTACGCCATGTACGCGGTGGCCAACCGCGAACTGCTGGACCTGGCGTTGAGCGGTCAAGCGGTGGTGCCTGCCACTGCGGCTGTCGCTGTCAGCACCGAGCTGGAACCGGCTGCCTGATAGGCGTTGCATGAAAAAGCCCCGTCTCGAAAGAGATGGGGCTTTTTTTGTCTGAAGGTTTTGTTGTGTCTGGTCGGGCCTCTTCGCGGGCAAGCCTCGCTCCTACAGGTTTTGTGTTGAACGCCGGTTTTGTGGACGCCCGCAATCCCTGTAGGAGCGAGGCTTGCCCGCGAAGAGGCCATCAGCATCACCTCGGCGATCAGTTCTCCAAAGGAATCAACACTTTCTCTTCCGGTGCCAACACCATGAACACCAACAGCTTGGCGGGTTGGGTGGCGCCAATTTTCGGGAAGGTGAGGGGCAATCAAGAACGTTAAGATCAAAAGATCGCAGCCTTCGGCAGCTCACATTGGAATCGCGTACACCCTTGAAACATTGGGCGGACACTATTTCTGTAGGAGCTGCGGAACGCTGCGATCTTTTGATCTTGCTTTTAAACGATTGGAAAGCTGTTGAAGTCGACCGCATTGGCCAGTCGGCTGTCGATCAGGCCGATAAAGCCTTGCACTTCGGGGCAGTTGAAATGCGATTGCATGGCCGCTTCCGATTGCCAGCGGGCGCTGACTGTCCAGCGGGTGTCGTCCTCGGGGCAGCGGTCGACCATATAGGAGTCACAGCCCGGAAGTTCGCGCAGGGTGTCGACAATCTTTTGCAGTTGCTTACCCAGTTCGTCCGAGCGGCCGGCGGCCGCCTGCACCTTTACGGTGGTAATCACTTCGTTGGACATTGCTCACACTCCTGAATCAGGCCGGACGAATCCTGCTCATTGAGGGATAACGCCCAATCAGGATAGGCCTGCACCCCCAGACCGCCAATAGCCAATCACCGGATAAAGCCGCAGACCAATCCCTCAGCTGAGCTGCTGCAAAATGTCCCTTAACCGGTCCAGGGCGATGTCGATGTCCAGGGTTTCGATCGCGCCGAACCCCAGGAAAAGACCGGCCCGCGGCGCTTGCTGGTAAAAAAAGCTGTCCAGGGCATAGAGCCCCACTTCGACTTTTTTTGCCAGTTCGATCACCAATGGCATATCGACCGGCACCTTGCACAGCACCGCCATGTGGAACCCGGCCGTGGTTGGCACCGCTTCGAACCACGGCGAAAGATCGCCCGCCATGCGCGCCAGGATCCGTTCACGGCGCCCGGCGTAAATCGTATGGCAGCGCCGGATGTGCTTGAGCAGGCAGCCCTCGGCGATGAATTTGGCGAGCGCCCATTGGGGCAGGGTGGAGGTGTGCAGGTCGGTGAGCTGCTTGGCGCGGATCACCGCTTCGAGAATCGCCGGCGGCAATATCGCGTACCCGAGCCGCAGCTCCGGCAGCAAGGTCTTCGAAAAAGTGCCGACGTAGGCGACGATGCCACGCTCATCCAGGCTTTGCAGCGAGTCGGTGGGCCGGCCTTCGTAGCGGAATTCGCTGTCGTAATCGTCTTCGATAATGATCGCCCCCAGCTCATAGGCCCTTGCGAGCAGGGCTTCGCGCCGGGCCTGGCTCATGGGCATGCCCAAGGGGAACTGGTGGGACGGGGTGACGTAAATCAGCCGGGTGCCATCGGGAATGTGCTCGACCTGAATGCCTTGCGCATCCACCGGCACGCCGACCACCGTTGCGCCATGGCTCCCGAACAACAGACGCGCCGGCGGGTAACCGGGGTCTTCCATGGCGACGAGGCTGCCCGGTTGGGTCAACACCCGGGAAATCAGGTCCAGCGCTTGTTGGGCGCCGTTGCACACCACCACGTCTTCGTCCTGACAATTGACCCCACGTGAAAACGCAATGTGCCGTGCGATGGCATTGCGCAGCGCCGGCAGGCCTTCGGGCAGGCTATAGAAACCTTTGGAACCGGCCATCTGGCGCAAGGCATGGGAAGTGCAGCGGCGCCAATCGTCCTGCGGAAACTGGCCCTTGCTGGTGGCGCCACCGATGAACTCGTAACGCAGCGAGCCTTCCAGCGTCGGGTGGCGCAAGAATGTCGGCAGGCTGCGCCAGCGTTCGATGACCTCAAAGCTGGCCAGCTCCGAATGGCTCTGCTTGTGGACGATTTTCGCCGCCCGGGCATTGACGTAAGTGCCTTTGCCGATCACCCCGGTGAGGAAGTTCTCATAGGTCAGTTGCGCATACGTGTCGGAAATGGTCTTGCGCGAGATCCCCAGTTGTTCGGCCAGCAAGCGGCTGGGTGGCAGCTGCGTTCCGGCTGTCAGGCGACCGGACTCGATGGCGTCGCGCAGTTGCCGGTACAACTGGCCTGCCAGGTCCTTGCGGCCGTTGATGACAACATGAAGTTCCATACCGACGGGGCTCCTGGGGCGGTTGAGGCGACTGTGCGTCGCGCCAGATTACCCGCATGAACGGCTGCGCAGAAGTTGTGTGGCCGAAAAACCTGCGATTGGCCTGCAGCCGGGCGGTCCATGGTTTTTTCGCCAAATTGGGTCTGTAACCCTCGTGCATCGGCGCCTACCGTGGAGGCATTGATCAGCGCCATGAGGCACCGCCATGAACGCCCGCCTGGATTACTACAACGCATCGCCCAAAGCGATGAAAGCCATGATCGCGATGGAGGCCTTGACCAGCAACCTGAGCATCGAACAGGCGTTGCTGAACCTGATCAAAATCCGCGCCTCGCAGCTCAATGGCTGCGCCTTCTGCACCGACATGCACTCGGTGGACGCGCGCCGCTTCGGTGAGAGCGATCGCCGGCTGTATGCGATCGTGGTCTGGCGCGACAGCAATTTCTTCAATCCTCGGGAGCGAGCCGCCCTGGTCTGGACCGAAGCGGTGACCCTGCTCTCGCAAAGCCATGTGCCGGATGACGTTTACGCTCAGGCCCGGGAGCAGTTCAGCGAAGGCGAACTGGTCGACCTGACCATGGCCGTCAGCACCATCAACAGCTGGAACCGCCTGGCGGTGAGCTTTCGGCAAACGCCCGGCGGTTGATTCGCTTTTTGTTCGGCCGTCACATCAAGTTCATAAACAGTCAGCAGGATAAAACGCTCAAGGACAGATCGACAGGGAGTCATCAATGTCATTCATGGAACCCACTGATCGTCAGGGTGTGACCGAGTACCGTTGGCCCGTAGAACAAAACCAATCCTTGCACTCACTGGCCGCAATCGATCCGGTGCTGGTGCAGTCTTTCCGGGTCTGTGCCCGTTGCGGTTGTTTCATGCAAGCGGCCCGCAGCCTCAACATCAAATCGACCCAATTGCGTAAACAACTGGCACAACTTGAAGCGCAACTGCGGCGTTCGCTGTTCAGCCACTCGGGCAATGGCTTTGCACTCAGTCGTGACGGCTTGCGGCTTCAGGCGCAGTTGATTGCCCTGGCCCGTGAACGCGACTTGCCCGTGATCGAACAGCCCTTGATTCGTCTGGCCGTCGCCGAGTCGATCCTGCACGACATCCTCGGCCGTGATCTGGTCTCGCTGCTGCGGCGCAACGCCAGTGTGCGCCTGGACATCATTTCCCTGGACAGCGAACTGTCCCTGCGAGCGATCAGTGCCGATGTGGTGGTGTGGCTGGCCGGCACCGATTCGCCGTCGCCAGGCCCCAGTTTTGCCATCAGCGAACCCCAGCGACTGGCACGGCTGGACTATCTGCCGCACATCGCCAAACGGTATTCACGGGTCGCGGCGCGGCCGGACAGCCTGGGTGACCTGGCCGATTTCATGCTGGTGCAATGGCAGCACGACCGTCATGTCAGCGCTTTTGGTGCGTGGAACAGTCTGGTGGAGCAGCGCCTGGCGGGAGTGGTGCAACTGCATGCCTATGAGCTGATGCTGGAGATGATCCGCTGCAGCGCCTGCATCGGTTTGCTGCCGCATTACATGAGCCAATTCGACCGGGGGCTGGTGGCGTTGCCTGGGCTCTTCAAGCAACCGATGCAGCGCCAGGTGTGGATGGCGGTCAATGCCGAGTCCCGGAATGAGAGCGAGGTGCAGGGGATCGTCGAGCTGATCCACAACACCTTCAACGAGCGGCGGGAGTGGTTCGAAAGTTGACGACTAACTAATGTGGGAGCGGGCTTGCTCGCGAAGGCGGTGTGTCAGGCAACATTGATGTCGACTGACACACCGCCTTCGCGAGCAAGCCCGTCCCCATGCCTCCGTGGAACATGGGAACGATCAATTTCTTTGGCTATCCGCTTGGATATCGGCCGGTGTGGCGGTGAAGGCAGGCGCCGCATGACTGTGCATTGTCTGAGCACCGACACCACAACTTGCGAAAAACGCCATCAGGCTGAATCCTGCGGCGCGAAGCAAACCTTTCATAGAAATTTCCTCATTTCCGAAGGTGACATTCAGTCCGGCCAATAACGTCGTTTCTCAAGTCAAAAATCGAGGTGGCGGTGCACGACTCCGGTGCTGGATAGTCGATTGGTATGCTTTTTACTCTAGCAGGTGGTTGTCGCGTCACCCGTTTAACCATGTCGCTCTTTTATCGAACTGACCCCTTAGCTTTTTTTCAGCGGAAGAAAGTAGGCGGCCCATCCGATTGCCATCAACGCCAGGTTGGTGCCATCGCGCAACAGCAAGCTGCCCGCAGCACGCCGTACTTCCTTCGAGCTGACGCGGCCGCGGGCGATGTCGAGGCGGGCAAAACTGTGCATGTGACGAATGACATCGAACGCCATGAGCCCCGATGCTGCCAGGAAATAGAAAATCCGCTGCCAATAGGGTATGCCCAGCGACCGCACCAGGTCCGTGGTGACGTGCTGGTGCGCCACTTCTTCAGCGCAATGCCATCGCCACAGGCAGGTCTGTGGTGACTCCTTGGCCGAGAGCAAGCCGTTTCTGCGCAAGGCGGCAGCGGACATGACGGCCGTCACGTGCTCGAACGCGGCAGCCAATGCCAATTGCGCATTGAGTGACAATTTTGACTGAAGAGCCTCGAGATCTTTTTCGATCATGTGCTCGAACTTCTTGACTTCAAACCCCTGGGTTTCCAGTTGCTGGTTGTACAGCCTGTGCGCTCGCTGGTGGGCCCGTTCCTCTGCCACGAAGTTGAGCGAACATTCGGCAAGAACTGAAGTCTGTTGCAGCCGCAAAGCGGCTGACTCCACCACCGAAATCACGAATTGCTCACCAGCCGGAAGCAATACCGAACAGGCATCGAACAGGTAAGTCTTGATTGACGTGTCGTTCCAGAATGGCTTGAAGAGGGTGACCTCTTCACTATTGTCGGATACAGGCTTCTCGAGATAATCCATGCGTCAATGGCTCACACATGAGCGGGGGGTGTCGGCGGCAGCGATCTCGCGAATCAATCCCGAGAAATAACCACGCGTGATTTGCGCCTGCCGGGCATGCGCCTCGTCTTTCGCTAGCACCTCATGCACCTGCCTAAGGCGAAAGCATGGCACGGCAGGATACAGGTGGTGTTCGGCATGAAAGCCGACGCCGTGGGGGGAGATCAACAAGCGTTCCCACCAGGTTGCAATCACCGTTCGGGATGCTCCGGGACCGGGATTGGGCATGGCGAAGTGTTCTGCCACATCGCGCCAATACAGCAGGGCCATCAACACGGTAAACAGAGGCAGGAGCCAGTACACCAAGGCCGCCAGCCAGAGGTGGAACCAGGTGAAAACTCCCGCGAGCAAAACGGCAAAAATCCATTGTCGATACCGCGTGGAAGGTGGGCATTGCGACGCCATTTTTGACGTCACCAGGGCCGTTTTCAACTCGTGGAAGCCGTAAAGCCCTGCGCAGTGTTTGAGCAACAGGATGACAATGTTGAACGCGGATTTTGGAAACGTGAATCGGTCCTGTCCCTCGCATGAAACCCAGTTGGGATCGCGGTCGGTTGCGGTATGCCGATGGTGGGCGGTGTGGTCGCGACGAAACCCGAAAATGGTGATGGTGAACGGGATTGCCGTCAGGAAATCGCCAAGGGTGTCGTTGAGCATGGGGCGAGTCCGGCTGAACTGCCGGTGTGAAAACTCATGCATCAGAATGAGCAATGCATGCTGCCTTGTGCCGATGAACACAACGGCCAACACCGATGCCCAAATCGTGCCTGCGTACATGGCCAGACCTGCTGTACACAGGATAAGCCCCCACTCGAAAACCGTGGCGGCGAGTAAACGCAATGGGGCGGGTTTGCCCCACTCCAACAGCTGGGCGCGCTCTACAGTGCGGATGGGATGTTGGGTCTCGGCAGTCTTTGTGTGCCGTGATTTGATAGCTGCGTCTGTCATGGCTTACTTCCAGAGTCGGGGACCGAGTCGCATCCAGGTTGCATAGAAGGTGGGGAGGTCCGTCACGCCGCCTGGCTTGAGTTCGGCCAGAGCCCTCGATTGAGCGTGGGCATGGAACCAGCGCGTCGCCGGTGCATCATGGTGGATGCGGTGCAACGAGCGATGCAGGATGAGCCAGGACAGTGGCGTTGGCAGATATAAATCGGTCGTGATGTCACAGGGCGCGCGGCGCAAGCCTTGAGCCGAGATCGGTACCCCATAGTGCTCGGCCTGGGTCAACCAGAAATCCAGCCAGGCAAAAATGCAATACGGAAGCAGGTAGGCGCATACGATTTGTCGAGGCACCTCATGGATGCCCAAAGCCAGCGCTGCGACGAAAACGGCGAGAAAGGCATTGTTCCAGCGCCAGCGCCAGAGCGCATGAGGAGGTGTGTAGCCTCGGGAAAAAATATTGATGGAAACGGCAACCCACAGTTGCTCAACGGCGCCAAACAGGCTGATCAGGCGTGTTCGCCATGTCTGTTGGTACAGCAACCCTTCGGGATCATCGGCCTGGCACGTTTTGCGATGGTGTTCGAGGTGAAAGCAGCGGTAGCCCACGAAGTTGACGCCGAAAATGGCAGCCGTGAATACACCCACTGCATCGTTCAGACGCGTGCCAACGAGGAACTGACGATGCACACATTGATGTTTGGCCTCCTGAGCCCCGATCATCAGGATCGCCTGAAGCACTATCAGCGGAGCAACGGCAAGCCATCCGAACTCATCGTGAGCAGCCAGCCAGACAATCGCGGCCGTATTCAAGGCGCACAGGGCCATGAACAGATAGCTGGGCATGTTGGAGCGCAATGAATGAGAGGCTGCCAAGCCGGTATCTACATGACGGGCAGATCTCGTGGCACTGTTCAAAGGCTCTATTCGATTAAACATCCGACAGCCTCCCAAGGCCTGAGCCAAGGTAAAAGAACGCCACCGTCGTCAATAGCAGCACACCGGATGCTACGAACACGGCTTCGATGGAGGTGAATTGCAAAACCCAGCCTGAAATCGCTGCCGAGACCGGCGCGAGTCCGGCAAACACGAGCATGAACAGGCTCATGCCGCGACCGAGCAATGCTGGCGGTAATGCTCGCTGCAGCCAGGTGTACGCCATGACCTGCACAAAGCCGCCGAAGATACCGATGGCGAACAGCAGTGCCACGCCTTGCCAGAGCGCGTATACCCATCCCAGCGGCATCAGCAGCAAGGCGATGGCGGCATCCACTGCGAGCAGGGTGGTGCCTAAATTGATAATCCGCAGTTTCGGGTGGGCAGTGAACATCAGCATGCCGACCAAGGTTCCCGCGCCTTGGGCACCGAATAGCCAGCCCAGGGCTTGCGCCTCGGGCGTGAAACGCATGTGAACCAGTAGCGGCACGGCGATCTGTACCGGTCCGCTCATGAACAGCGTCATCGCCGCCATGTAGGCCAGATACGTACGAAGCCGCCGATTCTGAAAGAAATAACGCAGGCCTTCTGCCGTGGCGGTGGAACCGGAACCAAGGGAAGTCGTTCTGCATATACGCAGACTGCTCAGCCCGAACGCGGACAGGGCAAAGGTCAGCGCATCGAGTGCAAACGCGATGGCATATCCGTCCAGCGCGCCGTTTGAATCTGAGCGCACATCTGAGGGCAAAATCGCGCTGGCGATTAGTGCACCGGCGGTGACCGGACCCAGGGCCATGGTTACCTGTCTGAGTGCAAGAAAGACGCCGTTGGCCTGCTCCAGATCGCGCGGGTTCACAATGCCAGGCACCAGGGCACTGCCGGCCGGTAAAGTGAGCGCGCTGAACAGCCCCAATAATGCGGCGCATCCATAGATCACGGGCAACGTGGCGTGGCCTTGAAAAACCGCCCAGGACAAACCGCATAGCGCCATTGCACTCGAACAGCAGCCGAACATCCATACCGAGCGGGCGCCAAAACGGTCGACCAGCGAGCCGCCAGCCAACAGGAACAAGGCGCGCGGTAATGCAAGCGCGGCAAAAGCCCAGCCGAGCGCCATCGGGTCTGGCGTTATCGCCATGACTAGCAGGGGAAAGGCGACGAGGGTGAACTGGTCTCCCATCATGGACGCCGCAGCGCAGGCCAGCAGCCGCCAAAAACGTCTGTCGTGCGCGAGTGGACGTGCTGCGCTTTCTGCTGTCAGGGAAGCGTTCATAAGCACACGAAGAACAGTTTTTTCATACGCTGCAGCCAAGGCAGCGGAACCCGCTTCCATACAAAGGAAAGACCGGAGAGTGGCACTTTACCTAAGATCAGCACGCCAAAATCCAGTGAAGGGGCATGCGGGAAATAGTTGTCGTTGATGGCGACGATCTTGCGAAAGCCTCTTTTGAAGTAGTACCGCAGTTGTGGATCCAGCGGCAGGCCTTTATGTTCACTTCGCACATACTGTGTTACCGGACTATCAGGGTTTTTCGAGATCCAGTTACGAAGGCCCGGGATTGGCGAGCCAAGATAGACATCTGACCATCCCGCCTTCAGCGCATGGGGCCAAAAGAACTCGAAAATGGCTTCTGCCGCTTTCGGATCAACACTGCTCAGGCTGATGCCAAACAGCACGCCGGTTTTTGCGGACTCGTCGCCGTGGTGTTTTCTTGCACAGTCTTCCCACGTTGGGCACTTGCGTATGATCTCGTGCCGGGCAGGTTTCATGAACAACGACGCCAGCGCATCACCCGTGCGAGTGCAAAAAGCGCCGATACTCAATGCAGGGAAAGAGGCGATCCGTGACGCCAGCATCGAGGCATCTGCGCGCTGATCGCCTTCCCATTTCCTTTGCTCAAGTTCAAGCACCGAAGGAATGTCAGCTGGCGACAGAAATCGAACCTCGATCTCAAGGTCATTAGAGGGGCTGTAAGCCCCCACTTCATGTCTACCAGCGCAGCGATCAGGGACCTTTGGAGTCCCGTTTTTTAAGGCAGCTTCCATCTCGGCAACAGGCAGCATTACGTATACGGCTCACAGATTGAAGGGGCGAGAAATCAATCTGCGCTAATGTATTGCGCCTATGTGAACGTCTGATGATCTGGCCAAAAAACATCGCCAGCCTGCCATCAAGCGCAAAAGATCGCAGTCTTGGTCAGCGCCTACAGGGATCCAGGCGGCAGACGCGGATCCAGAATTGACACAGATCCATGTGGGAGCGGGCTTGCTCGCGAAAGCTGTTATTCAGTCGACATGGATGTTGAATGACACACCGCATTCGCGAGCAAGCCCGCTCTCACATTTTGATCTCGCCACTGATGGGGATCGCGGTTTAGAGTGACCGGTCACACACCGATCAAGGACGAACACCGCCATGCCTGACCACGACCCCGCCATTCACCTCGAACGCTTCAGCGAATCCCACATCGAGGGTATCACCGCGCTCTACAACGACCCCGCCGTGGCCCGGCAGGTGCTGCAAATGCCGTTTCAGTCCACCGAGGTCTGGCGCCAACGCCTGATGGCGGACAACGAGCGGGCGGTGAAACTGGTGGCGCTGCACCAGGGATCGGTCATCGGCAACATTGGCCTGGAACAGTTTTCGCGGATCCGCCGCAGCCACGCCGGCAGCTTCGGCATGGGTGTCGCCGTGGCGTGGCAGGGCAAGGGTGTCGGTTCGAAATTGCTGGCAGCAGCGCTGGACGTCGCCGACAACTGGATGAACCTGCAACGGGTCGAACTCTCGGTGTACGCCGACAACGAAGCGGCCATCGGCCTGTACCAGAAATTCGGTTTCGAGACCGAAGGCCTGTTCCGCGATTACGCCGTGCGTGACGGTCGGCTGGTCGATACCCTGAGCATGGCGCGCCTGCGTCGCACGCCCGAGGCCCAACGCCGGTAAGTCAAGAAATGTGAGCGACGAACATCCTGTGGGAGCGTGGCTTGCCCGCGAAGAACGATGACGCATAATACCTGAAAAACCGCGGTGTATTCTTCGCGGGCAAGTCGGATCGCCGCACCGCTCGCTCCTACAGGTTCTGCGCGAGTCAGTCGTCCAACGCGAACGCCACCGCCGCCTGCGCATGCAGTTCGGTGGTGTCGAGCAAGGGCAGGGCGCTGTGTTCGGGTTTGATCAGCAGGCCGATTTCGGTACAGCCGAGGATGATCGCCTGGGCGCCGCGTTCGGTCAGCGACTCGATCACCCGTTGATAGACCTGGCGTGACGCCTCGCTGATCACCCCGACGCACAACTCGTCATAGATGATCCGGTGCACGGCCTGGCGCTCCTCAGCCTCCGGTACCAACACCGTCAGGCCCTTGGCCGTCAGACGTGTCTTGATAAAGTCCTGCTCCATGGTGAACGCAGTACCCAGCAAACCCACCCGCAGCGCACCGGCGTCCAATGCCGCTTGACCCGCCGGATCGGCAATGTGCAGGAACGGAATATCGATCGCTGCCTGAATCTGCCCGGCCACTTTGTGCATGGTGTTGGTACACAGCACCACGCACTCGGCGCCACCCGCCTGCAGACGCTGGGCTGCATCCACCAGAATCGCCGCCGCATCGTCCCAGCGCCCGGCATGCTGGGCCTGTTCGACCGGGCCGAAGTCGACGCTGTACATCAACAGTTTCGCCGAGCGCAACGGCCCGAGGCGATCACGTACCTGCTGGTTGATGAGACGGTAATACTCGGCGCTGGACTCCCAGCTCATGCCGCCGATAAGGCCGATGGTGCGCATTGGATTTCCTCAGGCTATGGCCTGGGTCGATGGGCCAAGCCTGAAGGGAGTTTCTATTCGTTCGATAGCGGACACCAGCGATAAATCAACTGTAATGCTCATGTTTCGGTGAAGTGTCATGGTGCTTTTTGAGGCAAGGGGACGACATGATTGCAGCCGGCAGCCAACGTTTGTGCATACCCCACATCTGGCCGCCACGGTTCCAGGTTCCATTGCGGTTTGTCCCTCGCAATCGCCAAATGACAAATCAACTGGTGACGCAGGCCATGGGTGTTTTTCCAATAGCGGCTGTTGGAATAGTCACGGGAAAGTTCGTCCCAAAGGAAGGGGGTCCCTTCCGGTTGTGTCCGCCGCGCACAGGGTGTGGGCGTGATGGAAAACGACCACTGATAGTCCCGATACACCCATTGCGCACTTTCGACATATTTCACACAACGTTCCACAGTAAGGATGTAGCTGTCAGGGGTTTCTGTTGCTGTTTGCGCATAAAGGGGCGAGTTGATACTCAGCATCAAACCGACCCCCGTTAGCGAATGAAAGAGAATGCGCGGAGCATTGCCGAGCGTGCGCCACAGTAGGGTGTTTCATTGAGCCACCCCCTGATCTGCGGCGACATAGGTGAAAGTGGCTAATTTTCGGTTGTAAAGCGTGTTCAGTTGAGTGGCGACGGCGGGGCCATTCAGGGGCTGGACATTATTGATCGTCCCTACTTCACTCGATGGTTTTATATCGACCTGAGTGCAATCCACCATTAGCGCGATTAACAGAACACCGATTATTTTGTGCATGACAAATCCCTCGTCTATATAAACGCCAAACAGTTTTGGGTGATCGGGTTACGCAGTGGTGTCGCCAAAGGTGAGCCCGCTACAGGGTCAGTCTCAGGAACCATGAAAAAATCAGTTTTTCGGTAGTGTCTGTTCTATGCAGGGTGTAATTGAACATGACGGATCTACCCCGATTTTCTGTTATCCATGCCGGCGGCACAGGCAGATTGGTGAAGTCGGGTTGTGTGATAGTGACTTCATCGCCATAGCGAGTGGTGATACCGAACAGGGCCATACGCACAGTGTAAGTAGCTTCCAGCGTTGGGTAGAAAGCCCTGAGATTGGTTTTGTCCGAATTAAGCGTCGGTTCCGGTAGATGATGTTTTTGCGCGGTGACCGTGATGCGCAGGTTTTCGGAGGGTAGATTCTCGGTGGTACCTGGTAGCCTCACGGTGTAACTGATCTGCGCACCGCTACCGATGCAATCAACCACTTCCTGCCTGGGCACCAGAAATCTCAGTACCTCTCCAGCATAGGCAACGGTTCGAATCTCGCTGCCATAAGTCGAATTGCGCCCGAGCCAATAGACTTTGACAGTTTGCCCGGGGGCGGAGCCGGTGTAGGCGACCTTGACCGTGGCGAACTTGGTCTCATAAAAATCCCGTTCAAAGTTCAATCGAGTGCCGTTGAGTTCCAAGGCTTCCAACACTTCGGGCGCTTTTAGATCCAGAACGGGTTTTTGGATGTGCACATCGATATAAGTGGTTTTTGACCAGATTGCGAGTGGGCCTGAGTTGTTGCCGATCTGGTCTCTCACTCGAAAGCGCATGGCAAATCGGGGATTGTCACCTTTCTGAAACGCATCGGCGAACAGCTTCAGCTGTATGATGCCGGCCGTGGCCTGGGCTGCCGTGATGGTGTGCGGGATTTCGTGGCCGTCACAATCGAGGGTAATGACGTCGTGTTCGCGCATGTAGCTATAGGTCAACGTGACATCTACCCCTTGCGCGGCGCGAGCGGCATCCACTCCATTGGCGATGACATCTGCCGGAAGCGTCATCAGCAGATAGGGGTTGTCTCCCGAGCCTGTCACCTCGCCGCCAGGACGCGGGGTATTGAAGAGTACGACGCGTGGCAGAGAGGTTTCTTCTGCCTGGCTGATCCGCTTCACCCTCAGGCGCAGACGGTTAATGCCATTGCGCAGAAGTCCGCCGGGTACGTTCAGAATGAATCGTTGCGGATCATCATCTTCATCCGGCTGAATGGTTTTGCCGTCTATCGCCGTCTCTGATTCATTCAGCAGTAAATCCGCCCTGTCACCTTCCGAAAAATTAAACCAAGGGTCGATCCAGACGGGCATCAGTCCATTTACGATGAGCGCTAGTCCGATGCCGCCTTCAGGGTTTTCGGGATGGATAACCGGTTGTTTCCAGCCGGGGATGATCACTTTGTCAATTGCGGTCACATAATTGGTTACCCGGCATTTGTTGCGATCGTTCCCACTGTTCATGATGTGCGCTCCTGACTGTACGGATTGAATGTTTTGCTCCCGCGTTGGGCAGTGTTATCAAACACCCCGGATATGGATATTGGCTACTGTCAGATCTGACAGGTGCTCCCCTGAAAAGCAGGTAAAACACGACCATTCGTCGCGTTCATCTGCCCAGGCTCTGTAGCCGTTCGCACCTTTGCCGTACGCGAGCTGTCGGCATCTGCCATGATCGACATTCGCAACATCGCTTCAACCAAAAGGAACACCGCAATGGACGATGTACAGCAACTGGGCGAGATGCTTCGCCACTATGCAGATAGCGAAGCGCACAAGAAGCAACTGTTTGAGTCGCAATCGGCCGTGTGGGCGACGCGCATTGGTGAGTTGTTCGATCAGATCCAGCAGTGGCTGGCTCCGGTCCTGACGCCGAATCTGCTGGAAGTGAGTCGCGAGGCGTATGTCGCGTCCGGGCCGAGCGTGCCGCTCGAGACGTCGCCGTTCAAGACCGAGAAACTGTCTATTGTGATTGCCGGGAAACCGGTGGAGTTCGTGCCGGACGTGATGGGCGCGGGTGGGCAGATTTCCCTGGCAGTGATGGGCTTGACCGCCGCGCGTTATGGCAGCATTTCGCTGGTGTGCCTGCCGCCCTCCAGCAATTGGCAATGGCGCAAGACCAATGGCTTGAAAGATCCGGACACCTTTGCCTTCGATGCGAACTTCCTGGCGCAGCAACTGCAGAGCCTGATTCCCCGCGAGCGCGGCTGAATTTTCGTGACCAGCACATAACCACTGTGGGAGCGGGCTTGCTCGCGAAGAGGGAGTGTCAGTCGGCATCAATGTTGCCTGACACACCGCCTTCGCGAGCAAGCCCGCTCCCACAGTGGATGGGGTGTGTATCAAATTTCGAGGTTGCCCCAACCCGGCTTCACCTCTTCCGGCGCCACCGCTTTCACAGTCTTACCCGTCGCCAATTCCACCCGCCGCGCCACCTCGGGATCATCGGCGAACGGAATCAGGCTGGCATCGTCCAGGCTCTCGGCCGTCTGCTGTTTCAGGCAGTACTCGACCGCCAGCCAAAGCCCCAGAACACCCAATAGATTCAACCCCATCTCGATCATGTCAGGCTCCTTGCCTCAGGCAATCTGCGCTTCAAGTTCAGCCATCCTCACGTCCGACACCCGCACCGTGCGCCAGGTGTTGTAGGCCATCAGCAACATGCCGCTGAGGAAGAACACCCCACCGACAAAGCGCACTACAAACCCCGGATGACTGGCCTGCAAGGCTTCGACGAAGGAGTAGGTCAGCGTGCCGTCGTCGTTGATCGCGCGCCACATCAAACCCTGGGTGATGCCGTTGACCCACATCGAGGCGATGTACAGCACGGTGCCGATGGTCGCCAGCCAGAAGTGCGCGTTGATCAGGCCGATGCTGTGCATCTGCGGGCGGCCGAAGACTTTCGGGACCATGTGGTAGATGGCGCCGAAGGTGATCATAGCCACCCAGCCCAGGGCCCCGGCGTGAACGTGGCCGATGGTCCAGTCGGTGTAGTGGGAGAGGGCGTTCACCGTCTTGATCGCCATCATCGGCCCTTCAAACGTCGACATGCCGTAGAAGGCCAGGGACAGCACCAGAAAGCGCAGGATCGGGTCGGTGCGCAACTTATGCCAGGCGCCCGACAGGGTCATCATGCCGTTGATCATGCCGCCCCAACTCGGCGCCAACAGGATCAGCGACATCGCCATGCCCAGCGACTGCGCCCAATCCGGCAGCGCGGTGTAGTGCAAGTGGTGCGGGCCGGCCCAGATGTACAGGGTGATCAGCGCCCAGAAATGCACGATCGACAACCGATAGGAATACACCGGCCGACCCACCTGTTTCGGCACGAAGTAATACATCATCCCGAGGAAGCCGGTGGTCAGGAAAAACCCCACTGCGTTGTGCCCGTACCACCACTGGACCATGGCGTCGGTGGCCCCGGAATACACCGGATACGACTTGAACCAGTCCACCGGAATCGACAGGTGATTGACCACGTGCAGCATGGCGATCACCACAATGAACGCGCCGAAAAACCAGTTGCCGACGTAGATGTGTTTGGTCTTGCGTTGCACCACAGTGGTGAAGAACACGATGGCGTAAGCGACCCAGACCACCGTCATCCACACCGCGCCGGAGAATTCGATCTCGGCGTATTCCTTGGTGGTGGTGTAGCCCAGCGGCAGGCTGATCAGCATCACCACGATCACCGATTGCCAGCCCCAGAAGGTGAAGGCGGCGAGCTTGTCGGAATACAGCCGCACTTGGCAGGTGCGTTGCACCGCGTAGTAACTGGCGGCGAATTGGGCGCTACCGGCAAAGCCGAAAATCACCAGGCTGGTGTGCAGCGGACGCAAGCGGCCGAAGGTGGTCCACGGCAGGTCGAGGTTCATCTCGGGCCATACCAGTTGCGAGGCGATCCACACCCCCATAGCCATCCCGACAACGCCCCAGACGATGGTTGCCACGACGAATTGGCGAACGACCTTGTAGTTATAGGCCTGTCCGATTGTTGCTGTGCTCATGGTCAATTCTTCCACGGTTGCAAAGTCTTGCCAGGCCACCCGGTCTGGCATGCCATGAACTGTAGAAACCCTGCCGCAAACAAAACAGACTCAGAAAAACCGGGTTTATGCGGATCAGATGTGATGCCGACCTGCGGCCCTAGGCCGCGCCCTGATACGGTTTTTTAGTGTCTAGCTGAATCTGTAACGTGCTGCGCTGCAGGTGCATAGTCGCCACCTCAAGAACGAGCCGCAGAGCCTGATGCCGACCAGTTAAGGAATGGAACACCGCAACCCTTGTGGGAGCGGGCTTGCTCGCGAAGACGGAGTGTCAGTCACCGGTGATGTTGAATGTGACGGCCTCTTCGCGAGCAAGCCCGCTCCCACAGGTTCTGCGCCTGACTGACTGGCATTAGCCGCAGAGCCCGATAATCCTGATGAGGTGGCAGCCACATGTATCAATACGATGACTATGACCGGGCCCTGGTGTTCGAGCGTGTTGCGCAGTTTCGCGATCAGGTCGAACGTTTCATGGCCGGGGAGTTGAGTGAAGAAGAGTTCCTGCCCCTGCGCCTGCAGAACGGCCTGTACATGCAAAAACATGCCTACATGCTGCGCGTGGCGATTCCTTACGGCACCCTGAGCGCCAAGCAAATGCGCATTCTGGCGAGCATTGCGCGGGACTACGATCGTGGCTACGGCCACTTCACCACCCGGCAGAACATGCAGTTCAACTGGATCGAACTGGCCCAGGTGCCGGACATTCTCGAACGTCTGGCCGAAGTGGAAATGCACGCGATCCAGACCTCCGGCAACTGCGTGCGCAACATCACCACCGAAGCCTTCGCCGGCGTCGCGGCGGACGAGTTGATGGACCCGCGCCCACTGGCAGAGATCCTGCGGCAATGGTCGACCATCAACCCGGAATTCCTGTTCCTGCCGCGCAAGTTCAAGATCGCCATCTGCTCGGCGAAGCAGGACCGCGCGGCGATCATGATGCATGACATCGGCCTCTATCTTTATCGCGATGACAGCGGGCAAATGCTCTTGCGGGTGATCGTGGGTGGCGGCTTGGGGCGTACGCCGATTCTCGGTTTGCAGATTCGCGAAGGCTTGCCGTGGCAGCACCTGCTGTCCTACGTCGAAGCGGTGCTGCGCGTCTATAACCGCCACGGGCGGCGCGATAACAAGTACAAGGCGCGGATCAAGATTCTGGTCAAGGCTTTGGGTATCGAAGCGTTCGCCAAGGAAGTGGAGGAGGAGTGGCAGTACCTCAAGGACGGTCCGGCGCAGTTGACCGACGTCGAGTATGAGCGTGTCGCCAGTGCCTTCGTGCCGCCCGATTACCGTTCACTGGCCGGCACCGACCTGGATTTCGGCACGCGCCTGGCCGAGAACCCGGCCTTCGCCCGTTGGGTGACGCGCAACGTTCAACCGCACAAGGTGCCGGGATACGCCAGCGTGGTGCTGTCGACCAAACCGGGCATCGCCGCGCCACCGGGGGATGTCACGGCCGAGCAAATGGAGGCGGTGGCCCAGTGGTCCGAACAGTTCGGCTTCGGCGAAATTCGCATCGCCCATGAACAGAACATCGTCCTGCCAGATGTACCCAAGGCCGACCTTTACGCTCTGTGGTGCCTGGCCTGCGAGCAAGGCCTGGGATGCGCCAACATCGGCTTGTTGACCGACATCATCGCCTGCCCCGGCGGCGACTTCTGCGCGTTGGCCAACGCCAAATCCATTCCCGTCGCACAAGCGATACAGGCGCGATTCGAGGACCTGGATTACCTGCATGACCTGGGCGACATCAGTCTGAATATCTCCGGTTGCATGAACGCCTGCGGCCACCACCACATCGGCAACATCGGCATTCTTGGCGTCGATAAGAACGGCAGCGAGTGGTACCAGATCACCCTTGGCGGCGCCCAGGGCAAGAATAGCGCGCTGGGCAAAGTCATCGGCCCGTCCTTCAGCGCCGCCGAAGTGCCCGCGGTGATCGAGCGGATCATCGCTACATTTGTTCGCTACCGCGAGAGCGAGGAACTGTTCGTCGATACCTTGGCGCGCATCGGTCTGGAGCCGTTCAAGGAACGGGTTTACCCGAAAATGCTGGAGGTGTCGGCATGAATAATCTGCTGCGTTTGCAAGAGGGCGGTGCCGAGTGGGTGCGCGATGATCCGTGGCAGTTGATTCGTGAAGCAACGGATGAGTTGCCGGCCGGACCGCTGATACTGCCGTTACCCCAGTGGCTGGCACTTAATGCCGACAGGACATCAGCGCTCGAAGGCGTCTGGCTGGGGCCTAACGAGGAAGTGACAAACCTGACCCCGTGGTTTCCCGACCTACCGCTGATTGCCCTCGACTTCCCGAGTTTTCGCGACGGCCGCGCCTACAGCCAGGCCTATCTGCTGCGTACACGTTTCGGTTGGCAAGGCGAATTGCGCGCGATTGGTGATGTGCTGCGCGATCAACTCAGCCACATGCGCCAATGCGGTTTCGACAGTTTCGCCGTGCGTGAAGATAAATCCGCTGAAGATGCGCTGAAGGGATTGGCGGGGATGAGCGTGTTGTACGGACGCTCGGTGATTGAGCCGCGACCGTTGTTCAGGCGGCGCTGAAGCTTTCCCGGCTCAAATCCCAGTCAGTTAGCGCAACCCCTGTGGGAGCGGGCTTGCTCGCGAAAGCTGACTGACATTCAACATTGATGTCGACTGATACACCGCTTTCGCGAGCAAGCCCGCTCCCACAAGGATCTTCTGTGTACGGGGATTTTTACTTGGGCCACTGATGGCATTTTGATAGAGTCCGCGCCTCATAGGGAGTCAGCAAAGAAAGGAGTCTGGTTTGAGCGTGGGCAAGAAGATTTTATGGCTATTCGCGTTGCTGCTGATGGCGGCCCTGTGGGGCAGTTACTTTTATGTGTTCAAAGAGAACCGTACCGGCCAGCTCGGGGAGACCTTCAGCAGCTACGCCTGGTGTGGCACGCCACCGGCCAGCGATGCCACAGGCTCGGGCAGGGATCGACTGTCGCTGCACATCACCAACAACGTTCATGGCGAGTTCATGCTCTCGGGCGCGGTGATCGTCTCCGAGCGAACCTTTGATCGCTATGACCTGGGCCGCAACGAACTGCGGCTGCGCATGGAACCTCTGCAGTGGTCCTACGGCATTGCGCCGATTCTCATGGAGCAGGTCAGGATCAAGCCCCTGAGCCGCAACCTGTCTTCGACCGATAAAAGTGCCTACGCGGAACTTGAGTCCAGACCCATCGGGGTCTTGGGGCGGTCGACGGACTTTCCGTTCGACACCTATCGCTACGGCTACAAACCGGTGCTGTACATCCTCAAGGGCAATGAACGCATTGACCTGAAGTTCAGGCACATCACCACTGGCATGGAGATGTCGAACACCTTTACACCAATCCAGAAGTACAACCGTGTCGAGTACATCAACGAGAAAAATTCATTGATTCGCGAGGAGGATTACAAGCCCTACGGCGCCAACGAATGCGCGTTCAGTGTCGAGCGCAAGGGCTCGTTCAAGGTGATTGTGCTGCTGTTGTTGCTGGTGATGTGCCTGCCGCTGCTGCACGTGTTTTATCGCGATGAGCCGGGCATCGATTTTCTCGCGACGCTCGTGAGTATTGGTGCGATCCGGGTGTTTCTGGTGGGGCCGTTGAACGACTTTCAGCTGTACAGCATCGACTTCCTGTTCGCGGCGGTGATCATCCTGGTGGGCACGGTGTCGCTGATCAAGGCGATGCGCGCCAATAGTCGGCGGGAATTGGCGGCGAAAAGCGGATCTTCGTGGTGATTGACCAGGTTCTTGCAAAAATCTTGTAGAGCGAGGCTTGCCCGCGAAGAGGCCTTTGAAGACTGCCGCAATCACTTCAACGGCCGCAGCAATAGATGAATATTGTGTGTTTCGATAACAAAGCGCCCAGTATTGGCTATACCTTTAATTCCCGTATGCCATATTGTTGCCGGCCTTCTGACAGGAGTTACAAGCATGAAGCTTGCGTTAATGATGAGCACCCTGTGCATCGCCTCTATCGGAGTGGTGGGTTGCTCCAGCAAAGTCGTCGAGCCAGACCAGTATTCCGGCTTTCTCAAGGATTACAGTCAGCTGAAGGAGGCCAAGTCGCCATCGGGCGCCGTGGTGATGCGCTGGATGGACCCCAAGCTTGATATCAAAAAATTCACCAGTGTCTACATCGAGCCGACGCAGCTCTACCCCAAACCGCAACCGACGGTGAAAATTCCTCAGACCACACTGAACGGCATCACCAGCTACTACGATCAAGCACTTAAACGCGAAATAGGCAGATCCCTGCCACTGGCCAATGGTCCCGGCCCTGGCGTTATGGTGGTGCGTGCGGCGATCACCTCTGTCACCAGCAAGACCGAAGGCCTCCAGCCTTATGAAGTGATCCCGATCGCCCTGGTAGCGGCGGCAGTCAGTACAGCCAGCGGCATTCGCGACCAGGAAACCAATCTGGCCACCGAAGCGGTATTTCTCGATGGTGGCAACAACAAAGTTGTGGCCCAAGTGGTGCGCAAGGGCATTGGCAAACCGCTGGAGAACGCAGATCAGGTGATGAAGGCCGGTGACGTGAAAAACGTGATCGATGGCTGGGCATCGGATATGCATCAGTCGTATCTGAAACTCAAGTCCAAGTCCAAGTAATGCGGCGGGGCTGAGGGCCTCTTCGCGAGCAAGCCCGCTCCCACACTGGATCTGCTGTGAGCACACTATTTGTGAACACCAGAGATCAAATGTGGGAGCGGGCTTGCTCGCGAAAAGCGGTCCCCGCTAAATCCCCCGCAATCCCGATACCCGCATAGGTATATCAGGTGAGCTTCAGTTCTTCTTCGCCTGCTCACGCACTCGTTCTTCCTGCTCGCGCAACTGTGGTGTGAACTCGGCACCGAAGTCTTCGGCCTCGTACACCTGGCGAATCTCGATCTCGGCCTCTGTACCCGGCATCGGGTTGGGGCAGCGCTTGACCCACTCGATCGCTTCCTCTTTCGACTTCACCTGCCACAACCAGTAGCCAGCGATCAGCTCCTTGGTTTCGGCGAACGGGCCGTCGATCACCGTACGCTCGTCACCCGAAAAACGTACGCGGGCACCTTTGCTGCTGGGCTGCAGGCCGTCGCAATCGATGAGGATGCCGGCCTTGGCCAGTTCCTCGTTGAAATTGCCCATCGCGGTCATCAGTTCTTCGCTGGGCATCACACCAGCCTCGGAATCCGGGCTGGCTTTCACAATGATCATGAATCGCATGGTTTTGTCTCCGCTGGATTTGAGTGACTCACTGTCTAGTCGAATGGCCATGGGCCAAATCGACAACGCGGCCCATGGAAAATCGCTACAAACCTTCTGCCCCTATCTCTGTAGGAGCTGCCGAAGGCTGCGATCTTTTGATTTTGCTTTTGTGGTGCCTGGAAAGAGCAAGATCAAAAGATCGCAGCCTTCGGCAGCTCCTACGGGGGATAGGTAGGATTTTAGCGTGATGGTAGTCTGCCAATCCCCTGGCCGATGGGATGCCATCATTCATGCCCATTCTGGAACTCACCACCCTGATCCCCAACCGCACACCCAAGCAAGTACTCGACTTTTGCCTGGAAGGCGTCAACTTCCCGAAGATCTTCCCGGAACGGGTCACACCGCTGGGCGATATCGACCTTAATAACCTGCGCATCGAAGCCGGTCGACAGTTTCGTTTCCGTCACTGGATGTTCAATGTGATCCCGTCAAACTGGACAGTGGTCATCCGCGAGGTGGGAGAGCACCATTTCATTGATGAAATGCTCAAGGGGCCCATGGCTGCCTTTCGTCATGAACATCGGGTGGCGGCGGGTGAGGGCGGTACGCTGTACACCGACCGTGTGACCTATGCGGCGATTGGCGGCGCACCGTTGGAATGGTTGCTGGTCAATGCCTACATGCGGCGGATTTTCGAAGCGCGGCATCGCAATATGCTTAGATTGCTGGGCTGACATTTATCTGTAGGAGCGAGGCTTGCCCGCGAAGACGGTGTGTCAGGCAACATTGATGCAACTGACAGTCCCTCTTCGCGGGCAAGCCTCGCTCCTACAGGGGGTTGTGTAGTTTGTGAGGTTCTGCAGCACAATTTGCTTTGTATTTGGGCATAGGTCGCCAGACCATTTCGTGGTTAACTTCGGCCTCGTCAAAATTATCTACATCAACGTTCAGAAGGACTCCGTTCATGGCTCAAGTCACTCTTAAAGGCAACCCGGTTCAAGTCAACGGCCAACTGCCACAAGCCGGTTCCAAGGCGCCAGCCTTTTCCCTGGTTGCCGGCAATCTGTCGGACGTGACCCTGGCGAGCTTCGCCGGTAAGCGCAAAGTGTTGAACATTTTCCCAAGCATCGACACCCCGACCTGCGCCACTTCGGTTCGCAAGTTCAACGCCCAGGCCAATGACGTCGCCAACACCGTGGTGCTGTGCATCTCTGCTGACCTGCCGTTCGCCCAGGCTCGTTTCTGCGGCGCCGAAGGCCTGGAAAACGTCCAGAACCTGTCGACCCTGCGCGGTGCCGAGTTCATCGAGAACTACGGCGTGGCGATTGCCGATGGCCCACTCAAAGGCCTGACTGCCCGTGCCGTTGTGGTGCTGGACGAAAACGACAAAGTCCTGCACAGCGAACTGGTCAGCGAAATCGGTCAAGAACCGAACTACGAAGCAGCGCTCGCCGTTCTGAAATAAGCGAAGTTTTACAATTGTTAACGGCCTAGGGGGCGTTCTCAGTTAATTTCCCCGCCGCGTTGTCGCCTTAAAGCGGGCCAGGCAAGGCGCAGGCCGCTGGGAATGGTTGTTCCCTTTCCAAGGCCT
>LNAP01007045.1_pt1 | contig 23450 bp, 17 predicted proteins | sample 602601 | NCBI WGS metagenome assembly LNAP01 (sample SAMN02440304, study PRJNA202911) | soil metagenome | biome: Subtropical and temperate rainforests or woodlands; isolation source: soil samples (1 kg each in a 20% v/v slurry with milli Q water) were... ...
CTCGGCGACCCGTTTTCCTCCCATGTCAGCCCGGTGTTCTGGCATTTCCACGGCTGGATCGACGATCGCCTGGAAGACTGGTTTCGCGCCCACGAGCGTTTTCATCCGGGGCAGGTCAGTCGGCTGCAGGTCAACGGTGTGCAATGGTTCGCGCCCGGGCGCTGGGTCGAGATCGATGACCCTTGGCTCGGGCCGATTACCCATGGCTGCAGCACCACGCCGGGGTTGCAGGCGGGCAAGTCAGTGGAAATGGACCCGGAAACCATGAAGCTGGCGTTGCGCATTACCTTTGGCGAGGACAAGAAGAAGCTCAAGGATCTGTTCCGCAAGGTGCCGCAGCGGCCGTGGTATGCGCGCAATCTGAGGGCTAAGCAGAGCCAGGCTTGATACCGCGTTATCGTTCAATCGCGAGCAAGCTCGCTCCCACATTTGAACCTGGTCGTACACAGACTTTGTGTTCACTGACGATCCACTGTGGGAGCGAGCTTGCTCGCGATGGCGTCCTGACAGGCGCCACGACTAAAGAACCTGCCACCCCCCACCCAAAGCCTTGTACAGGGCAATACTCGCCTGCATCCGCGACAACCGCAGCTGCACGTTCAAATCCTGCGCCGCGTACAAGGTGCGCTGGGTCTCCAGCACCGTCAGCAAATCCTCGGCCCCGGCCTGATAACGGCTTTGCGCGATGTTGAACGCGGTCTGCGCCTGGCTCAGTTCTTCACTCTGCCACCCGCGCTGCTCATCCAGTCCGCGAATGCTGTTGAGGGCTTTTTCGACGTCGGCGAAGCCGTTGATGATCGTGCCGCGATAGGTTTCCAGCAGTTCTTGCTGACGCGCCGTGGCCTTGTCGCGCTGGGCGCCGAGGCGGCCGTTGTTGAACACCGGCGCAAGCAGCCCGGCGGTGAGGTTGTAGAAGGGGCTGCGCAGGATGTCGTCGGCTCGGTCGGCACCGGAGCCGATTTCGGCGGTGAGGGTCACGGTCGGCAGCATCGCGGCCCGGGCGACAGTGACGTCGGCGTGGGCGGCGGCCAGTTGCGCCTCGGCCCGGGCAATGTCCGGACGGCGGCTGAGCAACTGGCTGGGTACCCCGGCGTCAATCGCAGGCCAAGTCAGTTGATCGAAGCGTTCCTGACCCAGCGAGAGCGCCTGAACCGGGCGGCCGAGCAGGGCGGCGAGGCTGATCCGTGCATCCTCGGCCTGTTGCTGCACCAGCGGCAGCTGGCGTTGCTGGGCCGCCACCAGGCTTTTTTGCTGTGCCAGTTCCAGGGCTGTGGCCGAACCCGAATCGAAACGGGATTGCACCAGTTTCAACACGCTTTGGGCATTGGCCAGATTCAACTCGGCGATGCGGCTCTGTTCCTGCAACGACAAGACTTGTGCGTAGCCGTTGGCCACACCGCTGAGCAATGTCAGTTCCACGGTGGCCTGATCGAACTCGCTGGCTTTGAGACTGAATTGCGCACTGTCGCGGCTGGCCCGCTGGCCACCCCAGAAATCGATTTCGTAGCTGGCAACCAGATTCGCCGTGAAGTAGTCGACGGCGTCGTTATCGCTGTCGGCATCGAGCTGACTGTAGCCGCTGCCGCGCAGCAGTTTCTGGCGGTTGGCGTTGACCCCGGCCTTGACTTCGGGCAGTTGCGAGCCGCCGGCAATCACCGTGTCGGCCTGGGCCTGGCGCACTCTGGCGATGGCCGCGGCCAGGTCGTAACTGCCGAGCCGCGCCTGTTCGATCAGGCGACCCAGTTGCGGGCTGCCGAAGCGGTTCCACCATTGCTGGTTGTCATGGACAGCGCCTGCGGTGTGCCGGATTTGCCAGGCAGCCGGCGGCTGGACGCCGCTGTCGGGGCGCTGTGGCGGGGTGCCGCAGGCGCCGAGCAACAGGCACAGGGTTAACACACTGAGTGGCGGCTTCATCAATCGATCATTCACTGGTAAGGGCCGTGACCGGGTCGAGTCGGGCAGCCTTGCGGGCCGGCATGTAGCCGAAAACGACACCGCGCAGCCGAAGGCACCCAGCACCGCTATCAGGGAGAACGCGACAGCGACTTCGCTGAAAATCAGCACGCCACCGACGATCAGCGCCAGGGCAATCCCGGTGAGGCCGCCCACCACCGAGAGCATCACCGCTTCGGTGAGGAACTGGCGCAGGATGTCGCGCTGGCGGGCACCGGTGGCCATGCGGATACCGATCTCGCGAGTCCGCTCGCGCACCGTCATGAGCATGATGTTCATCACGCCGATCCCGCCCACCAGCAGCGAAATCGCCGCAATCGAGCCGAGCATCAGGGACAGGGTGTTTTGCGTGCGCGCCTCGGCCTGGATCATCGCCGCGTTGTTGGTCAGTTCGAAGTCGCGCTTGCCGTCGTGCAGGCGCAGCATCAGTTGCTCGATGGCTTTCTCGGTTTCCTTGACCTTGCGCGCGTCAGCGGCGGCGATGGCGATGTACTCGGGATTGTGGGTGCCGAACAGGCGCACGCTCGCGGCGGAGTAGGGGATGGCGATACGGTCGTCGCTGTCGGAGTCGCCGGAGCTGGCGCCTTTTTCCGCGAGCACGCCGACCACCTGGAAGGGTACGTTTTCGATCAGGATGTACTGGCCGATCGGGTTGGCCACGTCCTTGAGCAATTTGGTCCGCACCTTGTGCCCGATCACCGCGACCGCCGCGGCGTTCTGTTCATCGGCGTGGGTGAAGTAGCTGCCTTCGACCACCGGCCAGTTGAAAATCGCCGGGAAGTTGGTGTCGTTGCCGCCGACGTAGCTCATGTGATCAAGGTTGCCAAAGCGCACCCCGGCCTCCTGGCCGTTGACCGGCATGATCCGCATCACCTGGGGCAAGCTGGCAATCGCGGCGACCTCATCGAGGGTGACGATGCCCATGGGCGTGCGCGGGTTGGGTGCCGAGCCGCTGAGGTAAATGATGTTGGAACCGAACGCGCCCATCTGTGCCATCACCTGGCGCTTGCTGCCTTCGCCCACGGCCAGCATCACCACCACCGAGGCGACGCCTATGATGATGCCGAGCAACGTGAGCGCGGTGCGGAACTTGTTGATCCACATCACCCGCCACGCCGCATGCACGGCATCGACCAATTCGCCTTTCCAGGCGCCGGTGGCTTCGGCGCCTTCGCTCAGGCGCTTGCGCAAATCGACGGCTTGCAGGGCGCCGGGGTTGGCAGAGTTTTGCGCGGTGGGATTGTCCCGGGCGCTGTCGCTGATGATCTCGCCGTCGCGAATTTCAATGATGCGTTTGGCCCGGGCCGCCACTTCGCGGTCGTGGGTGATGAGAATCACCACGTGGCCCTGGCTGGCCAGTTCGTCGAGCAGTGCCATGACCTCGGCGCCGCTGTGGCTGTCGAGGGCACCGGTGGGTTCGTCAGCCAGGATGATGTGGCCGCCATTCATCAATGCGCGGGCAATCGACACCCGTTGCTGCTGCCCGCCGGAGAGTTGATGGGGGCGGTTGCCGGTGCGTGAAGCCAGGCCGAGACGGTCGAGCAGGGCGGCGGCGCGGGCGTGGCGTTCAGCGGCTGGGGTGCCTGCGTAGATGGCCGGCATCTCGACGTTTTCCTGAGCCGAACCGGAGGGAATCAGGTGGTAGCCCTGGAACACAAATCCGAAGGCTTCACGACGCAGCCAAGCCAGTTCGTCACTGTCCAGCGCCGCGACGTTTTCCCCGGCGAAGCGGTATTCGCCCGAGGTCGGGCGGTCGAGGCAGCCGAGGATGTTCATCAGCGTCGATTTGCCGGAGCCGGAAGCGCCGACAATTGCCACGAACTCCCCGGCATGGATCGACAGGTCGATACCGCGCAGCACATGGACTTCAGGTGCGTCGCCACCGCCGTAGGCTTTGCGGATGTCCGAAAGGTCGATCAGAGGCGTGTGCATTCAGCCGCCACTCCCGTCGACCGGGCCGATCAACAGGTGATCGCCTTCCTGCAGGCCATCGAGGATCTGCACCCGCAGGCGGTCGCTGATGCCGGTTCGCACGTTGCGCTGCTCGATGCTGCCGTTGCTGGCGACCACTTGCGCGGTCTGCTGGTCTGTCTGCGGGCCTGCCTGCAAGGCAGCGATGGGCGCGGTGAGTACGTTCTGCGCCTGATTGGCGACGAAAAATACCTGGGTGGTCATTTCCGCCATCAAGGCGTTGTCGGCGTTGTCGACGTCCAGCAACACGGTGTACAGCACCACGCGGGCACTCCCGCTTTTGCTGGTGCTGGCGGGGCTGCCGCCGCCCTGGCTGGTCTGGTCCAGCGGCTTGGGCGGAACGGGGAGGATTTGCCGCACGGTGCTGGTCCAGCGCCGGGTGCCGCCGCTCAGGGTGGTGAACCAGGCGTGCATGCCGGGTTTGACGTGGCCGATGTCGGCCTCCGAGACCTCGGCCCACACGGTCATCGGCGACAGCTTGGCGATGCGCAGGATCAGCGGCGTTTGCTGCTGGGCGTTGAGGGTCTGGCCGACCCGGGCATCCAGCGCCACCACGGTGCCGGCCATCGGCGCATAAATCCGCGTGTAGCCGAGCTCCGCCTGATCGCTGCGCAGGCTGGCTTCGGCCTGGCGGATCTGCGCCTGGAACATCTCGACCCGTGCCCGGGTGGCGCGCAGTTCGGCCTGGGCGGTCTGCACGTCTTCTTCACGGGTGGCGCCGCCGGCGGCCAGGTTCTGTTGACGCTGGTATTTCTGCCGGGCCAGGTCGTGCTGCGCTCGCTGCTCCTGCAGCTGCGCCTTGAGGTTTTCGATGGAGAAGCGCCCGGCATCGAGTTTGGCCTGTTGCGTGGACGGATCGATTTCCACCAGCAACTGGCCTTCCTTGACCACGTCGCCGACTTCCACGTGAATCTTGTGGATTTGCCCGGAGGCCTGGGCGCCGACGTCGACATAGCGCCGCGGTTGCAGGGTGCCCAATGCCGTGACGCTGCTTTCAATGTCGGTGCGGCTGACCTGAACGGTGACGAGCCCGTCGCGGCCCGGCGGGATGAACTGCCAGGCGGCGACGGCAACCACGGGGATCAGACAAAGTGCTGCAAGCAGGGCGCGTCGGGTCTGTCGGGGACGTTTCATGCAGGGTTCCGGCCTAGGGAAATCGGCCCGTCGTTCAGCAGCGGGTCGATGGCTGAACGCTGCCGGCAGGGCCGGACAGGGACGGGGAGCTGTCCTGTAAACGTAGAAAGCGCCGGGGAATTTAGGTGCTGACACAAACTAATGTAGGAGCGAGCGGGCTCGCGATGGACGTCAACGATAACGCGTGCTGTCTGGGTCAACACGTTGTCCTTGATGCCTTCGCGAGCCCGCTCGCTCCTACAGGGTTCGTGACTAAATACCAGGCAAGTTGAAGCAGTACTTTAAATCTATATGAGAATTACTATAAATTACGCGACTCGAACTGCCATTATCGTGCCACTGTTTATTTCAACGGTCGCGCAAAAGGCTCAAGGACAGAAACCGCACCCCCGTGCGGACGGGAGTCATGTTGGAAAACTACTATCGCGAACTGGTGTGTTTCCTGAACGCCAGGCTGGGCAACCGTCAGGTGGCCGAAGATGTGGTGCATGACGCTTATCTGCGGGTCCTGGAGCGTTCCAGTGATACGCCGATCGAGCAGCCCCGGGCGTTCCTTTATCGCACCGCCCTCAACCTGGTTATCGACGACCATCGGCGCAACACCCTGCGTCAGGCCGAACCTCTTGAGGTGCTCGACAATGAAGAGCGCTATTTCACCCCTTCGCCGCATAACGTGCTCGATCATGGCCAGCGTCTGGAAATGCTCCAGTGTGCCCTGGCGGAGTTGCCAAGGTTGTGCCGCGAGAGTTTCCTGCTGCGCAAGATCGAAGGCCTGTCCCATCCGCAAATTGCCGAGCAACTGGGCATTTCCCGGGCAATGGTCGAGAAGCACATTGTCAATGCCATGAAGCATTGCCGTATACGGATGCGACAGTGGGACACCCAGTGAGCCTGCGCGGTTAAATTTTTTTTCACGGTCCTCGTTCCTACTCAACAGACGACCTGTTGTGCGGCCCTTGGTGGGTCAGGTCACTTAGGTTCAATGCCCCCGCCATTGAGGGGAACATCCAGAGGACACTGGAAATGACACAGGCAATTGCATCGCCCCTCGTTCACGACCTGATCGGCGTCGGTTTCGGCCCGTCGAACCTGGCACTGGCCATCGCGCTGCAAGAACGCGGGGCGAGCCAGGGCGAACTGGATGTATTGTTCCTCGACAAACAGGCCGACTACCGCTGGCACGGCAACACCCTGGTGACCCAGAGCGAATTGCAGATTTCCTTCCTAAAGGACTTGGTGACCCTGCGCAATCCGACCAGCCCTTACTCGTTCGTCAATTACCTCAAGGCCCACGGGCGCCTGGTGGACTTCATCAACTTGGGCACCTTCTATCCGTGCCGCATGGAGTACAACGATTATCTGCGTTGGGTCGCCGGGCAGTTCACCGCGCAAAGCCGCTACGGCGAAGAAGTGCTGACCATCGAGCCGGTGCTGCACAACCATCAGGTCGAGGCGTTGCGGGTGATCTCCCGCGATGCGAGCGGGCATCAGCAGGTGCGCACCACCCGGTCGGTGGTGGTCAGCGCCGGTGGCACGCCACGTATTCCCGAGGTATTCAAGGCACTCAGGGATGACGGCCGGGTGTTCCATCACTCCCAGTACCTGGCGCAGATGGCCAAGCAGCCGTGCGTGGACAACCGGCCGATGAGCATCGCGATCATCGGAGGCGGGCAGAGCGCGGCAGAGGCCTTCATCGATTTGAACGACAGCTTCCCGTCGGTGCAGGTGGACATGATCCTGCGCGGCTCGGCACTCAAGCCGGCCGACGACAGCCCCTTCGTCAACGAAGTGTTTTCCCCTGAGTTCACCGACCTGGTGTTCCAGCAGCCAGGCAGCGAGCGCGAGCGCCTGGTGAACGAGTACCACAACACCAACTACTCGGTGGTGGACATTGATCTGATCGAGCGAATCTACGGCATCTTCTATCGGCAGAAGGTCTCGGGCATCGCCCGTCATGCGTTCCACACCCTGACCACCATCGAAAGGGCTACCGCCAACGAACGGGGCATCGAACTGGTGTTGCGCAACAACGCCACCGGCGAAGTTTCGGTGCGTCACTACGACGCTGTGGTGCTGGCCACTGGTTACGAGCGGCAGATGCACCGCAAGCTGCTGGCACCGCTCGAAGAGTACCTGGGTGATTTCGAGGTCGATCGCAACTACAAACTGATCACCGATGAACGCTGCAAGGCCGGCCTCTACATGCAGGGCTTTTGCCAGGCCAGCCATGGGCTGAGCGACACCTTGCTGTCGATCCTGCCGATTCGTGCCGATGAAATTGCCGCGTCACTGTATGAGCACGGCAAGCATCGCGGGCATGGGCGGTCGGTGGTGGATTTGTTGTTGGCGACGGCCAGCTGAGTCCTGCGGCGACTACAACACCGCCATCGCGAGCAAGCTCGCTCCCACATTGGTCCTGTGAACACCGGTCCACTGTGGGAGCTTGGTCCGGGCGGCGTTCCGACGATGGGGCCACTGAAATCACCCAAGACACTCAATCCTGAACCCTTCCTGAAGAACCCCGCATTTCCCCCCGGCAAGCTTTTGTAACAGGTTTACTCTCCAAACATCGGGGCGTAAGCTTCGCGCGTTTTCATCCATTACGGAGACCCACAGTGGGTACTTGTTCGAGTGACAGTTGTCGGCCGGTCTCGGTAACCGGCATTTTCTCGGCAAGATAACGCGCAGTCTCCTGTGCCGTTGTCTCGCCGACAAGCGAGCAGCGGCATCCCGATCATGGCCCGTCCCGGCCGTGTCCCGACGTCCCTCTCATCGACGCTGAACAGTGCGTGGTTTCGACTTTTTTGTCGTGGCCGCCGCTCTATCGACACGCCTGTCATTCGTGACCGGCGTGCCAGGCCTTGCTTTGCCGGTTGTTTCGGCGGCAGCGGCGTGGACCTGCCTGCTCGACGGTTTCCCGGCTGACCAAAGGGGCACCAGCCATGAAACTTAACCTCAAGGAATTCTTCGCGGGCTTCCTGCGTAACCGCCACATCGCCCGGCACTTCCGTCGCCTGGCGTTGCTGGAAACCTTCACCGACACCACGGTCAGCCGTGAAGTCCCGCCCACCCTGGCGCAAACCCTGGTGGCCGCTGCCGGCAGCGACACCGGTCAATTGTTCAACACCCTGGGCAGTCACACCGATGGTTTGAGCGAACTCGAAGCTGATGCCCTGCGCGAGCAGTACGGCCTCAATGAAGTCGAGCACGAACAGCCGCTGCCTTGGTGGACCCACCTGTGGCACTGCTACAAGAATCCGTTCAATCTGCTGCTGACGTTGCTGGCGGTCATCTCCTGGCTGACCGAAGACATGAAAGCCGCCATCGTGATTTTCTCCATGGTGGTGCTCTCGACCTTCCTGCGTTTCTGGCAGGAAACCAAATCAAACCAGGCCGCCGATGCCCTCAAGGCGATGGTCAGCAACACCGCCACGGTGATGCGCCGGGACCCTGAGGAGCGCGGCGCGCAGCGTATCGAACTGCCGATCAGGCAACTGGTGCCGGGCGACCTGATCGTGCTGTCGGCCGGTGACATGATTCCCGCCGATTGCCGGGTGCTCAGCGCCAAGGACCTCTTCGTCAGCCAGGCTGCCATGACCGGCGAATCGATGCCGGTGGAAAAGTTTCCGCGCCAGCAGGACCGTGACACGCTCAATCCCCTGGACCTGGACAACATCCTGTTCATGGGCACCAACGTGGTGTCCGGCACGGCCATGGCGGTGATTCTCATCACCGGCAACAGCACCTATTTCGGTGCCCTGGCCCAGCGGGTCGGCGCCACCGACCGGGCACCGACTTCGTTCCAGACCGGGGTCAACAAAGTCAGCTGGCTGCTGATCCGCTTCATGTTCGTGATGGCGCCGCTGGTGTTGTTCATCAACGGTTTCACCAAGGGCGACTGGAGCGAAGCGCTGCTGTTCGCGCTGTCGATCGCCGTGGGCCTGACCCCGGAAATGCTGCCGATGATCGTCACCTCGACCCTGGCCAAGGGCGCGGTGTTCCTGTCGCGCAAGAAAGTCATCGTCAAACGCCTCGACGCTATCCAGAACTTCGGCGCCATGGACGTGCTGTGCACCGACAAGACCGGCACCCTGACCCAGGACAAGATCTTCCTGGCGCGTAACGTCGATGTCTGGGGCCATGACTCCGATGACGTGCTGGAAATGGCCTACCTCAACAGCTACTACCAGACCGGCCTGAAAAACCTGCTGGATGTGGCGGTGCTCGAACACGTCGAGATCCACCGTGAACTGAAGGTCGGCACGGCGTTTCGCAAGGTCGACGAGATCCCGTTCGACTTCACCCGCCGGCGCATGTCGGTGGTGGTCGCCGAGCGCGATCAACCGCCCTTGTTGATCTGCAAGGGCGCGGTGGAAGAGGTGCTGGCGGTGTGCTCGCGGGTGCGTCATGGCGAAGTCGATGAGACCTTGAGCGAAGAACTGCTGGCGCGCATTCGTCAGGTTACGGCCACGTTCAACGCCGAGGGCCTGCGGGTGGTTGCGGTAGCGGCACGGCCAATGGTCGAAGGCCGCGATACCTACAGCCTGGCCGACGAACAGGCACTGACGCTGATCGGTTACGTGGCATTTCTCGATCCGCCGAAAGAAAGCACCGCACCAGCCATCAAGGCCCTGGCCGCCCATGGCGTGGCGGTGAAAGTGCTGACCGGCGACAACGAACTGGTGACGGCGAAAATCTGCCGCGAAGTCGGCCTGGAGCAGCAGGGCCTGCTGATGGGCAATGACATCGAACGCATGAGCGACGCCGAACTGGCGAAAGCCGTGGAGACCACCAACGTCTTCGCCAAACTGACGCCTTCGCACAAGGAGCGCATTGTCCGTCTGCTCAAGGGCAACGGCCATGTGGTTGGTTTCATGGGCGATGGCATCAACGACGCCCCGGCCCTGCGTACTGCCGACATCGGTATTTCGGTGGACAGCGCCGTGGACATCGCCAAGGAAGCGGCCGATATCATCCTGCTGGAAAAGAGCCTGATGGTGCTGGAGGAGGGTGTGCTGGAAGGGCGCCGGACCTTCGCCAACATGCTCAAGTACATCAAGATGACCGCCAGTTCGAACTTCGGCAACGTGTTCTCGGTGCTGGTGGCCAGTGCTTTCATCCCGTTCCTGCCAATGCTGCCGATGCACCTGCTGGTGCAGAACCTGCTCTATGACATTTCGCAGATCGCCATTCCGTTCGATAACGTCGATGACGAAATGCTCAAGCAACCCCAGCGCTGGCAGCCGGCGGATGTCGGCCGCTTCATGCTGTTTTTCGGGCCGATCAGTTCGATCTTCGACATCACCACGTTCGCCTTGATGTGGTACGTGTTCGATGCCAACACCCTGGACCACCAGACCTTGTTCCAGTCCGGCTGGTTCGTGGTCGGGCTGCTGACCCAGACACTGATCGTGCACATGATCCGCACGCCGAAGATTCCGTTCCTGCAAAGCCGCGCGGCCATGCCCTTGCTGGTGATGACCGGGCTGATCATGGCCGTGGGGATTTTCCTGCCGATGGGACCGTTGGCCCATTACTTCAAATTGCAGGCGTTGCCTTCGCTGTATTTCGTGTTCCTGCCGATGATCCTGCTGGCGTACATGGCACTGACCCAGGCGGTGAAGGGGTTCTACATTCGCCGGTTTGGCTGGCAATAAAGCCGCGAGGCTGGCCAATCAACGCAAGCCCTGTGGGATCGTGTGTTTTTCAAAGGATTCATCATGCAAGCACTGAACAACCTCAACCTGACCTCCCTGCTCGACACCCTGGTCAGCCTCAGCGCGGCCTTCATCCTCGGAGGCCTGATCGGTTTCGAGCGCCAGTACCGGCAGCGCACCGCCGGCCTGCGCACCAACGTGCTGGTGGCGGTGGGCGCGGCGATTTTCGTCGACATGGCCAACCGTCTCGCCGGTGCCGAAGGTGCCGTGCGGGTCGTAGCTTATGTAGTTTCCGGCATCGGCTTTCTCGGTGCCGGGGTGATCATGCGCGAAGAGGGCAACGTGCGCGGTCTTAACACGGCCGCCACACTCTGGACCTCGGCGGCAGTTGGTGCCTGTGCCGGTGCCGACCTGCTGGCCGAAGCGCTGCTTGGCACCTTGTTTGTGCTCGCGGCCAATACCTTGCTGCGGCCGATCGTCAACAACATCAACCGTCAGCCGCTGGATGTGATTTCGGCGGAGGTCACCAACATCGTCTATGTCATAGCCCGACGCACACAGCAGAAAGCCGTGCTGGCCCTGCTCGAAGCCGAGCTGGAACGCAGCAACTACCCGGCCAGCGATGTCGATGTGCACGCCTTCGGCACGGATGAAATTGAAATCGAAGCCACCCTGGCCACCACATGAGCTGGATGCGCTGGTGGCACGGATTTCGACCTCGACCTTGGTGGTACAGGCGTTCTGGAGTCCGAGTACCACGGAGTAAAGGCAAAGGTTTCCCTGGCAAGCGTCAGACTAACCGGCATTTATTTAGGAAAATTCCTACATAAACCCAGGAAGGTCTTCCGTAGGCTTTGCGACCTCTTGAAATCGACATCCTTTTGGAGGTCACCATGCCGAACAAATCCCTGCGTATCCTGATCGCCGATGCGCAGCACTTCAACCGCCTGCGGATCGAGCGGCTGTTCAATCAGCTCGGCTACTTTCGCGTAGCACCGGTACAGAGCCTCGACGAGCTCCTTCCACTGGTGGAGTACGGTTGCGAGCCTTTGGACCTGGTGCTTATCAACGGTGCGATGGCCAGTGAAGGGCTGGACCTGTTGAGTTTCTTTGCCGACAACCCGCAGGTTCATCACGCGTTTATCTTCAATGAACAGCAGGTGCTGTTGCCGCCAGCCGCAGGCAACGTCCAGGTCAGCCGGACTGCCCTGCCTGACCTGGTGTCCATTACGCAGCTGATGAGCGCTGTCGATCGTCGGCTACCGTTCGTCGGAACTGTCATTTCTGTCAGGTAGTTCTTTCCAGCCTTCCATGCAAGAGTCTATGCGCAGCGTTGTGTCCAACCGCTGCGGTGCCTGGAGGGTATTTTTTACCCGATCGTGTTGGTTTGCACGGGAGATGTCATGAAGTCAGCACTGATTGTGGAAGATCATCCGGTGGTTCGCTCCATGATCAAACTCGTACTCAAGGGCGAAGGGTTCAAGCGGATTTACGAGGCCTCCCGTGGCGATAAGGTCCTGACGTTGGTCCGGGAGCATAAACCGGATGTCGTGCTGCTTGATCTGGGCCTTCCCGGTGTGGCGGGGCTTGAGGTGATGGACCGTATCAAGACCGAAAAGATGCGATGTCGCGTGGTGGTGTTCACCTCGCTGGAGGCCCAGTTCTATCAGGACCGCTGCATGCGTGCCGGGGCGGTGGCCTATGTTTGCAAGAGCAAGGATCTGGATGACTTGAAGGCGGCGGTGAATTGCGTGATGGCCGGCTACACCTATTTCGCTCAGATTCCCTCCAGCTCCGTGTCGATGGGGGAGTTGCAACGCAGCGAAAAGCAGTTGATCGACAAACTCTCCAATCGAGAGTTGACCATTCTGCAGTACCTGGCCCAGGGGTCGAAAAACCTGGAAATCGCCGAGATCATGCACCTGAGCTACAAGACCGTCAGTACCTACAAGACCCGACTCACCCTCAAGCTCAACGTGAGCTCGTCGGATTTCGCCCTGCGCAATCATCTGATCTGAATGAACGCACTCCGACGACTGGCAGGTGCGGTGCTGATCGGCCTTCTTCTCTGGGCATCGACGGTCTGTGCACAACAATCGTTGACCCTGTTGGGACGCTCGAGTGTCGAAGGCCTGAGCGTCAGGTTGTCGGAAACCGAGTCGCGCTGGCTACAGCAAAAGGGCCGGTTGGTGCTGGCTGTCTCGGCACCGGACTATCCCCCCTTCGAGTTCAACACGGCGGGCAAGGTGTTCGAAGGCCTGACAGCCGATTATGCCGGCTTGCTCGAACAGTTGCTGAACGTCGCCATTGAGGTCCAACGTTATCCGTCGCGGGCCGACGCGGTGCGGGCCATCAAGGAAGGGCAGGCAGATCTGCTGGGAACGGCCAATCGATTTGAAGCCGAAGATCCACAGTTACAGATGTCCAGCGCCTACGCGGTCGATCAACCGGTGCTGGTCACGCGCACCGATTTCCCTCCAGTGCTCGACCCGACACTGGCCGGCAAGCGGCTGGTGATGCTGTATCACTACCTGCCCGAATACAGCGTGCAACAGTTCTATTCCAGGGCGCAGGTCCAGCTGTTTCCTTCGACATTGGCGGCGATGGGCGCCGTGGCTTTCGGCCAGGCCGATGTCTACCTGGGCGACGCGATCAATGCCCATTACCTGATCAGCAGGAATTACCTGAACAACGTGCACCTGACGGACTTCTCACCCATGGAGTCCGGGCGTTTTGCCTTTGCGATGGCCCGCGACAACGATTCGCTGTTGCGCATCGTCAACAAGGCGCTGGCGGCCATCACCACCAATGAACAAATGAACATCCTGCGTCGTTGGGGGGCAAACGGGGTATCTATCCCCGGCACCCAGTCATTGCAATTGAGCGTGGCCGAACAACGCTGGCTCGATCGCCACCCACGGGTGAGGGTCGCGATCAACGAAAACATTCCGCCGATTTCATTTATCGACAGCGAAGGCAAGTTCCGCGGTATTGGCGTCGATGTGCTGACGAAAATCAGTTTGCGCACCGGCTTGCAATTCGACATCCGGGGCATGAAATCGGTAGCCGAGATGATGACCGGCATCAGGAGCGGGCAGATCGATGTGCTGGCCGGTATCGGCCTCAGTTCCCAGCGTGAAGATCAATTGCTGTTCACCCGGGCGTTCCTGAGCAGCCCTTCGGTGCTGGTGACCCGCGTGGCCGCGGACAGCCCCAGGACGCTGGATGACATGGCAGGGCGAACCCTGGCACTGACCCAGGGCAACATTGTCGGCGAGTACCTTCGCCAGCATTACCCGCTGATCCAGCTGGTGGATGCACCATTGTCGACGGACGCCATGGAAATGGTTGCCCAAGGCAAGACCCACGGCGGCATCAACTCCTTGATCAGTGCCCGTTACCTGATATCCCGGCAGTATCGCGATCGCCTGCAAGTGACCAGCACCGTGGGTACCGACCCTGCACGAAGTACCCTGGCGACCAGTCGCGAGGCCACCGAGCTGCATTCGATCCTGGACAAGGCGCTGTTGAGCATCCCTCCCGAAGAAATTGACGAGCTGACCCAGCCCTGGCGCTATGACTCGATGGTCGAGCAGAGTTACTGGTTGCGACACCGGCAGGCGATCGTGAAGGCGTTTGCAGTGGCGGGTGTCTTGCTGTTGCTCGCGTTGGCCGGGATCGTCTGGCAGCGGCGCCAGATTCGCCAGCGTCAGCAATTGCTCGGACAACTGCAGGAAGCCAAGGACGCGGCGGACGATGCCAACCGGGCCAAGACCACGTTCCTGGCCACCATGAGCCATGAAATCCGCACGCCGATGAACGCCTTGATAGGCATGCTCGAACTGGCGCTGAAACGGGCCGATGAAGGGGAGACCGACCGCGCCGCCATCGAGGTGGCGTCCAACGCCGGGCAGCAATTGCTGGATTTGATCGGCGACATTCTGGACGTCGCGCGGATCGAATCAGGGCATTTGTCGCTGGCGCCGGAGCGGGTCAATCTGCAGGCGCTGGTGACGTCGGTCTGCCGGGTTTTCGAAGGGCTGGCGGTACAGAAGAATCTGCAGTGGCGGGTTGAGCTCGACGAGCACAGTGACTGTGACGTGATGCTCGACCCCACGCGCTTCAAACAGGTGCTGTCCAATCTGCTGAGCAATGCGATCAAGTTTACCCGGGAAGGCCAGGTGAAGCTGACGCTGGGAGTGCGACCTCAAGCCCCGGCGCACCTCGCCGTCAGCGTACAGATCGAGGACAGCGGCATCGGCATCAGTGCTTTCGACCAGCAGCGCCTGTTCAGCCCGTTCGTGCAGGCGGGCAACAGCCAGCAGAGCGCCCGGCAAGGATCCGGCCTGGGTCTGGTGATCAGTCGTACCCTGTGCGAAATGATGGGCGGCCGGTTGCAACTCGACAGTCAGCCTGGGCATGGGACGCGGGTGGACATCAGCCTGGTGCTGCCCGCCCTGCAAGCGTTACCCGCGGGGGGCAAGCCCCTGGATCCGGCGCAGCTCACGACCCGGGCGTTGTCGATTCTGGTGGTCGACGATTATCCGGCCAATCGCCTGTTGCTCTCGCGGCAGCTGAGCTATCTGGGCCATCGCGTGGTGCTGGCTGAAGACGGGGCGCAGGGGCTTGAACAGTGGCGCGGGCAAGGGTTCGATCTGGTCATTACCGACTGCAATATGCCGGTGCTCAGTGGTTACGAGTTGGCGGGTGCAATACGTGAGCTAGAGCGAGTGCAGGGGCTGTCGGCGACGCTGATTCTGGGCTTTACCGCCAATGCGCAGGCCGAGGAGAAGGTCCGATGCCAGGCCGCGGGTATGGACGATTGCCTGTTCAAGCCCATTCGCCTGGTGGATTTGCAGGCGTGGCTGGCCCAGCGGTTTGCCAGCGCACCCTCAACGGCAATCGACGATCCAGGCGTCGCCGAATTCGATTTGAGCGGGCTGGAGCGCTTTGCGGATGCGGACCGTGAGCTGATCGATCAACTGTTGCACGATCTGGCGCTGAGCAACCGCGAGGATCGCGTGCATTTACTGGCCTTGCATGCCGGCGGTAATCGCCCGGGCTTGCGGGAATTGGCACACCGAATCAAGGGCGGGGCGCTGATGGTGCGAGCGCTTGCCCTGGTCGAGTGTTGCGAACAACTGGAGCAGGCGTGCAATGACGGCCGCGGGGCAATGATCGACGACGCCGTCGACCAGCTACAGCAAGCCATGGCCCGCCTGGACCGGCATCTGGAGCAGGATTGAGGCTCAATCCCAGTTCGGTGCAATGCCTTTCGGGCTGGTCAAGCGGTGGCCGCGCTCCAGCGTTGCGATCAAGGCCATGTCGGCCTCGCTCAAGGTCAGCTCGCGAGCCTTCAAGTTGCTTTCAAGGTTGGCCCGGCGAGTGGACGACGGGATCACGGCGTAACCCGATTGCATGGCCCAGGCCAGGGTGACCTGCGCCGGTGTCGCGTGCAGTCGATCGGCGATCTGATGGATGAGCGGATCCTTGAGGACTTCACCGTAAGCCAGGGTCATGTACGAGGTGATGCCGATGCCCTGGCTGTGTGCGAACTCGACGACCTCGCGGTTTTGCAGGTAAGGGTGCAGTTCGATCTGGTGGGTGGCGATGTGCTCGGCACCAATGGCGGCGATCGCCTGTTTCATCAGGTCGATGGTGAAGTTGGAAACGCCGATCTGCCGGGTCAGGCCCAGGTGTTTGGCTTCGAGCAGGGCGCCCATGAATTCTTCGACCGGCACCTGATCGTCCGGCGACGGCCAGTGGATCAGGGTCAGGTCCAGGTAGTCGGTCTGCAGTTTGCGCAGGCTTTCTTTCAAGCTGTCGATCAGACGATCACCGGCCAGGTTGGCGACCCAGATCTTGCTGGTGATGAACAACTCTTCCCGGGCGATGCCGCTGGCGGCGATAGCCTCGCCGACGTCGGCTTCGTTCTCGTAGATTTGTGCGGTATCGATCACCCGATAGCCGAGCGCCAGGGCGGTGCTCACCGAATCGATGACCACCTGGCCTTGCAGGCGAAACGTACCCAGGCCGAAAGCGGGAATAGACATTGAAGACTCCAGAGGTTGCAGTGGGAATGGGCGGCAGTATCGGCGCCTGTATCCGTGAGAAAAACCGCTGGATTGGCAAAGCAATTTTTACCGGAAATCAAGAATCGGGTCAGACCGATGTATTGAAGGTGTCTGGTCTGACGCCATCGCGAGCAAGCTCGCTCCCACAATGATTCGGGTCGTACACAAATGCTGTGGACGCAGTGAATTCCTGTGGGAGCGAGCTTGCTCGCGATAGCCATCACTCGGTCCAAAGCCTTACCCCGCCCTTAAGCAATATCACTACGGCTGAATTCTTCCCCAAGAAAATCGATCAACGTGCGCACCGAAGGCAGCAGGCCCCGACGCGAGGGGAAGATCGCATGGATGACACCGCTTTTCGGTGCCCAGCCCGGCACCAGTTCCACCAGTTGCCCGGCAGCGATTTCATCACGCACCACCACGCTGGGCAGGTGCACGATGCCGATCCCGGCGACCGCCGCATGGCGCAACGCCAACAGGTCATCGGTGACCATGCGCGGTGCATGCCGGATCATCGCGGTGTTGCCATCGGCCCCGAACAGTTCCCACTGATATTCGCGCTGCGCCGCGCCCCAGTGCAGGCTCGGCAAGCCGCTGAGGTCGGCCGGGGAAGCCGGTGTCGACAGGCGCGATAAAAAGGTGGGGCTACCGACCACGCTCTGGGTGCTGTTGCCCAGCACCTTCATCACCATGTCGGTGTTTTCCAGCGGGGGGAAACGTACCCGCAGGGCAATGTCGAAGCCTTCATGGATCAAGTCGACCCGGCGGTTGGTGCTCTCGATGAACAACTCCACCAGCGGGTACTTGAGCATGTAGCGGGTCAGCATCGGCCCGACCCAGGAATTGAGCAGCGCCGTCGGGCAACTGACACGCACCAGGCCCTGAGGCTCGGAGCGATTGCGTTCGATCAGTTCGGCGGCGCTTTCCGCCTCCACCCGCATGGCTAGGCAGCGCTGGTAATAGGCCTGGCCGATTTCCGTCAATGAGCAGTGCCGGCTGGTGCGGTGCAGCAAGCGCACGCCGAGGCGTTCTTCAAGCTCGGCAATGCGTCGGCTGAGCTTGGACTTGGGCATGTCCAGTGCCCGGCCGGCCGCGGCGAAACCGTGATGTTCCACCACTTGGGTGAAGTAGTAGAGGGTGTTGAGGTCTTCCACCATCGTTCTCCAGATAGAACGCTAAAGCTGATTTTTGCAGTCTAGCGCAGGTTTTAAGCTTTGTCCATGGCTTCACCCACCTCATCAGGAGACACCATGAAAAACATCATCGGTATCTACACCAGTCCACGGACCCATTGGGTTGGCGACGGTTTTCCGGTTCGTACGCTGTTTTCCTACGACAACCTGGGCAGGCACATCAGCCCGTTCCTGTTGCTGGATCACGCCGGCCCCGCTGAATTCACCCCGACCACCGAACGGCGTGGCGTTGGTCAGCATCCTCATCGTGGCTTCGAAACCGTGACTATCGTTTACAAGGGCGAACTGGAGCACCGGGACTCCACCGGCAGTGGCGGCAAGATCGGCCCTGGCGATGTGCAATGGATGACCGCTGCCTCGGGGATCCTGCATGAAGAGTTTCACTCCGAAGGTTTCGCCAAGAGCGGCGGCACCCTGGAGATGGTGCAACTGTGGGTCAACCTGCCGGCCAGGGACAAAATGGCCGACCCCGGCTACCAGACGATCCTCGACCGCGACATCCCGAGCATCGCCTTGCAGGACAACGCCGGCAGCCTGCGCCTGATCGCCGGTGAGTTCGACGGCCGCCAGGGCCCGGCACGCACCTTCACCCCGGTCGACGTATGGGACATTCGATTGAATGCCGGCAAGTTGCTCACCCTGGATCTGCATGAAGGGCGCAACACTGCACTGGTGGTATTGCGTGGCACGGTTCAGGTCAATGGCCTGGAGTCGGTGCGCCAGGGGCAATTGGCCCTGTTCGATCGCAAGGGTGATCAACTGACCCTCGAAGCCAGCGAAGACGCGGTGGTGCTGTTGCTCAGCGGCGAGCCGATCGACGAGCCGATCGTCGGTCACGGGCCGTTCGTGATGAACACCGAGCAGGAAATCCACCAGGCCTTCGCCGACTTCCAGTCCGGTCACTTCGGCCGGATGCACGCTTAGTTCGCAACGCTTTAACACCCGACTCTACACAGGATGAGTAGGCCGGTTTTCAGGCCAGGGATGGCTGTTGCCCAAAAGAAAGAGGAAACGCACATGAACACTGTCTACGCCGCCAACTTCAACGGCCAGAAACCGACCATCGACCCCAATGACAGCGCAATGCTGTTGATCGATCACCAGAGCGGACTGTTCCAGATCGTCAAGGACATGGACGTGCCACAACTGCGCGCCAACGCCATTGCCCTGGCCAAGGCCGCGACCCTGCTCAAGATGCCGGTGATCACCACCGCTTCCGTTCCCCAGGGGCCGAACGGGCCGTTGATCCCGGAAATGCCCCATGCGCAGTACGTGGCGCGCAAAGGTGAAATCAACGCCTGGGACAACCCGGAGTTTCACGCGGCGGTCAAAGCCACCGGCAAGAAAACCCTGGTGATTGCCGGCACCTTGACCAGCGTGTGCCTGGCGTTCCCGTCCATCGCCGCCGTGCATGAGGGCTACAAGGTGTTTGCCGTGGTCGATGCCTCCGGTAACCACTCGAAACTGGCCACTGATCTGACCGTTGCCCGTCTGGCCCAGGCCGGTGTGGTGCCGATCGACATCATGGCTACGCTCTCTGAGCTGCAGGGCTCGTGGAACCGCCCGGACGCCGAGCAGTGGGCCGCTGTCTACGCCCAGGCCATGCCGCATTATCAGTTGCTGATCGAGAGCTACCTCAAGGCCCAGCAAGTGGCGAACGAACACGAAGCGCTGGACTCCCAGCGCTAACCGGTTACCCCACGCCGATTTCCAATCGGCATCGATAACATGCGAGGACTACTGCAATGACTTCTTCCTACAAGCGTCTGGACAAGGACAACGCCGCGGTTTTGATGGTTGATCATCAGGCGGGCCTGCTGTCTCTGGTGCGCGACATCGATCCGGATCGATTCAAGAACAACGTGCTGGCGCTGGCTGACCTGGCCAAGTACTTCAAGCTGCCGACCATCCTCACCACCAGTTTCGAAACCGGTCCCAACGGACCGCTGGTGCCCGAACTCAAGGCACTCTTTCCGGATGCGCCGTACATCGCTCGCCCGGGCCAGATCAACGCCTGGGACAACGAAGATTTCGTCAAGGCGATCAAGGCCACTGGCAAGAAACAACTGATCATCGCCGGTGTGGTGACGGAGGTGTGCGTGGCGTTCCCGGCGCTTTCGGCGCTGGCCGAAGGTTTTGACGTGTTCGTGGTCACCGACGCGTCCGGCACCTTCAACGAACTGACCCGCGAATCGGCGTGGCACCGTATGACCGCTCAGGGTGCGCAACTGATGACCTGGTTCGGCCTGGCCTGTGAACTGCACCGCGACTGGCGCAACGACATCGAAGGGTTGGGCACGCTGTTCTCCAACCATATTCCGGATTACCGCAACCTGATGACCAGCTACAGCACACTGGCCAATAGCAAATAACTTCGGCATCACTCATACCCCCTGTGGGAGCGAGCTTGCTCGCGATAGCGGCCTGACAGTCAGTACATCAGTGACTGTTTTGCCGCCATCGTCGGAACGCCGCCCGGAGCAAGCCCGCTCCCACATTGGTTTGTGGTGTTTTTGGGAGGGTGTTCATCCCGCCAAATCAAATGCTCCTACACTGAGGCCAATCCATGCGATCTTCGCGTTATTGACCGTGGCTGGAGTTGCTTGATGCTGTCATTGCTCACCGAACACCCGCTGATTAGCGCGATGGCGTTGATCCTGATCGATCTTGGGTTGTGGTACTTGCTCAGTGCAATTGGCAGCACCTGGCGGTTATTGGTACGGGTGGTGATTTTTTCGTTGTTCAGCCTGCTGTTGTTCAACGAAGGCCTGAACCCGATGGAGCCGCCGCCCTGGGCTGACAACGTACCCTTGCATCTGGCGGCCACCGGTTTGCAGATCGGCTGGTGGTTGTTCGGCGCGCGGACCCTGACCGTGCTGATCGGCGCGGTGATGATGCAACGGGTCGGGCACACCGGGCGATTGCTTCAGGATCTGCTCGGTGCGGTGATTTTCCTGATCGCGGTCATTGCCGCCCTGGCCTATGTGCTCGATCTGCCGGTCAAGGGCGTGCTGGCAACGTCCGGTGCGTTGGCGATCATCGTCGGGCTGGCCTTGCAAAGTACCCTCAGTGACGTGTTTTCCGGGATCGTCCTGAACACCACCAAGCCCTATCAACTCGATGACTACATCTCCATCGATGGCATGGAGGGCCGGGTCACCGACATCGACTGGCGTGCCACGCGCCTGCAGACCTCCCAGGGTTGCATGGCTCCCTGGCAGCCAAGGCCAAGATCATCAATTTCAGTCGGCCGAGCGACATGTTCGGCATCTCCGTTTCGTTGGAAGTGAGCCCCCACGCGCGGCCGAACACGGTGATCGATGCTTTGGAGCGGGCCATGCAAGGTTGTCGCTTTCTGCTGGACACACCATCGCCAAATGTCGCCATGAAAAGTGCCAGCAACACTGGCGTGGTCTATGAAATCAGCGGGTTTGTCGCGCAGATGGACCAGAAACGTTCGGTGCGCAATCAACTGTTCGACCTTGCCTACCGGCACTTGCAGGCGTCCGGTGTGAACTTGCTGTCGAGCATGGAGCCCAATCCGCCTGGCAACCTGTCGCGGCCCCGGGCATTGCTCGACAGCTCGCCGATTTTCTCTACCCTGCGCCAGGAAGAGAAAGACACGTTCAGCCAGAACATGACTTTGCAATCGTTCCGCGCCGGGGAAACGATCCTGGAGGCGGGGGAGGTCAGCGATCACTTGTTCATCATCGAGTCCGGGGTAGTGACGGTGACGCTCACCCGGCACGGCGAACCTTTTGAGTCCGGGCGCATGGGGCCGGGGGAAGTGATAGGCGAAGCCGGGATCCTGGCCGACAGCTCAGTGCCTGCGCGGTTCACTGCCAAGACCTTCTGTGGCCTGTACCGCATTGAAAAGTCATACCTCAAACCGTGTCTGGATGCTCGTCAAGATATCAACGACGCAATGCAAACCTTACTCGATTACCGGCTGCACAAAGCGAAAACCCTGACTCAGGAACTGCCAGCGGCGGAGGCGAAAAAGGGCTTTTTGCAATGGTTGCGCAATCGGGTTTGAATGGCCTCCTCGACTTCTGAAGGATTGGCTATTTGTGCAGACCGGTCGGGGGACTAACGTAGCCACACACTCACCTGCCCTGGAGCACGCCATGCAACCCCGTATCGATTTCTACACTGCCTCCCCTGATGCCCTCAAAGCGATGATCGCCCTGGAAACAGCGGTGTCGAAGTTGCCGCTGGAAAAAAACCTGATCGAACTGGTCAAGCTGCGTGCCTCGCAAATCAACGGCTGCGCCTTCTGCATCGACATGCACACAGCTGATGCGATCAAGGGCGGTGAAACCCCGCGCCGCCTGTTCGCCGTGACAGCCTGGCGTGAAGCACCGTTCTTTACCGAGCGCGAACGCGCTGCGCTGCTGACCCAGCTCAGCCTGACCCACGCTCCGGATGAAGACTACGAAATGGTCAGCGCCCAGTTCACGCCCAAGGAAATGGTCGACCTGACGGTGGCCATCAGCACCATCAACAGCTGGAACCGTCTGGCCGTAGGTTTTCGCAAAATGCCTCAGGCCTGACCCGAACAAGCATCAATGAGCATCGGCACTCGGCGCGGCCGGTGGTTGTACCTTGCGCATCAAAGGCACCATCGCCGTGGCGATAATGAAGCAGACCATGATCATCAAGAACGCGTCGCCATAGGTTTGCGTCTGGGCTTCGCGGTAGGTCAGCAACCATAGTTGATGCAGGCTGGCGGTGACCCCGGCGTCACCGCTCTGGCCGAGGGCGGCGAAGTTGTTGCCGACCTGGGACAGCCATTGGTTGAGGGCCTCGTTGGTGCTGTTGAGGTTCTCCGCCAACCGGGTGAAATGCAGGTTGGTGCGGTCGTTGAGGATGGTCGCGCACGCGGCGATACCGATGGCCCCGCCCAGGTTGCGCATCAGGTTGAACAACCCCGACGCATGCTTGAGCCGTGCTGGCGCCAGGCCGCCGAGGGTCAAGGTCACCGCCGGCGGCACCGCCAATTGCTGGGCAATCCCGCGCAGGGCTTGCGGCAGCATCAACTCCTTGGCCCCCCAGTCATGGGTGATCGGGCTGAAATCCCACATCGACAAGGCAAACAGCCCAAGACCGAACATCATGATCCAGCGCAGGTCGACGCGATTGGCCAGAAAGGCATACAGCGGAATCGCCATGATCTGGAACACTCCGGTGGAGAAAACCGCCAGACCAATGTCCAGCGCTCCGTAGCCACGCACCCGACCGAGGAACAGCGGTGTCAGGTAAATGGTGGCGAACAGGCCGATGCCGGTGACGAACGAGAAGAAACAACCGAGGGCGAAATTGCGGTCCTTCAAGGCGCGCAGATCGACAATCGGGTTGGCTACATGCAAGGTCCGGCCGATGAACGCCAGCCCGGCCAGGCCACTGATCCACGCGGTGGTCAGGATCGTGCGGTCGCTGAACCAGTTCCAGCGCGGGCCTTCTTCGAG
>LNAP01001646.1_pt1 | contig 23423 bp, 19 predicted proteins | sample 602601 | NCBI WGS metagenome assembly LNAP01 (sample SAMN02440304, study PRJNA202911) | soil metagenome | biome: Subtropical and temperate rainforests or woodlands; isolation source: soil samples (1 kg each in a 20% v/v slurry with milli Q water) were... ...
GGTTACGCCCCTTCGGCCTGGAGCCGCGCCAGCGCACCGTGGTGCTGGTCGACCCGCCCGAGCATCCTGACTTTGGCGACTGGCCGATCGTAAAGGACGTCGAAGAACGCTTTTATTTCCGCCCCTTATCGCAACATCTTCTGATTACGCCTGCCGACGAAGCGCCCAGCCCGCCTTGCGACGCCCGGCCCGACCCGCTGGATATCGCCTGCGCCATGATGCGGTTCGACGCCGTCGCCGATCATCCGGTGCGGACCATCCGGCACAAGTGGGCCGGCCTGCGGACCTTCGCCCCGGACCGCGCCCCGCTCGTCGGCTGGTCCCCCGAGGTCCCAGGCTTCTTCTGGCACGCAGCGCTCGGCGGGATCGGCATCCAGACCTCGCCGGCGGCCAGCCGGCTCGCCGCCGCGATGCTGCTGGACGAGCAGACGCCGACCGAGCTCATCGACGCCGGCTTGCAGGCCGAGACCCTGAGCCCGGAACGCCTCGCCAACGCGGCTTAGTCGCGCCATTTACATCCAATGCGACGCTGCGCCATCCTCGCGCCCGGTGGGTTAGCGACGGGTCGGGTCCATGCTGGCGCAGTTCGGTCACGAGATATGGACTGCCGAGGGCTCCGAGGTCGTGGCCGGCCTGGGGTTCCGCTATCCGACCCGCATGGCCGTCATCAGGCTGCCGGGCGACGAGCTTTTCGTCTGGTCGCCGATCGCCCTGACCGACGGCCTCAAGGCGCAGGTCGACGCGCTCGGCGCCGTCCGCCACCTGGTCGCGCCGAATTCGCTGCACCACGTGTTCATCGCCGACTGGAAGCACGCCTATCCGGATGCTCGGCTTTACGCCGCGCCCCGCCTGCCGGAAGTCCGCAAGGACATCACCTTCGACGAGGTGCTGGACGCACGCCAAGCTTCAGAGTGGTCCGACGAGCTCGAGTTCGTCGTGGTGGAGACTGCGATAACCACCGAAGTCGTGTTCTTTCACCGCAGGAGCGGCGCGGTGATCTTCACCGACCTGATCCAGCAGTTTCCCGCCGGTTGGTTTTCGGGCTGGCGCGCGATCGTGGCGAAGCTGGATCTCATGGTCGGCCCGGAACCTTCGGTCCCCCGAAAGTTCCGCGTGGCTTTCACAAACCGCCGGGCCGCACGCGCATCTATCGGCCGGATCCTGTCGTGGTCGGCAGAAAAGGTGCTGATGGCGCACGGAACGCCTGTCGTCAGCGACGGCCAGGCGTTCCTGCGGCGGGCCTTCAAATGGCTCGCGGTCTGATCGGTTTCACCGCCCCCGGGGCCGCGTCAGCATCGGGCCGTAGGCGACCGCGAAGCCTCCGAAGGCGAGGCTCCAGAGCACCGCGGAGAGGACCAGCAGCGGCGTCGAGAAACCTTGAGCGAAGGGCGATGCGACCCGCGCCACGGCCGCGCCCAGCACCGCCAGATAGATCAGCAGGGTCGGAAGGTCGGCTTCCCGCGCCCGGCCGGTGTGTCCAAGGCTTGCGCGGGTCATCACCGCCAGCGTCATGACGCCCACCGCTCCGGCGGTCACCGCGTGGACTCCCGCGCTCGACGTCACGGCCGCCGGCGCCATCACCGACGCGCCCAGCAGGCCCAGTCCCACCGCCAGCCACAGATAGCCGACGTGAAGGATCCAGACGAGCGGCTCGCGCCAGGCCTTCCATCCCCGCCAGCGGCTCAGCCGCACGAGGTGCGCCACGCCGCAGGCCAGCAGAAGGACGCCGGCCACCGCCGCATAGGGCCAGACGACCCACAGGGCGAGCGAGATCCCGGTTCCGAACAGCACAGCGCGGTCGAACCGATTGTACGAGATCGGTCCCGGCCCGATCGCCTGTGACGAGAACCAGTTCTGGGTGAAGCTCGGGATGATACGCCCGCCGATCAGCGAGATCAGGCCGACGCCCATCGCCATCGCCAGGCGCTGGGCGATCACCTCCGCGCCGGGGGCGAGGCCGGCCAAGTGATAGAGAATGTTGGCCAGGGCCAGCAGGCTGAGCATCATGCAGACGGGCAGGTTCCTGAAATTGCGGCCGGCCAGGACCTCCCGCCACACCACGGCGGCGAAGACGATCAGGAAGCTCGAATCGACGACCGACGCCAGCACCGACGGCGGCGCGAAGCTCGCGACCCGGCCGGCGATCCACAACGCCACCAGCCAGCCCAGCCGCGCCCCTGTCACCGGCAGGCGGCCGGTCCAGTTCGGGATGGCGGTGAGCAGGAAGCCGGCGATGATCCCCGCCAGGAACCCGAACAGCATCTCGTGGATATGCCAGGTCCGCCCGTCCACCCCGCCGACAAGGCCGCCGTTGAGATGGAGGCACGCGACCCAGATCGGCACCACGACCGCGCCCCACGACGTAGCGAGTAGGAAGAACGGCCGAAAACCTCCGGAAAGCACGGCCGGCCCGCGATAGGCCCGCATGGCCTGAGCTGTCGTCGTCATGCCCGCGCTCCCTGGCCGCTCTCGGGCAAGGGAGTTCCCGGACGGGACCGACGTTCCCAAGGCGCCGAAACCGATGCCGTCAGATCGTACATATGCTCGCTCGTCTGGTTCACGCGTGCGGCCCGCCCGCCGGCAAGAAGCGGGGAAACAGGATCGTCTCCTCCAGGCGGATGTGTTCGCGCAGCTCCCTGTCAAACTTGCTGCAGAGATCGTAGAGCGATCGCCACGATCGGCAGGCTTCCTCCGGAGCGGTGAATTGATGGGTGATTTCGCCGATCCTGGCCAAGTCGTCGCGCACGTCGTCGTGCTCGCTGTGCATCACCGTGAGGGGCCCGGTAAGATCGGGAACGCCTCTCAGCATCATCGGGAACAGCACCGCCTCCTCCTTGGCCTGATGCATGGAGAGATGGTCGAAGAAGCCGGTCAGCAGCTCGGCCAGGCCAAGCGGCGCGTTGGCGTGGTCGGCGTGCCGCTCCTCGACCTTGCGCGCCAGGTCGATGGCCTCCAGCAGGTCCTTCAGGTGCGGCACGTGAAAGTCCTCGACGATGCGGGCGATCAGGGCCGCGTCGGCCTCCGGTGCGATCGCGCCGCGCCCCTCATCCAAGGCCACCGCGTCCTGAAACGGGTTGGGGCTGGTCATGGCGAAATCTCCTCTTTGAGACTCACCTAAACCGCATTCGTCAGCCGCTTCCTTGTCGGCCGACAACCTCGCTCGGATGGGAATCGGTGAGCCTTGCTCTCCCCGCAGGGAGAACAAGCCATGGCGTTCGACAATCCTCTGGCCGCGGAGATCTGGGCCAGCAAGTATCGGTTCTCGCAGGCCGACCAGAGCGGCGACCAGGCGATCGAGGAGACCTGGTCGCGCGTGGCCACGGCCGTCGCCGAAGCAGAGCCTGCCAAGCTCCGCAAGCATTGGCGCGAGCGCTTCCTCGACATCCTGCAGGACTTCCAGTTCCTGCCCGCCGGGCGGATCATCGCCGGCGCCGGGACCGCCCGTTCGGTCACGCTCTTCAACTGCTTCGTCATGGGCCAGATCCCGGACGATCTCTCGGCGATCTTCGGCCAGCTCCAGGAAGCCGCGCGCACCCTGCAGCAGGGCGGCGGCGTCGGTATGGACTTTTCGACCATCCGCCCCTCCGGCGCCCTGGTCCGGGGCGTGGGCGCCGATGCGTCCGGCCCGCTCAGCTTCATGGACGTCTGGGACGCCATGTGCCGCACCATCCTCTCGGCCGGGCAAAGGCGCGGGGCGATGATGGGCTGCCTGCGCATCGACCACCCCGACATCGAGGCCTTCATCGACGCCAAGCGGGATGGCGCCCGGCTGCGCAACTTCAACCTTTCGGTGCTCGTGAGCGACGCCTTCCTCGAAGCCTTGGCGCGCGACGACGAGTGGCCGCTGGTGTTCGAGGGCGTCACCTATCGCATGGTCCGCGCCGCCGATCTCTGGCGGCGGCTGATGCAGGCGACCTACGACAGCGCCGAGCCCGGGGTGATCTTCATCGACCGGGTCAACGCCGCCAACAACCTCGCCTATTGCGAGACGATTATCGCCTCCAACCCCTGCGGCGAACAGATGCTGCCGCCCTACGGGGCTTGCCTGCTCGGCTCGATCAACCTGGCCCGTCTGGTCCCCTCGCCCTTCGAACCGGACGCCCGGCTCGATGAGGCGCGGCTGGCGGAGCTGACCCGAACGGCCGTCCGCTTCCTCGACAACGTAATCGACATCTCTCGCTATCCGCTGGACGCCCAGGAGCAGGAAGCCAAGGCCAAGCGCCGCATCGGGCTCGGCGTCACCGGCCTAGCCGACGCCCTGATCTTCTGCGGCGCGCGATACGGTCAACAGGACGGCGTCGACCTCACCCGCCGCTGGCTCGGCCTCATAAAGCAGGAGGCCTATCGCGCCTCCGCCGAACTGGCGGGCGAGAAGGGAGCCTTCCCCTGCTATGATCCCCAGATCCTCGATCGGCCGAACCTGGCGTCCCTGGACGAAGAGACCCGCGAGCTGATCTCCCGCAACGGCCTACGCAACGGTCGCCTGACCTCGATCGCGCCGACCGGCACCACCTCGCTGCTGGCCGGCAACGTCTCGTCGGGCGTCGAGCCGGTCTTCGCCTTCGCCTACACCCGCAAGGTCCGCCAGCCCGACGGCGGCTCCCGCGAGGAGGCAGTGGAGGACTACGCCCTTTCGGCCTGGAAGCGGCTGCACGGTGAAGCTCCGCCGCCGCAGGACATCTTCGTGACTGCCCAGACCCTCACGCCGGCCCACCACCTGCGCATGCAGGCCGCCGCCCAGGAGATGATCGACAGTTCGATCTCCAAGACCGTCAACTGTCCCGAGGAAATCACCTTCGACGACTTCGCCGACATCTATCTCGAAGGCTGGAAGATGGGCTGCAAGGGCCTGACGACCTACCGGCCGAACGCGATCACCGGCTCGGTGCTGTCACTCGCCCCCGAAGCCCCGCCGGCGGCCGAAGCCGCCGAAGCGCCCCCCCTCCTCACCCCCCGTCCCGAGCTGCTCGAGGGCGCCACCTACAAGCTGAAGTGGCCCGAAAGCGCCCATGCCGTCTACGTGACGATCAACGACGCCGAGTTCGACGGCGTGCGGCGACCGATGGAGATCTTCATCAACTCCAAGAACATGGAGCACTACGCCTGGACGCTGGGGCTCACGCGGATGATCTCGGCGGTCTTCCGAAGGGGCGGCGACGTCTCCTTCGTTCCTGAAGAACTGAAGGCGGTGTTCGATCCTCGCGGCGGGGCCTGGCTCGGCGGGCGGTACGTTCCCTCGCTGCTGGCGGCCATCGGCGGGGTGATCGAGCGCCACCTCGCGCGCGACAAGGCCGAAGGTGAGCACGCCGTGGAGCATGCGCACGCCGATGCTCCGCCCGCCCCGGTCCAGTTCAAGACCGTGCCGAGCAGGACCTGTCCTCACTGTGGTTCGGTCGAGCTGGTCCGCCGCGAGGGCTGCGACACCTGCACCGACTGCGGCTACTCCAAATGTGGGTAGCCGCGCGCCGGCGTGAGACCCCCTTGCGGTTCAGGCGGAGTCACCTGAACCGGATAAAAAGGGTCTATCTTCAAAAGACTAGAGCGTGATGCTGTCACGCTCTAGTAGCGGTATTCCAGCGAAAGCCAGGTCCGCGTCGCGTCGGGATAAACCGGCGTGGCGCTGTCGAAATAGCCGAGCCCGACTTCGACGTTCGTCCCTTTGGCGATCGGCGCGCCGAGCGAAAGGTCCAGCTCGCGGCCGAACTCGTCGTCGCCGCTGTCGTCCCGGAATTCGTGGACCTCACCGGTCAGCTTCACCGGCCGTCCAAGGTCGAAGCGCTTGCTGCCGCGAAGATAGAGGTCGCTCAATCCGTCGGCCGGAGTCGCGCCGATCACGTCGGACCAGCCCTGGAAGCCGTGCGTGGTGCCGAGCGGGGTCTGGAAGGCCTGCCGGCCATTACCCTCGAAGCGTTCGAGCACCAGATCGAGATTGGAGGTCTGCGTCTTCATGCCGACCGAGGCCAGGATATAGTCCAGCGAGTAGTCGGCCGGGGCGTTTCCCCAGTCCGACTGGCGCGCATACTCCAGCTCCCAGGTCGCCGAATAGCCGCTGGCCATCGGGCGTGATCCGACCAATCGGACGCCGACCGTCGCCGACGACTGCGCGGGCGCCTCGTCGATGTCCAGCAGATAGGCGTAGCCGGTCAGCTTCCCGGTCTTCCACGCCTTCTCGGCGTTCAGCATATGGATGTCGCCACGCCAGACGCCCTGCGGATGGTCACGGCCGAAGCTGCGGTTGACGCGCCAGGCATAGCCATAGTTCACCGTCACGCCCGCAACGGGCCTGGCGAGCAATTTCACGGCATCGAACGTCTGCTCGTTCTGCCGCCAGCCGACGGCCCCGATGAACCTCTGATTGTCGAACGCTAGGCGCTGGCGGCCGATCGTCGCCTCGCCCGCCGGCCCGGGCGCCCAGGTCACCTGGGCGCGATTGAGCTCCAGGATCTCGGCGTCCGGTATGGTCGCGTAACGGGGCCGTGGCCGCACGCCGTCGGCATAGTTGTCGATCAGCACCCCGACGCCCTCGGCTTCGATGAGCCCGGTCAGGCCTGCGTAAGTCGGCGTCTGCACGCCCAGCCTCAGGCGCGTCGTCAGCGCGAGGGCGTCAGGTCCATCCTGTTCGAGGCTTTCGAGCCGGGTCCGGCTGTCGAGGAGGAGACGTGCGCCCTGCCCGGATTCGGCGGCGAGCGCAGGAGCCGGTGCAAGCGCTGCCAGAAGGCAGAGCACCGGGCTAACTTTCGGCATCTGGAACTTACCTGTGATGATGGTGAGGGCGGGCCACGGTTCCGCCCCCTGGTCCTGACCAAGTCAGGCTCGCGACAGGTCGCGCGTGCGCGGCCTGCCGTCCCATTCCGCGGCTTCGGCGGTCCGTCTAGCGGGCTAGGCCTTCGGTCGAGATGTTCAGCGCCAGTCGACGGTCCGTCTGGGCCGAGTCGTAGGCGCGCAGGGCCCGAGCGCCAGCTTTGTGGGCGCACGAACCGATATCGAAGAATTCGAGCTCGTGGTTTGTGACGGCGTTCCGGCAAACCGTGCGGGCGGTGGTGCGCACCGCCTGCCGGACCTCGCCATAGTCGAGGCCGGCGATCCGCACCTTCAGGGTGGTCGGACGCGCGCTGCTGACGCTGACCGAGTCCACTTCCTGCGCTTGGGCGAGGCCGCCCATGGAGAGGAGAGCGGCCGCAATGGCCAGGGGCGCGACCGCGCTGCGAGGCCGGCGAAGAGGAGTTCTCGTCTGGGTCATGAGAGTGTTCCTTGTTCGCCATGAGGCTAGGACCACCTCCACTGATCGCCATTGGCTCGCATCAAACCGTGACTTGATGATTGCAGGGTCTTGCGCGGCGAGATCAGGCCAGGCCGATCCCCAGGATCGTAAGGACGTATTCCCGCCCCAGCCGCCGCAGCGAGACCTTCTGCCCAGGGACGAACACCGACAGATGGAATTCGTAGGCGGCCTCCAGGCCCTGGTCGCCTGGATAAAGGAAGAACCAGCCGGCCCGTTCGCCGTGCCAGAGGAGCCCCTCGTGGCGGCGGCCATCGGCGGTTTCGCGAACCACCCGGCAGTCGGCAGCCTGATCGGCCCATGCCTGCGGATCGATATAGCCCTCGGAATCCAGCGGCGCGGTGAGCGTGTAGCGGTCCGGCTCTCCGTCATCTGGCGAATGCCGGGCCGGGGCCGCCTGCAGGACGATCCGCTTGAGCCTCGCCGGCGCAGGCCGGGCGCTCCTCGCCCTACGAAGGGTCGCAGGCTGCTCAAGCATCGGGGATCACCTTGCCCGGATTGAGGGTGTTGCGCGGGTCGAGCGCGACCTTCAGGCGTCGCATCAGCGCGACCTCCTCGGGCGAGCGCGACCAGGAAAGGTACGCCTTCTTCTCCAGCCCGATCCCATGCTCGGCCGAGATCGAACCGTCCCGCTCGCGCACCGCGCTGTAGACGATGTCCTCGATCCGCGCCCTCGCCCTCGGCTCGGCGGGAACAGGCGCCACGATGACGTGCAGATTGCCGTCGCCCAGGTGCCCGAAGATGATGGGCTTGGTCTGCGACCAGCAGGCGGCGAGCGCCTTGCGCACCTCGGCGACGAACCCTTCCATCTCCGAGATCGGCAGGCTGACATCGAAGGACATTATCGGACCGAAGCGGGCCACCTGGCGCACGTCGTCGCGCATCGCCCAGAAGGCGTCCCGTTCGACCTGCGACTTGGCGATGACCGCGTCGGCGATTTCGCGAGATTCCATCGCATCGCCCAGCAGGTTCTCGAGCCGCTCGGCGTCCTGCGCCCCGTCGCTGCTCATCGCTTCGATCAGCACATGGTAGGCGTGGGGCTGGTCCCAGGGCGACCGGCCGCGGGCCGGCTCGGTGGTGACGAGCTGGAAGTAGTCGTCCCACATCACCTCGAAGGCCGACAGGTGGCCGCTGAGCGTTCCCTCGACGCGCCGAAGCAGGGTCGTCACGTCCATCAGGGTCGGGACCGCGACAAGCGCCGTCGTCACGCCGCCTCCAGCGCCCGGCCTCAGATGCAGGACCGCCCGGGTGACCACGCCGAGCGTGCCCTCCGATCCGATGAAGAGCTGCTTCAGGTCATAGCCGGTATTGTTCTTGATCAGCCGGTTCAGCGAAGTGACCACCGTGCCGTCGGCGAGCACGGCTTCGAGGCCGAGCACCATGTTGCGGGTCATGCCGTAGCGAATGACGCGATTGCCGCCGGCATTGGTGGAGATCGCTCCGCCGATCGTCGCCGACCCTCTGGAGCCAAGATCCAGAGGCAGGATCAGCCCCGCAGCCTCCGCCGCCTCGGTGGCGGTCTCCAGCACACAGCCGGCCTGGACCGTCATGGTCTGGCCCAGCACGTCGATCTCCTCGATGCGGTTCATGCGCTCCATGCTGAGCGCCAGCGCTCCACGCGCCATGGTTCCCCGCACCAGGCCCGTCCGGCCTCCCCAGGGCACGACCTTGACGCCCGCCTCATCGGCCGTCCGCAGGATCAACGCGACCTCGGCGGTGTCGGAGGGCCGCAGGACGGCGATCGGCGCGTCATCCGGGGAATTGACCCGCTCGCGCCCATCCACCACCGCGCCGGGCCCCAGCGCCTGGGTCAGGGCCTCCAGCAGCCTTGCATGTTCGGGGAAGGCGACCTCGATCGGCGGGGAAGCGCTCATGGCGGGGCCTCTCGATATGCGGGGCCCCCGCCCTGCCGCTCCGCAGCGGCGAGGTCGTCCACCGTATTCAGGTTGGAAAAAGGATCCGGGCTCGTCGCGCCCCAGTCGACGAGCGCCATGCCGGCCTTGCCGGCGAGCCCCTTGAGCGAGCTTCCGCCCCCCAGCCTGTAGGCCTCCAGGTGCGGCAGCGCCGACACCCGCCAGAAGGCGCAGGTCGGGTGCAGGCGGCCATTGCTGACGGCGATCGCGACCTCGTCGTTCGCGCCGAGCCCTTCGCGGAGGACACGCCCGAAATCATCGGTCAGGCCGGGCGCGTCGCAAGGAAGCGTCAGGACGCCCGCGACGTCGCGCGACAACCCAAAGGCCAGGGCCGCCTGCAGGCCCGCCAGCGGCCCAGGACAGTCGGGAGCATCCAGGATCAGCCGCAGGTCGCCGCGCTCGCCGACCTGATCCGGCGAACGGACGGAGACGGCGACCGCCTCGCCCCCCTGGGCCTGCGCGATCTCCACGGCGCGATCCAGCAGCGTTCGGCCCGCCAGCAGGCGCAAGGGCTTGGCCCCGCCCATCCGCCGCCCCTCCCCGCCAGCCAGCACCACGGTGACGAAGCTTCCGCTCATGGGCCGGCGAGCCTGAGCGGCGGGTGATTCCGACGCCGGCGCGGTGCGGGCCCGTGAGGACGCCGCAGCCCCCGACTTCGCACAGCGCCGCCCGAGGGAAGGTCCTGCACCTCGTTGGTCAGGCCTCGGCGGGCGGCGAGTTGCTGCGTCAGGTAGCTCAGGTCGTTCGCCGTCAGTCGCAGGCGGGCTATCGGCAGCACCACTGCGTTTTCCAGCGCCAGGTGCGCGCGTTCACAACTGGCGAAACCGAGAAGGATCTGGCGAGCCTGACCGCCCAGCGCCGTCACAAGGACCTCATCGGCGAGCGCCCCCTCGAGGACCGCGCGCACCGCACGCACCTGTTCGGCGGCGGCCTTGTGGTCGGCGAGCAGCACCTCGAGCACGTGTTCCAGTCCATCCTCCGGGAGGCTCCGCTGCTGCACCAGCGGGAACAGGTCCTCCTCCTCGTCGAGGATGTGCAGCGGTCGCTCGAAGCGCAGGAAGCGGACGATCCGAATGGCGTTCTTCGGATCGGGGGTGTCGGACGCGGCGACCATGTCGATCAACCGGCAGAGCTGCCGATGCCGGAGGTGCTCGAAGAAGAACCAGTCGAGGGGCGTGTTCAGGAGCTCCAGCGGCATGTCTTCGATCTGGACGGTCTCATCGATGGTCATCGTGGTCTCCCTCCGTGGTCGCGCCGCCTGCCCCCTACTCGCCACGCCTGCGGATCAGGGTGAAGGTCTGGGCCACCGGCTCAAGCTTGGAACGCAGAATCTGCCCGATCGCGGTCAGCGCCGGATCCTCCGCGCCCTGAGCGGCCGAGAGCAACTGCGTCCAGCGCTCGTCCGAAGCTTCCGCCACGAAGCTGGAGACGCATTGACGAATGTAGTCCTGCGCGCCTTCTCCGGCCGCCTCCGCGGCGGCTCGGACCCGCCGCCCCAGGGCCGGATCGACCGCTTCCAGCCAGGCCTCGGTGCGCGCCGCGGGACCTCCCTCCTCCAGCAGATCCCCGAGCGCCAGGCCCTCCGACGAGAAGCCGCCGTCAGGCGTGAGCTTGAGGCTCAGCCCCTTGAGGCGAGCCTTTTCGGCCAGTCCAGCGGCGTAGCGAGCCGCCACGGCGGCCCAGGCCCGGCTCTCCAGATGCAGGGCGATCCGATCCTCGACCTCCTCGAACGGAAGCCTGCGCGGTTCGGCGCGACGATCCAGGCGCAGCACATGCCAGCCGAACCGGGACCGCACCGGCCGGGACGTGGTCGCGCCTTCCGTGAGTTCCAGCACGGCCCGCTCGACCTCGGGGGCCAGGTCGCCGGGGCTCAGTTGCCCCAGCCTTCCGTCCTCGGCGCCTGACGGGCAGTCCGAGAGCGCCCGCGCCAGTTCGGCGAAGCTGGCGCCTGCCTCAAGCGCCGCGATCGCGCGTTCGGCCTTCCCCCGCGCCTCGTCCATCCCCGCCGCGCCATCGGTCTGGGGCTCGAACAGGATGTGGGAGGCTTCGAACAGCAGCGGCGACAAGAAGCGGTCGGCATGGGCGTCATACACCCGCCGGCGCTCGGCCAGGGTCGATGGCGGAACCTCCACCTCCTGGTCGAGGAGGGTCCGGATCAGGGCCTCCTCCTCGGTCTCCTCGCGTCCGGTCTCGTCGAGCTGGGGGGCGGCCTCCAATCCGATCTCACAGGCGCGGGCGAGCAGCAGCGCCCGCAGCGCCAGCGCCTTGGCGGAGGTCTCCCAGGCCTCTCCGGCCGACAGGCTCGGATGGTTCTGGGCCTCCAGGGCGATCATGGCCTTGGGAATCTCGACCCCCTCGACCGCGACGGTGCGCTGCGTGCTCATGACCGGTGATCCACCCTGGCGCGTTGGGCCGCGGTGTTCAGATAGACAGGAGCGGCCGGCTCGATCCGGCGCGGCAGGACGCGGCGGGTCCGGACGAGCTGCCAGCCGCGCCGATTGAGATACCAGATCGGCGCCGAGAGCATGTGCACCAGGCGGGTGAACGGAAACACCAGCAGGATCGTGAGGCCGAGGGTGAGGTGCGCCTTGAAGATCCAGTGAACGTCCGCGACGTAGGCCGCGATGCCCGGCCGAAGGGTGAAGACTCCCTGCGCCCAGTTCATGAACTTCAGCATCTCCGAGCCGTCACGATGGCCCAGCGAGATCGGGATTGTCGCCAGCCCCAGGGTGAGTTGCATCATCAGCAGGATCAGAATCGCGGTGTCGCCGAAGCTCGAATTGGCCTGGACCCGCGGGTCCAGCAGACGGCGATGCAGCAGCAGCAAACCGCCGACCATCGCCATGGCCCCGGCCACGCCGCCCGCGACGATCGCCAGCATCTGCTTGGCGCCATGGCTGACCCCAAGCGTGTCCCAAACCACCACGGGCGTCAGGAGCCCGACGAAGTGGCCGCCGAAGATGGCGAGGACGCCAAGATGGAACAGCACCGAGCCGAGCATGAGCTGCTTGCGGCGCAGAAGCTGCGAGGAGCCGGTTCGCCAAGTGTAGGGCTCACGGTCAAACCGGATTATCGACCCGATGACCAGCACCGAGAGGGCGATATAGGGGTAGACGCCGAAGAGGATCTGATTGAGGTCCATACTGGTTTCCTTCACGCCGCCGCGCCGCTCGGCGCCTGGATGGCGGCCCGGCCGCGATCCAGACCCGAGACTTCGGGGCATCCGCTGTCGCCGGGGCCGAAGTTGACGGGATTTTCCGCCCACAGCCGGTCCATGGTGACGAGGTCGTTGGGGTCGTCGTCCGGTTCGGCCAGCATGGCCGCCAGAATGGCGCTGTCGGCTTCCGCGGCCGCCAGGGCGGCCAGGGCGCCGAACACCGCGCGATAGCTGCTGGAGCGGCGGTGCAGCCGCTCGCCCAGGACGTGGAGCACGTGGCCGGCTTCGCCCAGAAGCGAAAGCGCCTCCTCTTCGTCGGAAAGCGTCGACAGGAACTCCAGGAACACCGGCAGGTGATCCGGCAGCTCGTTGGCCGAGAGCTCCAGGCCGTGGGTGCGATAGAGCTCCAGCAGGTCGACCATGGCCTGGCCGCGGTCGCGGCTCTCGCCGTGGACGTGCTCATAGAGGTTGAGCGAGAGCGAGCGGGTCCGGTCGAACAGCCAGACGTAGGCTTCCTGCGCGTCGAACAGATCCCCCGCCCCGATCTCGCCGGCGAGCTTCTTGAGGGCGCCGCGAATGGGAGCCGGGATCCGCAGATCCTGCTCCAGCACCTGCGTCACCTCGGGAAGCAGTTCGCGCGTCTGCTCGGTGGGATAGGCGATCAGCGCCGCAAGGGCCCGGAAGGTGAGCGACATCCTTAAGCCTCCATCACGCTACGGGCCCGCGAACGCTTGGTCGGTCCGAAGAGGCCGAGTTCGGTATGGCCGCCCGAGCAGCCGTTGCCGAAGGTGAAGCCGCAGGACCCGCGCATGTCGTAGGCGTCTTCGGCGCTCTCGCGGTGCGTCGTCGGGATGACGAAGCGATCCTCGTAGTTGGCGATCGCCATGTAGCGGTACATCTCCTCGACCTGCGCCGCGGTCAGGCCGACCCGCTCGGCGAGCTTGTGATCGATGACGCCCTCGACCGTCCTGGCCCGCATGTAGCCGCGCATGGCCAGCATCCGTTCCAGGGCCTGCACCACCGGCTCTTCCTTGCCTGCGGTCAGCAGGTTGGCGAGGTAGCCGACCGGGATGCGCAGGCTGCGCACGTCCGGCATCTCGCCATCCATCTCCAGCGCGCCCGCCGAGGCGGCCGACTGGATCGGCGAAAGCGGCGGCACGTACCAGACCATCGGCAGGGTTCGGTATTCGGGGTGCAGCGGGAACGCGACCTTCCAGTCGATCGCCATCTTGTAGACCGGGCTGCGCCGCGCCGCTTCCAGCCAGGCCTCAGGCACGCCGTCGGCCCTGGCCTGGGCGATCACCTTCGGATCATAGGGATCGAGGAAGACGTCGAGCTGCGCCTGGTAGAGGTCCTTCTCGTCCGGGGTGGACGCGGCCTTCTCGATCTGGTCGGCGTCGTAGAGCAGCACCCCAAGGTACCGGATACGGCCGACGCAGGTTTCCGAACAGACGGTGGGCTGGCCGACCTCGATCCGCGGGAAGCAGAAGGTGCACTTCTCCGACTTACCGGATTCCCAGTTGTAATAGATCTTCTTGTACGGGCAGGCCGAGACGCACATCCGCCAGCCGCGGCACTTGTCCTGGTCGATCAGGACGATGCCGTCTTCCTCGCGCTTGTAGATCGCGCCCGAGGGGCAGGCCGCCACGCACGCCGGATTGAGGCAGTGCTCGCAAAGCCTCGGCAGGTACATCATGAAGGTGTTTTCGAACTGGCCGTAGATGTCCCGTTCGACGCCCTCGAAGTTGTAGTCCTTCGACCGCTTGGCGAACTCGCCCCCCAGGATCTCCTCCCAGTTGGGGCCCCACTCGATCTTCTCCATCCGCTGGCCGCTGATCACCGAGCGCGGGCGCGCGGTGGGGAAATGCTTCATTTCCGGCGCGGTCTGCAGGTGGGCGTAATCGAAGTCGAACGGCTCGTAATAGTCGTCGATTTCGGGCAGGTCCGGGTTGGCGAAGATCTTGGCCAGGATCCGCCACTTGGGACCCATGCGAGGCTCGATCTTGCCGTTGGGCTTGCGCACCCAGCCGCCGTTCCAACGCTTCTGGTTCTCCCAATCCTTGGGGAAACCGACGCCGGGCTTGGTTTCGACATTGTTGAACCAGGCGTATTCGACACCTTTTCGGTTGGTCCAGACGTTCTTGCAGGTCACCGAACAAGTGTGGCAGCCAATGCACTTGTCCAGGTTCAGGACCATGCCGATTTGAGCGCGGACCTTCATTGACCGATCTCCTGGGCGCCGAGTTGTTCCTCGAGCCAATCGACCTTTCGCATCTTGCGAACGACGACGAACTCGTCGCGATTGGAACCAACTGTGCCGTAATAGTTGAAGCCGTAGGCGAGCTGCGCGTAGCCCCCGATCATGTGTGTCGGCTTCAATACTGTGCGGGTACAGGAATTATGGATCCCCCCGCGGCGTCCCGTGATCTCGGAACCTGGCGTATTCACGATCTTCTCCTGCGCGTGATACATGAAAGTCGTCCCCTCGCGGATGCGTTGGGAGACGACCGCGCGGGCCGTCAGCGCCCCGTTGGCGTTGAAGACCTCGATCCAGTCGTTGTCGGCGATGCCCGCGGCCTTGGCGTCGACCTCCGATATCCAGACCACCGGACCGCCCCGGTTGAGGGTCAGCATCAGCAGGTTGTCGGAATAGGTGGAGTGGATGCCCCATTTCTGGTGCGGGGTGATGAAGTTGAGCGTGATCTCGCGCTCGCCGTTGGGCTTGTGGCCCTTGACGTGCGTTGTCTTCAAGTCGACCGGCGGCTTGTAGACGCACAGCGCCTCGCCGAAGGCGCGCATCCACAGGTGATCCTGATAGAGCTGCTGGCGCCCGGTGAGGGTCCGCCAGGGGATCAGCTCATGCACGTTAGTGTAGCCGGCCGTGTAGCAGACATGCTCGCTCTCGAGGCCTGACCAGATCGGCGAGGAGATGATCTTTCGGGGCTGGGCGACCAGGTCCCGGTAGCGGATCTTCTCGTCTTCCTTCGGCTCGGCCAGATGGGTGTGGTCGCGGCCGGTTTGCCGTTCGAGCGCCGCCCAGGCCTTCACCGCCACCTCGCCGTTGGTCTCGGGCGCGAGGGCCAGGATGGTTTCGCAGGCGTCGATATCGCTGTCGATCCGCGGCAGGCCTTCGGTCACGCCCGGCTCAAGCACCGGACCGTTGAGTTCACGCAGCAGGTCGACCTCGTGACCGGTCTCCCAACCCAGGCCCTTGCCGCCGTTGCCCACGTTCGACATCAGCGGGCCGAGCGCCGTGAAGCACTTGTAGAGGTTGGGATAGTCCCGCTCGACGACGGTGATCTGCGGCATGGTCTTGCCGGGCACCGGTTCGCATTCGCCTAGGTACCAGTCCTTGACGTCGAAGGGCTGGGCCAGTTCGGCGGCGCTGTCGTGCTGGATCGGCGTCAAGACCACGTCCTTCTCGACACCCAGGACCTCGGGAGCGACGTCGGAGAACCGCTTGGCGATCGCCTTGAATATCTCCCAGTCGGACTTGGCTTCCCACGCTGGATCCACGGCCGCCGACAGCGGGTGGATGAACGGGTGCATGTCCGAGGTGTTGAGGTCGTTCTTCTCGTACCAGGTGGCGGTCGGCAGGACGATGTCGGAGTAGACCGCGGTGGTCGACATCCGGAAGTCCAGCGTCACCAGCAGGTCGAGCTTTCCCTCGGGCGCCTGCTCATGCCAGGCGACTTCCCGCGGGACCTGCCCGCCGCTCTCGCCCAGGTCCTTGCCTTGCACGCCGTGGGCGGCGCCCAGCAGGTGCTTGAGGAAGTACTCGTGCCCCTTCCCGGACGAACCGAGCAGGTTCGAGCGCCAGACGAACATGTTGCGCGGCCAGTTGGCCGGATCGTCCGGATCCATGCACGACATCTGGAGTTCGCGGTTCTGGAGTTGGCGAACCGTGTAGGCCTTGGGATCCATTCCCTCAGCCGCAGCCGCACGGGCCAGATCCAGGGAGTTACTCTTCAGGGCGGGCGCCGAAGGCAGCCACCCCATGCGCTCGGCCCGGGCATTGAGGTCGATGATCGCCGCGTCCCACGGGCCTTCCGGCGCGGTGGGCGACAGGATCTCCTTCACGCCCACCGTCTCGTAGCGCCACTGGTCGGTGTGCGCATAGAAGAACGAGGTCGAGTTCTGCTGGCGCGGCGGACGGACCCAGTCGGTGGCGAAGGCCAGAGGCGCCCAGCCGGTCTGCGGGCGCAGCTTTTCCTGCCCCACATAGTGCGACCAGCCGCCGCCGGACTGACCCACGCAGCCGCACATCACCAGCATGTTGATGACTCCGCGATAGTTCATGTCCATGTGGAACCAGTGGTTCATCGCCGCGCCGATGATCACCATGGACTTGCCGTTGGTCTTTTCGGCGTTGGTGGCGAAGCCGCGCGCCACGGCGATGATCTGCTCGGCGGGCACCGTGGTGATCGCCTCGGCCCAGGCCGGGGAATAGGGCTCCACGTCCTCGTAGCTGGCCGGCATGTGCTCGCCGCCGAAGCCCTGGTCGACGCCGTAGTTGGCGAGGAACAGATCGTAGACGCTGGCGACCAGGGTCTCCCCTTCGACCAGCTTCAGGCGCTTGACCGGCACATTGCGCACCAGCACGTCGGGATGCTCGGTGGTGGCGAAGCCGTTGGAGGCCGAGTTGGCGAAATAGGGGAAGCGGACCGCGGCGACGTCGTCATGCACGCCCTTCAGGCCGAGACGAAGCGACACATCCTTGCCCCGCCCGTCACGCTCCTCGAGGTTCCACTTGCCGTCCTCGCCCCAGCGGAAGCCGATAGAGCCGTTCGGGACTACGACGTCGCCGCTCTCGGCGTCGACCGCCACGGTCTTCCAGTCGGGGTTGTTGGTCTCATCGAGCGCGTCCTTGAAGTCGGATGCGCGGATCAGGCGCTCGGGGACGTAGCCGCCGTCCTTGGCGACCAGGCGCACCAGCATCGGCATGTCGCTGTAGCGGCGCAGGTAGTCGCGGAAGTACGGGACCTCGCGGTCGAGATGGTACTCTTTGAGGATCACATGCCCGAACGCCATGGCGAGCGCCGCGTCCGTGCCCTGCTTCACCGGCAGCCACAGGTCGGAGAACTTGGAGGCTTCGGAGTAGTCTGGGCAGATGACCACCGACTTGGCCCCGCGATAACGGGCCTCGGTGTAGAAGTGGGCGTCCGGCGTGCGGGTCTGCGGCACGTTCGAGCCCCAGAGCAGCAGGAAGCTGGAATTGTACCAGTCGGCGCTCTCGGCGACGTCGGTCTGCTCGCCCCAGGTCTGCGGCGAGGCCGGCGGCAGGTCGCAATACCAGTCGTAGAAGGACCCGCAGACCCCGCCGAGCAACTGCAGATACCGCGCGCCGGCCGCGTACGAGACCATCGACATGGCCGGGATCGGTGAAAAGCCGAAGACCCGGTCGGGCCCGTAGGTCTTGACCGTATAGGCGTTGGCCGCCGCTACGATCTCGGTCACCTCGTCCCAGGTCGAGCGCACGAAGCCGCCCGAGCCGCGCATCGTGGTGTAGCTGGCGCGCTGGGCCGGGTCGTTCTGGATCGAGGCCCAGGCGGCGACCGGTGGCAGGGCCGCCCGCGCCTTGCGCCAGAGCTTGAGCAGGCGCGAGCGCACCAGCGGGTACTTCACCCGGTTGGCCGAGTAGAGGTACCAGCTATAGCTGGCGCCCCGGGCGCAGCCCCGCGGCTCGTGGTTCGGCAGCTCGGGCCGCGTGCGGGGATAGTCGGTCTGCTGGGTCTCCCAGGTGACGATCCCGCCCTTGACGTAGATCTTCCACGAGCAGGAGCCCGTGCAGTTCACCCCGTGGGTGGAGCGGACGATCTTGTCGTGCCGCCAGCGGGACCGGTAGGCCTCTTCCCACTTGCGGTCGTCGTTGTTCATCACCCCGTGACCGTCCGAGAAGAGCTCGGTCTTGCGGGTGAAGAAGGCAAGGCGATCTAAGGTATTGCTCATACTGCGGCATCCGTGACGATGGAAACTTTGGGGGCGTGCAGCAGCGACGACTTGCGGCTGTAGAAGGCCCAGTTCATCACGACGCAGCTCAGGTAGAAGGCGAAGAAGAGCCAAAGAGCGGTCTGCGGACCGCCGGTGGCCTTCAGGGAGTCACCGAAGGCCTTGGGGATGAAGAACCCGCCGTAGGCGCCGATGGCCGAGGTGAAGCCGACGATGGCCGCGGCCTCCATTTCCGCCGCCTTATGGCGGACCGCTTCGCTGGCCTGCGGCATCAGGCGCGGCATGTCGCAGCGCACGATGGCCGGGATCATCTGGAAGGTCGAAGCGTTGCCGACGCCGGTCCAGAAGAACAGCCACATGAAGCCGGCGAAGAAGATCGGGAAGGACCGCGCCGCCCCGAACGCCCCGACGCTGTGGAGCACCGCCAGGACGCCCACCGCCAGGGCGATGAACACATAGTGGGTCACGTGCTGGCCGCCGAAGCGGTCGGCGAGCCATCCGGTCAGGGCGCGCGACAGGGCGCCGACCAACGGCCCGAGGAAGACCAGTTGCAGCGCGTTCACCTCCGGGAAGAGCGTGTTCATCAGCAGCGGGAAGGCTGCCGAGAACCCGATGAACGAACCGAACGTGCCCAGATAGAGCCAGCACATGATCCAGTTGTGCTTGCGCTTGAAGACGACGGCCTGCTCGACGAACGAGGCGCGGGCCGAAGCGATGTCGTTCATGCCGAACCAGGCCGCCAACGTGCCGATGACGATGAACGGAACCCAGACGAAGCCGGCGTTCTGCAGCCAGATGCTTCCATCAGGGCCGCTCTGTGGCGCGCCGACGATCGGGGCGAAGGCCGCCACCGTGACGACCAGCGGGACCAGGAACTGCATCACGCTGACCCCGAGGTTGCCGAACCCGGCGTTCATGGCCAGGGCGTTGCCCTTCTCGCTCTTCGGGAAGAAGAAGGAGACGTTGGCCATGGACGAAGCGAAGTTGCCCCCGCCCAGGCCGCAGAGCAGCGCCAGGGCGACGAAGACCACATAGGGCGTCTCCACGTCCTGCACCGCAAAGCCGATCCCGAGCGCCGGGATCAGCAGCGAGGCGGTCGACAGCGCCGTCCACAGGCGCCCGCCGAAGATCGGCACCATGAAGCTGTAGAAGATGCGCAGCGTGGCGCCCGAGAGCGCCGGCAGGGCCGCCAGCCAGAAGAGCTGGTCGGTCGTGAACTTGAAGCCGATCGGCTTCAGCTTGGCCACGACCATCGACCACACCATCCAGATGGCGAAGGCGATCAGCAGGTTGGGGATCGAGATCCAGAGGTTGCGGGACGCCAGCCGCTTGCCGCCGGCCTGCCAGAAGGCCGGTTCTTCGGGCCTCCAATCCTGGATTACGTGCGAGGGTGAGGATCGCTTTGACATGATTTTGGACCTCAGGGATGCGCCCGTCCGCGCGCCCCGCCATGGGGCAGGTCGTTGGCGGGCGCGGGATTGTGGAGGCTGACCATTTCCGGCAGCTCGGGGAGCTCGCGCAGGCCCGGCTCACGCTCCTGCTCCATCCGGCGGATCGCCAGGTGCATCCAGATCATCGCGCCGCCGACCAGGACGAAGAGCAGCATGAAGCAGCTCGTCCAGATCCCGGTGGCGTCGTTCAGGACACCGAAGGCGATGGGCAGGATGAAGCCGCCAATGCCGCCGATCATCCCGACCAGCCCGCCCACCGAACCGATATAGTCGGGGTAGTAGACCGGGATGTGCTTGAAGACCGCCGCCTTCCCCAGGCTCATGAAGAAGCCGAGGACGAAGGCGATCACCATGAAGGTGGTCAGATTGGTGGCGAGACGGAACTGGATGGGGCCATGCACCCCGTCGATGACGTAGGTGGTCGGGGGATAGGAAAGCAGGAACGTGCAGACGAGGCTGACGCCGAAGGTCAGGTACATCACCTTCCGCGCGCCGATGCGGTCCGACAGCCAGCCGCCGACGATGCGGAACAGCGAGGCAGGGATCGAGTAGGCCGCAGCGACCATGCCGGCGGTCTTGATGTCGAGCCCATAGACGCCGACCAGATAGCGCGGCAGCCACAGGGCCAGGGCGACGAAGGCGCCGAAGACGAAGAAGTAGTAGAGCGCGAACCGCCAGACCTGCAGCTTCTTCAGGGGCGAGAGCTGGAGGAACGTGGCCTCGGCCTTTTCCCCGGTGGTGCGACGGCGCACCAGCTCGGGGTCGTCGACCGTGACGAGGAACGAGACGATGGCGATGCCGGCCAGGGCCAGGGACCAGTACCGGGCGACGGCTTCCCAGCCGAAGGCTAGCATCACGAACGGAGCGGCGAACTTGGTGACTGCAGCCCCGATATTGCCCGCCCCGAAGATGCCGAGCGCGGTGCCCTGGCGTTCTTTCGAGAAGAACTTGGAGACATAGGCCACGCCGACCGCGAACGAACCGCCGGCCAGACCCACCCCCATCCCGGCCAGCAGGAACTGGGGAAAGGTCTGCGCGTACGAGAGCAGCCAGGTCGCCACGGCGGCGGACAGCATGACCCCCAGGTTGACGACCCGCCCGCCGTACTGGTCGGTCCACACGCCGAGAAACACCCGGGTGAGCGAGCCGACGAGGATGGGCGTTCCGACGAGCAGTCCGAACTGCGCCTCGCTGAGTCCCAGGTCCTGGCCGATCTGAACCCCGATGATCGAGAAAATCGTCCACACCGCAAAGCATGCGGTGAAGCCGAAGGTGCTTACCCAAAGCGCCCTTCCGGCGCCTGGAATATCCTGTGTCGCAGAACGGCCCACGTCGGCCCCATCAGCTAAGCGGTCCGCTTGTGGCCGCCGGTGAACGCTAGCTGGACTGCCCTGAAGACCACTTGACCTGCATCAAGCGAAATCCAGGCATTGGCGGGGTGGGCCAGACGCCCATCGGTTGCCCTTCCGGGCCAATCTCTTGCGTTGTCAGGTGAAGTGCGACGAAAGCGCGACCGTATTCTTGATCTTTGTCAACGCGCGCGCCCACGCTCAGCAGGAAGGTTGACTGAGCTGCTGGGAGATTTCCGATGCCACTGAGACCCGCCGATCTGGAACGTGTGCGCGCGCTTCCGCTGTTCAGCGAAGTCAGCGATGAGACCTTCGCCATCGCCACGTTCGGGGCGTTCCTGCAAAAGTTTCGAGCTGGCGCGACGCTGCTGACCGAGGGCGACAAGGTCGACTTCCTCTATGTCCTGCTGGACGGCATCGTCGAGCTGGGCGGCACCTGGAACGACAAGGAGACCACCCTGGCCGTGCTTCGGCCGGTGTCGACCTTCATCCTGGCGGCTGTCGTCCTCGACGCCGAGGCGCTGATGAGCGCCGAAACCATCGAGCCGTCCGATATCCTGATGCTGTCGGGCGAAGCGCTCCGGCGGGCCATGCGCACCGACGCGCAGTTCGCCTGCGCCGTCGCCGACGAGCTTTCGGGCTGCTATCGCGGCCTCGTTCGCGCCATCAAGAATCAGAAGCTCCGTGGCGGCGCCGAGCGGCTGGCCAACTACCTGCTGTCCCAGCAGGCCCGCCAGGGCGGACACGAAACCTTCACCCTGCCGCATGAAAAGCGCGTGCTCGCGGCCTTGCTGGGCATGACCCCGGAGAACCTCTCGCGGGCCTTCGGAGCGCTTGCCGACTACGGTGTGATCGTGAACGGTCCGGCGGTGACTGTGTCGCGCCCGACGGTGATCCGTCGCCTCGCCAAGCCCTCCCCCCTCATCGACAACCACATGCCGCAAGGCGAGCGGGCGATCGGCAAGGCCGAGCGCGAGCTTTGGCCCTCGATGGGCCACATGGGAGCCCACGCCTAAGGCGCGTTTTCCTGGCGAAACCACCCGCGCTTTCGCCCGACGCGCCCCCTAGCCCCCGAGCTGGGCGAGGTTCCGGGTGTCGCCCGACAGGCCGTCGGCCAGGGCGTGCCCTGCCCGCTTGCCGATGAGCGACGCCACGATTCGCTCTTGCAGCTCCTCGCCCCTTCCCTCCGTCAGCAACTCGCGCAGGTCGACGCCGCCCTCGCCGAACAGGCAAAGGCGCAGCAGGCCGCGCGAGGTCACCCGAAGCCGATTGCAGCCGTCGCAGAACCCGGCCGCATACGGGGCGATGAGTCCCAGGCGCCCGGCGTAGTCGGGATGGACGTACTCGACCGCCGGCCCGTCGTCCGCCCCGCGCGCACGCGACGTCCATCCCTCGCGCTCCAGCCAGTCACGCAAGACCTGGCCGGAGGCATGATGGGCGGCGAAATAGTCGGCGTTGTCGTTGGTGCGCATCAGCTCGATGAACCGAACCGCCACCGGACGCTCGCGCACAAAGTCAGCGAACCCGCCAAGCCCGCTCTCAGCGGTCTCCTTCAGAAGGACGGCGTTCACCTTGACCGAGGCCATTCCAAGGCCAAGCGCACGGTCGACACCCTCGACCACGCTGCGCAGCCGGTCGTGGCCGGTGATCCGATGGAACGCCTCGCCGTCCAGCGAATCGATGCTGACGTTCAGGTGGGTGAGACCGGCGGCATGCCAATCGCCGATGCGCCGCGCCAGGTTCCAGCCGTTGGTGGTCATCGCGACCTTGTCGATCCCGGCGGTCTGCGCCGCCTTCGCGATGATCTGGCCGATATCGCGCCGGACCGTCGGTTCCCCGCCGGTCAGCCGCACCTTGTGGACGCCCAGCCTCGCGAAGGCCTCGGTCAGGAAGCCGATTTCCTCGACGTTCAGGAACTGCGTCGGTCCGGACTTCCGATAGCCGTCCGGCAGGCAATAGGTGCAACGGAAGTTGCAGACCTCGGTCACCGAAAGCCGAAGGTAGTTGAAGCGTCGACCGAAGCCGTCGACCAGGCGGTCCATCGGACGGCTCTCCGCATTCGAGCCTGGATGTGCGGTTGTCGGATAGTGGCGCATCGGCGGTAGCTAGAATGTGAGGGCGAGAACTGGCTCGCCTGCAGCCTTGGCCGCGGCGCCTGGCAGGCGGCGCAGCAGGACGTCGCAGTGGGCCAGCGGCGCTTGGGCGGCGGCATCCTGATCCACCAGCGGATTGATTCCCTTCTCCAGGCGCGCGGCGCGGACGAAGGTCTCGCGATCGCCGCAACATGGCAGGTCGGCGGCCAACGGCTCGGTCCGCCACTGGTTC
>LNAP01007286.1_pt1 | contig 23418 bp, 14 predicted proteins | sample 602601 | NCBI WGS metagenome assembly LNAP01 (sample SAMN02440304, study PRJNA202911) | soil metagenome | biome: Subtropical and temperate rainforests or woodlands; isolation source: soil samples (1 kg each in a 20% v/v slurry with milli Q water) were... ...
TCCACATCAACGTTCAGAAGGACTCCTTTCATGGCTCAAGTCACTCTTAAAGGCAACCCGGTTCAAGTCAACGGCCAATTGCCACAAGCCGGTTCCAAGGCGCCAGCCTTTTCCCTGGTTGCCGGCAATCTGTCCGACGTGACCCTGGCGAGCTTCGCCGGCAAGCGCAAAGTGCTGAACATCTTCCCAAGCGTCGATACCCCGACCTGCGCAACGTCGGTTCGCAAGTTCAACGCCCAGGCCAGTGATGTCGCCAACACTGTCGTGCTGTGCATCTCCGCTGACCTGCCGTTCGCTCAAGCGCGCTTCTGCGGCGCCGAAGGCCTGGAAAACGTACAGAACCTGTCGACCCTGCGCGGTGCAGAGTTCATCGAGAACTACGGCGTTGCCATCGCTGACGGCCCGCTCAAAGGCCTGACCGCCCGTGCCGTCGTGGTGCTGGACGAAAACGACAATGTTCTGCACAGCGAACTGGTCAAGGAAATCGCTGACGAACCGAACTACGAAGCAGCACTTGCCGTTCTTAAATAAGTAAAGCATTACAATTGTTAACGGCCTGGCCCTGTCCAGGCCGTTTTCATTTGTGCTTCAGTGTCTTAGATAAATCTCCTGTTACGTAAGCCGAAGGTAAATTGCCGGTAAAGGCCCGCCAGTGCTTATCGTTCAGCCTCCTGTAGAAGAAGCCCACGCGCCCAATGGTTGATCATTCCATGCAATCCTCCGTTTCCCGTAGTCCCCGTCGCTGGCTGTTCGGCCTGCTTGTCCTGTTGGTCATCGCTGGCCTGTGCTGGAAATTCTGGCCCGCCGGCACTGCCCAAAAAGAGGGCGCTGGGCAAAAAGCCGTTGCCGGGCAAACCGGCAGGTCGGGGGGGATGCGTCCCGGTTTCGGCGGAGCAACCGGGCCTGTTCCAGTGCGTGTCGCGCCAGCGGTGAAGGGTGATTTCCCGCTGTACTACAAGGCGCTGGGCACTGTGACGGCGCTGAACACCATCAATGTGCGCAGCCGTGTTGGCGGTGAACTGATGAAGATTTCCTTCGAGGAAGGGCAGATGGTCAAGGCGGGCGATCTGCTGGCTGAAATCGACCCGCGTCCTTACCAGAACGCCTTGCTTCAGGCCGAAGGCACGTTGCTGCAGAACCAGGCCCAACTGAAAAACGCCCAGGTCGATGTCGAACGCTATCGCGGCCTGTATCGCGAAGACAGTATCGCCAAGCAGACCCTGGACACCGCCGAAGCGCTGGTGGGCCAGTATCAGGGCACGGTCAAGACCAATCAGGCGGCGGTCAACGACGCCAAGCTCAATCTGGAATTCACCAAGATCCGTGCGCCGATTGCCGGGCGTGTGGGCTTGCGTCAGCTGGATGTCGGCAACCTGGTGGCAGCCAACGACACCACCGCGCTGGTGATCATCACCCAGACCCAACCCATCAGCGTTGCCTTCACCTTGCCGGAAAACAGCCTGGAAACCGTGCTGGCCCGTTATCGCACCGGCGCCAAATTGCCCGCCGAAGCCTGGGACCGCGGCGACACCAAGTTGCAGGCCACCGGTGTCTTGCAGAGCCTGGACAACCAGATCGACGTCACCACCGGCACACTGAAATTCAAGGCTCGTTACGAGAACCGCGATCAGGCGCTGTTCCCCAACCAGTTCGTCAACGTCCACCTGCTGGCCGACACCCTCAAAGACGTGGTGCTCGCACCTTCGGCAGCGATCCAGTTCGGCACCAACGGTACGTTTGTCTACGCTCTCGACGGCGACAAGAAAGTCACGATTCGCCAGTTGAAAGTCGGTGCCAGTAATGGTGAAAACACCGTGATTACCGAAGGCCTGGCCGCAGGGGAGCGCGTGGTCCTTGAAGGCACCGACCGCTTGAAGGAAGGCAGCGAAGTGGAAGTGGTCAACGACACCAAGGATGTACCGACCACCCCGACCGGGCACCTGCAAGGCAAATCGGCCGCCACGGTGCCTGACGCGACGACCACCGACAAGGCGAAAAAGGGCGGCGCATGAACATCTCGCGGCTGTTCATCCTTCGCCCGGTCGCCACGACCCTGAGCATGCTGGCCATTATCCTGGCCGGCGTGATCGCCTATCGGCTGTTGCCGGTGTCGGCATTGCCACAGGTCGATTACCCGACCATCCGTGTCATGACGCTGTATCCCGGTGCCAGCCCGGATGTCATGACCAGCGCGGTGACTGCGCCCCTTGAGCGTCAATTCGGGCAGATGCCCGGCCTGACCCAGATGGCGTCGACCAGTTCCGGCGGCGCTTCCGTGCTGACCCTGCGTTTCAGCCTCGACATCAACATGGACGTCGCCGAGCAGCAGGTGCAGGCGGCGATCAACGCTGCGACCAATTTGCTGCCCAAGGACCTGCCGGCGCCGCCGGTGTACAACAAGGTCAACCCGGCGGACACCCCGGTGCTGACCCTGGCCATCACCTCCAAGACCATGTTGCTGCCCAAGCTCAATGACTTGGTCGACACGCGCATGGCGCAGAAAATTGCCCAGATCAGCGGCGTCGGCATGGTCAGCATTGCCGGCGGCCAGCGTCAGGCCGTGCGGATCAAGGTCAACCCCGAGGCGCTGGCGGCCAATGGCTTGAACCTGTCGGACGTGCGCACCCTGATCGGTGCATCCAACGTCAATCAGCCCAAGGGCAACTTCGACGGCCCGACCCGGGTGTCGATGCTCGATGCAAACGATCAACTGACCTCGCCCAAGGACTACGCCAACCTGATTCTCGCCTACGCCAACGGCGCGCCGTTGCGGTTGAAGGACGTGGCAGAGATCGTCGATGGCGCGGAAAACGAACGTCTGGCGGCGTGGGCCAATGAAAACCAGGCGGTGCTGCTGAACATCCAGCGTCAGCCTGGCGCCAACGTCATCGAAGTGGTCGACCGGATCAAAGCCCTGCTGCCGAGCATCACCGACAACCTGCCGGCGGGTCTCGAAGTCACCGTGCTGACCGACCGCACCCAGACCATCCGCGCCTCGGTCACCGACGTGCAGCACGAATTGTTGATCGCCATTGCGCTGGTCGTGATGGTGACCTTCCTGTTCCTGCGTCGTGCCAGCGCCACGATCATTCCGTCGGTTGCAGTGCCACTGTCACTGATCGGCACCTTCGGCGTGATGTACCTCGCCGGTTTCTCGGTCAACAACCTGACCTTGATGGCACTGACCATCGCCACCGGTTTCGTGGTGGACGATGCGATCGTCATGCTGGAGAACATTTCCCGATTTATCGAAGAGGGCGACAGCCCCCTGAATGCAGCGCTCAAGGGCGCCAAGCAGATCGGCTTCACCCTGATCTCCCTGACCCTGTCGCTGATTGCAGTACTGATTCCGCTGTTGTTCATGGCCGACGTGGTGGGGCGGCTGTTCCGCGAATTTGCCATCACCCTGGCGGTGGCGATCCTGATCTCCCTTGTCGTCTCCCTGACCCTGACGCCGATGATGTGCGCACGGCTGCTCAAACGTGAGCCGAAGGAAGAAGATCAGGGCCGTTTCTACCGGGCCAGCGGCGCCACAATTGATTGGATGATCGCGGCTTACGGGCGCAAGTTAAAGTGGGTTCTCAAGCATCAACCGCTGACCCTGCTGGTGGCCGTTGGCACGCTGGTGTTGACCGTGTTCCTTTACATGGTGGTGCCCAAGGGCTTTTTCCCGGTGCAGGACACCGGGGTGATCCAGGGCATTTCCGAAGCGCCGCAGTCGATTTCCTTTGCGGCCATGAGCGACCGTCAACAGGAACTGGCTAAAGTGATCCTGGCGGATCCGGCGGTGGAGAGCCTGTCGTCCTATATCGGCGTTGACGGTGACAACGCGACGCTGAACAGCGGTCGTCTGCTGATCAATCTCAAATCCCACAGCAATCGCGACTTGAGCGCCACCGAGGTGATCGCACGTCTGCAACCGGAACTGGACAAACTCACTGGCATCCGCCTGTTCATGCAACCGGTGCAGGACCTGACCATTGAAGACCGCGTCAGTCGGACTCAATACCAGTTCAGCATGTCATCGCCGGATTCCGAGCTGCTGAGTCTGTGGAGCGGTCGTCTGGTGGACGCCCTGGCCCAACGGCCGGAGCTGACCGACGTTGCCAGCGATTTGCAGGACAAGGGCTTGCAGGTGTATCTGGTGATCGACCGCGATGCGGCGTCGCGGGTCGGTGTGTCGGTGTCGAACATCACCGATGCGCTGTATGACGCTTTCGGTCAGCGGCAGATTTCCACCATCTACACCCAGGCCAGCCAGTACCGCGTGGTGCTGCAATCGCAGTCGGGCGAGAAGATAGGCCCGGAGGCGCTGAACCAGATTCACGTAAAAACCACCGACGGCGGGCAAGTGCGCCTGTCCAGTCTGGCGCACATGGAAGAGCGTCAGGCCCAACTGGCGATCACTCATATCGGTCAGTTCCCGGCGGTAATGATGTCGTTCAACCTCGCGCCCGGCGTGGCGCTGGGGCATGCGGTGGAACTCATCGACCAGGTGCAGAAAGACATCGGCATGCCGATTGGCGTGCAGACCCAGTTCCAGGGCGCGGCCGAGGCATTCCAGGCGTCGCTGTCGAGCACTTTGCTGCTGATTCTGGCGGCGGTGGTCACCATGTACATCGTGCTCGGCGTGCTGTACGAGAGCTACATCCACCCGATCACCATTCTTTCGACCTTGCCCTCGGCGGCGGTCGGTGCCTTGCTGGCGTTGCTGTTGAGCGGCAATGATCTAGGGATGATTGCGATCATAGGCATCATTTTGTTGATCGGTATCGTGAAAAAGAACGCGATCATGATGATCGACTTCGCCCTCGACGCTGAACGCAATCAGGGCATGGATCCGGAAACGGCGATCTATCAGGCGGCGCTGCTGCGTTTCCGGCCAATTCTGATGACCACACTGGCCGCGTTGTTCGGCGCGGTGCCACTGATGCTGGCGACCGGTTCCGGCGCGGAACTGCGTCAACCGTTGGGTCTGGTGATGGTGGGCGGCTTGTTGCTGAGCCAGGTGCTGACGCTGTTTACCACTCCGGTGATCTACCTGTACTTCGACCGCCTCGGTCGGCGCTGGGGCCGCAAGTCTGAAACCGTGGACGCGGCAGAGCAGCCATGAACCTGTCCGGACCTTTTATCAAGCGCCCGGTCGCAACGATGTTGCTGAGCCTGGCGATCCTGCTATTGGGCGGCGTGAGCTTCGGCCTGTTGCCCGTATCGCCGTTGCCGCAGATGGACTTCCCGGTGATCGTGGTCCAGGCGAGTCTGCCCGGTGCGAGCCCGGAGGTCATGGCCTCGACGGTGGCCACGCCGCTGGAACGCTCCTTCGGTGCCATTGCCGGGGTCAACACCATGAGCAGCCGCTCCAGCCAGGGCTCGACCCGGGTGATTTTGCAGTTCGACCTGGACCGCGACATCAACGGCGCCGCGCGGGAAGTGCAGGCGGCAATCAACGCTTCGCGCAATTTGCTGCCGAGCGGGATGCGCAGCATGCCGACCTACAAGAAGGTCAACCCGTCCCAGGCGCCGATCATGGTGCTGTCGCTGACCTCTGACGTGCTGGAAAAGGGCCAGCTCTACGATTTGGCCTCGACGATTCTGTCCCAGAGCCTGTCTCAGGTGCAGGGCGTCGGCGAAGTGCAGATCGGCGGCAGTTCCTTGCCGGCGGTGCGCATCGAACTCGAACCGCAGGCGCTCAACCAGTACGGCGTGGCGCTGGACGATGTGCGCAACACCATCGCCAACGCCAACGTGCGCAGGCCCAAAGGGTCGGTCGAAGATGGCCAGCGGCTATGGCAGGTTCAGGCCAACGATCAACTGGAAAAAGCCAAGGACTACGAGTCGCTGATCATTCACTACGCAGACGGCGCGGCCCTGCGCCTGAAGGACGTGGCCAAGGTCAGCGACGGCGTCGAAGACCGCTACAACAGCGGCTTCTTCAACAACGACGCGGCGGTACTATTGGTGATCAACCGCCAGGCTGGCGCCAACATCATCGAGACGGTCAACGAAATCAAGGCTCAACTGCCGGCGTTGCAGGCCGTGTTGCCGGCCAGCGTGAAGCTGAACGTAGCGATGGACCGGTCGCCGGTGATCAAGGCGACCCTGCATGAAGCGGAAATGACCCTGCTGATTGCCGTGGCGCTGGTGATCCTGGTGGTGTTCCTGTTTCTCGGTAACTTCCGCGCCTCGTTGATTCCGACCCTTGCGGTGCCTGTGTCGCTGGTCGGCACCTTTGCGGTGATGTACCTCTACGGATTCTCCCTGAACAACCTGTCGCTGATGGCGCTGATCCTGGCCACCGGGCTGGTGGTGGACGATGCCATTGTGGTGCTGGAGAACATTTCGCGGCACATCGACAAAGGCGTACCGCCGATGAAGGCCGCGTACCTCGGGGCGCAGGAAGTCGGCTTCACCTTGCTGTCGATGAACGCCTCGCTGGTGGCGGTGTTCCTGTCGATCCTGTTCATGGGCGGGATCGTCGAAAGCCTGTTTCGCGAGTTTTCCATCACGTTGGCGGCGTCCATCGTGGTGTCGCTGGTGGTTTCCTTGACGCTGACGCCGATGCTCTGTGCCCGTTGGCTCAAGCCGCATACGCCGGGTGAGGAAAACCGTCTGCAGCGCTGGAGTCAGCGCGCCAACGAGTGGATGGTCGGCAAATACGCCACAAGCCTGGATTGGGTGCTGCGTCATCGCCGGCTGACCTTGCTTAGTCTTATCGTTACGGTTGGCGTTAACATTGCGCTGTATGTCGTTGTTCCTAAAACATTTATGCCTCAGCAAGATACCGGCCAGCTGATCGGTTTCGTGCGCGGCGACGACGGACTGTCATTCAGTGTGATGCAGCCGAAAATGGAAACCTTCCGCCGCGCCGTGCTCAAGGATGACGCGGTGCAAAGCGTCGCCGGTTTTATCGGCGGCACCAACGGCACCAACAACGCCTTCATGCTGGTGCGGCTGAAACCGATCAAGGAACGCAACCTGTCCGCGCAAAAGGTCATCGAACGTTTGCGCAAGGAAATGCCCAAGGTCGCCGGCGCGCAACTGATGCTGATGGCCGATCAGGACCTGCAGTTTGGTGGTGGCCGGGAACAGACCACGTCGCAGTATTCCTACATCCTGCAAAGCGCCGACCTCGGCGAGTTGCGCCAGTGGTATCCGAAAGTCGTTACTGCGCTCAAGGCCTTGCCGGAGCTGACGGCGATTGACGCCCGTGAAGGGCGCGGCGCCCAACAGGTGACCCTGATCGTCGATCGTGATCAGGCCAAACGCCTGGGCGTCGACATGGACATGGTCACCGCGGTGCTGAACAACGCCTACAGCCAGCGGCAGATTTCGACGATTTACGACAGCCTTAACCAGTATCAGGTGGTCATGGAGGTCAATCCGAAATATGCCCAGGACCCGATCACCCTCAATCAGGTCCAGGTGATCACGGCTGACGGTGCACGGATTCCGCTCTCGACCATCGCTCATTACGAAAACAGCCTGGAAGACGACCGCGTCAGCCACGAAGGCCAGTTCGCCTCCGAGAGCATTTCCTTCGACATGGCCGAAGGCGTGGCGGTGGAGCAGGGCACAGCGGCCATCGAGCGGGCGATCGCCAGACTTGGGATGCCGGAAGACGTGATCGTGAAAATGGCCGGCACTGCCGACGCCTTTGCCGCGACCCAGAAGAGCCAGCCGTGGATGATTCTCGGGGCGCTGGTGGCGGTGTATCTGGTGCTCGGTGTGCTGTATGAAAGCTACATCCATCCGCTGACCATTCTCTCGACCTTGCCATCTGCCGGGGTCGGCGCGTTGCTGTCGATTTACGCGCTGGGCGGTGAGTTCAGCCTGATCTCGTTGCTCGGGCTGTTCCTGCTGATCGGCGTGGTGAAGAAAAACGCCATTTTGATGATCGACCTGGCCTTGCAGCTGGAACGGCATCAGGGCATGGCGCCGCTGGAATCGATTCGCAGCGCTTGCCTGCAACGTCTGCGGCCGATCCTGATGACCACCCTGGCGGCGATCCTCGGCGCGTTGCCGTTGCTGCTGGGCCGCGCCGAAGGTGCGGAAATGCGCCAGCCACTGGGCCTGACAATCATTGGCGGGCTGGTTTTCAGCCAGGTGCTGACCCTTTACACCACCCCGGTGGTTTACCTCTATCTCGACAAACTGCGCCATCGCTTCAACCACTGGCGTGGGGTGCGTACCGATGCTGCTCTGGAAACTCCGCTATGACTGACCGTTCGCTTATCACTCTGGCTGCACCGCTGGTATCGGCCCGAGGCTCGCGTTTGTTGAGCCTGGCGCTGTGCGTGGCGATGCTCAGCGCCTGCGCCATCGGCCCGGATTACCAGCGCCCGCCAGCGGCTGCGCCGGCGCAATACAAGGAAGCGGCAGGCTGGCGTCAGGCCAATCCCAGCGATTCCCTGGCCCGTGGCGCCTGGTGGGAGTTGTATGGCGATCAGCAGCTCAACGGCCTGATCGAAAAACTCAACAGTGCCAACCAGACCGTTGCGCAGTCCGAGGCCCAGTACCGTCAGGCCCAGGCCTTGGTGCGCAGTGCCCGTGGCGCGTTTTTCCCGACCGTGGACCTGACCGTCGGGAAAAACCGCTCCAGCCAGGGCACCGGCAGCAGCAGTTCGAGCCTGACCAGTTCTTCCAGCGGGATTCGCGACACTTACACCGCACAGGCCGGGGTCAGTTGGGAGGCCGACGTTTGGGGCAAGTTGCGTCGAGGCCTTGAAGCCGACACCGCCAACGCCGAGGCAAGTTATGCCGATCTGGCGGCGATGCGCTTGAGCCAGCAGTCGGAACTGGTGCAGAACTATCTGCAACTGCGCGTGATCGACCAGCAGAAACGCCTGCTGGAAGCGACGGTCGAGGCCTATCAGCGCTCACTGACAATGACTGAAAACCAGTACCGCGCCGGTGTCTCCGGCAAGGACGCGGTGGCGCAGGCCCAGACTCAGCTCAAAAGCACCCAGGCTGACATGGTTGATTTGATCTGGCAGCGTGCTCAATTCGAGAATGCCATTGCCGTCCTGATCGGATTACCGCCGGCCGAGTTCAGCCTGGCTGAAACCAAAGACATTCCTGCGTTGCCCCAGATACCGCTGAGCCTGCCTTCGCAATTGCTCGAGCGCCGCCCGGACATCGCCTCCGCCGAACGTTCGGTGATGGCGGCCAATGCCAACATCGGCGTGGCCAAGGCGGCTTATTACCCGGACCTGACGCTGAGTCTGAACGGCGGTTACAGCAGTAGCACCACTTCCAACTGGATCAGCGTGCCGAACCGCTTCTGGTCGGTCGGACCGCAATTGGCCATGACCTTGTTTGACGGCGGCCAGCGCTCCGCAGAAGTTGACCGCAGCGAAGCGGCCTACGACGAGACCGTGGCCAAGTACCGTCAGACGGTGCTCGACGGCTTCCGTGAAGTGGAAAACTACCTGGTGCAGCTCAAGGTCCTGGAAGACGAAGCGGGCGTGCGCCAGGAAGCACTGGACGCGGCGCGTGAATCCTTGCGCCTGACTCAGAACCAGTACAAGGCCGGTGTGATTGCTTACCTGGGCGTGGTGGTGGTTCAGGCCACAGCGTTGAACAATGAACGCAGCGTGCTGAGCCTGTTGCAGAGCCGGTTGATTGCCAGCGTGCAATTGATCGCGGCATTGGGCGGTGGTTGGGATGGGGCGTTGCAGGTGAGCGAAAAAGAGTAGGCATCAGCGCAACTGATCGTTGATCGTTCCCACGCTCCGCGTGGGAATGCCTCAAGGGACGCTCCGCGTTCCAGCTCTCGAAAGGGACGCGGAGCGTCCCGGGCTGCATTCCCACGCTCAGTTAAGCGGGCGTTAATGTGAAACCTTAAAACAAGCGTTTCATCGGCTTGATGGCCATTTGCTTATTTTGTCGGTGCGTTCGTTTGCGAAATCAGTACAATCGCCCGATTTGCCCCGCCGAGAACGGAAGCAGTACGGAGGGGCTGTCGCGAGTAGTCTCATGCTTATCGGTAGCTATTCCCCCACGCTGGTCATCATCTCGCTGTTTGTAGCGATTCTCGCCTCCTATACCGCGCTCGACCTGACCGGACGCATTGCCACGGCCAAGGGCCGGGCCGTGCATCTATGGACGGCGGGCGGCGCCTTTGCCATGGGGATTGGCGTGTGGTCGATGCATTTCATCGGCATGCTCGCGTTCCAGTTGCCCATCGACCTCGGCTACGACATCGGCATCACATTGCTGTCATTGCTGATCAGCATCCTGTCCTGCGGCTTTGCCCTGTGGCTGGTCAGCCAGCCACAATTGCCAGCCTGGCAACTGGCATTCGGCGCGCTGGTCATGGGCGGCGGGATCAGCGCGATGCATTACACCGGCATGGCCGCCATGCGCATGCAACCGGGTATCGATTACGATCCGACGCTGTTCAGCGCCTCGCTGCTGATCGCCGTAGTCGCCTCGGGCGCCGCCTTATGGATCGCTTTCCGCCTGCGCCAGCACACGCCTTATGTCGGCCTGATCCGTGGCGGTGCGGCGGTGATCATGGGGTTTGCGATCGTTGGTATGCATTACACCGGCATGGCGGCGGCGCGTTTCCCGGATGGCAGCTTCTGTGGCGCGGCCATCAGCGGCCTGAACGGCAAGGGCCTGGACAATCTGGTGCTGATCACCACCCTGGCAGTGTTGAGCCTTGCCTTGTTGACCTCAATCCTCGATGCGCGCCTCGAGGCCCGCACTGCAGGCCTTGCCCACTCATTGACCGAGGCCAACCGCGAACTGACTCAACTGGCCCTGCATGACACCCTGACCGGCCTGCCGAATCGCGTGTTGCTGGCTGACCGCATCGATCAGGCGATGTCCATGGTCCAGGAGCAGGGCGGCTGTTTCGCGTTGATGTTCATCGATCTCGACGGGTTCAAACCCGTCAACGATGCCTTCGGTCACCATATGGGCGATCTGTTGTTGCGTGAAGTCGGTCTGCGCTTGCGCGAGGATTTGCGCAGCCACGACACCCTGGCGCGGATCGGCGGTGACGAGTTCGTTCTACTGGTGCAGCTCGGCGAACAGAATGACGCATTGAGCCTGGCCGCCCGCCAGGTCGGGCTTATCGCGCGTTCGTTCCGGGTCGCTGAACATGACTTGCAGATTTCCGCCAGTGTCGGCATCGCGATTTATCCGGGTAACGGTGAAACCGCCGAAGAATTGCTGATGAACGCCGACGCGGCGATGTATCACGCCAAGGGCGCCGGCAAAAACGGCTATTCCTTCTTCGACGCCTCGATGAACAGCAACGCGCGCAAACAGCTGCAATTGTTGCAGGACTTGCGAATCGCCCTCGATCAGCAGCAGTTCAGTCTCTATTACCAACCCAAGTTCGATGCCAACAATGGTAAGCCGGTCGGCGCCGAGGCGTTGCTGCGCTGGGTGCATCCGACCCAGGGCATGCTGTTGCCGGACAAGTTCATCGAACTGGCGGAAAAGACCGGGCTGATCATTCCGATTGGCGAGTGGGTGCTCAACGAAGCCTGCCGTCAGATGCGCGAGTGGTACGTGCTCGGGTACACCGACTGGCGCATCGCCGTGAACCTTTCAGCCCTGCAGTTCTGCCACGCAGGCCTGGTCCAGAGCGTCGCCAAAGCCTTGGCCACTCACCATTTGCCGGCCAACAGCCTGACCCTCGAGATCACGGAAACCACCGCCATGAGCGATGCCGATGCGAGCATGACGGTGCTTCAGGAGCTGTCGGCAATGGGGGTCGACCTGTCGATCGACGACTTTGGCACCGGCTATTCGAGCTTGATGTACCTCAAGCGCTTGCCCGCCAATGAACTGAAAATCGACCGCGGTTTTGTCCGCGACCTGGAGCGTGACAGCGATGATGCTGCCATCGTTTCCGCCATCGTCGCCCTCGGTCAGGCACTCGGGTTGCGGATCGTCGCCGAAGGGGTGGAAACCGGTTCGCAGCAAGACTTCCTGACGCAACTCGGTTGTGATTCGCTTCAGGGTTATCTGCTCGGGCACCCGCTGCCGGCTGAACGCTTCATGGTGGATATTCTGCGTGCAGAGCAATTGGCGGTGAGTCTAGAGCAATGTGATTGATGTGGGTCCATGCAAAAGCCAGCCATGACGGTTATTCTTGGCCCTGACTGCTAACGCTTGGTATGGGGGAAATTTCGCATGGACAAAGTCATCGTCATCACTGGCGGCAGCCGTGGTATCGGCGCCGCCACAGCCCTGTTGGCCGCCGAACAAGGCTATAAGATCTGCATCAACTACCTGGCCGACGAATCCGCTGCGCAAAAGGTGCTGGAGCAAGTCCGCGCCCTCGGTGCCCAAGCCATCGCGGTACGCGCTGACGTCAGCATCGAAGATGAAGTGATCGCCTTGTTCCACCGCGTGGACACTGAGTTGGGCCGGGTCACGGCACTGGTGAACAACGCCGGCACTGTCGGGCAGAAGTCCCGGATCGATGAAATGTCGGAATTCCGTATCCTCAAAATCCTCAGAACCAACGTCCTGGCGCCGATCCTCTGCGCCAAACACGCGATCCTGCGCATGTCGCCCAAGCATGGCGGGCAGGGTGGCAGCATCGTTAACGTGTCCTCGGTGGCCTCACGCCTGGGTGCGCCCAATGAATACGTCGATTACGCCGCCTCCAAAGGTGCGCTGGATACGTTCACCATCGGCCTGTCCAAGGAAGTGGCTGGCGAAGGCATCCGCGTCAACGCGGTGCGCCCTGGTTACATCTACACCGATTTCCATGCGTTGAGCGGTGACCCGGATCGGGTCAGCAAGCTGGAGTCGGCGATTCCAATGGCTCGGGGCGGACGTGCGGAAGAAGTGGCCGAAGCGATTGTGTGGTTGCTGTCGGACAAGGCTTCCTATGCGACCGGGACATTCGTCGACCTTGGTGGTGGGCGTTAAGTCCATAGATTTACATTGTTTGGGCGGGCCTCATCGCGGGCAAGCCACGCTCCCACAGGATTTGTGTCGTTCACAACCTTCTGATCGACACCGTCCATTGTGGGAGCGTGGCTTGCCCGCGATGAGGCCGGTACCGGCAAAACCAAGCCCTCAGAACGACCGCACAATCCGCCCCAACGTTTCCATCGCCTTCTCGGCCGTCTCATCCCAGGGGCTGCCGTAATTCAGGCGGATGCAATTGCGAAAGCGCTGGGTCGGAGAAAAGATCGGCCCGGGCGCAATGCTGATTCCTTGCGCCAACGCCATCTGAAACAACTTCAGTGAATCCATCTGCGGTGGCAACTCCAGCCACAAAAAGTAGCCGCCGGCCGGTTGGCTGACGCGAGTCTGCGCCGGGAAGTAGCGCGCGATAGCGGCGAGCATGGCGCTTTGCTGTTCTTCCAGGGCGTAACGCAGTTTTCGCAGGTGCCGGTCGTAGCCGCCGTGTTGCAGGTAATCGGCGATGGCCGCCTGGGCCGGCATCGACGCGCACAGCGACGTCATGAGTTTCAGCCGTTCGATTTTCTGCGCATAACGTCCGGCGGCGACCCAGCCGATGCGGTAGCCGGGGGCCAGGCTTTTGGCGAACGAACCGCAGTGCATCACCAGCCCTTCGGTATCAAAAGCCTTGGCCGGTTTCGGCGCCTGTTGGCCGTAATAGAGTTCGGCGTAGACGTCGTCTTCGATCAGCGGCACCTGATGGCTGCGCAATAGCTCAACCAGTTCCTGCTTCTTCGCCTCGGGCATCGTCGCGCCCATCGGGTTCTGGAAGCTGGTCATGCACCAGACAGCCTTGATCGGGTGCCGTGCCAGGGTTTGCGCGAGTACGCCAAGGTCGATGCCATCGCGCGGATGCACGGGGATTTCCACGGCTTTGAGCTTCAGCCGCTCGAGGATTTGCAGGCACGCGTAGAACGCCGGGGCTTCGATGGCCACCAGGTCGCCGGGCTCGGTGACCGCTTGCAGGCACAGGTTCAGCGCTTCCAGCGCGCCGTTGGTGATCAGCAGTTCTTCCATGGGCAGCATCAGGCCGCCGACCATGTAGCGCAGGGCGATTTGTCGCCGCAGTTGCGGGTTGCCCGGCGACATGTCGGTGACGACCATGCGCGGGTCCATCTCGCGGGCGGCGCTGGCCAGGGAGCGGGACAGGCGTTGCAGCGGGAACAGGGTCGGGCTGGGGAAGGCCGAGCCGAAGGGCACGGTGTTCGGGTCCTTGATCGAATCGAGGACCGAGAACACCAGTTCACTGACGTCGACTTCGGTGGATTCATTGACCTGACTGCTGATCACCGGCTCCGAGAACGGGCTCGGCGCGTGTGCGTTGACGAAGTAGCCGGAACGCGGCCGAGCGCGGATCAGGCCGCGACGTTCGAGCAGGTAGTAGGCCTGGAACACCGTGGATGGGCTGACCCCGTAAGTCTGGCTGGCGTAGCGCACCGACGGCACACGCTGGCCGGGGCCGAGAACGCCGGAGCGAATCAGTTCAGCGATGTCATCGGCGAATTTTTCGTAGCGTTTCATCGAGTGCCTGGAATGAAGTTATTCAGGAGATACGCTGTTGTGGCGAGGGAGCTTGCTCCCGCTGGGGTGCGCAGCGCCCCTGAAATTTTACGACTGCTGCGCAGCCGAGCGGGAGCAAGCTCCCTCGCCACAGAGCTCCATAGTCTAGGGGATCATCTGTTCATCGGCGCAACAAACCGGCTCTTCGCCACGCTATAAATCTCAGGCTCATCACTGTCGGCGATCTTGAAGCTGATCGTCTGCGAACTGCTGCTCGGCCGTTCCGTGGTCATCGCCACCGACACCGGCACATCGACAATCTCGCCCGGTGCCAGGCTCAGTTCGGTCTTGCCTTGCAGCAGGAAGCCGTCGCCATCGACCAGGGTCAGGCGGTAATCCTGGCGTTGCTGGGTCTTGTTGATGACTTTCAGGCTGTAGATGTTCTCGATCTGCCCCTGACTGTTCTCGCGGAACAGGCCACGGTCCTTGCTCACGTCCAGCGAGACCATCGGCCGCTCCACCAGCGCCAGGGCCAGCGCACCGATCATTACTAGCAGGACCGCGGTGTAGCCGATCAAACGTGGCCGCAACAAATGCGTCTTGCCACCCTGCAATTGATGCTCGGAGGTGTAGCTGATCAGCCCGCGAGCGTAGCCCATTAATCACAGGCGTCGATGCACGCGGCGCAACCGATGCATTCCATCTGCAAACCGTCGCGGATGTCGATGCCGGTCGGGCAGACCTGCACGCACACCTGGCAGTCGATGCAATCCCCGAGGCCGACTTCTGCCGGTGCCACGTCACGTTTGCGCGGGCCACGGTTTTCGCCACGGGCCACGTCGTAGGAGATGGTCAGGGTGTCTTTGTCGAACATCACACTCTGGAACCGCGCATACGGACACATGTGCATGCACACCGCTTCACGCAGCCAACCGGCGTTGATGTATGTCGCGCCGGTAAAGAACAGCACCCAGAACAGGCTGACACCGCCCATCTGCAAGGTCAGCAGCTCTTCGACCAGTGGCCGGATCGGCGTGAAATAGCCGACAAAGGTCAGGCCGGTCAACAGGCTGATGGCCAGCCACAAGGTGTGCTTGGCCGAGCGGCGGATCAGCTTATTCAGGCCCCAGGGCGCGGCTTGCAGCTTGATCCGCTGGTTGCGTTCGCCTTCGGTGAGTTTCTCGCACCACATGAAGATCCAGGTCCAGGAGCTCTGTGGGCAGGTGTAACCGCACCAGACTCGCCCGGCAAACACGGTGATCGCGAACAGGCCGAACGCGGCAATGATCAGCAACGCCGACAGCAGAATGAAATCCTGTGGCCAGAAGGTCGCACCGAAGATATGGAATTTGCTTTCGGAAAGGTCCCAGAGCACCGCCTGGCGGCCGCCCCAGTTCAACCACACCGTTCCGAAGAACAACAAAAACAAAAAACCCGCGCCGCTCAGGCGCAAGGTGCGGAATAGACCGGTGAAGCTGCGGGTATGGATCAGGTTGTCGCTGGACTTGGCCTTCATCTTTGGGCGCGAAGGCTCATAGCTTTGAACGGACGGGGCACTTTCAACAATTCGGACGGGGATTCTATCGCTCATGGTCTTTCGCTCATCAGCCTCCATCAGGCCTGAGCACTATGAGCGCCGATCTGTTTGCATAACAGACTCACCTATTGCAATAAAAAGCGGATCAGATGGGCTTTGATCCGCTGCCTGCGACAAGTTGATGCACCCGCTATAGCGGGACCCGGACGCCTATATCAAGCGCCGGCGGGGGTTATTGATCCGGGTCAGTCAAATCACCGAACCACTGTCGGTGGCTTTCAAATGCCTACGCCCGTCGACTGCGCCTGCTACGGTCAATGCGTCGGCTTCTGCTTCGGTGATGTAGAAAGGCTTGTCATTGAGTTCCACCATCGACATGGATTTTTCCGGGTCGGTGACGATGGTGACGTCGGGACACAAACGAATTTCTTCGCCGTTCGCGGTAATGAAGAAGCAGGTCTGGTTTTCGATGCGCACAGTCATGAAGGTGTCCTTTTTTTCTGTGGTTTCTAAAACGTTAGGGCGCAGCCTTGGATCATCGTTCTGTGCAACTGATTAATGGTCGACGCGGTCCATCGTCAATAGAGCAACTTTCCATTAAGTCATCACAAGGACAACACCATGAACGCTTGGTGGCATGAGGTTTGGGTGACCCTGCAAGCGGAGTTCGCCGACATTGGCGATGCTTCACAACTGACGCGCATTACCGTGCGCTTGCTGATGGCTGCGGTGTTGGGCGGGATTCTCGGCTTCGAACGCGAGCACAAGGGCAAGGCCGCCGGGGTTCGCACCCACATGCTGGTGGCCCTCGGCGCGGCGCTGTTCGTGCTGGTGCCGCAAATGTCCGGCTCGCAAGCCGATGCCATGAGCCGGGTGATGCAGGGGGTGATCGCCGGGATCGGCTTTCTCGGCGCGGGGACTATTCTGAAAAACAACGATGGCGACGAGGGGCACGTCAAAGGCCTGACCACCGCCGCCGGGTTGTGGATGACCGCGGCCATTGGTGTTTCGGCCGGGTTGGGGCGAGAGGCGACGGCGGTGCTCAGCACGTTGCTGGCATTGGCGATTCTCGGCGTGATGCCCGCTGTTGTGCGGATGATCGACAAGGACAAGGACCAAACTCCGTGAATGATCGTTCCTACGCTCTGCGTGGGAATGCAGCCCGGGACGCTCCGCGTCCCATCCAGAGCCGAACGCGGAGCGTCCGTGGAGGCATTCCCACGCAGAGCGTGGGAACGATCAGTGCGCGATTATTCGGGGGTGACGATCACCGGTGGCATCGTCTCTGGCGGGTCTTCGCGTGGTGGCGCAGTGGTGCCGGGCGGGTCTTGCTCCGGTACAGGTGCAGGCTCGGTCGGCGGAATGGTTGGGCTGTCGATGTTTGGATCAGGCGTTTCGGCAGGGATCGGAATGCTCATGAATTCAACCTCCAGTGGCACATGGCGTAAGTCGTGCTTAAGTGTGTTGACCACTGCGCAAAGGAATTGATTCCTTCGAAGGCCCGGGCAAATCTTCGTGAACTTTTACCGGTGCCTGTCGCTCGGAACCTAAGTGAGTTCATTCCAGGGCGGACGATCCTGCGGGATGACTATCCTGTTACAAGCCACAGACACAAGAGCGTCCATGGGGCGTAAAGGAGAGATGCTCGATGACTGCTGAAAAACCGACAGAGCTGAACTACAACCCTCATATGCCGCTTTCGCAGGCTTTACTGCTGCCGCGCATTGCCATCGAAAACACCATGCCGACCCTCGATGGCGGGCAGTTCGCCGTCAAAGCCGTTGTGGGTCAGGACGTGGTGGTGACCAGCAAAGTGTTCGCCGACGGTCACGACAAGTTGGCGGTGCGGGTGCGCTGGCATGCCGAGGGCGAGGAAACCTGGCATAGCGAAGTCATGGCCGATCTGGGCAATAACGGTTGGCAGGGTCAGTTCCGGGTCGCGCGCCAGGGCCGTTATGTGTTTTGCATCGAAGCCTGGATCGATCAGTTCGCCAGCTTCTGTTATGAGCTGGAGAAAAAACACGCCGCCCGGGTGCCGATCAGCCTGGAGTTGCAGGAAGGGCGAACGCTGGTCCAGCAAGCCGCCGAACGCACCGAAGGACAACTGAGCGAGCAACTTACGACGCTGCACCATGATCTGTCGGGGTTGCTCGAAATCGAGCAGGTCGAGCTGTTTCTGCACCAGCGTAGCGCCGAGCTGATGACGCTGGCCGATCATCGTCCCTATTTGAGCATCAGTCCTGAGTACCCGCTCGACGTCGAACGGGACCTGGCGCAGTTCGCCAGTTGGTATGAATTGTTTCCGCGTTCGATCACCGACGATCCGGCCCGTCATGGCACCTTCAACGATGTGCATTCGCGGCTGCCGATGATCCAGGACATGGGTTTCGATGTGCTGTACTTCCCGCCGATCCACCCGATCGGCCGCAGCTACCGCAAAGGCCCGAACAATTCCCTGACCGCCGGGCCGGACGATCCGGGCAGCCCGTATGCCATTGGCAGCGAAGAGGGCGGTCACGAAGCCATTCACTCGCAGCTGGGCACGCGTGAAGACTTCCGGCGACTTGTCGCCAGGGCCGCAGATCATGGACTGGAAATCGCCCTCGATTTTGCCATTCAGTGTTCTCAGGATCACCCGTGGCTGCAACAGCATCCGGGCTGGTTCAACTGGCGTCCCGACGGCACGATCAAATATGCCGAGAACCCGCCGAAGAAATACCAGGACATCGTCAACGTCGATTTCTATGCCACCGATGCGATTCCGAGCCTGTGGGTCGAGTTGCGCGACATCGTCGTGGGTTGGGTCGAGGAGGGCGTGAAGCTGTTCCGCGTCGACAACCCTCACACTAAACCGCTGCCGTTCTGGCAGTGGCTGATCGCGGATGTGCGGGCGCTGTACCCCGAGGTGATCTTCCTGGCCGAAGCCTTTACCACCCCGGCAATGATGGCGCGGTTGGGCAAGGTCGGTTACTCCCAGAGCTACACCTACTTCACCTGGCGCAACAACAAGTCCGAGCTGGCCACTTACTTCACCGAACTCAACGAATCACCGTGGCGCGAATGCTTCCGGCCAAACTTCTTCGTCAACACACCGGACATCAACCCGGCGTTTTTGCATGAGTCGGGGCGCGCCGGTTTTCTGATCCGCGCGGCGCTGGCCACCATGGGCTCCGGTCTGTGGGGCATGTATTCAGGCTTCGAACTGTGCGAAGCGGCACCGGTGCCGGGCAAGGAGGAGTACCTCAACTCCGAGAAATACGAAATTCGCCCGCGGGACTTCAATGCACCGGGCAACATCATTGCCGAGATCGCCCAGCTCAACCGCATCCGCCGGCAGAACCCGGCGCTGCAGACGCATCTGGGCCTGAAGGTCTACAACGCCTGGAACGACAACATTTTTTACTTTGGCAAACGCAGCGCGGATGGCAGCAATTTCATTCTGGTGGCCGTCAGCCTTGATCCGCATAACGTCCAGGAAGCGAATTTCGAATTGCCACTGTGGGAAATGGGCTTGCCCGACGACGCCAGTACCCACGGCGAAGACTTGATGAACGGCCATCGCTGGACCTGGCACGGCAAGTACCAATTCATGCGGATCGACCCGGCGTATCAACCGTTCGGGATCTGGCGTATTACCGTTTAACTGATAAGCACTGATCGTTCCCACGCTCTGCGTGGGAATGCAGTCCGGGACGCTCTGCGTCCCATCCAGAGCCGAACGCGGAGCGTCCGTGGAGGCATTCCCACGCAGAGCGTGGGAACGATCTGGGACAAGGCGCTTTCCAGTTTTCAACAGGAGTTTCAAATGGCGAAGAAACCCAAGGCTGCCACCTTTATCAAGGACCCGCTCTGGTACAAGGATGCGGTGATCTACCAGGTTCACGTTAAGTCTTATTTCGACTCCAACAATGACGGGATCGGCGACTTTCCCGGTCTTATCGCCAAACTCGACTACATTGCCGATCTGGGCGTCAACACCATCTGGCTGTTGCCGTTCTATCCTTCGCCACGACGCGATGACGGCTACGACATTGCCGAATACCGTGGCGTGCATTCCGACTACGGCACCATGGCCGACGCCAAGCGTTTCATCTCTGAAGCCCACAAACGTGGCTTGCGGGTGATTACCGAACTGGTCATCAACCACACCTCGGACCAGCACGCCTGGTTTCAGCGTGCGCGCAAGGCCAAGAAAGGCTCGGCGGCACGGGATTTCTACGTCTGGTCCGATGACGATCATAAGTACGACGGCACCCGCATCATCTTTCTCGACACCGAGAAGTCCAACTGGACCTGGGATCCGGTGGCCGGCCAGTACTTCTGGCATCGCTTCTATTCCCACCAGCCAGACCTGAACTTCGATAACCCGCAAGTCATGAAAGCCGTGCTGTCGGTGATGCGCTACTGGCTGGACATGGGCATCGATGGCTTGCGTCTGGATGCGATTCCGTACCTGATCGAACGCGACGGCACCAACAACGAAAACCTGCCCGAGACCCACGACGTCCTCAAGCAGATCCGTGCCGAAATCGACGCCAACTACCCGGACCGCATGCTGCTGGCCGAGGCCAACCAATGGCCGGAGGACACGCAACTGTACTTCGGCGACACCGACGCCAAAGGCCTGAACGGTGACGAATGCCACATGGCGTTCCACTTCCCGCTGATGCCGCGCATGTACATGGCGCTGGCCCAGGAAGACCGTTTTCCGATCACCGATATCCTTCGTCAGACTCCGGAGATCCCGGCCAACTGCCAGTGGGCGATTTTCTTGCGCAACCACGATGAGCTGACGCTGGAAATGGTCACCGACAAGGAGCGCGATTACCTGTGGAATTACTACGCGGCCGACCGTCGGGCGCGGATCAACCTTGGGATTCGCCGCCGCTTGGCGCCGTTGATGGAGCGCGATCGTCGTCGCGTGGAACTGCTCAACAGTTTGCTGCTGTCGATGCCCGGCACGCCGACCCTGTATTACGGCGATGAAATCGGCATGGGCGACAACATCTACCTCGGCGACCGTGACGGCGTGCGCACGCCGATGCAGTGGTCGATTGACCGTAACGGCGGTTTCTCCCGCGCCGACCCGGCCAGCCTGGTGCTGCCGCCGATCATGGACCCGCAATATGGTTACTTGTCGGTCAACGTCGAAACCCAGGCCGGCGACCCGCATTCGTTGCTCAACTGGACCCGGCGCATGCTCGCCGTGCGCAAGCAGTCCAAGGCCTTCGGTCGCGGCACCCTGAAGATGCTTTCGCCGACTAACCGGCGAATCCTGGCCTACACCCGGGAATTCACCGGACCGGACGGCAAGCACGAAATCATCTTGTGCGTCGCCAACGTGTCCCGCAGCGCGCAAGCAGCGGAGCTGGACCTGTCGGCCTACGTCGGCATGGTGCCGGTGGAGATGCTCGGCGGTAACGCCTTCCCGCCTATTGGCCAGTTGAATTTCCTGCTGACCCTGGCGCCTTACGGCTTCTATTGGTTTGTATTGGCGGCGGAAAACCAGATGCCGAGCTGGCACGTGGAACCGGCGCAAAGCCTGCCGGACTTCACCACGCTGGTGCTGAAGAAACGCATGGAAGAACTGCTCGAAGCGCCGTCTCGCGACACGCTGGAGCAGGGCATCTTGCCGAGCTGGCTGCAGAACCGCCGCTGGTTTGCCGGCAAGGACGCGGCCATCGAACAGGTCAACATCGCTTACGGCGTGCGCTTCGGCGATCCGCTGCATCCCGTATTGCTGAGTGAAATCGATGTCACCAGCGGCGGCCAGACCAGCCGCTATCAGTTACCGTTCGGTTTTATCTCTGAAGATCAGGTGGGCGCCGCGTTGCCTCAGCAACTGGCCTTGTCGCGGGTCCGGCGCGTGCGTCAGGTCGGCTTGATCACCGATGCCTTCAGCCTTGATACCTTCGTGCATGCAGTGTTGCAGGGCATGCAAAGTAATACCGTAGTGCCATCCAGTGCGGGCGATATCTGCTTTGAGCCAACGTGGGAGCTGGCGAAACTCGGCCTGACCGGGGAATCGGAAGTGCGTTACCTGTCCGCCGAACAGTCCAACAGTTCGGTGGTGATCGGCAACTGTCTGGTGCTGAAGCTGATCCGCAAGATCGCGTCCGGCGTGCACCCGGAACTGGAAATGAGCGCGTACCTGACTCACGCCGGTTTCCGCAATATCTCGCCGCTGCTGGGTTCAGTGGTTCGCCGTGATCCGGCGGGCGAGGAAACGTTGCTGATGATTGCCCAAGGCTACTTGAGCAATCAGGGCGACGCCTGGGAATGGACCCAGAACAACCTCGAACGGGCACTGCGCGACGAACTGGCCGACGCCGTGTCCGAGCAGGAGCAACACTACAACGCCTTGGGTGAACTCAAAGACTTCGCCGGCATGCTCGGCCAGCGCCTGGGTGAAATGCACCAGGTACTGGCAGCGCCCAGCGACAATCCGGACTTCGCCCCGCAGGTCACCACCCAGAAAGATGCCCTGGCTTGCACCAAGGACGTGGTGGCGCAACTGGAACACGCGCTGAAGTTGCTCAAACAGCATCAAAGCGAATTGAGCCCGGCAGACAAAGCCTTGGTCACTCATTTACTGGACAACAAAAAAGCCATCCTCAGCCATGTTCAGGAGCTGGGCAAAAAAGCCGTTGGTGGTCTGCGCATTCGCGTCCACGGCGACTTGCACCTGGGCCAGGTGCTGGTGATCAAGGGTGACGCCTACCTGATCGACTTCGAAGGCGAGCCGGCGCGGCCGCTGCATGAACGACGGGGCAAACACAGCCCGTACAAAGACGTCAGTGGGGTATTGCGCTCCTTTGACTACGCTGCGGCGATGGCGATGAATGTGCACAACGTCGACAACACGGTCGATGCCCAAGCCGCTCGTCAACGTGTCGCCGATCGCTATTTGATTGAAGCAAGACAAGCATTTGTCGACGCTTATCGGCTGGCGGCAGCTAGTCTTGCTCATGCATGGCAAGATCCGGAAGGCGAGGACGCCGCATTGGCGTTGTTCGGCCTGGAGAAGGCAGCGTATGAAGTGGCCTATGAGGCGGAAAATCGCCCCACATGGTTGCCCGTGCCGTTGCACGGTTTGTATGGGTTATTGAGTGGGCTTAAACCCTTTTCCGATCTTGGTGGAGAGTAGTCATGAGTTTCTCGAACAAGGAACAGGGACACGCTAAAGAAGCGTTGCTGCCCAGATCGCGGGACATCGACGCGCTGGTACGCGCCGAACATCACGACCCCTTTGCAATTCTTGGTCCCCACGGCGATGGTGCCGGCGGGCAATTCATTCGGGCCTATTTGCCGGACGCCTTGAGCGTGCAGGTCCTGGCCAAGGACTCCGGGGAAGAACTCGGCAACCTTGAGGCCACCCAGACGCCGGGCCTGTTCGTCGGGCACTTCGATCGGGCGCAGCCGTATCTGCTGCGAACCCGGTGGGC
>LNAP01001648.1_pt1 | contig 23415 bp, 23 predicted proteins | sample 602601 | NCBI WGS metagenome assembly LNAP01 (sample SAMN02440304, study PRJNA202911) | soil metagenome | biome: Subtropical and temperate rainforests or woodlands; isolation source: soil samples (1 kg each in a 20% v/v slurry with milli Q water) were... ...
CGGCGAACGCAGGATGTCGAAACGCTTCATGCGCGTCGGCAGGGGCACGGGGCCCTTGACGATGGCGCCGGTGCGCTTGGCGGTGTCGACGATCTCGGCCGCGCCGCCGCGCAGGCCAACCGCGCCGCGCGAAAAACCTATGCCAACGTGCCGTCGCAGTCGCCGGAGTTCGACCGGCTTGAGCCGAGCATGGAAGACCGCAGCGGCGACTATGGCAATGACGAGTCCGGCAACGACGCCCGCTCCGAGGCGCCCGCCGAACCCGCGTCGCGGCAGCGCCCGGAGCCGGCGAAGCCGAAGAAAGACAAGAAGATCAAGCCGCCGCGCCCGCCGCGCACCGGCGGTTTTCCGTTCAAGACCGCCATCATCATCGGCATCGTGATGATCCTGGTGGGCACGGCGATCCTGGCGGGTCCGAAGATCATGCAGACGGTGCGCGGTTTGGGCTCTTCGACGCCGGTCGTGGTCGATGCCACCAAGGACGCGCCGCTGGCGCCGCGCCCGAAGATCGCCGATCGCGTCGGCCAGCCCAGTTCGTCGGACCAGGTCGCCCCCGTGGCACAGCGCGTGGTGCTCTATGACGAGGATCCGGCAGAGCCCAAGGGCAAGCAATATGTCGGCACCGTGGTGTGGCGGACCGAGCAGATCAAGGCGTCGGGCGGCAAGCCCGGCGACATCGCGGTGCGCGCCGACATCGAGATTCCGGAACGCAAGTTCAAGATGTCGATGTCATTCCGTCGCAACACCGACACGTCATTGCCGGCCAGCCACACCGCCGAACTGACCTTTGTGCTGCCCCCGGATTTCGCCGGCGGCGGCGTCAGCAACGTGCCGGGCATCCTGATGAAGTCCAACGAGCAGGCGCGCGGCACGCCGCTGGCCGGCCTCGCGGTCAAGGTCACCGACGGCTTCTTCCTGGTGGGCCTCAGCAACGTCGAAAGCGACCGCGCCCGCAACATCCAGTTGCTCAAGGAGCGCTCGTGGTTCGACGTGCCGCTGGTCTACACCAACCAGCGCCGTGCCATCATCGCCATCGAGAAGGGCTCGCCCGGCGAGCGCGTGTTCAACGACGCCTTCGCGGCCTGGGGCGAGTAGGGCGGCACAGCTCTCATCCTGAGGAGCGGTCGCCTTCGACCGCGTCTCGAAGGATGGGCCTCATGCATCTCATGGTTCGAGACGCGCGCGGCGGCGGAGCAAGCGCTCCGCCTGAGCGCGCTCCTCACCACGAGGACGGTGGGCGAATTTCTTTGCGTTGATGCGTCACGCCGGCGCGTCAGTAAAATAGCGCGGCGGGTCGCGCCAGTCGCGGGCGGCGGCACTGACCGCCTTGGCGCGATAGTCCAGTTCAAGATCGGACAGCATGCCGCGCAGTTCGGCATCGCCTTCCTGGCTGGCGAGGCGGCTGCAGTCGTCGGCGCGCTGCCGCAGATACATTTCTGAAATCATGAAGCCTCCGTCTGTCGGATAACGATGGACGGAGGCTGTGCGCGGTTGTGGGCGAGGGCGTGGCGGCAATGTGGGCAAATGCGACCGCGGGAACCCGCAAAAACTATGGCGCGCCGCCGGCGCCGGCCGCGACTGCGTGGGTCACCAGATCGTGGGCGTCGGTGACGCCTTCCGACGCGCTGCGCACGATGGTCTCGGCCATCTTCGCCTTGGTGGCGGGGGTGCGATGCTGCTCGTCGATCTGTTCCACCGCGATATCCAGCACTTCGCGCAAGGCGGCGATGTAGCCGGGATCGAATTTTGGCATCTGCTCTGTGGTCATGGGGCCCCTCCTGTTCAATGCACTCACTGTGACCGTGCAAATGGGGCTGATCTGAGTCGGGGCGGTGAACCGGCGATGATGGCCGCTGACATTGAAGTGATGGCGACGTCACGCGGTCGACACCAGGCCGTAACCTTTGTCGTGCGCGCGCTGCGCAGCGCGTCGCGCCTGATTTGGCGGCTGCCGCCGTATCATCAAGGCAGTCCGCCGCGCTCCGCCTGGTCGGATGCAGGGGCTGTGCAATCCGATGGACGTCACCACACTTTCCCGCGTGACCGCGCTCGAGCAGAGACTCTCGGCGCTGACCGGCGAACTGGCGCAGGTGCGCAACGACATGCGGCTGATGAAGATGGCCGCGGACATCGCCGACCTGTCGCGCCGCAAGCCCAAGCAGCGGCTGGTGCTGTTCTTCGGCCGCGACCAGTTCACCGACAATTCGAAATATCTGTTCGCCTATGCCGCGGCGGCGCGGCCGGACTTTGCCGCGGTGTGGTGCTCGTTCAACAGTGCGCTGGTGGCCGAGCTGAAGGCGCACGGCTTCGCCGCCTTCGACATGGGCCGCGACCACGCCCGCACCATCTCGCTGTTCCTGTCTGCGGCGGTGGCGGTGCATTGCGTCAATCCGCACGAGTCGCTGCGCGCCGCCGTGCTGGAGGCGGCGCTCGCGGGCGCGAAGCGGCTGCAGTTGTGGCATGGCGTCGGCCATGTCGGCACCAAGAAGATCGACCTGATGCTGTCCGGACAGATGAATCTGCTCAATCCGTCCAGCGTCGATCAGTTGCACGGCGCCAGCTCGGTCGACGTCATGGTCAGCCCGGCGCGCCGCTTCGACGCGTTCTGGCGCGCCAGTTTCGGTGTGCGCGATATCGTCCGCGCCGGGCTGCCGCGCAACGAGGTGCTGCTGCGTGAACCCACCGCCGCCGACCGGATCGGCGCCGTGGACATGCAGCCTTCGTGGCGCGCGCATGACGGCGTTCGGCTGCTGTGGGCGCCCACCTTCACCACCGGCAACGACCTGCCGGTATGGGCGCGGCCCGACATCGTGGCGGCGCTACTGCGCGGCGCGGCAGCACGGCGTCCGCTGCTGTTCGTCAAGCCGCATCCGTTCGATCAGCCCCATATCGATCGCGGCGTACAGCCGGCGTCCGGCGCGATCCTGCTGCCGGCCGAGCGTGACATCTATCCGGTGCTCAATCAATTCGACCTGCTGGTCACCGACAAGTCGTCGCTGCTGACGGATTTTCTGCTGCTCGATCGCCCGGTGCTGATGCTCAATGCGACTGCCGACGCCGATCCGGAGCTGTGGATGGTCTATGGTGACGCGCCGTCGCCGGGCATCGAGGCCACCTATGCGGAAGCCGAGCCGGCGCTGCGTCGTGCACTCCTCGACGACACCTACGCAGCGGCGCGTGCGGCCAACCGCGCGGTGATCTTCGAGACCGATCCAGCCAGTGCCTGCGCCGATATCGCGGCAGCCATCGCCGGGATCGTCGATGCGCGCTGCGATACCGACGCGGTGCCACAGTGAGTCAAAAGCCGCGCACTTCAGGAAAGTGCGCGGCCGTTCGTCGTTCGTCAGTCGTTATCGTGGATGATGGTCTTGCTCTCGACGCCGTCACCATGATCCTTCTTGATGATGGTGGTGCGGCTGGTTTCGCGCGGTTCGCGCTCCTTGATCACGGTGGTGGTGCGATCGCGATCGTGATCGCGATAGACTGGGGCAGCGCCGACGGTGACACCGGCGCCGACCGGGCCGACACGCACGCCGACTTCATCGGCGAACGCAGGGGTGGCAAGCGCCGCCACGGCGGCAGCAATCAAAGCATACTTCATGGCAATCTCCTCGCGTTGTTGTGACCCGGAAACAATGCGAGAGGGCGGCGACAGTTCCGGAAATAGCGGCGCATGGTCGCGGGAACTTTTCGCGATGATGATGCGAATGCGAGGATCCGCGACTCGAGCACCCGCGACTAGTGTCGTCGCTCCGGCCGGGTCACGGTCTTTCTGACTTCTGCGCCGCAGTCGGTGCACTCATAGATGAAATCGAGTCGGGCCGCGCTCCACAGCGGCTCTACATCCCTGATGTGCAGCGGCAGTCCCAGACAGCTGGGACAGATGATCACCATGGGATCGGCGTTGTGATGCTGCATATAGGCTGGCATGTGGGCTCTCCTTCAAAGTGAGCATTGCCAATCAGCCCCGGTCGATTTGATAAGCTTACTCCGTTCGGCATGTTGCGTTCATCACATCTGGCGAACACAGGAAGAACGACGGCGCAATCTTCGTGACTGTTACTAAATTTCCACAGTGCCGTTTCGGTCATGCCCGACGGTATCTTGCTGTTGCGATCAACGCAGTCGTTCGCGGCATCCCGACATGTTCGGCGAATTCGCCTGCATCTCCAGCGAGAGCGGGTGGCGCGCACCCGTCGTTGCCTCCATGCGCGCTACTTGTGAGTTGCGTCGGCGCTCGCCACCCGGTCGAGGTTTGCGATCAGCCGCGTCAGCAACGCCACGAGCAGCGCCGCCTCCTTGTCGGTGAAGCCGCGCAACACCTCGCGATTGCCCCGTAGCAGGACCGCAACGGCATCCGGCAGCCGCGCTTCCGCAGCCTTCGTCAATGTGATGCGGTAGCTCCGCCCATCGGCCGGATCGGGCGTGCGCTTGATCAGCCCGTCGCGCTCCATGCGCGCGAGCATCTGGGCCATCGGCGGCTGCTCGATTTTTGCAAAGCGGGCGAGATCGCGTTGCGTGCTGGCCCGTCCATCGCGCAGCGCCACCAGCACCGGCAGATGTCCGACGCCGAAACCCAGCGGCTTGAGCCGCGCTTCGCTGAGCCGCGCAAAGCCGCGCGCCGCCAGGCTGATCAGATGCCCCGGCGTCGAAAGCACATCCAGCTTCATGACACTTCACCCCTTGCCTCGGCGGCTGTTATAATACATACGTGCATATGTATCTGCGTTTGGTCCCGAACGCAACGGCAGCCTTCAAGGAGAGACCTGATGGACGATGACATCAACACCGTGAAACGCATGTACGAACGCTTCAACGCGCGGGACATCGACGGCGTGCTGGCCGCGCTTGCCGACGACGTCGCCTGGGCCAACGGCATGGACGGCGGCCACGTTCACGGCGTTGAGGCCGTCCGCGCCTACTGGACGCGGCAGTGGGCCGCGGTCAGCCCGCACGTGGCACCGGTGCGATTTCAGCGCCAGGCGGACGGCGCGGTGGTCGTCGAGGTCGTGCAGACCATCCGCGATCTCGACGGCAACCCGCTTGCGGGACAGAACCACGGCCTGAAAGACCGGACGGTCGGCCACGTCTTCCGCTTTCGCGACGGCAAGGTGGCGCGGTTCGATATCGAGCATGTTGCGTAGAACGAGGAAATCGTAGCCCGGATGAGCGGGAGCGACATCCGGGGCGCCCCTTCAAACGTTATCCCGCATATCGCTGCGCCATGCGGGCTTCTTGCTGAAGGAACGGCTGCAGCGGTCGCGCGAAACGGAGCGCAGGCGGTGACGACTCGTTCATGGTGTCGGAGTAGCGTGCCGGCCATCAGAGCCCGGCCGTCCGCGCTCGCTTGGGAGCCTGCCGATAATGCCGACCACCATCCTGCCGATGTTCTCCGCGCGGCGCCTGCGCCATCTCGCGCTTGGCCTGCTGCTCGTGTCGTCGCCACTTGCCGCGCGCGATGCGCCGAGCGCACCGTTCCTGCAGAAGAACGGCTTCTATCTGGAGTCGGCGGGTTTCAAGACCAGATTCGCCAACGACGCGGCCGGCAAGGAGGCGTTGGCCAAACTGCCGGCGCATCGCTTCGTGGTGCACAAGACGCCGAACGGCCCAGTCTATCTCTATGCCGATCCGCAAGCCTGCGTCTGCATCTTCACCGGCCGCCGCGACAATTATCTGTCCTATCTGGACATCCTGCGCACGCCGCTGCCGCAGGCGGATGCTGTGTCGCCGGACTACAAGACCGAGGCCGGCGCGTTGTTATCCGATGACCCCGTCGATTCCGCCGGCATCGACTGGCAGCCCGACAGCCTCGCGGCCTATCTGCAGGATTATTACTAGGGCAGGGCGCGGCGGTCTTCTTCACCTCTCCCGGCGAAGAGCGGGAGAGGTGAAGTTCACCCAACAAAAAAGCCGGCGTTGCCGCCGGCTTTGGTGTTCGTTGCTGCGGCTGCGCTCAGTGCACGGCGTGCAAGGTCGCCTCTTCCTGCCGGGCGATGGTGCCCTTGACCGCGGTCTGCACCTTCTCGAAGGCGCGAACCTCGATCTGGCGGACGCGCTCGCGCGACACGCCGAACTCGGTGGCGAGGTCTTCCAGCGTCATCGGCTCATCGGCGAGGCGACGCGCCTCGAAGATGCGCCGTTCGCGCGGGTTGAGCACCCCGATCGCGCCGTTCAGGGCCTGCCGGCGATGATCGAGCTCTTCATGCTCGGCCAATACCGCTTCCTGGGTGGGCGCATGATCGACCAGCCAGTCCTGCCATTCGCCGGCTTCGCCGTCGTCACGGATCGGGGCGTTGAGCGAGGCATCGCCGCCGAGGCGGCGGTTCATGTCGACCACGTCCTGCTCGGTGACGCCGAGCCGCTTGGCGATGATCTTGACCTGGTCGGGGCGCATATCGCCCTCATCCAGCGCCGAGATCTTGCTCTTGGCCTTGCGCAGGTTGAAGAACAGCTTCTTCTGGTTCGCGGTGGTTCCCATTTTGACAAGGGACCAGGAACGCAGAATGTACTCTTGAATCGAGGCCTTGATCCACCACATGGCGTAGGTGGCCAGACGGAAGCCCTTCTCGGGCTCGAACCGCTTGACCGCCTGCATCAGACCGACGTTGCCTTCGGAGACGACTTCGGAAATCGGCAGGCCATAGCCGCGATAGCCCATGGCGATCTTCGCCACGAGTCGCAGATGGCTGGTCACCAGGTGATGCGCCGCGTCGCGATCGTCATGCTCGCGCCAGCGTTTGGCGAACATGTATTCCTGCTGGGGTTCCAGCATCGGAAACTTGCGGATCTCGGCGAGGTAGCGAGAAAGTCCGGATTCTCCGTTGAGAACCGGGAGTGTAGCTGTACGGGCCATTTTCGCGCCCTCCAGTGGTTCAGGCCCCCGATAGCGGCGGGCCAGGCAGACGGTCGCTTTGTTAAAGCCGCCCGCGCTGCGAAGTTCCGCGTTGGATATTCAACGCATGTGCAACATATACTGAACTACGCTCGTAGTGGAAGTGAATTTCCTGTCACGTTCCGGTGTTGCCGCCACAACCTTATGAGTTAACTAACTTTTTTACATGCATCTGCGTCATTCCGCCGCCCTGAGGCGGTCCCGGAGCAGCGCCAGATCGGCCGGCAGGTCGCTCAGCCACTCCAGAATCTCGCCGCTGCGGGGGTGCTCCAGGGTCAGCATATAGGCGTGCAGGGCCTGGCGGCCGAGCGCGGCCAGCGCCGGCTGGCTGAGCAGGCCAAGCGCGTTGGCCTTGGTCTTGAAATGCGGTCCATAGACCGAATCGCCCATCAGCGGATGGCCGATATGGGCCAGATGCACCCGGATCTGGTGGGTGCGGCCGGTCTCGAGCTGGCAGGCCAAAAGGCTGGCCACCGGCTTGCCGTGGCGGTCGTTGAAGGTCTCCTTCACCTCCCAGTGGGTGACAGCCTGCCGGCCGGTATCGCGCACCGCCATCTTCTCGCGGGCGTGGGGGTGCCGGTCGATCGGCGCGTCGACCGTGCCGGTCAGCCGCTTCGGCACGCCCCAGACAAACGCCATATAGCCGCGGCGCATCTCGTTGGTGCGGCCGTGGTCGGCGAACTGCTCGGTCAGGGATTTGTGGGCGGCGTCATTCTTGGCCACCACCATCAGCCCGGTGGTATCCTTGTCCAGCCGGTGCACGATGCCCGGCCGTTTGACGCCGCCGATGCCCGACAGGCTGGCGCCGCAATGGGCGATCAGCGCATTGACCAGGGTGCCGGTCTCGTGGCCCGCGGCGGGATGCACGACCAGGCCCTTGGGCTTGTTGATGATGACGATGTCGTCGTCCTCGAACACGATATCGAGGGCGATGTCCTCGCCCTCCGGCTCCGGTGCGATGGCCGGCGGCACGTCGATTGTGATCGTATCGCCGGCATTCACATGATAAGCGGGGTCGCGAACGGGATTGGCGCCGATCGAGACCTGACCGGCGAGAATCAGCGCCTTCAGCCGCGAGCGCGACAGTTCCGGGCTGCGCACGGCGAGTACCCGATCGAGCCGGATCGAGCCTTCGTCGCCCAATACCGTGACGTCCAGCCGTCGATCGTTCATTCCCGCCGCTTCCTGAGTCAAAGAGTTTTGCATGACCGAACCTGTTACGCCGGATCCCCATCCCGAACAAACCGCGGCCCTGGTGGCGCGGGTACGGAAAATGATGCTGATTGCCGGCCTGACCACCGCGCTGGGCGTGGGGGCGCTGCTCGTCGTGATCGGCTACCGCCTTTTCAAGTCCGAGGGAAGCGTTGTGATCACCGCGACCACCGCCACTTTGCCGAAAGGCGCCAAAATCCAGTCCACCGCGGTGTCCGGCGACCGGCTGCTGGTGACGCTGGATGTCGCCGGTTCGGTGGAAATCCGCACCTACGACGCCCGCACCCTGAAACCGGTCGGCCAATTGAAATTCGCCAGCGAGCCGTAGCGGCTGTTTCGGCCTGGCGTGAATTTGTCCGGCAATGGCATCTTGCAGAGCCGGCTTTTGCAAGGTATTGGCTACGCCCACGCTCCCTTCGTCTAGCGGTTAGGACGTCGCCCTCTCACGGCGAAAACAGCGGTTCGATTCCGCTAGGGAGCACCAATATTTCAATAGGTTAGCACCACCTCGGCCTGAAGTGTCCAGTTGGTGTCCCGTTACGATCATTTGGGCTTGCGAGCACTAGGTCGAGCGATCGTCTCAATCCGGTCGAGCAGAACCATTTTGCTCATGCTCTCCTTGCCCAAAATCCCGAAGCAGGGCGTGTTGAGAAGGTATCGACGGATAGAGGCGAGTCCTTCGCTGTGCATCCCGGAGCTGCCACCTACTGCGATGCGGAGGAAACCAGCCTTCTTAGCGGACTCAGCGATTGGTTTTGGGTGGGAATGTTGGGGCTCGGCGGCTTTGGTTCCATGGGCGCGTGGATTCTCAGTCGGCTGTTCCCCCAACGCCGCGAAATAGTTCAGGCCGAATTCGCCGAACTGCTGGACCTGATGGAAAAGGCGCGCGCTGCAACGTCCACAGCCGAGATCGAAAAGGTTGAACACGAAATCGACAAGCTCGTGACGGCTACCTCGAAGCTTTTGTTCGATGGCAGCATTGATGATATCCATCAGCCGGCCTTCGATCTCATCCTGTCCCGCATAGAAACAGTCCTGGAGGCCAAGCGTCAGGAGCTGGCGTCTCAGTGATTGGCCAGGATCGTTGCCGCCACCACGCGCCATCGATGGAGTGTTCGGGGCTCGTTATTGCCATTGGCCCTCTGGATCCCGCCGAACCAAGCACCTACTCAAAGTGGTCGTGTCAGTCTTTTCCTCGATGCATATTTCGCTTTCTTGCTCCAAGCATTGCAAAAATCTTGCTGCAATTAGACCTCTTGCGAGGCAACTATTATAGAGCTCGAGTTTAGAGTGATCCTTTTAGGTGCAAAGCTTGGAAGTATTGCGGCGTCGGTGGCCTTGAGCTCCGTAGGCATGCCCATTCGGCTTCACGGCGCCAACTGCGCCAGGAGGTTCAGGTTCTGAAGCCGACGGTCTATTGCCGATATTGTGCTTATCGATCGCCTGTCGAGGGTTTGATCGCACTCAACCACGCAAATAATCGGATGGCGGCTTCTGGCGCAAAGGCGCCGTCTGCCTTCGCGGGAGTTGGGTCGAGGGTACCTCCAAGGCGCCGTGGGAAAAATTCTCGATGCGCTATCCCGCGAGGCGCGAGGCGTTGCGGTTGCGTTCGTACAGCGCGAGCCGCTTCTGCAGTTGCGGACTGGATCTCTGTCCGGTGGCAAAGCGAGTGGAGGCCGGAATGTCCTCGGCGAAATGGCAGGCCACCTGGTGGCCAGGCAGCATCGCGTGCAGCGGCGGCGCCTCCTGCCGGCACTTGTCCTTTACAAAGGCACAGCGAGTGTGGAAGCGACAGCCTGACGGCGGATTGAGCGGGCTGGGGACATCGCCGGCAAGCGTGCGGCGCTTGCCGCGCTGGGTCGGATCGGGTTCGGGGGCGGCTGCGAGCAGCGCCTGGGTATAGGGATGTCGCGGGTTGGCGTAGAGCATGGCCTTGTCGGCCATCTCGACGATCTCACCGAGATACATCACGGCGACGCGGTCGGCCATATGTTTCACCACCGCGAGCCCGTGCGAGATGAATAAGTAGGAAAGATCAAAGTCATTCTGCAAATCCTTCAGCAGATTGACGATCTGCGCCTGGATCGAGACATCCAGTGCCGACACTGGCTCGTCGCATACGATCAGACGCGGCGATACGGAGAGAGCCCGGGCAATGCCGATGCGCTGACGCTGCCCGCCGGAGAATTCGTGCGGATAGCTGGAGGCGTGGTGAGGCGCAAGATCGACCAGGCGCAGCAGTTCGCGAACGCGCTCGCGACGCGAGGCAGCATCGCCGATACCGTTCACAAGCATCGGTTCGGCGAGCAGTTCCTGAACGGTCATGCGCGGGTTGAGGCTTGCATACGGATCCTGGAACACGATCTGCACCTCGCGCCGCAGTTTTCGCAAGCCGGCTTTGGACGCATGGGTGATGTCCTCGTCGTCATAGCGGATGGTGCCGCCAGTCGGCGCGATCAGGCGCATGGCCAGGCGTGCGGTGGTCGACTTGCCGCAGCCGCTTTCGCCCACCAGTGCCAGCGTCTCGCCCGGCATCAACGCAAAGCTAATGCCGTCGACGGCGCGGACGCTGCCGACCTGCCGCTGCAGGATCATCCCTTTCCTGACGGGGTAATGCTTGGTGACACCGTCGAGTTGCAGCAGCGGTACTGTCATAGATGGGCCTCCAGCGGCGCCCGCAGGCAGGCCACGGTGTGGGCCGCAGCGATCTCAAGAAGGTCCGGCTGCTGTGTGAGGCATGCAGCCGCAGTGAATGGGCAGCGCGAATTGAACCGGCAGCCCAACGGCAGGCGGAATAGCGGCGGCACCATGCCGCCGACGGCAACCAGCCTCTCCACATAGGTGTCCAGCCGCGGCATCGCGCCCATCAGGCCGATCGTGTAGGGATGCTGCGCATCACTGAAGATCTCGGCGACAGGCGCGTGCTCGACGATGCGGCCGGCATACATCACTGCGACGTCGTTGGCGATTTGCGCGACGACGCCAAGATCATGGGTGATGAGGATGATCGCCATCCCGGTCTCGGCCTGCAGATCCTGCAACAGGTCGAGGATCTGAGCTTGGATGGTGACATCGAGCGCGGTGGTCGGCTCGTCGGCAATCAACAGCGCCGGGCGGCAGGCGAGCGCCATAGCGATCATGACGCGCTGGCGCATGCCTCCGGACAACTGATGCGGATATTCGTCGAAGCGCTGCTGCGGTGCCGGCATGCGCACCTTGTTCAGCGCCTCAATGGCCTCCGCGCGAGCCTCGCGATCCGACAGCTTGCGATGCGCTCGCAATGCCTCGACGATCTGGAAGCCGACGGTGAGAACCGGATTGAGGCTCGTCATTGGCTCCTGAAAGATCATCGCAATGCGATTGCCGCGAACGTCGCGCATGGCGCCGCGCGAGAGTCTGGTCAGGTCGGTGCCTTCGAGCAGCACCTCGCCGCCGACGATCTTTCCCGAGGGCGGCACCAGCCCCATGATTGACAGCGACAGCATGCTCTTGCCCGAACCGGACTCGCCGACGATGCCAAGCGTCTTGCCGCGCGCGACGGTCAGCGAGATGCCGTCGACCGGCCGGACCTCGCCATTGCGGGTCGAAAAGCTGGTGGAGAGGTTTCGGATGTCGAGGATTGGTGCCGGCATGCCGGACTACGCCAGCGAAAACGTGAGCGGGGAAATTTCCGTGAGCTTGCGCCTAGCGAAGTCGAGGCTCGGCGCGATCTCTTCTGCACGGATCTGCGCCGCGTGTAGGCGCAGTGCAGCGGCCGGATAATCCATCGTCTGCACCACGCCGTCGCGAACGACCTGATGGCCGTCGACATAGACATGACGCACGGCGCGTTCAGCAGCAGAGTAGATCAGACTGCGCATGGGATCGCGATGCGGCTGCATCATCGGATGGTTGACGTCGACCATCACGAAGTCGGCCTTACAGCCGGCATTGAGCCTACCGATGTCGTCGCGGCCGAGCGCCCTGGCGCCGGCTGTGGTGGCGATGTCGAACAGGTCGGTCGAACTCACCCCGCGCGGATGTCCGGCCATCAGCCGCGAGGTCATCGTCACGCTGCGCATTTCCTCGATCATGTTGTGCGGATAGGTGTCGGTTCCCATCGCTACCGCGACGCCGGCTGCGCGGTAACGGCCGACGTCGCGCATCGCGATGCCGCGGCGCATGAATACCGTCGGGCAATGCGCCACCGTGGTTCCGGTCTCGGCGAGCAAAGCGAGATCGCGACGCGTGTGCCATGGTGTGAGCGGATGGTCGTCGAGAAAAATTGAGTGTCCGACCAGACTGGTCGGGCCGAGCACGCCGAGTTGTTCGAGCCACTGAATCGGAGTCACGCCGTGCCGCCGGATGATCTCGTGGAATTCGGATACCGATTGCGCGGCATGGATCTGGAACGGCAGGCCGCGTCGCTTCGATTCGGCGTAACTGTCCTTGATCAACGACTCCGTGCAAGTGTCGATCTGCGAAGGGCTGACCATGCCCGACAGCCGTCCCGATGGATGCGCTACCGCGGCGTCGATGACCTTGAATGCGTCGGCCATGGCGTCTTCGCCGGCCTTCTCGTTCCATTCGTAGTCGACTAGCGTGCCGTTCGGCGTGAACCAGCGTGCCGAGCGATACATCGGCGAAACACAGACCCGCAATCCGCTGTCGGCGGCCAGATCGATCCATTGCGGATGTGCGACCGAGAGATCGACCACGGTGGTGACGCCGGACAGCAACAGCTCGGAATAGGCAACGCGGACGCAGTCCGGAGTGCCTTCGGCATCCGGCCGCATCAGCGGCATGTATTCGTACAGTGACGAATTGTAGAGCCCCGGCGACCCGATCTCGTCGAGGTAGCCCTTGTTCATCGCCTCGCTGGAAGGATGCGAGTGCACGTTGACCAGTCCGGGCATCACCATGAAGCCACGGCCGTCAATGGTCTCGACGGCCTCGCCCTGATAGTTGCGGCCAACAAACACGATCCTGCCGGCATCATAGGCCACGTCGCCGCCTGTGACGTAGGTGTGGCACTTGCTGGCATCGTCCCAGGCGACGACATAGTCGGCGTTGCGGATGACGGTGATCGGCATGGTGATATTCCCTCGTCTGCGCTTAGCGCTTGAGCTTGATGTCTAGGCCCTTGTAGAGGCCAGCGCCGTAGATGCCATGGGCGCGGACGCCTTCGACGCGGTCGGTCGAGGCGACCCAGAGCGGCTGCGACATCAGTGGCATCCAGACATTGGCCTCGGTGAGCTGGCGCTGGGCGTCGGCCGTCGCCTTGATGCGCGTGGCATCATCGGTAGCGGTGGCGGCGACCTTGAGCAGCTTGTCGGTCTCTTCGTTCTTCCAGTTCATGCGGTTCGGCGTCGGCGCCTGGGTGCTCCTGAAGTACAGGCTCATGGCTTCGTTCGCCGTCACGTAGGGATACGACATAATGAAGGCGTCGAACTCCTGCGTGGCGAGCTTGCCCCACGCCACCGTTGCATCCCAGAGCTGGATCTTGAGATCGATACCAACCTTGCGCAGATCGGCCTGGACGGCTTCCATCGTACGGGTGTTGTCGTCGTGGCGGATGCCGTAGGTGGTGAAACTGGCCTTGACGCCGTCCTTCTCGCGAATACCGTCGGCGGCGACCTTCCAGCCGGCCTTCTCCAGCACCGCCTTGGCGCCCTCCGGATCGAATTTCGGCATCAGGCTTTCAGCGGTTTTGTCGTAGTCGCGCACATTCGGATTGAGCAGCGAATGCATCGCCGGTCCCTTGCCGAAGAAGACTGCCTTGGCGATGGCATCCTTGTTGACGGCCATGTTGATGGCTTCGCGCAAGGCGGCATCGCCGACCACGGGCTTGTTGATCTTGAAGCCCATGTAGACGTCATAGATGTAATTCTTCTGTTGTTCCAGTTTCATGCCGGGCACGCGCTGAAGGGTATCTATGGCGAAATAGGGCAAGTAGTAGCTGATGTCGGCCTGCTTGGACTGCAATGCCGCCATCAGCGTGTTGGATTCCGGGATCACGCGCCAGACGATCTGGTCGATCTGCGGCTTCGGATCCCTGTAAATCGGAGGGCCCCAGGAATAATTCGGGTTCTTCTTCAGCACCAGTTCCTGCCGTGGCGTCCAGCTGACCCAGCAATACGGTCCAGTGCCGTTGAAGCCCTGCACGCCAAAATTCTGGCCGAGCTTCTCGACGGCGTCCTTGTCGACGACAGACGTGAACGACAGGGCGAGCTGGAACAGCAGATCGCTGAATGGCTCGTTGAGTTCGTAGACAACGGTTTGCGCATCCGGCGCGGTGATGTCCTTCACGGAACCGGCGCGAAAGGCCGACGACGAACGGCTGGCGGGATCGATCAGGCGTTTGATGGAATAGACGACGTCATCCGCGGTCATGGCGCGGCCGTCGCAGAACTTGACGTCGTTGCGAATCTTGAAGGTGTAGGTCTTGCCGTCGGGCGAGATGGTCCAGGACTCCGCCAGGCCGGGCTTCACGGTCTTCATGTCGAAGTCGACCGACACCAGTGTATCCGCCAGCATGTAGAGAACTTCGGCGGCGGACGTCGAGGAGGAACGGATCGGATCGTAGTTGTCGGCGTCGATCCTCCGCAGGATCACCAGCGGCGCCTTCTGTTGCGCCATCGCGGGCGCAACGTCGAGGCCAAGTGTCGTGCCGGCCAGCAGCAGGGCAATCAGGGATCGAATCATGGCAGTCCTCTCGGGTTATGCGGAATAATTATTGTTGAAAACGGGGGTCGAGGGCGTCGCGCAGCGCGTCGCCAAGCACGTTGAAGGCGAGCACGACAACGAAGATCACGAGGCAGGGCAGGGCGGACACGTGCGGCGCGAAGAACAGGAATACTCGTCCGTCCGACGCCATGGCGCCAAGCTCGGCCGTTGGCGGTTGAGCGCCCAGCCCGATGAAGGATAGCGCGGCGCCGAGCAGGATGACCTGACCAAACCGCAACGTTACGAAGACGAAGATTGGTGACAGGCAGTTCGGCAGGACATATTTGCGGATCAGGCGGAAGTCGCTCATGCCGAGAGATCGGGCGCTCTCGATGTACTCCTGCTGCAGCACCACGATGGCTGCGCCGCGCACGACGCGGGCCATCAGCGGAACGGTCGCGACCGAGAGCGCGATGATCACGGAGGACAGGCCGGGCCCGAAGATGGCGGCGATGGCGAGGCCGAACAGGATCGCCGGAAACGACAAAAGCACATCCATCAGCCGCATCAGGATGCCGGAAACGCGGGTGTAGTAGGCGGCGACGAAGCCGACGATGCCGCCGAGTACGCAGCCGATCATGACGGATACGGTGCTCATATAGAGCGTGGTGCGCAGGCCGTAGAGCAGGCGAGTGATCATGTCGCGGCCCTGGCCGTCGGTGCCGAGCAGGCCGTATTCACCCGGCGCCTTCAGCGTGTTGACGAGGTCGCTTCCGTAGGGATCACTCTGCGCCAGCAACGGCGCAAAGACAGCGGCCAAGATCACTGCGCAGACGAGCACGAGGGAGATGCAGCCACCCCAGTCCGACACGATCAGCGCCAGAGTGGACTTGCGGCCGACGCCCATGTCGTTGCCCACTGTCGCCACGGGAATTGCGTCGATGGCGAGGGTGGTCTGTGTGAGGTCGGTCATGCGCCCCTCACGCGCGGATCGAGCACCGCATAAAGAATGTCTACGGTCAGGTTCACCAGAATGAAGCCGAGGGACAGGATGATGATAGTTCCCTGTGCCATCGGCAGATCACTCGACAGGATAGAGCCGACGGCCAGCCGGCCGATGCCGGGCCAGCTGAATACCGTCTCGGTAACCACGGCGCCGCCGAGAAGGAAGCCAATCTGCAATCCGATCAGCGTCACCACGGGCACCAGCGCGTTGCGCAGCGCGTGCTGTAGCACGACGACGGTTTCGGACAGGCCCTTGGCGCGGGCCGTCCGCACATGATCCGCGCCGAGCACGTCGAGCACCGCCGAGCGAGTCATGCGCGCAACCGGGCCGATGAACACGCCGCCCAACGTCACCGCGGGCAGCACGATGGCCATCAGGCCTTCAGTCGTCCAGAGGGGACCACCGCGCCCGGTGAAGGGAAAGATCGGATATTGGAAGCCGAGGAACCAGATCAGCACCAGTCCGAGGAAAAATACCGGCACCGAGACGCCGGCGACCGAGAAGGCCATGATGGTGCGGTCGAACAACGTACCACGGAAGTAGGCGCCGAGCGTACCGAACGCGAGGCCGAGCGGAATCGCCCAGATCAGTGAGGCAAACATCAGCTCAAGGGTCGGGCCGATGGTGTTGCCGAGCTCCTGCGTGACAGGGAGGTTGTTGATGATCGAGACGCCGAGATCGCCGTGCAACAGCCGCCAGATATAGATGAAAAATTGCCACCACAGCGGCTGGTCGAGGCCGAGATCCCTGCGAATTGCATCGACCACCTCGCGTGTTGCGGTCGGTCCCGCGCGTACGATGGCGGGATCGGTCGGCACCACCTGCATCAGCACGAAGCCTACCAGCAGCACCCCGAACAGAACCGGTATGGCGATGAGAATTCGCTGGACCGCGTGTCGCAGCATCTCGCCCTTCCTATTCCGCCGCGACGGTGATATGGCCGAGCCTGTCAAACACGATTTCACCGCCGAGAATGGTGAGGTCGCAGCGGATGTCCTTCTCAAGCACGTCCGGCGCGCAAGTGAAAATATCCTGGCTGAATACCGCGATATCGGCGAGTTGCCCCGGCACCAGGCGGCCGACGCGCTCTTCGGCGAACTGGGTGTAGGCGCCGAAATAGGTGTAGGCGTGGATAGCTTCTTCGATCGATAGCTTCTGCGGTTCGCCGAGAACCGTGTGGCGGTTCGACATCCGTGTCGTCATCGTGAACATATTTTTGAACGGGTCGGTGGTCGAGACCGGTGCATCCGAACTCGCCGCCGGATGCAGGCCAGCGTCGAACCACTTTCGCATGGGATAGGCGACGTCGGTTCGGTCCTGGCCGAGATTGGTGACGTAGAGATCGCCGAACTCGTACATGAACACCGGCTGCGGTACGGGATCAATGCCGCCGGCGGCCATGCGGGCGATCTGGCTGTCGCTGAGGAAGCCGCAATGCTCGATGCGGTGGCGGCGCCCGAGGATCGGGCTGTCCGGCGTGCCGGCCTTCTCGATGCCCGACAGCACCTGCTCGATGGCGGCGTCGCCGATGGCGTGAATGGCGAGCTGGTAACCGAGGTTGTGATAATGCGCGAGATAGTCGTGCATTTCCTTGTCGGAATAGCAGAAGATGCCGCGGTTGTCGGGATCGCCGACCAGATACGGCTTCGACATCGCGGCGGTCAGACCGCCAGCGCTGCCGTCGCCGAATACTTTCATGGCACCGTAGCGCAGCTTGCCAACCTCGCGGCCGAACCGATAGCCGGCGGCATGGGCCTGGTCGCCGATGCCGTCGGTGTTGCCGTAGATGCACACCCAGACGCGCAGCGGCAACGAGCCATCGCTGGCCATCTCCTCGTAGACTTCGATTTCATCCATGCCCGCGGCCATGCCGACGGCAGCGTCCATCACACTGGTAAAACCCTGCGACAGCATGAAGCGCGAGGCCCGGTCGACGGCGGCGCGCAACTCTACCTTGCTTGGCGTCGGCGACGCTTCGACGATCAGGCGTAGCGCACGCTCGGCGAGCAGGCCGGTCAGCTTGTTGTCGCGGCGTTCGATCAGACCGCCGTCAGGCGACGGCGTGTTGTGGCCGATGCCGGCCTCGCGCATTGCAGCCGAGTTGATGACCGCGACATGGCCGCAGGTCCGTGTCAGGCACACCGGGTTGTTCGGCGCAACCTTGTCGAGTTCCTCGGCGGTGGGGTGACGGCCCTCTGCCAGCTCATTGTGATCATAGCCGCGGCCCTTGATCCATTCGCCGGGCTTCGATGCCTTGGCTCTTTCGGCCACGCGGCGCAAAATTTCCGTGATGCTGCCGGCACCACTCTCCGGGCGCAGGTTGATCTGATTCATGTTCATCCCGTAGGGCAGCAGATGCATGTGCGCGTCGTTCAGGCCGGGAATCGCAACACGTCTGGCGAGATCGATCAGGCGCGTTTCCGGAGCGGCAAGCGCGGCTATCTCGGCCGCGGTGCCCGTGGCAATCACCCGGCCCGCGGCCACGGCGATCGCTTCGACGAAACCTTCCGTGAGGCCACAGAACACGCGGCCGCCCGTGAGGATGAGGTCTGGTTTATCAATCACGTTTCGTCTCTTCTCTCTGATGTCACGCGCCGCGCGGTGATAGCGGCGCTCGGCCGCTCATCCGTGTCGTCCGCGCGAGGCGCGATCACTTTGCGTCCGGGCTTCGGTTCAACCTGAACCGAAATAGGCTATTATCTTCGATGCGCCGGATTGTTCTCTCGAAAATTGTCTATTTGACTTGTCTTCGTTTCGTTCAAAACGGTACGCTTAAAATATTGAGCGATGCAAGGCGGCAGTTTCAGCATTACCAGCCTGATGATTCAGCACCGTGCCAATTCCTTCATCCGACAGATCGCGGAGATTGAGTATGACAGCGGAATTCGACGTCGGCTTGCGTCTCAAGGAGATCAGGGTTGCTGCGGGACTTTCGCAACGCGACCTCGCCGCGCGTGCCAAAGTGCCGCACGGGCTGATCTCGCTGATTGAGCGCAACAAAAACAGTCCGTCGATCGCATCGTTGCGCAAAATTCTTGGGGGAATCTCGATGACGATGGCGGAATTCTTCAAGGAAGACCGCCAGCCTACGGACAAGATTTTTTTTAAGCCAAGGGATCTGATTGATCTCACATCAAGGCTACATCGGCTCAGCGGCGGCGAGACCGGAAGCGGGCGCATCATCCTGCGGCAGGTCGGCGACGCCCGCGGGCACAATCTGCAGATCCTGCATGAGCGCTACGAGCCGGGCGCAGACACCGGCGAGGTTATGCTGGAACATCGTTCGCACGAAGGCGGCGTGGTGCTGTCCGGCCAGTTGGAGATTACAGTCGGCAGCCAAGTGAATATCCTTGGCAGCGGTGATGCCTACCTGTTTGATAGCCGTACGCCGCACCGGTTTCGCTGCGTCGGTGACAATATCTGCGAAGTCGTCAGTGCCTGCACGCCGCCCTATCTCTGATCGGGCAAGGAGGCCTGTCTATAATATTGAGCATCCGGCGGTTGCGAGCGTATCGGTCGAGATCTTGTGGAGAGCATCTACGACTGTCGTTGTTCTCTCGATGAACGAAGTCCGATCGAGCAAGTCTGCCGGACCCAAGCGAACGTTGATTTTTGAAAATCCATAGATGGCTTCGAACGCGGATGGTCGTGAATGGTGATATGGAAGATGAAAAATCTCAGTAAATTGGCGAGCGGCTGCACCTGGCGTAAAGCGGACATTTAAGGTAAGTTTCTATTCCTTAGTCGCTCGTAGGGAGCGACGTGGAGGGACGGGTTGGCATCGGAGCCGACCCCATGCCTGCCTGGAACAAAGGCCAGAAACTGCCGCTTAAACCGAGAGAGGTTTGGGGGATAAGAACGAGATTACAAGTGGCCTCCAACCTCCGAGAGCTTGCCCTCTTTAATCTCGCAATCGACAGTAAGCTCCGCGCGTGCGATCTGACATGCATAAGAGTTCGGGACCTGATGATCTCGCTTATTGCGTAGTCGGGCAACGGTTATTGAAAAGAAAACGGGGCGCCCGGTGCAGTTTGAGGTATCGGAGCAGACGAAGAGCAGTCTTGAGAAGTGGATTCCTTCACGGAAGTTGCTTTCGTCAGACTTCCTGTTCCCCAGTCGTAAGTTAGCTAAACCTCATCTGTCTACCCGAAAATATGGGCGGATCGTCGATCGATGGGTAGTCAGCCTTTGACTGGATCAAAGACGCTATGGGACCCATTCGCTACGCCGAACGAGGGTGTCTCAGATCCACAAGAAAACCGGAAATCTTCGCGCGGTTCTACTGCTCCTCGGTCACACCAAGCTCGAGAGCACCGTACGCTACCTCGGGATCGAGGTAGATGACGCATTGGCCATGTCAGAGCAGGTGGATCTCTAAGTGCCCACTGAGGCGCATCACCACGTGATGCGCCTTTTGGCGTTAAGCTGACCGGACGATAAATAGCTATGGTCTGCTCAAGAAGCTGCGACGTATTGGATTCTTGCCTACGTGGGGAGTGACAGTGTATTTGGCCGATGCCTTATACTCCGTCATTGCGAGCAGCTGTTGTCTCGGACACCCGATAAATCCGTTCGCCCAGCCTCATCCGCCGTTGCATGCCGCGCGCTGGCGCAGCAGCTTGACGAAGGCTTCCGCAGGCGGTGAGAGCACGAGACCGCGTCGCTGGTAGATGTAGTAGCGACGGTTGATCTCCGGGGCGCGGAGCTTGATGAAGCGCACGTCGAAATTCGCAGCGAAGATGTGCCCGTAGTCCGGAACGGCGGCAAGGCCGGTGCCAACACCCACCAACGCCAGCGCGGTGGTGAGATATTGGACTTCGACGGCGGTCTGCATCGACAGTGAGCGATCGTGCTCGTGCAGCAGGCGTTCCAGATGCCGATTGAACTCGCTGGAGTAGATCACCCAGCGCGCGTCGCGCAGTTTTTTCCAGGATACTGCCTGTTGGCGCGCCAGCGGATGGCGCGCCGGGCAGACCAGACGGATAGGCACATCCATCAGGAACGTGCTGGTGACATCATCGCCGGTGGCGCGCTCGGGGCCGACACCCAGTTCCGCCTCGCCCCGGCGCACGATGCTCACTACCTCATCCGCCATCGCGTCGGTCACGCGCAGGCCGACATCGGGATGAGCCTGTTCGAATTCGCCCAGCACCGCCGCCACCCATGTACATGCCAGCATCTGCGGCGCGGCCACGCGCAGCAGACCGGTACGAAGCAAGCGAAGGTCCGAAGCGCCCTCGGCGATTTGCTGAACGTCATCCAGGATGCGGCGCGCAAAAGGCAGCAATTGCTGGCCGGCTGCGGTGAGCAGCACGACCGCGCCGCGGTCAAACAGCTTCAGGTGAAGGGTCTCCTCGAGCTGTTGGACCAGCATGCTGACGGCCGATTGTGTCAGGTTGATTTGCCGCGCGGCCGTCGTGAAGCTCCCGGCCCGCGCGACCGCAGCGAAGGCGCGCATCTGGCGCAGGCTGAGATTGGAGAGAACGTCGGGCCGCATAGGAGTCCCCTGCTGGCGTGTTCGGGTATCAGAAAGTCTGATGAGAATATCAGAAGAATTCGCTTGTGTGATGGGGGAATTATTCTCAGAATTCGTTCCCATGCACATTGTCGTCATAGGGACTGGAATCGTCGGCGCGTGCACGGCCGCATGGCTGCAGCGCGACGGACATGCGGTGACGTTCGTCGATCCGCTGGAGGCGGGCGAAGCCTGCTCGTTCGGCAATGCGGGCTCGCTATCGCCAAGCGCCTGCCTGCCGGTGGGTATGCCGGGCATGTGGAAGAAGGTCCCGCGCTGGCTGCTGGATCCATTGGGCCCGCTGACGGTGCGCTGGGCCTATGCGCCGCAGGTCGCACCGTGGCTGCTGCGCCTGCTGCATCATTCGTCGCGCGAAGAGGTGACGCGTATAGCCACTGCGTTGCGTACACTGCTGACGCCGATCTTCGATTGCTACGATTCGCTGCTGGCCCATGCGGACTCGAAGGAATTGGTGCGGCGTAGCGGTTGCCTCTACGTCTTTTCGTCGCGCGAGGCCGCCACGCAGTGGTCATGGGGCATGAACCTGCGGCGATCGCTAGGCGTTCAGATGCAGGACGTCGATCAGGATGAGCTCGAAACGCTTGAGCCCGATCTCAAGGGACGCTTCCGCTTCGGCATCCTGGCACCCGAGAACGGCTCCACGTCCGACCCGTCGGCCCTCGTCAAGGCGCTTTACAATCGCTGCATCACGGACGGCGCGCGCCACGTCCGCGACCGCGTCCGTGGCTTCGAGCGTCAGGGCAAGCGCGTCACGGCCGTGCTGCTGGAGTACGGCGAGCCGCTGGCGGCGGATGGCGTGGTGGTGGCGGCCGGCGCATGGTCGGGCGCATTGGCCGCTTCGCTCGACAGCCCGGTGATGCTGGAGACACAGCGCGGCTACCACGTCACAGTGCAGAGCTCGAACCTGACACTGCGCCACACCGTGATGGCGGTGGAGCACAATCTGATGGTCAACCCGATGGCCATGGGCCTTCGGCTGGCCGGCACGGTGGAATTCGCCGGCCTGAAAGCCGCGCCCAACATGGCGCGCGCCGATGCGCTGTTACGTCAGGGGCAGCAGCTGTTCCCGCACCTCGACACGTCGTCCTACACGCGCTGGATGGGTCATCGTCCCTGTCATCCCGATAGTCTGCCCGTGATTGGTCCGGTCCGTGCGGTCGACAACGCCTGGCTCGCCTTCGGCCACGGCCATATGGGCATGTGCATGGGCGCGGCAACCGGCCGCGAGATTGCGCATCTGGTGGCGGGACGTCCGACACAGGTGGATCTCGCGCCGTTTTCGCCGGAGCGATTCCGTTGAGCCCGTCCTGGTCGCTTGCGGCGGACATGGGTGGCACGTTCATCGATGCAGTGGCTTTGCGAAACGACGGACAGATCGTCTCACTCAAACATCCGCGCGCCGGAGGCCGGCTGGCGGAAACGGTTGTCGAGGCGCTCGATAGGTTGTGCGCGCAGGCGGGCATCGAAGCAGGCGATGTCGGACGGGTGGTGCACGGCTCGACCGTCATCACCAACCTGCTGCTGGAGCTGAACGAGCCGCCGGTAGCCCTTGTGCTCACGCGCGGCATGCGCGATGTGCCCGTACTGGCGCGGCAGGATCGCAAGGAGCTGTACGAGCCCGTCATCGCGCCAGCCTTGCCCGAGGCAAAACTATTTCCGGGGCCGCTGCGTTTCGAAATCCGCGGACGGATCGATGCCGCCGGGCGCGAGGTCGAACCGCTTGACCTCTCGGCGCTGGACGCAATCGCGGATGCGGTGAACGCAGCCGGCGTGCGCGCCGTGGCGGTCGGCCTGTTGTTCTCGCACCTCAATCCGAACCACGAGCGTGCCGTGCGCGCCGCGCTGCATGCGCGTCTTCCGAATCTGTACGTCTCACTGTCGAGCGAGGTCGATCCGCAACCGCGGGAGTTCGAGCGATGGCTGACGACAGCGCTGGACGCCTATGCCAAGCCGCTGGCGGCAGATTACCTGCATGCATTGGCCGACGCGTTGGCGGCGCGCGGCCTGCCGGCACCGCGTCTGATGCGATCGTCCGGCGGCACCGCGCCCTGGCACGACCTCGTGGAACAGCCGATCAGCCTTGCGATGTCCGGTCCCTGCGCGGCGCTGCAGGGCGTGGCCGCG
>LNAP01001649.1_pt1 | contig 23415 bp, 24 predicted proteins | sample 602601 | NCBI WGS metagenome assembly LNAP01 (sample SAMN02440304, study PRJNA202911) | soil metagenome | biome: Subtropical and temperate rainforests or woodlands; isolation source: soil samples (1 kg each in a 20% v/v slurry with milli Q water) were... ...
CGGTGGCCCGCGAGACCGGAGCGGCGCATGTGTTCTGGAACGAGATCGCGCAGGCGCCGCATCTCGCCGTCGCCGACGAGGCGGTCGCGGCGCTCGCCGACCTCAATGTCGGCGCGCACAGTCTTTCCGGCGATCTGCTGGTGACGCCGGCGGCCATCCGCACCAAGGACGGCCGCGGCCTGCGCGTGTTCACGCCGTTCTGGCGCCGCGTCCTGGCGATGGGCGATCCCGCCAAGCCGCTGCCGGCGCCGAAGAAACTGAAGTCCGGAGCGGCCATCGCGGGCGACGCGCTTGAAGACTGGACGCTTGAGCCGGGCAAGCCGGACTGGGCCTCTGGACTGCGTGCGATGTGGACGCCCGGCGAAGCCGCAGCGCACAAACGACTGCGCAGTTTTCTCAACAGCGGCGTTGGCGGCTATTCCGGCGATCGCGACCGGCCGGACCGCGCGGGCACCTCAACGCTGTCGCCGCATCTGCGGTTCGGCGAGATCAGTCCGCGACAGGTGTGGTACGCCGCGCGCTTCGCCGCCGCGGAGCATCCGAACGTCGCCACCGACATCGACGAATTCCTCAGCGAGGTCGGCTGGCGCGAGTTCTGCCGGCACCTGCTGTTCGACATTCCCGATCTCGCCGAGCGCAATCTGCAATCCGCGTTCGACGGCTTTCCCTGGAAGACCGATCGCCGCGCGCTGCGCGCCTGGCAGCGCGGCCGGACCGGCTATCCGATCGTCGATGCCGGCATGCGCGAGCTCTGGCACACCGGCGTGATGCACAATCGCGTGCGCATGGTTGTCGCTTCGTTCCTCGTCAAGCACCTGCTGATCGACTGGCGCGAAGGCGAAAAGTGGTTCTGGGATACGCTCGTCGATGCCGATGCCGGCAGCAATCCGGCCAACTGGCAATGGGTCGCCGGCTCCGGCGCCGATGCCGCACCCTACTTCCGGGTGTTCAATCCGATCCTTCAGGGAAAAAAATTCGATCCCGACGGACTCTACGTGCGGCGTTGGGTGCCGGAGCTGAAGGACATGCCATCGAAGACGATCCATGAACCGTGGAACGCTAGCCCGCTAGAGCTTGGCGCCGCCGGCGTCACGCTCGGCGAGAGCTATCCGACGCCGATCATCGATCACAAAGTCGGTCGCGAGCGCGCATTGAAGGCCTATGCGACGACACGAAACAGTTGACTACACGTCGCTCACACTTCATCTGAGAACCGAATCGGATTAGCGTCAGAGAATCGATAACCTTTGGGGGATAAGATGACTGACGACAAACCGATTTTGGAGCAGATGACAGACGCTCTCAGCAGCGCTGCCGATGCGACAAAAGAAGCCGCCACTTCCTTGGTGAAGAAGGTCCGCAAGGCCACCACCAAGAAAGCGGCGAAGAAGCCCGCGGCAAAGAAAGCCGTAAAGAAGTCGACCAAGAAATCTTCGGCCAAGAAATCTTCGGCCAAGACAACCAAGAAAGCGAAAAAGACAGTGGCAAAATCAGTGAAGAAGACCGCGAAGAAGGCCTCCAAGGCAGCCAAGACCACCAAGAAGGTCGCCAAGAAGGCCACCAAGAAGACCGTGAAGAAGGCTGCTCCGAAGAAGGCCAAGAAGGCCGCTCCGAAGAAGGCCAAGAAGGCTGCCAAGAAGTCCAAGAAGTAAGCTTCACAGCCTCGCTGTGAAGTGAAAGCCTCCAGGCGCAAGCCTGGAGGCTTTTTCATGGCCGGTGCTTCTTCACCTCTCCCCACCGGGGAGAGGTGCGATGAACATAGACGAACCGATCTAAGCCAAGGGAAGCTCGCTCAAGCCCGCGCCCGGTTGACCAGCAGCACCGCGGCGGCGCAGGCCACCATGCCGGCAATGGCCACCGCGTCGAGTCTCTCGCCGAACAGGATGTAAGCCATCAGCGCGGTGACTGCCGGCACCAGGTAGAACAGGCTGGCGACCTGGCTCGAGTCCTGGCGGCGGAGCAGCCAGTACAGCAGGCCGACCGTGCCGATCGACAGCACCACCGCCAGCCAGATCACCGCCAGCACGAACTGCACGCTCCAGTCGATGCTGCGGCTCTCGAACAGCCACGCACCCGCCGCCAGCATCAGCAGCGCGGCGATCTGCTGGATCAGGCTGCCGCTGCGCCAGTCGAGGTGGCCGCAGAAGCGCTTCTGGTACAGCGTGCCGAGGGTGATCGCGACCAGTGACGTTGCCGAAGCCAGCCAGCCCCAGCCGGCATCGCCCGTGATCGGCCTGTTGTGCAGGATCAGCACCACGCCGGCGAGCCCGAGCAGCAGCCCGCCCCACTGCAGCGGCGTGACGCGCTCGCCGAGCCAGCGATTGGCCAGCGTCGAAGTCAGGATCGGCTGCAGTCCGGGGATCAGCGCCGACAGGCCCACCGGCACCGAATGCGCCACCGCCAATGCGGTGCCGGCGAGATACAGGCCCTGCACCAGCAGCCCGGCGACAATGCTGTGCGCGATACCGGCGCGATCCGGCCAGGCCGGCCGCACCAGCGCCACCACCGCGGCCATGATCGACACCACCATGACCATGCGCACCGTGAGGTAGGTGAGCGGTTCGGCACCGACCAGCACATATTTGGTGCCGATGAATCCGGTGCTCCACAGCACCACGAACACCAGCGGCGCGCGCCATCACCTCTGCGGGATCACGTTTCATGTGATGCTGAGTGCCCGATCGTATGCTATGCGGCAATGACCAATTGCGCGGGGCAACTTGCCACCCCGCACATGATCAGACATCCACCGACGTAAGGAGATCCCATGGACGTTCGCGCCGCCGTCGCCATCGCTGCCGGCCAGCCGCTGGAGATCATGACCGTGCAGCTCGAAGGGCCGCGCGACGGCGAGGTGCTGATCGAGATCAAGGCCACCGGCATCTGCCACACTGACGAATTCACCCTGTCCGGCGCCGATCCCGAGGGCCTGTTCCCCGCCATCCTTGGCCATGAGGGCGCCGGCATCGTGGTCGACGTCGGCCGCGGCGTCACCTCGGTGAAGAAGGGCGACCATGTGATCCCGCTGTACACGCCGGAGTGCCGGCAGTGTCCGTCGTGCCTGTCGCGCAAGACCAACCTGTGCACCGCGATCCGCTCGACCCAGGGCCAGGGGCTGATGCCCGACGGCACGTCGCGCTTCTCCATGGGCGGCAAGCCGATCCATCACTACATGGGCACCTCGACCTTCGCCAATTACACCGTGCTGCCGGAGATCGCGGTGGCGAAAATCCGCGAGGACGCGCCGTTCGACAAGGTCTGCTACATCGGCTGCGGCGTCACCACCGGGATCGGCGCCGTGATCAACACCGCCAAGGTCGAGCAAGGCGCCAAGGCCATCGTGTTCGGTCTGGGCGGTATCGGACTCAACGTGCTGCAGGGCCTGCGGCTGGCCGGCGCCGACATGATCATCGGCGTCGACCTCAACAATGAGCGCAAGGCGTGGGGCGAGCGCTTCGGCATGACGCACTTCGTCAACCCGACCGACCACGGCAAGGACCTCGTCCCCCACCTGATCAACATGACCAAGGCGGGCGCCGATCAGATCGGCGGCGCCGATTACACCTTCGACTGCACCGGCAATGTCACGGTCATGCGTCAGGCGCTGGAAGCCTGCCACCGCGGCTGGGGCGAATCCATCGTGATCGGCGTGGCGCCGGCGGGTGCGGAGATTTCCACGCGGCCGTTCCAGCTGGTCACCGGCCGCGTCTGGCGCGGCTCGGCGTTCGGCGGCGCCCGCGGCCGGACCGACGTGCCGAAGATCGTCGACTGGTACATGCAGGGCAAGATCCAGATCGACCCGATGATCACCCACGTGATGCCGCTCGCGGACATCAACAAGGGATTCGAGCTGATGAAGCGAGGGGAGTCGATCCGCGGCGTGGTGACGTTCTAGGCGTCTCGGGCCGATGAACCCTCATGGTGAGGAGGCGCTTCTTCAGCGCCGTCTCGAACCATGAGGGAGTGTGCTGCCCATCCCGGTCGAATGGCTTCGCCATTTGCCGGAGACGCGCGCAGGAGCGCGCTCCTCGGGATGAGGGTCCGCGTTGAAGTCTGGGAGATGATGATGCGCCTGCAGTTCGAGACCGTCGATGTCTTCACCGCCGGGCAGTTCAGCGGCAATCCGCTCGCGGTGGTGCTGAACGCCGAGGGCCTGTCGACGGCACAGATGCAGGCCATCGCGGCCGAGTTCAACCTGCCGGAGACCACCTTCGTGCTGCCGCCAAGGGACCCGGCGAACACGGCACAGGTGCGCATCTTCACGCCGAAAAGCGAGCTGCCGTTCGCCGGCCATCCCAATGTCGGCACCGCCTATGTTCTGGCGCGGGCCGGTGCGAGCTACGGCCGCTCCGTCGCCGGCGGGCGCGTGGTGTTCGAGGAAAAGGCCGGGCTGGTGCCGATCGAGATCCTGCGCGATGGCGACACCGTGTCCAGCACCCGGCTCACCTCGCCGCAGCCACTGCGCCTCGGCGCGGAGATCCCCGTCGAACTGATCGCGTCGGCCTGCGGCATCGCGGTCGACGACATTGAAACCAAGAACCACCGGCCGGTGATCGCCTCCTGCGGCACACCGTTCATCCTCGCCGAGCTGAAGAGCGCCGGCGCGCTGCAGGCCGCGGTTGCCGACACCGATGTGTTTCGCCGTGAGGTGACAAAACACCCGGCTGTCAGCATCATGATCTATGTGCAGGTCGATGAACCGCTCATCGATATTCGCGCCCGCATGTTCGCGCCACACCTGAACATGCCCGAAGACCCGGCGACCGGTGCCGCCAATGTCGGGCTGATCGGCCTGCTGGCACAGCTGCTGCCGGAGCCGAACCTGACGCTGTCGAAGCGGATCGCCCAGGGCGTGGAGATGGGACGGCCGAGCCTGCTGCACGCCGACGCGACGAAACTGGACGGCGTGGTGACGGCGACCACGATCGGCGGCAGTTGTGTGCCGGTGATGACGGGGACGATTGAACTGCGCTGAATTGCTGCCCGGACTCCAGCACGGGCAATTGACCGGGATCAAGGCCGGACGCAGTCACCCTATGCATGCTGGCCTTCGGAACACAGACCCGGGCGGATCATGACCAATTGGCCAGAAGTAACGACTGAACTCAGCTCAATGCTCCGCGATCTGCGGGGCGGTGCTCCCGCCATCATGAAGGCCTTCGCCGGCATGGCCCAGACGGCCACCGCTTCGAACGCGCTGGATTCCAAGACCAAGGAGCTGATCGCGCTCGGGATTGCCGTCGCCACGCGCTGCGACGACTGCATTGCATTCCACGCCAAGGCGGCGGTGGATCACGGGGCCACGCAGGCCGAGGTCAGCGAGACCCTGGGGATGGCGATCTATATGGGGGCCGGACCGTCGGTGATGTATGCGAGTCACGCGTTCGAAGCGTTCACGCAATTTGCGGCGGCCAAGTCGGCCGGATCATAGACAGTCCAGGATACGGTTCAGAAATCTTCCGGACAGGGATCGACGATCTTCCACAGCTCCGTGCCGTTCTTGATCTTCTTCATCTCCGGGGTCAGGCCGCCATTGCGGCTGATCCATTCCTTCACCGGGCGCGGATAATAGGACATCAGGTCCGAGGTGCCCTCGTAGCTGGTGACCTTGATGCCGAAGGTGAAGGCCTTGTCGTAATAGGCCTGGTGGAAGCCGAGGCTGGCGCGCGGGGTGACGCAGATCTTGTTCATCGGCACGATGCCGAACACCATGGTGCAGGCGGAATTGCAGATGCCGTCGATGATGACGCGCTCGCGGCGGTCGCGGATGCGCTCGTACTTGGCCTTGTATTCGGTGACATAGCCGCCGTGATCGCGGGTGATGTGCAGATCGGCCTTCGCCGGGATGGCGGACAGCATCAGCAGACACAGCATGGGCAGCAGCGAAAGGCGCATCGATCGTTGAGACCTGTTGGAACCCCGGCCGACGCCCGCTCCGGCATCGGCTCATTGCCGGACTGTGGCCGGACAATGTTGGCAATTCGTTAAGCATCGCAACAAAGCGAAAAAAGGGCAGAATTGCCCCGTCCCTCATGGTGAGGAGCGCGCTCCCAGGCGGAGCACCTGCTCCGCCGCTGCGCGCGTCTCGAACCATGAATGTGGCGCTCATCCTTCGAGACGCGGCCGAAGACGACCGTTCCTCAGGATGAGGACTGCGGGTCGACCGGCGACATCGCCAGCAAACCCCTACCCGTTCAAGAACATCCGGTACACGGGATTGCTGGTCTCGTCCTCATAGGGATAGCCCAGCGACGCCAGCCGCTCGGTGAGCCGCGGCCGGTCGGCGGCGGGCACCTCAATGCCCACCAGCACGCGGCCGTAATCGGCGCCGTGATTGCGGTAGTGGAACAGCGTGATGTTCCAGGCCGGCCCCATCTGGTCCAAAAACTTCAGCAGCGCGCCCGGCCGCTCGGGAAACTCGAAGCGCAGGATCACCTCGTCGCGCAGCGCGGGCGGGGCGCGGCCGCCGACCATGTAGCGGATATGCAGTTTGGCGGTCTCGTCGGCGCTGACGTCGAGCACCTTGTAGCCGAGCGCGCGCAACTCGGCGATCAGCGCGGCCTTCTTGTCGGAGACGTTGTTCAGCTTGAGGCCGACGAAAACGTTGGCCTCCGCGGCATCGGCGTAGCGGTAGTTGAATTCGGTGATGGTGTGGTTGCCGATGGTCTGGATGAAGCGGCGATAGCTGCCGGGCTGCTCGGGAATGGTGACGCCGAGCAGGATCTCGCGGGCCTCGCCGATCTCGGCGCGCTCGGCGACGTGACGTAGCCGATCGAAATTCAGGTTGGCGCCGCTGTTGATGGCGATCAGCGCGCCCGTCCGGGTCGGGTTGGCGGCGACATAGCTCTTCAGCCCGGCCAGCGCCAGCGCGCCGGCAGGTTCGGCCAGCACGCGCGTATCCTCGAAGATATCCTTGATGGCGGCGCACATCTCGTCGGTGTCGGCCAGGATGATATCGTCGAGCAGTTCGCGGCAAATGCGGAAAGTCTCGACGCCGGCCTGGCGCACCGCGACGCCGTCGGCGAACAGCCCGACGCGGTCGAGGATGACGCGCTCGCCCGCCGCGATCGCTGCCTTCATGGAGGCGGCATCGGCCGGCTCGACGCCGATCACTTTCGTCTCCGGGCGCAGGAACTTGATGAAGGACGCCACGCCGGCGGCGAGCCCGCCGCCGCCGATCGGCACGAACACCGCTTCGATCGGATCAGGATGCTGCTGCAGGATCTCCATGCCGATGGTGCCCTGCCCGGCGATCACATCGGGATCGTCATAGGGATGCACGAAGGTCAGGCCGCCCTCTTGTTCCAGTTGCCGCGCATGGGCAGCGGCCTCGTCAAAGGTGTCGCCGACCAGAATGGCATTGCCGCCCCAGTAGCGGACCGCGTCAACCTTGATCGGCGGCGTGGTCACCGGCATCACGATGGTGGCCTTGATGCCGAGCCGCTGCGCCGACAGCGCCACGCCCTGGGCATGGTTGCCGGCCGAGGCGCAGATCACGCCGGCGGCGCGCTGCTCCGGCGAGAGCTGCGAGATCCTGTTGTAGGCGCCGCGGATCTTGAACGAGAACACCGGCTGGAGGTCCTCGCGCTTGAGCAGCACCGGGCAATCCAGCCGCGCGCCGAGCCGCACCATCGGGTCGAGCGGGGTCCGCACCGCCACGTCATAGACCCGGGTGTCGAGAATTCTGCGAACATAGTCAGTCACGATCAATTCCTTGCCGCTCCGCGCCGCCGACTCCAGCAGCGCTGCGCATTGCCATAGCATTGAATCGCAAAACTGACCGGCGAAACCGTTACGGCCGGAGCAGGCGTCATGTGACGAGGCTCGCGCCGTTCATCCGGGGCCCGTTCCGACCTGCCCGGGCGGTGTGTCGCTCGCCGCAGCGGGCGTGGTTGGCAAGCGCGAGCCGATCGGCGGCCGATGCAAATAGATCTGCTCGATTTCGGCTGCAAAACGATGTTCCAGCGCCGTCCGCTTGTTCTTCAGCGTGGGCGTCAGCAGACCGGCGCCAATGGTCCATGGATCCAAAGTCCACCATACCGCACGCGGCGTCGCATAGGCCGGATAGGATTTCACGGCGTCGGCGATCCGCCCGAGCAGAGCACCTGCTTCCGCCTGCGGTCCCGCCTGCCCGCTCGCGGCCAGCCTGCGCTTCTCATGCTCCCAGGCTTTCGGATTGAGCACCACGAGCGCCGCGAGAAAGGGACGCCCTTCGCCGATCACCATGGCCTGCTCGAACAGCGGATCGGCGAGGATCGCGGTCTCGATATCGACAGGGGCGATCTTCTCGCCTGTGGAGGTCACCAGGATGTCCTTGATGCGGCCGGTGATGACGATGCGGCCTTCCTCGATGCGCGCCTGGTCGCCGGTGTGCAGCCAGCCATCGGCATCCTTGACGCGGCTGGTCTCTTCCGGCTTGTGCCAATAGCCGAGCATCACGCTCGGGCCCCTGACCAGCAGTTCCTGGTCCTTCCCGATCCTGACTTCGACGCCGTCCAGCGGTCGGCCGACCGAACGCGGGTCATTTTCCTCCACAGTATTGACCGCTACCACGGGCGAGGTCTCGGTCATCCCATAGCCCTGCAGAACCTCGATACCGCACGACAGGAACATGCGAATGACCGTCTCCGCGATGGGCGCACCGCCGCTGACCGCCACGTGCAGGCGACCGCCGAATTGGGCCAGCACCTTGTCGGCCACAAGGCGCTTAAGGATCGGCCAGGCCAGCCGGTCAAGCAGGGGCATGTTGCGGTTCGCGCGCTGTCTCGCGTCAAAGCGCCGTCCTCCGACGGCAAGGGTCAGATCAAACAGTGCACGCTGGACACGACCGGCTGCCGCACGCTTCTGCATGATCAGGGCGTGGATGCGCTCATAGATCCGCGGCACCGAGACCAGCACCGTCGGCCGCACCTGCTTCAAATCCTCGGACAGAAGCTGCACCGATCGCGCATAGGCCACGCACGCGCCGGCCGCGATCGGATAGTAGTAGCCTCCGGTGCGCTCGAACGTATGCGAAAGCGGCAGGAAGGACAGGAAGAGATCGTCCTGGCTCGCGGCAATGCGCCGATGGATCGCCTTGACGTTCGCCACGATATTCTCATGCGAAAGCATCACTCCCTTGGGCCGCCCGGTCGTGCCCGAGGTGTAGACGATGGCGGCAAGATCGCCCGGCCGTACCTCCACGTCATGCATCGCCGCCGGGACGGCAGAGCCGGATTCGAGCCAGCGACCAAGCGCGACGATGCGGCTGTCGGTCGCGGCGAGGCCGGACGCCCCGGGCAGGTTTGCACAGACCACGCGCTTGAGATTTCCGACGGGGTTGCCCGTCGCCATAATCGCCTGCCAGCGCTCTTCGGAATCCACGAATAGCAGAGAGGCCTGGGAGTCCTGCAGGATGTACGCGATGCTGTCGGGGTTATCGACGGCGTGCATCGGCACCGGCACGAGGCCGCGCGACAACGCCGCCTGGTCCATCGCGATGTGTTCGATTCCGTTCGGCATCAGGATGGCGACGCGTTCACCGGGTGCAAGTCCCTCCGCCGCCAATGCCCGTCGCCACCGCTCGAATTCGGCGTCGATCTCCTGCCATGAATAACCGACCCAGCGCCCCGCCACCGTGTCGAAATGGCGGTAAGCAGCCGCGCCGGGCGTCAGGCGGACACGGCGGCGCAACAGCTGCGGCAGCGTCTGTACGCCCGCAAGCGCATCCACGCCGCCTCGATCCTGCGTCACCGTACCAGCCATGGACTGCCCTTCGAATTCCACATTGCCTCCTGACGAAGCCCTCTCGCTCGATTCTATCCGGCTTCCATCCCGCTCGACATTGATCCTCCGCATGGCGGCCACGTCTATCCGGCGGCAACGCCGCAACCGGACAGTGAATTGCGTGCCTCGCGGCAGCTCCAGACACCCCAGCCAGCGCGCTGGTCAGATGTCGCTACGGTCAGATCGGCAGCGCGCCGGCGCAGGGAAAGCAGCTACCGCAGCTCATCCCGGTCTGAACCAGGACCGCCGACCAGCCATCGTCTGCCCTCGCAGCGACCGTTGCAGCGCGACGCCGCCGTCGTGATCGATCACCGGTCAACCGCGCCGAGATGCCGGCAAATATTCTGTACCCGGCTTTCCAGCCTGCCATGTCCGTAGTCTTACGGACAGCCATACGTCGCCGTTCGGGCAGACGAGCATTGCTGCGCTGTCATAGTGAATGTCGCGCATTGGCATTGGAAATTTATCGACCGCGACGCTTGCTCGCTACCTGGCAGGAAAATCAATGAACCCGTCTGCAGACCGCGGTGATCGCGTCCGACTTGAGCGCCTGTTGCGTAGGATCCCGCCGGGCGACAGCGTGGATGTCACGATCCATATGCTTCAGCATGTGACCGTCCCGGCCAAGTCCGCCGACAGGCAGGCCCCCGATCACCTGATCGCATGGTTTCGCTCGCGCATGGCGTTCGACTGCACCGTCACGCCCGATTGTCCGGAGCGACCGTCGAGGTGGACCTTTCACCGGCCGCCATCACAACGCTGCGCGGACCCGGCGCCGGACCACAGCGCATCGGCCTGACCGGCGCGGCAACCTGCCGGCCAGGCTACACGCGCAGCGACGGCGCCTGGGTTCGCGTGCGCGGCCTGTCATTTTGATCGGTCGCTGCAAGCGTCGTCCCCTCGAGCTGCTTCCGGGCCTCCCGCTCGCGAATCCGCTCCGCTTCGACAGCGTCGAGCGCGCGGCGCAATTCCGCGCTGCACTGCTTCATCTGGTTGATCGCTTCGCGCCGCTGGAAGCGGGTGAGCGATGGATTGGCGAGATCCTTCCAGACGACTCTGAGCAGCCGCTGGAGGCCGCTGATATCATGGTCCAGTCTGTCGATCTCGGGCATCGGGAGGCTTTCAATCCGATTGGCAGCATCGGTTAACTATCCCTGATTCTTGCCGATTTGAAACGGAAGATGGCACCCGTAGTAATACGGCTGTCCTGCAAGACGGCGCGTATCGGCACGCCCGGTCCCCCCTGCGATGCGCCGGTTGCCTGCCCGACAGGCCGCACCGCGCCAGTCGCGTTAAGCACATTTGTCAACTTCGTTTTGCAACTGTCGTTGACGGTTCCCACGTCCGCATTAAACGATGGCGCAGGACGGGCTCTCGAGCGATCCCGTTACATTTCAAGCTGGAGTTCATCATGTCCCGCATCTTTGCCGCCATCCTCGCGACCACCCTCGCCGCCGCAGCGATCCCGACGGCGGCTTCCGCCGGCTGCGGCAATTGCTACGTGCCGCCGCAGCCCTGCGTCACCTGCTATCAGCAGCAGGTCATCCCGCCGCAGTACCGCACCGTGCAGGAGACGGTGATGGTCGCGCCCGGCCGCGTCATCGCCCACCGCACGCCCGCACAATACCGCACGGTCATGGTACCCCGGACGGTGATGGTCGCGCCCGAAGGCGTGCAGTACGAGCAGGTGCCGCCGCAATACGCCACCCAGCAGCGCGTCGAGATGGTTGCCCCGGCCCGCGCCTATTACGTCCCGGCTGCGCCGCGCTGCGGCTCCTGCGGCTATTGAGACCGGAATCCGGCAAGCGGGGCCGATCGACGGCCCCGCACCGCACTATGAAATGGCGCCGATGAACTGCGCCAGTTCGGGCGTTTTGGGCGACGCCATCAGGTCCTTCGGCGCCCCCTCCTCATGTACCTTGCCGTGATGCATGAACACCAGCTTGGTACCGACATCGCGCGCAAAGCGCATCTCGTGGGTGACCAGCATCAGCGTCATGCCTTCGGACGCCAGTCGCTCGACCACCTTCAGCACCTCGTTGACCAGTTCAGGATCGAGTGCCGAGGTGATCTCGTCACACAGCAGCACCGTCGGCTGCATGGCGAGTGAACGGGCGATGGCCACGCGCTGCTGCTGACCGCCGGACAACTGGCTCGGATAGCTGTCGAACTTGTCGGCCAGACCGACCTTTTCCAGCAGCGCGCGGGCCTGATCCCGGAGTTCGAGCGGCAGCCCCTTGTTGACCACCGACGGCGCCAGCATGACATTCTGCCCCGCGGTGAGATGCGGGAACAGGTTGAACTGCTGGAACACCATGCCGACATGGCGGCGCAGTTCGCGCAGGTTGGTCTTGGTGCCGCCGACCTCCATGCCGTCGACGGTGATCGAGCCGGAATCGTAGGTCTCAAGGCCGTTCACGCAACGCAGCAGCGTGCTCTTGCCGGAGCCGGAGCGGCCGATGATCGAGACGACATCGCCGCGGCCGACATTGATGGATACGCCTTTGAGGACTTCATTGGCGCCAAAACTCTTGCGCACATCGGTGATCTTAACGAGCGGTGGCGACATCGGCTTTTCCTTCAAGGTGCTTGGCGAACAAGGACAGCGGGAAACACAGGCAGAAGTAGATCAGCGCCACCAGCGCGTAGACCAGGAACGGCCGGAAGGTCGCATTGTTGAGCATGGTGCCGGCCTTGGTCAGTTCGACGAAGCCGATGATTGACGCCAGCGCCGTTCCCTTCACCACCTGGACCGAAAAGCCGACCGTCGGCGCGATGGCGATCTTGGCCGCCTGCGGCAGGATGACGTAGCGCATCTGCTCGACGAAGCTCATGGCAAGGCTCGACGACGCCTCCCACTGCCCCTTGGGGATCGCCTCGACGCAGCCGCGCCAGATCTCGGCAAGGAAGGCTGCCGTCCACAGGCTGAGCGCCAGGCCGGCGGCAACCCATGGGCTGATCTCGATGCCGAACAGGGAAAGGCCGAAAAAGAACAGGAACAGCTGCATCAGCAACGGCGTGCCCTGGAAGAACTCGATGAACATCTTGGTCAGGACCTCGAGGGCCCTGACACGCGAGACCCGCAGGAACAGGATGGCGAGACCGACCAGACCGCCGAGGACGAAAGCAACAAGCGACAGGACGACGGTCCAGCGCGTCGCCCACAGCAGGTTCGACAGGATGACCCAGAAAGTGAAATCGCTCATGGCTCAACCTTTCGGGAATGCGAGGCGGCCGACGCCGCGCAGGATGAAGCGGGCGACGATGGCGAGCAGCAGATAGAGCAAGGCAGCCACCACATAGACTTCGAACGCGCGAAAATTGCGCGACTGCACGAAGTTGGCCGCATAGGTCAGGTCTTCCGCCGAAATCTGCGACACCACTGACGAGCCGAGCATCACGATGATGATCTGCGATGACAGCGCCGGATAGACTTTCTGGAATGCCTGCTTGAGCACGATGTGGCGGAAGATCTCGAACCGCGTCATCGCCAGGCTGTCGCCGGCTTCGATATGGCCGGCCGGCACGGCCTTGATGCCGGCCCGGATGATTTCCGCCGAGTAGGCGCCGAGGTTGATGACCATGGTCAGAAAGGCGGCCGTCGTCTCGTCGAGCTTGAGGCCGAGCGCCGGCAATCCAAAGAAGATGAAGAACAGCTGCACGATGAACGGCGTGTTGCGGATCACCTCGACATAGCCGCGGACGATGGCCCCGGCCCATGTCGGCCCGAAGGTGCGCGCCCATGCGCAGGCGGTGCCGAGCGCGACTCCGACCACGGTCGATACGGCGGTCAGCACGATCGTGAAGATCAGGCCTGCCAGGATGACGTTCCAGTACGGAAGCAGATCAGAGAAATTGAGTGCAAATTTCATCGGGGACATCTCTCGCTGGCTGGTGACACCGAACGCTGCGCATCGCGCCCCGTTGCGTCCATCGCCGGGGCGATGAACGCAACGAAAGCGCGCACCCTCAGATGCTGGCGGGGATCGGCGCCTTCAGCCACTTCTCGGAGATCTTGTTCAGCTCGCCGTCGGCCTTGGCCTTGGCGATGATCTCGTTGACCTTGGCGAGCAGCTTGTCCTCGCCCTTGTTCATGCCGACGAAGCACGGGCTGTCCTTGATCACGAATTTCGACACCGGCGCACGGCCCGGGCTCTTCTCCGCGATCGCCGCCGCGACGATGTTGCCGGTGGCGATGATGTCGACCTGCCCCGACAGGAACGATGCGATGGTCGCATTGTTGTCTTCGTAGCGCTTGATGGTGGCGGTCGGCGGCGCAAGCTTGGTGATTTCCTGCTCCTCGATGGAGCCGCGCGTGGCCCCAACGGTCTTGCCGGCCAGATCTTCCGGCTTGGCGATCTTGGCATCCTTGAGGCCGAACACGCCCTGGAAGAACGGCGCATAGGCATTCGAGAAGGCGATCACCTTTTCACGCTCCTCGTTCTTGCCGAGGCTGGAAATGACGAGTTCGACCTTCTTGGTCTGCAGGTACGGAATGCGGTTGGCACTGTTCACCGGCACCACCTCGACCTTTACGCCGAGCTCCTTGCCGATCAGATTGGCCATGTCGATGTCATAGCCGACCGGCTTGAGATCGGGACCGGCGGAGCCGAACGGCGCGAAATCCTGCGGCACGGCAATCCGGATGACCTTGGCCTTCATGACGTCATCGAGAGCATCGGCGCGCGCGCCGGCCGAGAAAGCTGCCGCCGCGGCGGCGAGCGAGAGGGAAAGCGCAATCTTTCGGATATTCATTGGACAGTCTCCATTGGATGTTTTGCAAAGCCGGGCCGGCGACGGCCCCAAGAGGCGCAGGTCGGACGAGAAAGCAGGCGTCTATTTTTCTGGCTGATGCGTGGTCTCCGTTTTGATGGGCTCCAGCGCCTTGCGCAGTTCTTCAAGCGGATCGAGATCCGGCTTGATCCGCACCGTCAGGCCGGCTTCGACGTTGCCGATATGGGCGGCCATCAGTTCGATGGCGCGGTCGCGGTTGCCGCCTTCGAGGGCCGCGACGATTTCCTCGTGCTCATTGCAGGACTCGGTGGCATCGTGGCTCGACTGGTAGAGCATCGAGATCAGCACGGTGCGCGCGGTGAGATCGCGCAGGATCTCCGCCAGCACGTTGTTGCCCAGCGCGTCGGCCATGCAGACGTGAAAATCGCCGAGCAGATAGCTGCGCGCGGCGACGTCGCCGGTGGTGATGGCGTCATTCTCCTGGCCGATATGCGCACGCAGGCGCGGGATGGCCTCCGCCGGAATGGTCTCGACGGAGAGCAGCAATCCGATCTCGATGGCGCGGCGCGCCTGAAACGCGGTGCGGGCTTCCTCGATCGACGGTTCGATGATGAACCAGCCGCGCTTGGTGCTGACCTGCACCACGCCGCGGGTCTCCAGCCGAATCAGCGCCTCGCGCACCACCGTTCGCGACACACCGAACAGCTGCACCAGCGACTGTTCGCTGAGGCGCGTGCCGGCCGCGATCCGCCCGGCCAGGATGGCGTCGATGATCCGTGCACAGATATCGGTCGATTGAAGCACTGAGAGGCCTGAATACAAGAGACGTGTACAGGACTTGTCAGCAAGGCTTGTGCCAGTTGGCGGAACTTAAAAATAACAAGTATTATCAATGGATTATATTTTTTCTCCCAGAATGCTCGCAGCAACATTTCGCTCGCTGGGTTTGCATATGCCTGTTTTACAGCCTGAAATCAGCAGGGCGGGTGCCGGGACGCCCAGGGGCTGGCTTTCGCCATTTTCGCCGCTATGGTGCCGGCGTTGCACTCGTAGCTCAGCTGGATAGAGCATCGGATTTCGATTCCGAGGGCCGGGAGTTCGAATCTCTCCGAGTGCACCACCCGGCCGTTGCCTGCGGCCGAGAAGCCCGCGCCACTGCCCGCTATGGATACGCCCCCTCCACCGCCCTCCTCTGGTACGGTTCCTGCATATTTCACCCCGGGAAATCGCTTCACCGATACGGGGGTATCATGACCAATTCCGAATTTCGGGCCGACGACCACAGCATCGAGCCGATCCCTGACGCCGATCGCGATTCCACCGGGCCGCAGCAGATGTGGATCTGGGCCGGCGCCAATATCGCGCCGGTGAACTGGGCGCTCGGCGCGCTCGGCATCATCCTCAAGCTCGGCCTGATGGAGACCATCGCGGTCATCGTCATCGGCAACCTGTTCGGCTGCGCCATCTTCGCCGCCTTCACGGTGATGGGCCACAAGACCGGGGTCAACCAGATGGTGCTGAGCCGGTCGGCATTCGGGCGCCGCGGCGCCTATCTGCCGAGCATGCTGATGTTCCTGATGACCCTGTGCTGGATCGGCGTCAACACCTACTTCCCGGTCAAGATCTCGATGGCCATCCTCGGCCAGTTCGGCATCCCGGAAACCTGGCTCACCACCTTCCTCGTCATCACCGTGGTGATGGTGGTGCAGGTGTGGATCGGCATCTATGGCTTCTACGCCATCCGCACTTTCGAGAAATACACCGTGCCGGTGACGGTGGCGATCATGGTGCTGATGAGCGTGCTGGCGTGGAGCCAGGCCGGCATCGTCAACTGGAACCTGAAGAGCGAACTGCCGCCGGCCGCCCATCTCGCGATGCTGTCGCTGCTGATGACCGCGGTCGGCGTCGGCTGGGGCATCTCCTGGGTCACCTGGGCCTCGGACTATTCGCGCTTCGTGCCGCGCAGCGTCTCGTCGAAGCAAGTGTTCTGGTACAGCTATATCGGCATGTTCGTGCCCACCGTGTGGCTCGCCATCCTCGGCGCCACCATTGCCTCGGTGACGCTGGATGCCGATCCGGCCAAGATGGTCAGCGCGGTGTTCGGCGGCGCCGCCGCCATCCTGGTGTTGCTGATGGTGCTGCATGGCCCGATCGCCAGCAACATCCTCAACGTCTATTCGGCGGCCCTGGCGGCGCTCAGCATGGGCATGAAACTGTCGCGCACGGCGCTGGCGTTGATCGTCGGCATCGCCGGCTATCTGGTGACCATCTACTTCATCTTCGCGCCGTCGTTCGCGAAGGCCTTCGACAACTGGCTGATCAGCCTGCTGATGTGGATGAGCCCCTATGCCGGGGTCATCATGGCCGATTTCTTCATCAAGCGGAAAGGCGTGATCGACGTCGCCGAACTCTACAAGTCGCCGGACACCAGCGCCTATGGCGACATCAACTGGAACGGCATGATCGCCTTCGTCACGGGCCTGGTCTGCGGCTGGCTGTTCCAGGACGGTCTGGTGCCGGCGCTGCAGGGGCCAATCTCCATCAACCTGCTCGGCGGCGCGGACCTCAGCTGGCTGGCCGGCATCGGCGTGGCCGGCGGCACCTATCTGCTGCTCGACAAGCGAACTGCGCCGGCGCGGATGGCCGTCACCGCCGGCGAGTAACGCTGACCAGTCGTCACGTTGAAAAGGCGCCGGCATCGCAGGATGCCGGCGCCTTTTGCGTCAGAACGGACGTCACCGCGTCCGCTATTCCCCGCGGCTGCGCAATTCCTTTGACGCCAGCTTGATATAGTCGCGGTGCAGCGCCTCGTAATATTCGCGGGCATCCGGGCAGCTTTCCTGCGCCGCCATGCTGCGGCATTTCTCCGCCTCCTGGTGATAGAGCTTCGACTTGTCGCTGGTCATGGCATCCGCCTCCGCGAAGACAACCGGCGAGACGGCGAAACGTTGCGCTGTGGGTTCCCCAAGATACGTCCGGTCTCGACGGAACAGAGTCCGGCGGCCGTGCGTTTGCGTCGGCATCAGAAGTTGCGGTGCGTGCGACAAATAGCCAGCGGGAGCACCCATGAAGGATTTTTCCCACGCCGCTTTTGCGCCCGATACGATCATGGTGATGCAGCAGGCGCTCGAGGGCGCGGTGGCGACACTGCCGCAGCCGGTCAGTTCAACCCATGTACAGTCGATTGCCGAATCCATCCTGCGTACCACCAGGGAAGGCGAGCGCGATCCCACCATGCTGCAGACCATGGCGCTGCTGGAGCTGCAGCTCATCGAGCGCAAATAGGTCCGCTGCGAAGCGCGCGGTCGATAAAGGGGATCTTGAACGGTACGGGGATATTCATCCGTCTCCGCTCGCTCGGGTCGGCTGCCCCTCCCCCGTCCGACCAAAGTCGTCCTTGCTGCAGTGCAACCAGATGCGTAACTGTGCGTTACCGCCTCACAACGGAGGTCGCCATGTCCTACGCGCTGTTTTCCAATACCGTCAAAGTCAGCCAGGCCTTCCGCACCAAGGCGGAGGTCTGGAAACACGCGGCCGACATTGGCCTGGTGATCGAGGTCTCCTCGTCGGAGGAAGATCCCCCGCGCCGCATTCTCGCCACGGGCTACACCATCGACGCGTGTGCGCCGGACATCGCGGATGGACCGACGGTCGGCGAGCGCAGCCTGGCGCCGGTCATGACCAGCTGTTCGCTCAATCAGCCGTCGGCAGCCGCCGCATCGTGAATTCGATGGCGCCATCCGGCAATTCGCGCCAGCGTTCGACCTCGCTCATATAGGCCTGTTTGGGAAAGCGGTCGAAAAACGCCTGCGCGGTGCGCCGGGCGTTTTCGCGCGGCTGCGTGAAGGTCTCGCGAACGAACCCGTCATCGGATTTCAGTGCGCGGCGCTGCCGGTCGCGCCGGCCAGCCATGCGATCTGCCAGATCCCGCGGCGATTTCGGCATCGCGGCACTCCCTGCAAGCCATGACCACCAGAATGGCATGGTCTGGCTGCGGATCAAGCAGCAGCAACCGGCGCCGACAAAGAAAGGGCGCCCCGTTGCCGGCGCGCCCTTCCCTGTTCTCGCTGGTCCAGGCGCCAAGGGCGCCCTTTGCCAAGCTCAATCGATAAGCTTAGCGGGCGGCCTCAGCGAGGTGACAGCGCTTTGAGTGAGACACTGGATCACCTCCTTTCATGGTTGATGGTCTGGAGAGTATAGGAACGGTTATGGCTCCTGTTAAGGGCCATCGCGGCAACAAGCCATGCATTCGCGTCACGGTGCTGGTCGGCCGGACTGGCCAGCGCCATCGCCGGTGCATCCCTGTCCCCGCTCCGGGTGACGGGTTCCCGCACCAACCGGGCGATCTTCAACGTCTGCACTCTCGTCTTCAGCCCGCCGACCATCGCTGCGGGACGGTTCGTGCCGCAGCTCCGCCCGTCGCTGACCTGCAAGCCTACGTCATGCTGCCCGGCATAAAGCAGCGGATCAAAATTCCGCCGTCGCCACGCATCGGCCAGACCATGGTGCGGCCGACGCGGTTGGGCGAGGTGATCACCGCTTCGTCGGGCACGTCGAGCCATTTGCCGTCGAGCCGCACGCGATAGTGTCCGCTGCTGGATTCCCAGTCGACATCGCTGACCGCACTGCCATCGGCATCGGAGCAGCAAGGCCCCTTGCCTGATCGCAGACTGTCGAACCACGCCTTCAAATCCGGCGACGTGGTTGCGTACTGGCCGTTGTCACGCGCCATCACCGCATGTGTCAACGACGACGCTGCGCCGGCGAGTGTCAGCACACCTGCCAGCCAGGCCATCCGACGACGTCTGCGTCGCCTGCCGCGGCGCAGCTGTTGGTATCGGATTGCTTCTTCACGCGGACACGACGCATCTGCGCCGGACATCATCCAGTCGCTCATGGGCTTGCTCCAGCTCCCGGCCAGTGCAACTATCGTCAAGGATCGCTATGCATTTCGCGGGCCACATTCCCGCGGCTTTTCGCAACGCTCACGCAAATTTCATCACGTAGCAACGAAGGCATCTGCAGCAGCACCGACGCTGCAGGAAGTCGCGCAACTCCTCAACCGTCATGCCGGCCGGTCTGTTCCGCAGGGCGACTCATGATCGCACAATACGCGCGGTCGCGACGATGCGCGCGCAAGACAAGTGTCGGCGATCTCCTGGATTGAGTCGATCGCACCGCGGTTCTACGCCCGCCGCCGAAATTACTCGGCGGATCTGCTCGATCACCTGGCAGCAGACTACGCGATTCCTGCGCGACCATGTAGCTACTCTTCGCGTTGCAGCGCACTTCAGCGTGATGATCGGTGACGCACGCGGCCGGCGCAGCGCCCGTATGGCTCCGCGTCTGTCATCAAACTTGCTCCAACATTTCTCGCATGACTGTCCGTGAGCGCCGCAGGCGCACTGCAGCACAACGTTGAACTGTCGGCCAGCCGCGCGGGATTCGTTGACGCTGGTCCCCGGAATTTGGCATAAACAGATTTTACGCGACCTGGGGACATGGTCGCGCCATCGGGACATTATGAAAAACGCATTGTATTCGATCCACGTCGATTTGCTCGACGGGCGCTCGGGCAAGGGTAGCGGCGTCGTGGTTTTTCGCGATGGCCAGATCCTCGGCGGCGACGCCTTCCTGTTCTATACCGGCAGCTATGTGGTCAACGCCGCGACCCACACGCTCAAGGGCGAGATCACGGTGAAGCAGCACACGCCGAGTCCGGCCATGAGCCCGCTGTTCGGCGGCCCGCAGCCGGTCGGCATCGGCGTCACCGGCACCTTCGACGACCGGTCGGCGGTGATGAACGGCACCGCGCTGGTCGGCAAGCACAGCCAGATTTTTCGCGCGACGCTGCGCTGGCTGGCGGATGCCGAATGACATTCAGCCGGTGAATCGCGGGCGACGCGGAGCGACAAGCGACTTCACCAGTCGCAGCGCTATTCCGCGGCCAGATCGAGCGGGGCGACGCGCGGCAGGGTGATCTGGATCCGGGTACCCTTGCCTGGATCGGAATGCAGGCTGAGCCGTCCGCCCAGGCGGTTGGTGACGATGCTGTAGACGATATGCAGGCCGAGCCCGGTGCCGCCCTGGTCACGACGGGTGGTGAAGAACGGATCGAAGGCACGGCGGCGGACCTCGGGGGTCATGCCGACACCGTTGTCGACGAACAGGATCTCCACATGGTCGTCGCCGGACTCCTGGATCCGGATCTCCACCTTGCCGCCGCCGCCGCCCGGAAAGGCATGCGCCACCGCGTTGAGGAACAGGTTGGTCAGCACCTGACCATAGGGGCCGGGATAGGAGTTCATGATCAGGTTGGGCCCGCAATCCACCGACAGCGCCAGGTTCTGCGCGCGCAGTCCCGGTTTCAGGCTCATCACCACCTGCTCGGTGAGATCCGCGAGGTCGAACACCCGCTGGTCGGAATAGTTGCGGTCGGCCGCCACCTGCTTGAACGACTGGATCAATTCCGCTGCACGGTTGAGATTGCCGACCAGCTGCGCGGCGGCATCGCGATTGGATTCGATGAATTCGTTGAGGCTGGACCGGCGCAATTCGCCGCGCGCCACCTCCTCCGCAAACAACATGATCTTGCGCTCCAGCGACGACGCCACGGTGAGGCTGATGCCGACGGGGTTGTTGACCTCGTGCGCGACGCCGGCGACGAGGCGGCCGAGAGCCGCGAGCTTCTCCGCCTCGATCAGCGAGTTCTGGGTTTCACGCAGATTGCGCAGCGCCGACTCGGCGGCGTCCTTGGCCTTGCGCATCTCCTGTTCACTGCGCTTGCGCTCGCCAATGTCCAGCGCCACCGTGACGATGTTCTCGATCTTGCCGTCGGGCGACAGCAGCGGCTGCTTGTTGACCAGCCACTGCCGCATGGCTCCGGCAGCGTCCTGATATTCCTCCTCGTAGAAGCCGAGGCCCTCGCCCGTGGCCAGCACCCGCTTGTCGGGGTCGCTGGTCTTGGCGGAACCGTAGCGCGACATCAGCTCGCCCGTGGTGCGTCCCAGCGCGTCCCCCGGCTCGATGCCGAAGATGCCTGCCATGTAGCGATTCATCAGCACATAGCGCAGCTGCTTGTCCTTGACGTTGATGACGGCGGGCACGGTGTCGATCACCTGCTGCAGCAGCCGGCGGCCTTCCTTCACGGCGGCCTCGGCGCGCTTCTGGTTGGTGATGTCGCGCACGGTGCCCTCGTAGCGGACCACCGCGCCGGTCTCGTCGCGGACCGCGGTGGCGCTGTCGGACAGCCAGAGGATGGTGTAGTGCCGCTGCCGCACCTGGTATTCGTATTCGCGCACCATGCCGTCGCGCTCCATGCGCATCTGGTATTCCGCGCGGGCCGCGGGATCGACATAGATGGTGCGGGCGATGTCATGGGTGGCGCGTATCAGTTCGTCCGGCGAATCGTAGCCCATCATCCGCGCCAGCGCCGGGTTGGCGTTGAGCAGCGCGCCCGATGGCGTGGTCACATAGATGCCGTCGACGGAGCCTTCGAACAGCTTGCGGTAGCTCTCCTCGGCGAGGCGCTGTTCGGCCAGCGCGTGCACCGCCGCCTCGCGTGCCGCGTCGGCGTCCACCAAAGTGCGACGGAACACTTCGGCGGCGCGGGCGATGTCGCCGATTTCGTTGTCGATGTCGGTGGCCGGAATCGCGGTGTGCTGCGCGCCGCCGGCCAATGCCCGCATCGCCCCAGCAATTTCCTTCAACGGACGCACCGTTCGGCGCACCACGAACAAGGCCGCCAGCAGTCCGACCAGCACGCCGGCGCTGCCCAGCGCGATGCTCTGCCATTTCGCCTCCGTCAGGGTGCGCGCGAAGTCCCGTGACAGCACGCGGCCGCGCCGCGTACTGAGTTCGCGCAGCAGTTCGGTGACGCGTCCGATCAACCGGCCCTCGGTGCCCAGCACCTCCTTGTCGAGATCGGCGATCTCGCTCTCGGTGCCGGCAATCGCGACGATGGCATCGGCATAGTCGTCGGCGGCGCCGCGCAGCGCGGGATCGGCGATCGGCAGCGCGCGCATCCGCTGCGCCGCCTGCTCGGCGCCAAGGGGATCGCGCGCCAGCAGGGCGGAGTTGATCTCGTTCTGCGCCTTGAACAGGCTGCGGGCGGTGGCGCGGTCGGGCGCTTCTCCGATCGCCGCCTCGAACTTTTCACGCAGCGGCGCCAGCCTGGCCACCAGCCCCGTGCGTTGCGCGATCAGTGCCGAGACCCGGTCGATGCCCTCGCGATAGCTGGCCAGCCGGGCGGCGACGCCGTCGATCATCTCGCGCTGCTCGGGGGCCAGTTCGATCCGGGTCTTCTTCAGCAGCTCGCCCAGCGTCGCGGCGGCCTGCGACACCCGCTCCGGACGGGCGTCGGGATCGGTGACGAAATCCCGCGCCGCCAGCCGCAGCCCGTTCATGCGGCGGTCGATCTCCTCGGCGAGATCGCCCAGCGACTGCAGCCGCTGCAACTCGGCGAAGGTGTTGTCGATGTGGCGGATCGCGACCACGCTGGCGATGCTGGTGACCAGGATGACCGCCAGCACCAGCAGAAACCCGCTGAACGTCAGCTGGCCGATCGTGAGCGAGGACGAGCGGACCCGCTGAAAAAACGCCGTGACTGCAGAAGGCATGATGGGTGCGACCGGCTCCAAACCGCGGCACTATAAGCCGAGTTTGCCCTGCGGGGGAACGGCCAAGCGTCGCCCGTTGTGCGCTTGCGGGCAGCCCTTCCCGAGCTATGATCGCCCGACCAAGAGGCGCACAAGCGCCCTGATCGACGATCACAGGGAGAACGCCATGAATGTCACCCAGGGCCTGCGCCGGGTGCTGCAGACCAATCCGCTCGGCATCGCCACCGTCGACGGCGACCGCAGGCGGAGCTGGCGTGAGGTCGGCGCCCGCGTGGCGCGGCTGGCCGGCGGGCTCAAG
>LNAP01009967.1_pt2 | contig 23408 bp, 21 predicted proteins | sample 602601 | NCBI WGS metagenome assembly LNAP01 (sample SAMN02440304, study PRJNA202911) | soil metagenome | biome: Subtropical and temperate rainforests or woodlands; isolation source: soil samples (1 kg each in a 20% v/v slurry with milli Q water) were... ...
TGGGGGCGTCACAGAAAACGGAAAAATTCGTACGCTAAGGCCAAATAGGTCAGTCGGGGGACGCGACCTGGCCGATGAGATGACAGCTGCAATCCGTCAACCCCTGCAAGATTCCACAAGCCTTGATGGGACGGGCGCCGGAGCACTTCTCGCGCAATGCGAGCAAGTGCTGCTTCAGCTGCAAGAGTGCCTCGACACGCATTTCGACCTGTCGAATGTGGGCATCGAGTAGCGCGTTGACCTCGCCGCAGTCTTGCGCCGGGCGGTCGCGCAGACGAAGAAGCAAGCGAATCTCGCCGAGGGTCATGTCGAGTGAGCGGCAGTGTCGAATGAACTGCAAGTGCTCGACATGCTCGTCTCCATAGATCCGGAAATTGCCGCCACTGCGCGCCGGGCGCGGCAGTAACCCCTCCTTCTCGTAGTAGCGGATGGTCACGACCTCGCAGCCCGTTCGCCGCGCGAGTTCACCGATACGGATGTTCATCTTTCCTTCCTCAAAGCGCTTGACTCTATAGCTGCTATAGGAATTCTAATCCTGATCATCGGCGATGTTCACGACGGAAAGACGATGAGCGAATGCAGTGGAAAGGGCTGTGGCTGCTCGGCCGCATCCCTCGTTCAGCCTGAAACACGTACCCGCCCCACCACCGAGGCGGCCACCGTCCGTTTTCGCATCGACAACATGGACTGCCCCACGGAGGAAGCTCTGATTCGGGGCAAGCTGGCTGGATTGCCGGGTGTTCTGCGGCTCGATTTCAATCTGATGCAGCGCACGTTGAAGGTCACTCACGCCCTTCCGTCGTTAGCGCCAGTCGAAGACGCATTGGCTGCCATCGGCATGCAGGCGATGCAGATGGATGACGTGGCGGCCGAGCAGACCACGCTGCTCGCCATCGCCAAGATGGATTGCCCGACCGAAGAAGCGCTGATCCGGGCAAATCTCGCCGACGTGGCCGGGGTGGTCGGTCTCGATTTCAATCTGGTGCAGCGGACCTTGAGCGTTCGCCACACGCGTGACGCCCTGCCCAAAGTGTTGGGCGCATTGAAGGCGCTGGAGTTTGAGGCGCAAGTGATCGAAGCGGCCGAGACGCTCGGCGCGCCCGCCCCGGCCGCCACGAAGTGGTGGCCTCTTGCGATCTCCGGGGGGGCCGCGCTGGCTGCCGAGGTGCTGTATTGGCTCCACGGCGGCAACCACTGGTCAGTGATGGTCTTGGCGCTCGCTGCCATCTTCACCGGGGGCCTGCCCACCTACAAGAAGGGCTGGATCGCGCTGAAGAACCGCAACCTCAACATGAACGCCCTGATGTCGTTTGCGGTCACCGGCGCGATGCTGATCGGCCACTGGCCGGAGGCAGCGATGGTCATGGTGCTGTTCGCGCTGGCGGAGGTGATCGAGGCCAAGTCGCTGGATCGAGCCCGCAACGCCATTCGCGGCCTGCTCGATCTCGCCCCGGAACAGGCCACCGTGCAGCAGCCGGACGGCGCTTGGCGCGAGCTGGATGCCCAGCAGGTCGCCATCGGCAGCCGAGTGCGGATCAAGCCGGGCGAACGCATCGCCCTCGACGGCGAGGTGCTGGATGGACGCTCGACGGTCAACCAGGCTCCCATCACCGGCGAGAGCCTGCCGGTCGAGAAAGCGCCGGGCGATCCGGTATTCGCCGGTACGATCAACGAGTCCGGCTCCTTCGAATACCGGGTCACGGCCTTGGCCAGCAACTCCACCCTGGCCCGCATCATTCATGCGGTCGAGGCCGCGCAAGGCAGCCGCGCCCCGACCCAGCGCTTTGTCGATCAGTTCGCGCGCTGGTACACGCCCATCGTGTTCGGCGTGGCCATTGCGGTGGCGCTGCTGCCGCCCCTGGTCGTGGGCGCAGCATGGCTCGACTGGATTTACCGCGCGCTCGTTCTTCTGGTCATCGCGTGTCCGTGCGCGCTGGTGATCTCCACGCCCGTCAGCATCGTCAGCGGCCTCGCTGCGGCCACGCGGCATGGCATCCTCATCAAGGGCGGCGTCTATCTGGAGGAAGGCCGCAAGCTGCAATGGCTCGCCCTGGACAAGACCGGAACGGTCACGCACGGGAAGCCCGCGCAAACCGACTTTGTCGCGTTGGGGAAGACGTCACCCGACGACAGCCGCCGCCTCGCGGCGAGCCTGGCGGCCCGCTCCGACCATCCCGTGTCCAAGGCCGTCGCCCAGGCCGCAAGCGCGGACTGCGTGGCCTTGCGCGAAGTTGCCGAGTTCTCGGCGCTGCCGGGGCGCGGCGTGCGAGGCAGCATCGACGGCGCGATCTATCACCTGGGCAATCATCGGATGCTCGGCGAGCTGGGTTGCGGCACACCGCAGTTGGAGCAACGCATCGCAGCCCTGGAGTCCGAGGGGAAGACCGTGGTGGCGCTGGTGGGTCCCGATGGCGTGCGGGCTGTCATCGCGGTGGCCGATACGATCAAGGACAGCAGCCGGCATGCCATCGCCGATCTGCACGCGCTCGGCATCAAGACGATGATGCTGACCGGCGACAACCCGCACACCGCGCAAGCGATTGCGGCTCAGGCCGGTATCGACCGCGTGCACGGCAACCTGCTGCCGGAAGACAAAGAACGCGAGGTTGAGCAACTGACGCGACGCGGTAAGGCCGGCATGGTCGGCGACGGCATCAACGATGCCCCCGCGCTGGCGCGTGCGGATATCGGCTTTGCGATGGGGGCCGCCGGCACCGATACCGCCATCGAGACGGCTGACGTGGCGCTGATGGACGATGACCTGCGCAAGATTCCAACCTTCGTCCGCCTGTCGCGTGCGACCGCGCAGGTGCTGACGCAGAACATTGTGTTGGCCCTGGGCATCAAGGCGGTGTTTCTCGTGCTCACCTTCACGGGGCACGCCACCATGTGGATGGCGGTGTTCGCCGACATGGGCGCAAGCCTGATGGTCGTGGCGAACGGCCTGCGGCTGCTGCGCAAATGACCTTAATCGGCGAAAGGGTATCGACCGAGTGCGCTGCATTGTCTTGGAAAGACTATACAAGGAGTGCGCGACCCCAACGGAGAAGTTCTCGCAGGAAGGCGAAGACCTGAAACGCAGGAGAACACCTTTGTCATTTCATCAACCGTGTAGGAGCGTCAATCATGAAGAAAACCGTGTTGGTCGCCTTGTCCGCTGTTTTGCTCTCGAGCACGCCCGCTCTCGCCCAGCCGTCGCCGGCTAACCAGGCGGCGCCGACGGCCCCCAACGTGCAGGAGTTCGACAAGCAGATGGCGCAGGCGCAGGAGAACATGAAGAAGATGCAGGAGCAGATGGACAAGATCCGCCAGACGCAGGATCCCCAGGAGCGGCAGAAACTGCTCCAGGATCACTGGGCCACGATGCAGAGCAACATGCAGATGATGCACGGCATGTGGGGGCCCGGCGGCGGAATGGGCTGCTGCATGGGCGGGCCGGGAATGGGGCGGGGGATGATGATGGGGCCGATGATGGGTTGGGGGCAGATGGGCGGCTACTACTCCAAGCTCACCCCGGAACAGCAACAGCAGCGCCAGTACATGATGGACCAGTACACCGGCATGCAGCAGATGATGATGGACCACATGATGCACCACAACCAGTGGATGTGGCAGCAGCCGCCATCGAGGTAGGTCGGCAGCCGGGCGCGGCCGTCCGGAGCCGAGCTCGCCGTCGACCACATCACCAGGCGGTACAGCGAGGTGAGCGACGGAGTAAGGCATCCGCGGCCGGTGCTGCCTTGTCCAGATAAGGCATACCCTAACCTGATGTCAGGATAGCCCGTCTGGAAGTGTCAGAATAAGGCAGTGTACGCAATTTTTTGACAGATGCCGCCAAGGGCCATAGATTTCTGCCTGACACTTTCGGCTCAGGAGAGGCATCTTGCAGGGGCATCGCATCGGCTACGTTCGCGTCAGTAGCTTCGACCAGAACCCGGAACGGCAGCTCGAGCACGTCCAGGTGGACAAGGTGTTCACCGACAAGGCGTCGGGCAAGGACACGCAACGCCCGCAGCTCGATGCGCTGCTCGCCTTCGTGCGCGAGGGCGACACAGTGGTGGTGCACAGCATGGACCGCCTGGCGCGCAACCTGGATGACCTGCGCCGTCTGGTGCAGCGCCTCACCCAGCGTGGCGTGCGCATCGAGTTCGTCAAGGAATGCCTGACCTTCACCGGCGAGGACTCGCCGATGGCGAACCTGATGCTGTCGGTAATGGGCGCGTTTGCCGAGTTCGAGCGGGCGCTGATCCGCGAGCGGCAGCGCGAAGGCATCGCGATCGCCAAGCAACGCGGCGCCTACCGGGGCCGCAAAAAGGCGCTCGCGCCGGAACGGGCGACCGAACTGCGGCGTCGCGCCGGTACCGGCGAGAAAAAGGCCCAGCTCGCCCGTGAATTCGGGATCAGCCGCGAAACCCTCTACCAATACCTCAAAACGGACGACTGACCCATGCCGCGCCGCTCGATCCTGTCCGCCACCGAGCGGGCCGGCCTGCTCGCGCTGCCCGAGAGCCAGGACGACCTGATCCGCCTCTACACCTTCGACGAATCCGATCTGGCGCTGATCCGGCAGCGCCGAGGCGATGCCAACCGGGTCGGCTTCGCCGTGCAGCTCGCCTTGCTGCGCTATCCGGGCTATGCGTTGGCGAGCGACATGCAGCCCCCGGGGCCGATCATCGAATGGATCGCCCGGCAGGTGCGGGCCGACGGGACTGCCTGGACGCGGTACGGCGAGCGCGACGAGACGCGGCGCGAACACTTCCAGGAGCTGCGCGCCTATCTCGGGCTGTCGGCGTTCGGCCTGTCCGACTTCCGCTTCCTGGTGCAAACGCTGACTGACCTTGCGATGCAGACCGACAAGGGTGTGCTGCTCGCGGAGCACGCGCTGGCGACGCTGCGCCAGCGGCGGGTCATCCTGCCGGCGCTGACTGTCGTCGAACGGGCCTGCGCCGAGGCCATCACCCGCGCCAACCGGCGCATCTACCGGGCCTTGATCGAGCCGCTGAGCGATCCTCATCGCCGCCGCCTTGACGATCTGCTGCGGCTCAGGCCGGACAGCAACCTTACCCGGCTGATGTGGCTGCGGCAGTCGCCGCTGAAGCCGAATTCGCGGCACATGCTGGAGCACATCGAGCGCCTCAAGACCTTCCAGGCGCTGGGCCTGCCGGACGGCATCGGCCGCAGCGTCCACCAGAACCGCCTGCTGAAGATCGCCCGCGAGGGCGCCCAAATGTCGCCGGCCGACCTCGCCAAGTTCGAGGGCGAGCGGCGCTACGCGACCTTGGTCGCCGTGGTGCTGGAAGGCATGGCGACCGTCACCGACGAGATCATCGACCTGCACGACCGCATCCTGGTCAGGCTGTTCAGCACGGCGAAGAACAAGCATCAGCAGCAGTTTCAGAGCCAGGGCAAGGCGATCAACGAGAAGGTGCGGCTGTACTCCCGGATCGGCCGCGCCTTGCTGGAGGCCAAGCAGGCCGGTGCCGATCCCTTTGCCGCCATCGAGGCGGTCATCACCTGGGACGACTTCGAGCGAAGCGTCAGCGAGGCCGACCTGCTCGTCCAGCCGGAATCGTTCGACCATCTGCACCTGGTCGGCGAGCAGTTCAGCACGCTACGGCGCTACACGCCGGAATTTCTCGACGTGCTCAAGCTGCGCGCCGCGCCGGCCGCCCAAGCGGTGCTGGACGCCATTGAGGTGGTGCGCGGCATATATGCGGACAGTGCTCGCAAGGTGCCAGCGGACGCGCCGACCGGCTTCATCAGGCCGCGCTGGAAGTCGCTGGTCATGACCGACGCCGGCATCGACCGCCGTTTCTACGAAATCTGCGCGCTGGCCGAGCTGAAGAACGCGCTGCGCTCCGGCGACATGTGGGTGCAGGGCTCGCGCCAGTTCAAGGACTTCGACGAGTACCTGTTGCCCGCCGACCAGTTCGGCGCGCTCAAGCAGGCGAACGAGTTGCCGATCGCGGTCAGCGCCGATTGCGACCAGTACCTGCACGACCGGCTGACGCTGCTGCGAGAGCAACTCGCCACGGTCAATCGTCTGGCGCTGGCCAACGAGCTGCCCGATGCGATCATCACGGAATCTGGGCTGAGAATCACGCCCCTTGACTCGGCGGTGCCGGTCGCGGCGCAGGCACTGATCGACCAGGCGGCCGTGCTGCTGCCTCGCGTCAAGATCACCGAGCTGCTGATGGACGTGGATGACTGGACGGGCTTCACCCGCCACTTCGTTCACCTGAAGGACGGCGAGCCGCCCAAGGACAAGACGCTGCTGCTGTCCGCCATCCTGGCCGACGCGATCAACCTGGGCCTGACCAAGATGGCCGAGTCCTGCCCCGGCACGACCTACGCCAAGCTGTCGTGGCTGCAAGCCTGGCATGTGCGCGACGAGACCTATTCCGCCGCGTTGGCCGAGCTGGTCAACGCCCAGTTTCGCCATGCCTTCGCCGAGCACTGGGGCGACGGCACCACCTCGTCGTCGGACGGTCAGCGCTTCAAGGCCGGCGGCAAGGCCGAGAGCACCGGCCACGTCAATCCGAGGTACGGAGCCGAGCCGGGGCGGCTCTTCTACACCCACATCTCCGATCAGTACGCACCGTTCCACACCAAGGTGGTGAACGTCGGCGTGCGCGACTCGACCTACGTGCTCGACGGCCTGCTCTACCACGAATCCGACCTGCGCATCGAGGAGCACTACACTGACACCGCCGGCTTCACCGATCACGTGTTCGCGCTGATGCACCTGCTCGGTTTCCGCTTCGCGCCGCGCATCCGCGACCTCAAAGACACCAAGCTCTACATCGTGAAGAACGGCGAGGACTATCCGGCGCTGCGCACGATGATCGGCGGGGCGCTCAACATCAAGCACGTGCGCGCCCATTGGGACGCAATCCTGCGGCTCGCAGCCTCGATCAAGCAGGGCACGGTGACGGCCTCGCTGATGCTCCGAAAGCTTGGCAGCTACCCGCGCCAGAACGGCCTGGCCGTCGCCCTGCGCGAGCTGGGCCGCATCGAGCGCACGCTGTTCATCCTCGACTGGCTTCAGAACGTCGAGCTGCGCCGGCGGGTGCATGCCGGGCTCAACAAGGGCGAGGCGCGCAATGCGCTGGCCCGCGCCCTGTTCTTCAACCGCCTGGGCGAAATCCGCGACCGCAGCTTCGAGCAGCAGCGTTACCGGGCGAGCGGTCTCAACCTGGTGACGGCCGCCATTGTGCTGTGGAACACCGTCTATCTGGAGCGTTCGACGCAGGCACTGCGCGACGCCGGCAAGGCGATCGATGACGGGCTGCTGCAATACCTGTCGCCGCTGGGCTGGGAGCACATCAACCTGACCGGCGATTACGTGTGGCGGCAGAGCCGGAAGGTCGATGACGGGCAGTTCCGGCCGCTACGCCTCAACGGGAAGGCTTAACGTACGATTTTTTCCGTTTTCTGTGACGGCCCCTGGCTGCGGCTAGCCGCATCGACGAACTGCTGCCGCATCGTTGGCACTCATCTGAGCCCTAGGCGCGTGCTTGGTTCAACGCTCAGCAAAACGCTGGGTTCAACAGATCAATGCCATCACCCTTGCACTTGATCCACGGTCCGGATGGATGCTCTCGGCCGTCCCATGCAAGGAGAGCGGCCTGAGCGTCAGCACGATGCTCATAGCAGTACCGGCGTTGATAGCCGACATCGTCAAGCCCGACAACCAACGCGGTGGTGTAGTTGAACTGCTTGACCGCGCACAACTGATCGTTGAGAGAGCGGATCTCCGTATAGCCGCTTGACGAAAGCATCTCAACCAAGACAGGTGAGGCGGCACGGGAGGCACGGGTTCGACGAGATCGGCCGGAAGAAGCAGTCGCAGACATCTCAATATTGTGGCCGACCTGAATTGCCAGCGCTCCAGCGCCCACTTCGTAAGGTTCCGCCGCAAGCACGCGTCAAGGGTGACTTGCCCGAGCGCTTACCCATCTCCAGCGATGTCGGCGAATGCTGTGCAGTGCTCATGGTGCCATCCCACTGGTCGCGCCCGCCTGGGCCGTCTTCCATGCATGATCCCACCAGCCCAGGCGATACATAGACCGGTCGTTTTCGTTCCGCTCCGACACTCGGGGAAACCGTTTGTCATAGGTCGCGTTCGCAGCGGTATGTTCGCCCGCCATGTTGATGGCTTTAGCTTCCTCGGTGCTGGCGCCAGGTTGCACCACCCACTCGTCCATCAGCGCCGCCCGAATCGCGCCGCGCGTGTGTCTGTCGGGCTTGTCGTGGTACTGATCGACCAGATCCATGATTCTCTGGCAGATCGCGACCTTGCTGGCCGGCTGCGCTGCGTCCGGCGGCGCGAGTAGGTGCTCTTCGCTCATTCATTGGGCTCCGTTACAAGGGTGGTCGGTCTCTGCGCTATCAGCGCAGCAATGATCTCGTGGAGGTCTGCACCGTCCTGGCCACTCGCGTTGCATCGCCGGCGGGTAGCTAGGATCCCCCGGGCTTGCGATACGACCCATGGATCGGATGACGGGATTCGCACCTGGCTCATGCTGAAGGGCCGGCCGGCGGCTGTGTCGCGACCTGGTTGGCTTGGCACGCGAACAAGCCCAACTGATCAAGCCCCTCTTCGGCATGTTTTCGTCGGGCTCCCCGCGAAGCGGCTGCACTGAACACGTTCACAGGTTCGGCAGGCGTCATTGGCAGCTGAACCGGCTCGCTGAGTGCCCGGGCCGCAGAACGTTGAGCGAGTCGCCGGTCCCAGCCGCCAAGGACGTGAGCGGGCGTTAGCCAGTGCCCGTGCTCCGTGAGCGCGAGGGTGTTCCCATGGACGACCACTGCTGGCACGTGGAGCAGACTCAGTTGGATGTAGGTCATATGCACGGCTGTCAGGTCGACGTCGACGGCGGTGGCATGCATCACCTGCTGGTAGTTCAGGCCTTGATCCTGGATGGCTTCGGCAACAGCAATGAGCATCCCGCCGGCGCCGCTTGCGGGCTCGCTGACGGTGATGAAGCCTTGTCGCGCGATGTGGGCCCGTGCGTCGGCAACCGTAAGGCCCGCCATCAAGGCACTCACGTGATAGGGGGTGAAGAACTGACCCTTGTAGTGATCGCCGAGCTCGAGGGACATGAACAGCTCGCCAAGGCAGTCCGCGAAGTCGCAGCTCAACCAGTTCACCAGCACGGCGAGCATGTGCGGAAAGCGCGCCACCTCGTCTGGCTCGTATGCGCCAACCACCTGCAGGTATCGGGCCTCACGCGCTCCGTACTGCCGCTTGTCGACGCTGTTGCTGATAGCAAGCGCGGCAAGCTCACAGAAGTCTGAGAACACTCTGTGGAGCCGGTGGCGCCGGGCGTTGTCCCGCAGCAGCGCAGACAGTTCCTTCAGGTGTTCCTTCGGTCCCACGTACTGCGGCTTACGCATGCGGCCGCCCCTGCGACGCCGATTGATCCTCGCTCAGGACCAAACGTTGAGGGATGGGGGGAAGCTGCGTGTTGCTCATGCAAATCAGCATACGGAGGCGGACTCGTGGTCCGCAAGGTCACGAAGAAAAATCGTCATGACCTTGACGGCGTCGAAGCGGCTTGGGCAACATGAATCGATGAAGAGCCTTGAACCCGCAGAACATGCGACGAAAGCGGAGCACGCAACGTGAACGCGGTGCGCCGCAAAGAACTCGCAAAGATTCTCGACCGCATTACCGCATTGCGGGCCGATGCAGAGAGCATCGGTGAAGACGTCTCGGCCACCCTGTCGGACGAGCAGGCCTACCGCGATGCGATGCCCGCATCTCTTGGTGATGGCGAGAAGGGCGAGAAGGCGGACGCGGCGATTGAAGCACTGGAGACGGCCGAGAGCGAGCTTGAAGATGTACTCGCCGCCCTCGACGAAGCACGTAGCAAATTGGAGGAAGCGAGCGCATGAGCAATCTGACGACGATCGTCGAAGGCGGCACTGACGACGAGCGCATCAGTCGCATCGCCGCCGAGCCTGACGGTCCGCGCCTGGGCGCGTGGTACTGGGTTCTGAAGAACACCGATCACAGGGGCAGGCCGACGCCCGACTGGCTCGGCTGCGCCATGAAGATCGGATCGAACTACGTCGAGATTCACTCTCCGCATACGGACCGCGGCTACTCGACCACCCGCATCCACTTCGACGACTTCGTCGAGCAGCTGCGGTACGAGCCCGACGCAGCGAGAGTGATCAGTGCGCGTATCGCGCACTGGCAGGGAGAGACACGCAGGCTCATGGGCGACATCGAGCGCGTGACGCGCACGCCGGGCATGACGCCGCAAGACAAGCTCGGTGCGCCAGCGGCGCAGGGGGCGGCCGCCGGCGGCGCTCTGATGGTGCTGTCGTCGCAATCCAATCCGAAGGACTACAGCACTGCACTGGCGCTAGCAAAAGAGGAGACGTTGCCCGCGCTCTTCAAGGAAATGCAGGCGGCTCACGGGGAGATGGCGCGCTGGATGAAGGCGCCCGTCATGGAGACGTTGGCTCAGATGCTCGATCAGAAGGCGGTAGTCGCGGACATCGACGACCGGATTTTTTCGGTCAGCTTGTACGCCGGGCTGATGGAAGAAATCGTTCAGATTTCGGACGGCACACCGGCCCCTATGGACGAAAAATTGAGTGTGATGCAAAAAATGGCGTACATGGACGAGGAGTGCCTCGCGAACTACCGCACCGGAGGGATGGACATCCAAGGCCTCGGCGCGTTCGACGCATGGCTCTCTGAGGCGGAAAATAGGGACCGCATCCTTCCATTCCCGCGCACGCTGGTTGCGATGCGCATCCGGCGAAACCGGAAGCACCGCGACTGGGATGGCACCATCCGCACGCTGCGAGTCAACCTGCAGCTCGAGCAGGCTGACAAGATGACGTTCCTCTATGTCCGCAATGGCGATCAGCTCTGGCGCTTGAACACGGAGATCGACTTCGGCGACCTGATCTTCCCCGACCCGAGCGTGTTCAATCCAAGCGAGCCGAAGATGATGAAGATGTGGGGTTCGCAGAAGGTCGACGGATTCATTTCCGTCGCTCTCTACGAGCAGATGGTTGCCGCCAACGCGGCTGCAAAGGTCAAGCAGGACGAGTGGAAAGCGACGTACACGGGCACGAACCCATGGTTCGACATGCCCTATGCCCTGCGCACGCCGCATGAAAGCATGAGCGACTACAAACCGTTCGACCCGTCGAGCGTGTTCTACGACGACGGCATGCGGAAGATCGAGAGCGAGATCAAGCTCTACAACCGCATCGCGCTGATTATCCAGGGCCTCTTCGACCGATCGATGGTGCTCCATCCGCACCCACCGGCGCGCACCTGGTCAGCCGAAGGGTTCGACGCTGCTGTGAAGCTGATCTACGACGGCACGGGCGTGCTGCACTTTGGCGAGCCCCCAGACTTCGAGGCGTACCGCTCTCGCTGCAACGCTTCCCTTCGCGAAGGTTGCACGACCGTCGGGCAGGAGGACTTCTGGGAGCGCGCCGAGGGCGAGAAGGAGAGCCGCCGCCTGGACAACGACTGGCGCAGCCGCAGCGAGCACCGTCCAGACCGTTTCCGATCCGGGTCCCGGCTACCTGGCGCGCGTGAAGAAGTGGACCCGCACGGGGAAGGCGACGTTCGAGTGGGAGCGCAAGCGCCTCAAGGAACCGGGCTATTGGGAACGTGAAAAGGGCGAGACGGTCAAGACAACAATCACGGTGCCAGCGACTGACATTTTCAACGTGGACGCGTATCGGCCTGGCGACTTCAAACAGTTCTTTGCCGATCCGCGCACACGCGCTCAGTACTTGCAATGGGCACCGATGCTTATCGCTGCCGAGGAGTGGCACGCTGCAAAGGCGAAGCGCGAGGAATGACTGCGTTCGTCAGCGAGAAAGTTTCCGCTGACCTTGACGGCGAGCGAGCGCCCTGGGCAACATGATCAGATGAAAAGTTCAGCCTTCGCCGCTCGATCACGTTCCCTCAACGCTTGGCTGAAAGCCGACGACCGCACGCTCGCAGCAGGGATCGCCACCGGGCTGACCCTGCTTGAGATCGCCGAGGACCTTGACCGCGACGCGGTCCTGATCCTTCGGCGGCTCGATGCGCTCGGCGTATTCGAGTTCGCCAGCGGCACCGAGGAATGGGTCGAGATCATGTCGATGGCTCTGTCAGGCATTCCTCTTCAGGACGTGCTCGCCTGGTGCAAAGCGGATAAGGATCGCATGCCATACGAGCTGCTCGATGCGATGCGATCTCGCCCCGACATGCGCAGCGCCTTCGAGTTCGCACGCGAGCTTCGGATCGAGGTTCACAACGAGCAAGCTGTCGCGGATCTGCATTGGCTTGTGAGCGCGGTGGACCATGAGGCCGACGGCGCCGCCACGGCTGCCAAGCGCCTTGCAGACGAGCATCACGGCGTGACCGCCAGCGCGGTGCGTGCCGAAATGCTTGGGCTGACGCCCGTCGACGGGCCGTGTGACCGCGCGCCTACTAGCCATGGCAAGCGGACGTCGACCGCGCGACGGGGGAAGGCCTCCCATGGCCGCAGTTCGGCGCCAAGCCGTGCGTTATCTGCGTCGCGGCCGCGCAAGACGCGCATCAGGAACCGCTGGGCATATGCCAACTACATGAAGACGAAAGCCGCGGCCGCTCGGTCGTCCATGGAATAGCGTTCGCGCTACCGAAGCGATTGGCTCAAAGGGCGAATGAAATGCGACGGGTTGGTGGCTGCGACAGGGCGCCAACGCCCTCCGATGCAGCGCCGCACCAGCTGCCGCAGTTCAACATGAAGGCCTGCAGGCTTGATGCCGGCAGGCCTTTGTGCAGCCGAATCGCTCACCGGCCGTCGCGATCCGAGTCGCCTGGGATCGCGCGCTCGACGGTGTTACTGACCCTGTCCCATGCGTCGCGAGACGCGTGTTTCGCATGCTCCCATTCCAGCTTTGAGCTGCCGCGGGCGGTTCCCCAGTCACGGCTCATTTCCGGCTCAACGTCCTCGAAGGACCGATTGGGGTTCCTGGAGTACGCATCGACGCCGTGGCGGTAGGCGGGACCATAGTCGTCATACGTGGCGCCATTGGCGATGTAGGGCCGCGTCGAGTAGTTGTCGCGCCAGTGAGCGTCCTCGACTGTTGGGTCAACCTTCACGTTGCGACCAGCGATCGCGCCTGCAACAGCGCCAACCACCGCGCCGACGGCCGCGCCGACGGGACCCGTCATGCCTCCAACCGCTGCGCCTGCTGCAGCGCCACCAGCTACTCCGCCCGCTGCGGCGCCGATCACAGCCCCCATGCCGGTCGCTGCTGGTTTCGAATCCTTGTCAATGATGTCAGCCATCGTGGTCTCCTTGTGGTTAACGGGAGAACCAAGATGCCCCAGCTGTTCCGGCTCTGCGTGCACCATCTCCCCACGCAGACGCAAGTGTTGATGCCCGAACGCTGCCAGAGCACGCCTACGGCTCGATGGAATACCTGGGGCGGGGTGGGAAGTGGCGCGATGCGGCCATGCCGCCGCCTGGCGTGCCTTCGCGCGTCGGCTCTCGCATGCATTCAGCCTGCATGCCCCGGCGCCGTCTCGTCGACCGCGGCGTCGAAACCGAGGTCGTCCTCTGGCATCTCCTGGCTGATCTGCCTTGTGCTGGCTTCAGCCGCCACCTGCACGTCTTTCCCTGCACGCCTGGCCAACAGTGCCAGCGCTGCCTCCGTCTCCGGCCTCCATTGCGCCACGACCTTGTCGAAGTGGACGATCGAAGCGCGGATTCCGACAATTTCGCCTTGGAGTCGCTTCATGTGGGCGTCCATCGCGCGTGGCCACTCCCGGGCCTCCGGCGTGATTTCCTTTCGCACGCGCTGGCCCCGTTCAAGGACCGTGATTGAGAGCGTCTGCAGCGCTGGGGCACGTGCCAGCGCTGCCTCGGTGGCCACGAGCGCTCGCCTCATCGCGCCGCGGTCCATCGTCGGTGGTCTGCAGCGGCATGAATCTGATGCCGGGGCAGCTCGCTGTCTGGAACCCTTCTCCGGGCCGTTCGTAGCCGTGGTGGGCCATCAAGCCTGTGGGATCACCCCCGAGCACTGCAACCTCGCGGAAGCAGCACCCGCAATTCAGGCGCAGCTGGTCTGGATTCGCCGGCGGCCGCGGCGCTGCAGGGGCGCGCCCCTTCAGAACCTTGTCCTTCAGCCCCTTCACCGCTTCGGCGAGCGGCAGCAGTTCGCGCAGCAAGACCCGCATGGCTTCGACGCCAGCGTCGGTCGCCTTGCTCGCGGCCACTTTCTTGCTCGCCGAGATGACATCGTGCAGGCCATACACGCTGACGCTCCAGTACAAGCTCTCTGCCTCCGGGCTCAGGGTTCCGCCGTGCGTCTTGCCGTGGAAATGCGGTGCCGTAACGTGAACGCGCCAGGCATCTTCAACGGCGCGAGAAAGCGACGCCTTTGGGTCCTGCAGCGTCACGTTGCGGATCTGTCCCTCCGCGATAGCAGTGGTCACCGACTCCAACGCTGCGCCGAGACGCGCTGTGCTTCTTGCGGCCGAGAAGAGGAGGGGGAAATCGTCTGAGGTCATCGACCAATTAGACGTTTGTAGGGCACCTACGGCGCAAATGTTTTTCAGGCGCCGCGGTGGCCATAGTGGTAGCGCAGCGACAAGGATGTGGCTCGCAAACAGCAACCCGCAAACCGCCTCGGATATAGTGAAGCTTGGTGACCGTCACCTGCCGCGCGCGCTCAGATGAGTACGACGAAGACGGAATTCCCTGACCCAACCCTTCCTGAACTCGTTTTCAAACCGGGCGGTCCGCAATGCGTGCACCGGAATACGCCCGAGGAGAAAACCATGGACATTCAGCAGTTGAAGCTGCTGGCTGGTCGCATCCGCGGCCTGCTCGAGCAGCAAGGGACTCACATCGGCCACAGCCAGGCCCTCGACACGTCGGCAGCTTTGCCTGGACTTCGGAACTGGCCAGAAGTCGTCGCGTTCCCCGATCGAGTCGCAGCCTGCCAGCTGGACCTGGCCGCTACCGCGCGGCTGTCTTATCGCCTTCGAGCGAAGTTCGGCACGGAGACGAGCGCTGCAACGCTCCTGGGGGCCTTGAAGCCGCCGCAAGGAGCGGAGTTCCGGCCTGTCGTGACGGAAGTGTGGCCAGGCGGTGCGCCGCCAGGCGTATATGTCACGACCTCTCAAGCTTCCATCGACGCTTTGCTGCGTGCCTACGACGACGCTACTGACGGCGCAGTCGTGTATGCCGAGGATGCCGGGCGGGATCATGAGGGCACGATCGACCTGGGCGAGCAGGGGATTTCGTCGCCGGGGCTGACTCGGGTGCCTAGCGGAACGTTGATCGTCGTCGGCCCGATGGAGCTGAGTCAACAGATGTGGGACGACAACGCCAACCACCTCGAATGGGCCTGCAGCCGAGCCGCCCACAACGGCCATCGAGTTGCACTCTTGGTCGAGACGCCAGCGCCTTCGACTCTATTCGAAGATCTGGAATTGATGATCCGCTCGGTCCAGCCTGAGGGCGAACAGCTGGAGCTGACGCTAGCGGGCACCGTGTCTGCCGACGGCGAATTGATCGCGAAGGATGCAGGCGCCGTGAGCGGGCGCAATGCTCATCCGAGAGTGATCACGAACACTGCCTCGGTGGATGCCGTACCAGCCGTCGCTCGTCAGCTCTTGCGGGACGCGATCGCTCGGAAGCCTCGTGGGCTGCTAATCCTCGGATCGAACGTGAAGCGGGACCATGAGGCGGTCGACTCTGTCTGCTCCGCCCTTGCGTTGACCGACCACCTTGGGCCAGTAGCGCGAATCATGGCCCGCAAACGGAGGACACCGGCGAAGGATTGGATGGTGCCTGAGCCGTTGAAGGTCCTGCCGATGCTCCCGTCAATCGATAGTGCCTACGCGCTGGGCTATCGACGCATGGTCGTACAACCCTTCTACACACGCGCAGAAGACCTGGCGAAGTATTCCGACGAGGTCACTTTCATCTCTGGGACCTACGGATTCGATGCTCAGGAGGCATTCTTTAACTTCGACAGGGCGACCGGATCCTCCCGTGAGGAGGCCCTAGCCAACGTCATCGCCGTTCTGGCCGTCGCAACGTTGGTGGAACGCGAGGGCGGTGAGCTCACGGATCTGTTCGTCCCGTCGCACGCGGTCGGCGATCCAGACGCGAGCCCCTGGGACTTGATCCGTGACTTCCGAACTCTTCGTTGGGAGGAGCAGCTTGATCGCGCGCTGGCCGACAAGCGCATCACTCTCGGCCAAGCCAAGAAGGTTTTGGACGCAGGGCAGGGCCATCGCGCACTTCAGCACCTAGCCCAGAAAAAAGGTTAAGACGCGAGGCGGCCTCCCCCAGTCAGCAGTTGCACGCGCCACATTGGCAGATGATCCAGTTGCAAGCCGGGCACTTGTTCTTCTGCGTCTCGAGTAATGCGGACTTACAGGCGTAGCAATGCGCGCGTCGGCCCAAGGGGGACGTCGGAGGAGGCAGGGTGCACATGGTCTCGACTGCTCGCGTCGCCTCCTCCGCCGTGATTCGCGCATCGACGTTCTCTCGGAGCATCTGCGGGTAAAAATCACCGAAGTCACGGCGCTCCACGACAAAGCAGCGCAACTCTGGGGCGCCAAGGTCCACGTCGGCGATCACGAGAAGGCCTAGCGACGCATGCCGCCCCACCCAAAAGCGCTTCCCCTCGTGGTCCACCCATGCCATGGCAAGGTCCTTCAATTTTGATCGAGGGCAGTTTATCTGCCCGCACTTAGCTCAGCGGCTCCAGTACGATTCTTGGTACGCGAGTAACCACGGAGCATGCAGCATGCATTTGGAACAGCTTAGAGCCGAAGTGGCCGCCCTAGTGCGTCAGGCCTCCATTAGCCCGCAAGATGCCACTGCAGCGCTCGACGGGGCGCTCACTGACGTGTTTAGCAGCGTCTCCCGGGAAGTCTGTTGCCCCTATTGCGGTGCGGCCCTGGGTTTGAGCGACCCACTGATGGCGCACGCCGTACTTTTGGCCTGCCCAGAATGCAGCGAGAATTCAGTTGCTGCATCCGGCATTATCACGTCGAAGCGCCACAACCATTCTTCCGTTGTCGATAGTGAAAGAGGACTCTTTTTGAGGTTCAAAGACGCGGCTGGTCGAGAGCGTTACGTCCCACTCTACGGTTGTGGGAACCTTGAGCTCAGATCGAAGGACATCTTCTCCGTCTGCTTGGGCCTGAAAGAGATAGCCCGAAATGAAGGTGTGTGCTCAGTGATAAATCACACCTTGCAATCTCAGTCGAAACGCAGCTCCATTCGACAGCTAAACAAAGTACTCGCGGTGCTTCAAAATTTCCCGAGTACCGAGGCGGCCAGGCTAACGCCGGAGGAGCCGTTTGACATGCGCGACTTCTAGTCTTAAGTGCGTGCGAGCTTCAAACTCGCTTATCTGCTGGAGCTGCAGCATCGCGTCGCTCGGTCTCTTTCCGAATCGCCTCGGTGATCCAAGGTTCAGCATGCCGTGCAAAGACGAAGCGGCTTGCCTGCAAGATCGTGTTCGCGTTGTAGTCTCGAACCACTGGCGCTGGCAGGCTACTACGCAGGGTGTTCGCTCGCTGATAGGAAACGGAAAGTAGTCGGGCGGAAGCAATCGGCATGAGCCACATCGCTTCCTTGCTCTTCAAACCCACACTGCGATTCGAAACTACAGGCACATCGCCGATCAGCAATTGCTTGCCTGCAGGTGCCGCATGCACAAACCAAGTCATGACGGACAGCGCGCCGACGGTCCGCTCAAAGTGGTCAGGAAGGAGCGTCTTCCTCCAAAGCCATTCGGGCGACTCGCTGAGGACTTTTTCCAGGGCCGCGTCCAACTTTTCTTCGAAGGCATCAGCAAGCTCGACAAGCTCAGGAGACCGCCGATGCTGGTCAAGCTGGTCGATGTACCCCTGCCGCACTGATTCCGCCACGCCAGGGAAGAGGGCCGCCGATTGGGCTCGGCCATCCGGTACTCTGCGTCTTGCGGTCAGGGCATATCGTGCGAGCACCGCTCGATAAGTCGGAGGCACCTCGCCCACGTGGCGTCTCAACACATCGATGATCGGGTTCGCCGGTTGCTCGATCTCGCTCTGGAGGACCGACTCCATGTCACCGTACATCCCGCTCTCGTTGGCCACGTTGGCCACGGTGAGGTTCTGAGCCGCGCCAGCCGAAGGAATCTCGTACCTGAATATGGCTGCAGAGCGCTTCGACTGGACACCCGGCTTCGCGAACCCGTTGAGCAGATGGCGTGGAAGGTAGTGGTCGCCCATGATTTACGGAGCGATTTTTGCAGACCAATCACTCACGACGCGCTCCATCGGGTCCAGATGTCACGGGCGTAGCAAGTGCGGGCAGCCTGCCCAGCTGCTCGATGCCGTTCCAACGCACTCCAACGGTTGTTATGCGACCGCTCATACGTGGCTCTCACTCATCCATCATCCGCCCAGCCTGGCTCTCGAGCACATCGCCCGCACGGTAGTAGCCCATGAACGTCTCGACGTTCTTGTGCCCGGTCATCTTCATCGCCTCCGCTGTGGACACCTGCCGACGGCCGGCCTCCGTGACGAACCCTGAGCGCAACGAGTGCGCAGAGAACTTTCCTGACAATCCCGCCTGCAGGCAGCGCTTCTGCACCATCTTGCGCACCGACTCTGCGTCCAAAGGCTCACCGGTGACCTTGCCGCCCTTGAGGACGCGCCGAAAGATCGCGCCCTCAGTGATGCCGCCGATGGCCAACCATTCCTTGAGCGCCTCAGCCGCGCGCCCGACGACTGGTTTGTTCACCGAGTCGTCCTGCTTGCCCTCCTGGTTGGACTTCGAACGACCAAGCACGTAGACGAAGCCCCGGGCACCGTGGTCGCGCAGGTTCTCCAAGGTCGCATCGACCACCTCGGAGCGCCGGCGGCCGCCGCTCGACCAGGCAAACAGGAGGAGGGCGCGGTCGCGCTTTCCCCGCGCGGAGTCGTCGCAGGTGGCCAGCACCAGCTCGAGCGGCTCCTTGGTCAGCGCGGACTGCTGTGTGGGCATCACCCCGCGCGCGGCGTAGCTGCGCCGAACATTGCGCAGCAGCTCCCGCACACCGGGGTGGTTGCACGGGTTGTCCAGATCTGCGCGCTGGTGCGCTTTGGAGATGACTGCGACGCGGTGCACCAGCGTGTTCAGTGCGAACGCGCCCAGCTTGCCCTTGTAGCCCTCGTCGACCAGGAAGCGATCGATCGCCGGCGGCAGCTCGAACACCAACTGCCCGGATCTCGGCTCACCGCGTGAGCGCTTGCCGCGGCGCTTGGCGACCCCTGCTTGGTCGGTGACCACGGTTGGAGTCTTCTCCGCCTCCGCCACGTCATGCCCTGGCTGCCCGTCGCCTGCCGCTGTCTCGGCCATTGCTGCGCTCGCTCCATCCGCCACACGCAAGGCATGGTCGGCGATGAACTGCAGCACCACGGGGACAGGCAGGGGCAGTTCAAGCGCCTGGCCATACCGGCAGTGGAACCAGGCGCTCCAGTACCGCAGCGCCGCGCCGTAGGAGGCCTGTGTGTTCGCACTTTCGCCTTGGCGCATCAGCGCGCGCACGGCGTCTTCCGTGGCCGCGGAGACGTTCTGTGGGTCCAACACTCCAGGCGCAGCCAGGTGTCTTTTCCCGAGCAGTGCTGGGCTTGTCGTTTGAGGGTCCATGAGAGTCCAGACGTGGGTCTAGTAATTCCTTTGACAGCCGCTAGCCGGGCTCGTCTCCGCCGAAGGGCGCCAACGACGCGCCAGCCAAGGAATTCGTTTTACTTCTTCCCACACAAAATTTTTACAGACATCGGTTTGCCAATCGGTTGTCAACGCCCACGCGCGACAAACGAGAACGTTCGGTTGCGCCTGCTCGACTGAGGCGGAAGTTGCGCCGGCGCACACCATGTCAAACGAATTGCTTGCACGGCGTCAAACGAATTACTAGAACCACGGTTTTTCTTACATTGTATGTATGATGTCTTACGCTCACAGAATATTAACATCGGATAACATTGATTATCCGCTGGAAGCCCGACATGCAAGATCAAAGTTCGAGGGTGGCAACGAGCCCATCGGGCGACACAAATCCGCGATCCGTGGGCCAGTCCGGCACTCTCGGTCCGGTCGGTCGTAACGGCCGCGGCATCCAGCTCGAGGACGTGCTTGGTGCGGCCGATGCGCTGGTCGACGCAGGCCTGAAGCCCACGATCGAGCGCGTGCGGCAAAAGCTCGGCCGCGGCTCGCCCAACACCGTGAGCCCGATGCTCGACGTCTGGTTCTCCACCCTGGGTCAGCGCCTCAAAGGGCTGCCTTCTGTCGCTGAAGAAGAGGCTCGAAAGCTGCCACTGGAGGTGGTCCAGATTGCACAGAAGTTTTGGGACTTGGCCACGCACAACGCCAGGCAGGCGCAGATCCAGCAGACCGAGGCCACGCGGCGCGAGCTCGAGCTGCAGCAGGCTGCGCTCGAGGCGCGAGAGCTTCACCTGCAGCAGCGGGAAGCAGCTTTCGAAGAGACCCGTCAGCGCCTGGATGCCGCCCTCGCCTCCTCGCAACAAGAGCGCGAGGCACTCGGACGCCAACTCACCGACCAAGCTGCCCTCGCGCAGGAACAAGCAGTGGAAGCCTCGCGTCATCGCCGTGTGCTTGAGGTCGAGGTCGCCAGGTTGAATGCAGCGATCGCGCAGCTTCAGTCGGAAAAGGATCAACTGCGTTCGCAGCATGCTGTCGCCCTCGCCGCGCAGGACCGCGATGCGCGCGAGAGCGAGGAACGCCACATCGAGCGGCACTTGGCCACCGAGCGCCGGCTCCTGGCCGACGTCGATCGAGCCCGCGAAGAAACGAAGCACGCGTTGGCAGCCGCCGCGAAGGAGCGCACGGCGCGCACGCAATCGGATCAGGCACTGGTCGATCAGCGCGAGCAGGCCGCAGCGGAGCTAGCGGCCGTGCGCTCCGCCGCGGCGAACGACCAGGCGGCGTCGAACGCGCAGCTGCAGGAGGCTCAGGCGCTGCACCAACGCGAGATGCAGGCACACGAGGAGACGCGGCGCCTTTTGGCACAGGCGTTGACCCAGCAGTTGCATGCGCCATCCGCACCGGCCGAACGGGCGCCGCCGACGACGGCCGCAGCGAAGCGGGCAAGGAAGCCGGCCCCTTCAGGTAGGCGAGACTGAGCTTAGACCAAGGCTGGCAGTACAAGATGCAGCCCTACCGTGCGATGCTTGCGCGATGCGGAGTCAAGCAAAGCATGAGCCGCAAAGGCAACTGTTTCGACAACGCAGCAATTGAAAGCTTCTTCGGCACCTTGAAGGCCGAGTATTTTTATCTCGAAAGGCCCGACAGCATTGATGCGCTCGAAGCGGGCGTGCATGATTACGTCCTCACTTCGGCGTGCTTGGTCGTTTCGCATCCTGCTAAAGCCATCATCAGGCGACATAGTTATCGTGCAACTCGACGATTCGATCAATGAACGCTTGAACTTGCCGGATGTGCTCTCTCAGCAACTCTGCCGAACCTGGGCCGTCTCCCGCTATCACGGCCGACGCTATGCGTTCGTGGAGCAGCACTGCTTCCGTGCAGATTGACACGGTTTGTCAATAAATAACCAATCAAATCAACGACTTACGGATGTGGCGTTTTTGAACTGCTCGTCCTTTTCGTGCAAATTGGTGCGCTTGGCTCGATGTTCCTGGCACCCGCGCGATTCGAGCGCGGCGGTTGTCGGCTCGTCATCGCGATGTGCCGACTGCCATGGCAACAGCTGTGAATTTGACTTGCCGGACTTCGTTGTCGTGTTCGATGATCCGGCCTTGTTCCAACTCACCCAGGAGAATTCCTCTTCACCATTCAAAAGCCATTGCCGCCGCCGGCCGGGTACGCCAGCTGGCTCGACTACGCGGTCGAATCCTTCAGCACCCGCCAGGCCTGGCTCGAAAGCCTCTGGCAAACCTGGGCCGACGACACCGCCGTCGAACTGGACCGCGACGACATCCGCGAGTCCGCGCGACTGGAACTGCGAGCCCTGCGCAAGGCGGCCGCACCAGACGACTCATGACGCCGAGCCGCGGGCCGCGAACGCCGCATCCATCTGGCGTGCCCGCTTGACCTCGTCGCCGTGCAGGTAGATCGAGGTGGTCGTGATCGAGGCATGGCGCAGGTTGTCGCGCACGGTCGTGAGCTCGGCGCCGCGCGCCAGCGCGTGCGTCGCATGGGTGTGGCGCATCCAGTGCGGACTGGCACGGCGCAGCTTTTCCGCAAGCGCCGGGCTGTCCGCCTCGACGACCTCCGCCACCTTCAGGAAGAAGCGCCGCATGACGCTCCACAGGCGCGTGGCCGTGATGCCGTCCGTGCTGTCGAGGTCCAGGCTGCCCAGCAGCGGCGTCTTCGGATTCCAGCGGGCCGGCGTCACCGGCAACTGACGCTGCATCAGATACCGGTCCAGCGCAGACCGGGCCAGCGGCGGCAGCGCCACCTTGCCGGCCTTGCCCCCTTTGCCCACCAGGCGCAGCCAGTGATCGCCATGGACGTCCGCCTCGATCTGGCCCAGCGTCGCGCCGACCAGTTCGCCGATGCGCAGCCCGGTCGCGTAGGCAAAATCCAGCACGAAGCGCAGGCGCTGCGCCGCCGGGGCCTCCCACCCGTGCACCCATTCCAGGCCCTCGGCCACCGCCTGCACGATCGCCCATTCCCCTTCGCCAAAGACCCGCGTCACGGCAAGCGGCTCCGACCTCGAGGCGCCCCGGACCTTGATGCCCGCGAAGGGGTTGGCCAGCGCATAGCGCTGCTGGATCAGCCAGCGGAACAAGGCCCCGGCCACCGACAGCGCGTAGGCCACCGAACGTGCCGACAAGGCGCCGGTGAACGGCCGCCACTCGGGCGAGGAACGCGGCGCGGCCGGACCGACCCAGCGTCCGCGCGGCGCGGGGTGACGCAGGAATGCCCGGTACGCCACGGCATCCTCGGTCGTAAGCGAGGACAAGGCCTTGCCACGCTCGACGATGGCCCAGAGGATCAGCCGCTCGGCTTCCTTGCGGTAGGCGCGCTGGGTGGCCCCCGACTCGTGCAGCGACAGCCAGGCCTGCACCGCTTCGTAGTCATTGCCCGCGCCCAGGATGCAGGTCGCGGGCGGCGCCCGGAAGGCCCCATGAGAGCCGTCGACCTCGTGCGGCACGTACAGGCGCTCCCAGGGCACCACGTCGTGTGGCATGCCGACCGGCACCAGCGCGCGCGCAGCGGCAGTGAGCGACGGATGCGCGGCAAAAAAAGCTTCCACCTGCCGGGCACTGGTGGCCCCCAGGCCGGGAATGGCCGCCCACCAGCGCCGCCGGCGCGGCACGCGGACGGTCAGATCGGCCAGCGTGCGCAGGCCGTGGGCCTGGATGGGCTGGGCGATGCGCGCGGGCAGCCAGCGCTCGACGGCGTCGGTCA
>LNAP01003243.1_pt1 | contig 23383 bp, 18 predicted proteins | sample 602601 | NCBI WGS metagenome assembly LNAP01 (sample SAMN02440304, study PRJNA202911) | soil metagenome | biome: Subtropical and temperate rainforests or woodlands; isolation source: soil samples (1 kg each in a 20% v/v slurry with milli Q water) were... ...
AGCGCACCAGGCTGCCGAAATTACCGGGAGCGCTCGGACCATAGACCAGCGGAGGGCGGATGATGACAAGCTCCATGCCGGTTTCCTGCTGAATCTTCCACAGCCCCTGCTCTGCCTCCCACTTGGACTGCGCATAGGACTCGGCAGGATTGGGCCGATCATCGGCGGTGAATGGGCAGGTATTGATATTGCCGTTGACGCCGATGGAGCTGATGAAGATGAAGCGCTTCACCCCGGCAGCCGTCGCTTGCCGCGCCAAATTCAACGTGCCCTCCACATTGACGCGACGATACTCAGACAGAGGATCGGTCATTTCGTCGTTCATGATGTGAGCACGGGCCGCGGCGTGGATGACTAACTGTTGGCCAGCCAGCGCTGAGGACCAATCGGTATCCGCAGAAAGCTCGCCAACAAAATGGGCAAGCAAACCCGACTCAGCCGGCTGCGAGCGTCTGGCGAATGACAAGCATAAGCCATCTTGCTGGCTCAACCATGCCACAAGCGCACGCCCCAAGAAGCCGGTGGCACCCGTCAGCAATATTTTCATTTTGGCTCAACTAGATTTAAGGACACATGTAAATCGAAAGCCAGCAAATATCTATATGTGAATGCGGGCACCCATTCTAAAAATCAGAAACATACCTGATCAACTTTTAATAATATCAAAAATCTTCTCATTAACCATGTCAGCATCAAAATCCTGAACAGCCATACGATGACTCTCCATCCCCATCTCCAATGCCAACTCAGGCTGCTCAACAAAGCAAAACATTTTTTCGGCCAGCGCGACAGGATCCCACGGCGGCACCAAGAACCCATTAACCCCATCAACAACCGTCTCACGACAGCCAGGAACATCTGTCGTAATTACAGCTCGGCCTATTGCCATTGCCTCTTGAGTCGAACGAGGAAAACCCTCGCGATAAGAAGGCAAAACAAATACATGCGCACCAGACAACCAATCCGCAACATTTTCAACATGCCCAGGATATAAAATTGTATTATCATCAATAAACGTATTGAGCTGCTCTCTTGAAAGCGCGGAGGGATTGTCCTTGTCCAGCCCTCCTAAGACCACAAACTCCGCTGCCGGATACTTGCACTTGACAATTCGTGCAGCCTTCAAAAACTCAAAGGCTCCTTTTTCAACCAGTAGCCGTGCAACAAAAATGAACCTAACCGGTCTAGAAATATCAATCTGCCTATATGGGTAACTCTTTAGATCCAACCCTACGGGCCCCAAAATCTCTATCTTTTCCGCACGCACCCAGGCCACCCGAGAAAGATCTTTTGGGTCATCCGGATTAAGAAAAACAACCTTACCCGCGCATGAATAGCCTATTGTAGAGAGCAGGCCATGCACAAACTGCAAGATTCTTTTCTTAATTGAAAAGCCCGAAGCAGTTAACGTGTGAATATAGCCAAGCCCCTCCAGCATAGCTATTCGACGAGGAATACCAGCCACTTTTCCAGCCAGCGAACCATAAATCGAAGGCTTTACAAAGAAAGCCAAAAGCACATCAACCTGAATCTCTTTCAGCTTTTTAGCCAAGCTGACAATATCTCTAGCGTCCCTTACAGGATTGAGACCGGCCTTGCTTAGACTGTAATCAACTGGAATAGCGCCCATAGCTTGCACAGCCGCTTTTGACTCAGGAGTATAGTCAAGCGCAAGAGCATAAACTTCGCAACCACGCCCAACCATATACTCAATAAGAGATTTCCGAAAAATCAATATACCTGGCGATGCATTCTGCGAAATCAATGCGATCTTCATAAAAACCTCGAAAGAGCACTTTCACCCACCGACGCAATGCCTGAAGCGAGCACAATTGGTGCTTACAAACCCCGATACAAATCAATCCAACGCTCAGTCACATGCTCAAGGCTATAGCCCTCCAAAATCCTTTTTCGCGCACGCTCACTAAGCAGAGCGGATTCTTCTTTGTTCATTCGCAATCCAGCTCTTAACCCATCAGCCAATGCAATCGAATTTTTAGGCTCAACAAGTATTCCAGCATCTCCTAGAAACTCTCTAACCCCACCACAGTCCGTCGCAACAACTAGCCTCTCTGACGCCATTGCCTCACCGACTACAAGTGGCAACCCCTCCCAAGCGGAAGACAAAACATATAGATCGGTTACTTTCATTAGATCTGGAATATCAGACCTAGCACCAAGAAACTTTACCCTGCTTCCAACTCCCAGCTCCACTGCCAACATTTTCATCTTTTCCATCAGCGGGCCGTCACCTGCGATCCAAAGCTGAGCACTTGGGAAATCATCAGCCATGCAAGTAAAAGCAGACAACAGATTTGGATAGTCTTTGGGCTCATAAAACCTCCCAACAGCCAAGATCAATTTGACATCGGGAGACAAGCCCATCTCCTGCCGGAGAATAGCTCTTCGCTCAAAATCCGGTTTGAAGCGCTCGGCATCAATCCCGTTGACCATTGAGATCATTCTACCTGGAGGGACAGCTTTAAGTTTTTCGAAAGACTTTACCGCATCGATGCCGACATTAGTTGAAATATCAGCAAGGCTATCCGTGAGTCTATAAAAAAACATACGCAATAAACCACCCTCATTCTTACTATGGGCAGTACATACCAGAACTGGAAAGCTTGTGAACAAGCGAGCTAACCGAGATATTATATTTGCATGTACCATATGACTATGGATGACATCTGGCTCAAATCCCTTAATCAATCTTAAAAGATTAATAAGACCATAAAACAAACCAGAAATCTTGTTCTTTACGCCAAGCGATAAAACCTCAACTCGGGAGTCACTAGGTAATAGTCGAACATAGCCAGTCAGGTAGGCAATTTTCACAACGTGTCCACGCTCAGAAAGCCGATCTGCTAAATCTAAAACTTGACGCTCAGCGCCACCTACACCCAGACCAGTAATTACCATTAATATTTTCAAGAAAAACTCTTTTTAAAAATATATAAACAACATTGAAAACCACGAATAACACATTTTATTTTTCCATAAAAAAACGGCTCTCTTAAAAACTGAGCCTGATAAAATCGCAAAAAACCTTTCGGGTTATTACGAAGGTTAGCTCTAAAGTTTTTAGAGTAACCATCATCAAGATATTCACAAAAATATATAAACTTGTTTAAGAAAAAATAAACAAAACCAAGATCAGATATCTTATTCCAAACATATAACTCGGGTACAAATTTTTCTCCCTGGATAACGGGAAAAGGAACTATCTTCATAGCAGACGTCTTAAAAATATATGCAAGATCTCCTTTAACCAAATGACCGGCGCGGCTCGGCGTCATAACTACATGCCCGGCTTTATCGACAATCTCGCCTACAATTACCTGATCAAAATAAGCCTTTCTAAAGCACAGCCCTACGGCTTTGTCCAAGCTCTGCACTGAAATTGTTTTTTTCACAACCTCAATAGCATCTAAAGTCAAAGCATCGTCACTGTCAACAATAAAAACCCAATCACCTGTAGACAACTCAACACCAGAATTTACAGCAACATGCTTGCCTGCGTTTACCTGCCATAAATAGCGAACCAAAAAATCGGCATTGAGTGAAAACTCTTCTACTAAACTCCTTGTTCCATCATCGCTGCCATCATCAATGATTATCCATTCGAAATCTTTAGAGGTTTGAGCACACAAGCTTTCATATAGCCGAGGCAATGTATGAGCACGGTTATAAGTAGGGGTCAATATAGTAATCACCCAACAGCTCTCCTCAGCATCGTCTTTACAACTAGTTTCAACCTATTCCCACCAATACTAAAACCATGAGAAAGAATCAAACCAACCCTTCTGAAGCGCCCAAGCTTTGGATATATCAAATAGGCCAAAAATATTTGTTTAACTTCATTAATCATTTCACTACGATATGCCCGATAAAAAGACTTCTTCTCCTTGTAGTGCTGAGCACTAACAACCAAAGCTTTTCTATCAGTGACTCTTCTCAGAAGCGCAAACTTATCCGCCGCAATGTTTCCAGTAACATTATTTTCATGCTGCCGATACAACATCATCTTCTTCGGCAAAAAAGCCACTACCCCAAAAACGTGAGCAAGTAAAGAAACAACATCATCATGCATGTAGAAATAACTAGCACGATAATCCGCAGCCATCTGGCATAACGCCCGATTGAAAAACATTGAACAGCCCTGATATCCGGCATTAAAGAACAAAAAACCCCTCAAATCTTTAGCATGGAGCGTAGATATACTTTCAATCTTTACAACTCCCTCCTTGTCTGAATATCCATATCCATCACAATAAACAAGAGATGGAACTTCCGAGCTAAAATTATTTGATGCATACTCGATCAGAACCTCTATCTTCTTCTCAAACCAAATATCATCCTGATCACAAAAAATCACATAATCTGCAGAAGAAAACTTTGTTAACCCAAGAAAATTCTTACCCGGGCCAAGCCCTTTCCCTGAGTCCTCCTCCACTATTCGAATACGCTTATCCTGACTTGAAAAAGCATGAAGGATATCCATAGTATTATCGGTTGAACCATCATCGCGCACCCAAAGGACCCAGTCTTCATAGGTCTGTTGCTGCAGGGAAAGCAACTGATTACGCAAATATTTCCCACCGTTATAGGTTGCCATCAAAATATCAACAGACATATCTTTCTCGTCTAGAAGCAAAAAACACTAAAACCAACGCCAGGAAAACTTGTAAGTTACCTGAAAAGCCGGTCAGAAACAGATCACCAATAAACTGCCCCAGCAACGCTATGGAATATGCGGAGAATATAGCAAGAAAAATACCTTTGAACTTAAAAGCAAGTAGAAACAAAACCCCAAAAAAAAACGCATAATAAATAGCGCCCAGGACTAAACCGATTGGACCAAAATCAAAATAAAAGGGGTGCATCACTGTGTAAACATTAGTCAAACTGGGCACACTTACATAAGGCAGGATTACTTCAGCCGGCTCGGGTGCGAAACCTAATGAATGACCCACCGCATAAACAAAACGAAAAACATATGCCCCCCAATCAGAATTAGCTTCCAAATCCATATACCCTAACGCTACTACGGGCGAATATATGTAAGTCGCAAGAAAACCAAAAATAGTCAAGTTATCCTCACTCCCTGAACGTACGAAATGTGCAACCAACATAAGACAGAACGTTGCCCCCCCCAAGCCAATTAGTTTTTTTACAGGAAGTTTACCTTGCAAGCCTTGGATAACCGCCCATGATAGAATAGGCGTAAGCACTGCAAATTTACCCATGGTTGCCAAAGCGTAAGCTAACATCCAAATCCAGCACAGAACTCGTAAACGCCTATTATCACGCCGCGCATATACATGTTCAAAAAGAAAAAGAGCAAAAACCAAAGGGTAAAAACGACCGACCAACCCCAGGGGCTCGAACCCATCCAACCCAATGGAAGAAAGTCGAAGATTCAAAAAGAAATGCTCCGAACCGTTACTACCAACAATCCAGATTCGGTATACGAGCCAGACGATAAGCAGCCCAAGAAGCGGTGAATAATCAAAAGGTAGCTTTCGGGTAATAAATTTATCTTTTAAATTTCCCCCAGTAGGCGTTATTAAGAAATATATCAAACTAGTTATTAGAAACCATATTATCCAAGCAATAAATGCATCATCTTTCAGAGGGTAGAAACGATCATTAAATGCGATGCCCGCCACAAATACTGAAAACCATACAGCAGAACCCATTACTAAGGGCGAATAAATCGAAATGCGCCTGACCGCCGCCAGACCCAGCACGAGAGAGATAATCGCGAGCGCTGATAGGTGATAAAGCACGGCTCACGCCTCCAGTTTACGAGAGAAATATTCTAGCAGAAAGAAATCAGCAATTACTCGCGTACTCCATGCGATTGCAGCACCATATAACCCCCAGACATAAACCAAACCTCCCAAAACTAAGAGATAGGGTAACAATTCAACTAGATGAATCATTGCAGTAAGCTTTGACTTACCAAAAGCCTGTATTCGTGCAAATGGTATTTGTGCAAGCGAATTGAAAACAAAACCTATTACAAGAATACGAAAAATATTTGCAGACTCTTGACCGTAAGGCTCACCAAGCCAAAGATTCAAAATAGGCTCTGCCAAAGCAAATACAGGCAATGCCAGCACCAATGATGCCAACGTCAGTCCCTTATAGGCTTGTCCGGCCACAGACAAAGAATTTTCCCGATTCTCACTAAACAAAGGAAAAACTGTCCGCGCCAAGGCTCCTGGCACTATGGACATACGAGCTGTCGCTTCTGCCGGGGCCGTATAAAAAGCGACTCGGTTCGCACCAATCAGGTTTGACAATATAAACCTGTCAGCATAAACCATTAGAGGACTGATAATATTGGATAACGTAATCCAACCACCAAAAGTAAATAATTCTCTTAGGGCCGATGAATTAAAAGAGAAAAATCGACAACCAAGGCTCGCATGACAGGTAATGAAAGCAAAACCCAAACTCATAACCCTAGCTACTAATAAGCCCAAAATTGCACTGGCCAGTGTAGTCTCCCAATACAAAGCAAGAACCGGCAGTAACGCTACAAGTGACCCACTGATTGTTTTATAAATATTTAGTAATGCAAACTGCTGTCGTCCCTCAGGATAGGAAAACCAGACCATACCTAGCAGGGCTATGGGAACTACCATTCCTAAATACTCATAAGCCTCGATTGCATCGTTGGTGGCACCACTCGAAACACTCAACCAACCGACAATTGGCCCCGCGAAAGCATATAGCAAAACGCCAGCTATACAAGATAACGTAAGGACTGCCCAACTAGCAGTACCCATAACTTGGCGGTGTCTATCGAGGTCCCCAGCATTAACCGCAATCGAGCGTATGACTGCTCGTGTAATTCCGCCATCAAAAATGCTGGCGTAACCAAGCAAGGCAAATGCCAGCATAAAAAGGCCAAATTTTTCGACACCAAGCATCCGGGCCATAAAAGCCATAGCTGGCAATGCAATAAGACTCGGAATAACCAAACCAAGCATATTCCACAAGGTGTTTTTCCAAATCCTCATGAAAATTTTTCTGCTGCATCAAATGCTAAAGCCTGTCTATCTTTATCGGAAATATTAATTTCTTTTATAATCGGCCAACCGACAGATATCTCGCTGTCATTCCATTTTATTGCAGCTTCGCACTCCCGAGAATAATAGTCAGTTGCTTTGTAAACGAAATTAGTTTCGTCCTCTAATGCAAGAAAACCATGTGCAAATCCTTCTGGAATCCACAACATTTTTTTGTTTTGCGCCGTCAGCTCTACCCCTACCCACTTTCCGAAAGTTGGCGAACCTACACGGATATCAACCGCCACATCATAAGCAGCTCCGTTAATAACTCTGACTAACTTCCCTTGTGCGTGAGGGGGCAGCTGATAGTGCAGCCCACGCAAAACCCCTTTTTTTGAGCAAGAGTGATTGTCTTGTATAAAAGGGCGTGGGACGGGCAGTCCGAGCTTTTGCAATTCGGCATGAAAACGCTGTTCGTTAAAGCTTTCCATGAACCAGCCGCGCTCGTCTTCATAGACGGTGGGCTCGATCAGCACGACGTCAGGGATGTCGGTTTGAGTCAATTTCATGGGTGGGACTCTTTCAGCAGCGCCAGCAGGTACTGGCCATAGCCAGTCTTCTGCAAGTACTCGCCCTGTGCCTTGAGCTGTTCAGCACTAATCCAGCCGTTATGAAAGGCTATCTCCTCCAGACAGGCGACTTTGAAGCCCTGGCGCTTTTCGATAGTGTGCACGAACTGACCGGCATCGAGCAGGGACTCATGGGTGCCTGTATCCAGCCAGGCGAAGCCGCGGCCGAGCATTTCCACTTTGAGGCTCTTGTCTTCCAAATAAAAACTGTTGATATCGGTTATTTCAAGCTCGCCACGCTCGGAAGGCTTGATTGATTTGGCGATATCGACCACACGATTGTCGTAAAAGTACAGGCCAGTAACCGCATAATGCGATTTAGGCTTGGTCGGTTTTTCTTCAATACTAATCGCTCGCCCCTGCTTATCAAACTCCACCACACCGAAGCGTTCAGGGTCTGATACGTGATAACCAAATACGGTTGCACCTTCAGTACGCGCGTTAGCTACCTTCAGATTCTCAGAGAAATGCTGCCCATAAAAAATGTTGTCCCCAAGGATTAGGCAGCAAGAATCGTTACCGATAAATTCTTCACCGATAATGAAAGCCTGGGCCAAACCATCCGGTGATGGCTGAACTGCATAGGAAAGTTTAATACCGAACTGTTCCCCATCGCCTAGCAGCTTCTGGTAACTCGGCAAGTCATCCGGAGTGCTGATAAGCAGAATCTCGCGAATCCCCGCCAGCATCAGGACAGAGAGAGGGTAATAGACCAGTGGTTTATCGTAGATCGGCAACAGCTGCTTGGAAACGCCAAGAGTAATCGGGTGCAGCCGAGTGCCAGAGCCGCCGGCGAGAAGAATGCCTTTACGTTGGGTCATTTTTTATATCCACTTACTTCTTTCAACAGACGAGTTATGCCTTCCTGCCACGTAGGCAGATGTAATCCGAAATTGCTTGCTAGTTTTTCCGTATCCAGTCGGGAGTTGCGTGGCCGCTGGGCAGAGGTTTGATATTCGCTGGTGCTAATAGGTGAAATATCCTGAACCTTGAGCTTTATCCCATGATTTAGCGCGCTACTCACGATAAAGCGTGCATAGTCGTACCATGAGGTTTCACCAGCGGAAGTGAGATGGTAGAGCCCAGCCAAATCTGGCAGGGTCACCGCGCGGTGCAACGCATGAGCAGTAATATCGGCCAAGAGATCGGCCCCCGTTGGAGCACCGATCTGGTCATCGATGACTTTCAGGTGATCACGCTCACCAGCCAAACGCAGCATGGTTTTTGCAAAGTTGTTTCCATGAGCCCCGTATACCCAGCTGGTACGGAAGATCAGGTGCTTGCACCCGGATGCCTGTATAGCCTGCTCGCCAAGCAACTTGCTCTTTCCATAAACACTTAACGGGGCAGTAAGGTCATTTTCGCGCCAAGGCTTATCGCCACTGCCATCAAAAACATAATCGGTTGAGTAATGCACAAGCCAGCCATTGAGCCGTTGCATTTCTTCAGCGAGAAACTGAGGTGCCTTATGGTTTATCTGCAGCGCTTTGGCTGCCTCGCTTTCAGCTTTATCCACGGCGGTATAGGCCGCTGCGTTGACGATGACGTCTGGCCGTACACTGTCAATGGCAAGGCGTAAGCCATTGAGGTCGGTCAAGTCACCACAAAGGCCATTCTCACCTTCGCGATCCAGCGCCACCAATTTACCCAGCGGTGCCAGAGAGCGCTGTAGCTCCCAGCCGACCTGCCCATTTTTGCCTAAAAGAAGAATCTTCATGGAGTTGCAGCTCTATGGCTGTAGTTTTTCTCAAGCCACTGCTGATAGGCCCCACTCTTGATGTGTTCAACCCACTCGGTGTGCTCCAGATACCACTCAACCGTTTTGCGGATGCCGGTCTCGAAGGTTTCTTCTGGCGTCCAGCCTAATTCGCGCTGGATCTTACTGGCGTCGATGGCGTAGCGCAGATCGTGGCCGGGGCGATCCTGGACGTGGGTGATGAGCTGTCTGTAAGAGCTGATTGTCATGCCTGCGGCCTGATTCGCAACGGGGGCGGCGCTCCCACAAATTTTGTCATTGCTGGATACAGGGCGCGTTTCATCGAGGATATCGCAAAGGGTATGGACGACTTCGATGTTCTGTTTTTCGTTGTGACCGCCGATGTTGTAGGTCTCGCCTATCTGGCCTTCGGTCAGCACCTTGTACAGCGCACGGGCGTGGTCTTCGACGTACAGCCAATCGCGAATCTGATCGCCTTTGCCGTAGATAGGCAGCGGCTTACCCTCCAAGGCGTTGAGGATGATCAGCGGGATAAGTTTCTCGGGAAAATGGAAGGGGCCATAGTTGTTGGAACAATTGGTGACCAGCACGGGCAAGCCATAGGTGCGCTGCCATGCCCGAACCAGGTGGTCGGAGCTGGCCTTGCTTGCCGAGTAAGGTGAGCTGGGTGCGTAAGGCGTGGTTTCAGTGAAAAGTTCTTGCGGATCTTCCAGGTCGCCATACACCTCGTCGGTGGAGATGTGATGGAAGCGAAAGGCTGCCTTGCGGCTGTCATTCAGGCTCTGCCAGTACTGACGGGCGGCTTCGAGTAGCGTGTAGGTGCCGACGATGTTGGTTTCGATGAATGCCGCTGGGCCATCGATGGAACGGTCGACGTGGGACTCAGCAGCCAGATGCATGACGGCCTCGGGCTGATGCTCACGAAAAACCCGGTCCAGCTCGGCACGATCACAAATATCGACCCGTTCGAAGGCATAGCGTGGGCTTTGGCTGATATGGGCCAAGGATTCGAGGTTACCGGCGTAGGTCAGCTTGTCGACGTTGACGACGCAGTCATCTGTGTTGTCGATGATGTGCCGGATCAAAGCCGAACCGATGAAACCAGCACCGCCGGTTACAAGAATTTTCATTTTTCTGTAATCCTTCAATTACTTTCTAGGCACAACAAAAAGAGGCCTAGGTCGGTACGCATGGCCGAAGCGCTTAGCGTATTAGCTCCAGTTTCTTTTCGCTCTCGGCATAGCGCGCCTCAAGAATGTCAGTCAACACCCCCTTCGCCCGCTCCTCCCCATGCACCACTCGTATCTCAGTCGGCCACTCCTGCATCCCGGTCACAAACTCCACCAATCCTTTCTGATCCGCATGAGCAGAGTAGCCGCCGATACTGGTGATGCCAGCCCGGATATCGATGCGCTCGCCATCGAGGTCAACGTAGCCGCCTTTCGGGCCATAGGTTTGGATTGCGTGTCCCGGCGTGCCTTGGGCCTGGTAACCGACGAACAGTACGTTGTGCCTTTTATCGCCCAGCATGGCTTTCAGGTAATTAATGATGCGACCGCCAGTGCACATACCGCCGCCGGCTATGACGATAGCGGGTCGTGCGGTTTGGGCCAGATGCTGGACGATGCGTTGATGGTCGCTATGGCTGTCTATGGTGATGAGTTGTTCGAAGGCCAACGGGCGGCGGCCGGACTGAATGCGGTCGCGGGCTTCCTGGTTCCAGAAGGGCTTTAGGCTTCGGTAGGTCTCAGTGAAGCGGCTGGCTAGGGGTGAGTCGAGGATGATGGGGAGTTCGGGCCAGTTTGGTTCGGTGACCGGTTCCACATTGATGTTGTTTGCCTTGCCCCTCACCCCGGCCCTCTCCCCGGAGGGGAGAGGGGGTTGTACGGTGTTGGGGCTGGCCGCTTGGATGATCTCTTCGAGTTCGTAGAGCAGTTCTTGGGTGCGGCCGATGCTGAATGCGGGGATGAGGACGGTGCCGTGGTCTTCCAGGGCTTGCTCGATAACGGCTTCAAGCCGCTTACGGCGGTTGGCGCGGTCTTCGTGGAGGCGGTCGCCGTAGGTGCTTTCAAGCACGAGGATGTCGGCGCGCTCTGGTGATTCCGGGGGCATTAGAAAAGGTGCGTGCGGCGCACCGAGGTCGCCAGAGAAGACTACGCGTTTGCTCTGCCCGGTTTGCGGGTAGGTCAGATCGATTTCAACATAGGCCGATCCGAGGATATGCCCTGCACGCTGAAGCCGTATGCGGGCTTGCAACTCATCAGTATCGGCCAAGGTGAACCATTGCTGGTACGGCAAGGCAATGAGCCGCTGCTCGATAAGCCGGATGTATTTTTCGATCTGTGCCTGGTCACGGCTGAAGCCTAGTTTGAAGGCATCCTCTAGGACGATCGGTAGAAGCTTTGCGGACGGCTCGCTGCATAGGATGGGGCCGTCGAAGCCTGCCGCGAGAAGATAGGGTATGCGCCCAACATGGTCGATGTGCACATGAGTGGCGACCAGCGCTTTTATGGTGTCCAGTGGGAATTCGATGGCGAGACGATCCGCGCCGGGCTCGCTCGGGATCGATGCGTCGTTGCCCTGGAATAGCCCGCAGTCAACCAACAGGCTGCTGGTGGCATTCATATGCAGTTGGTGACAGGAGCCGGTAACGCCGTCCTTGGCGCCGTGATGTTCTGTTTTTGGATAGCTCATGGTTATTCCTTTAACGATGTCACCCAAGATGCCCGCGACAAGCTAGTCACGGGCCCGCTGAAAAAATAAGCGGGGATTCCACCGAGTTTCAGAACTGCTGAGTTGCCAGCAGTATTCCGACGGACGGATGGTCAGATCGAAGCAACGGGGCGGCGCAGGTTTCTCACCAGGGCGATGAATAACCCGAGCATACCGCCGAGCACCAGCGCGAGCGCAACGATCAGCGCTTTTTTGGGTTTGATCGGTTGGCTTGGCTCTACCGCAGCTTGGTCGATAGAGACCAGCTTGAGCGATTCGGTATCGAATTGCAGGGCACGCAGGCGTGCGGCTTCCTCGCGCCAGGCGGCAAGGTCTTTTAGGAATAGGTCTTCGTTTTCGCGGCTGTTGAGCACTTCTATCTGGCGGTTGTGCTCGAGCAGCTTGAGTTCACGGGCAATCTGCGCGATGCGCGGCTCGGTGAAGTCATCCGAGCGACGAGCCAACAGTGCTTTACGCTCGGCCTCCAGCGCATCGCTGCCCATGAAATAGAGCGGTATTTGCTGGTTGTTGACTTCAGTGCGGATCACGCTGCCCTGCCCCGTGATTTCGGCGGCGCCAAGGGATGAAGGCGTAGTGGGTTTGCTGATACCCAACGAGGTTGCGATGCGGATCGCCTCGTTAAGCTGGTTGATACGGTTGTCACGGCGGGTTCTAAGCTGCTGACGCAACGCAGAAAGCTCGTCGTTCAGTTCGGCGCGCTTGAGGGCGTCCGCTTCGCTCAGTTTGGCGATTTTGACTTCCTTGCTCGCCTCGTAGTTGGCGCGAGCGGCAGCCATGTTCTTTTCCAACTGGCTGAGACGGTTACCGATCAGGGTATCGAGATCGGCTGCTACTTCCTGACGAACGCTATTAAGCGAGTACTGCACGAAGCCGTTGACGATCTGAACGCCGTTGAGGTCTTGCGGGTAGCTCAGTTGAATGCCAACGAAGGGAGTTGTTCCTCCGGGCTTTTTCGCGTCAGGCTGCAGCAACTTGATCGCGTCGTCGTTAAAGGCCTCGAACGTTTGCTCCAGGCTACGGCCGGGCTGGGCCAGATCAGCGAAGAGTTGCTGATTGTCACGGAAGAAACCGAGGCGGTTCTCATAGGAATCAAGCGCAGCGCCAACTTGAGCCAATGCCTGCTTCGGTGACAGCTTGTAGATGCCCAGATGGTTGAGCTCGTCCAGATCTTTGATCGCTGCTGGGCGCAGTACGCTTTGAACCGTGTAATAGCGCGTTGCGAACATGGCGTAGGCAAGCCCAATGAGGCCAGCCAGGAAGGTCACTGCGATGATGAGCGTTTTTTGCTTCCATAGCGCGCTGACGAGCTGGAGCAGATCAATCTCGTCATGGGTAGCAGAACGAAGGTTTTGCGGAGGGACTGCAGCGTTCACGTCGAATTCCGTCTCGTCGGTAAGGCAGCGCAGCGAAAGGCCGCGCCGGCACGATCTGAAAAAGATTGAAAAGTTCCATCCAATCTTTAGCGGGTCGGCATTTTGCCATCTAGGTCACAAAAAACAAGCGAGGCGATCAAGGAGACGAAGGGCAAAACGCCGCAGCTGACGAGTGGTATCTATTAAGGGCTTTTCGAAAGAAGTCGTTGAGCTAGCCGATTGCCTAACAAGCGAAGAGCTTCGCCCCGGGGGCGGGCCTCCCACAGAAGCTTGCGAGGTATCGCCAAGATTTGTAGGAGGCGCGCCCTCGCGGCGAATGCAGGACGCAGGCCTGCCCGAGGGTCAAGCGCTGGGGGAAATGCTAAGGAATCTGTAGTCCAAGCGATGCCGTATACGTGGTCCCGTTCGCCCCGGCGCGGGCCTCTCAAAAAAGCTGTGTCGCCAAGATTTGTAAGAAGGGCGCCCTCGCGGCGAACGCATTAGGGCTGGGCAGTAGCGGGCAATGGAATGCCGCGCCATACGGGCAATGCAGAATTAATAGGCTGCTGGAGCGTCAGCAGCCTATTGATCAGCGAAGAGCGGTGTTTGGTTCGTTGTTACGTGCTACTAGGCTGCGTACCAGCGCGACAAACACCCCCAGCATTCCACCGAGCACAAGGCCCAAGGCGAGAATCATGGCTTTTTTGGGTTTGATGGGGTTGAGGGACTGCAGAGCTAGCTGATCCAATCGCACCAGTCTCAACCGTTCTGTGTCTAGCTTGATGCCTTTCAGGCGAGCGGCTTCTTCACGTAGCTCGGCGAGGTTGGTCAGATAAAGATCTTCGCCCTCTCGCTCCTTCAAAATCTCGACTTCCCGATTGTGTTCGAGCATTGCCAGTTCCGACTGGATTTCAGCGATACGGGGCTCTATGAAGTCGTCTGAAGTTCGCGCAACAAGCGCATCGCGTTCGGCGGTTAGCGCCTCGGTACCCATGAAGTACAGTGGTGCTTTCTGATTAGTGACCTCAGTGCGAATGACCTGAGTGCCGCTGGGGGGCGACGCTGTCATGGCTGATGGGCTTGTTGGGTTCCGGATTCCCAGTGATTCGGCAATAGAGATTGCCTCGTTAAGCTCCTGAATACGGTTTGTTCTACGAGTCTTGAGTTCTGCACGCAACGCAGTGAGTTCGTCCTGTAGCTCGGCGCGCTTCAAGGTATCTTCCTCTAGCAGCGCTGCGATTTTCGCTTCTTTGGTGGCCGAATAACTTGCACGCTGAGCTTCCATGTTCATATCCAGGCTGGCCAAGCGGTTTTTGATCAGGCTTTCAAGGTCTTCGGCGATTTCGCGACGCTCAAGCTCCAGTACATGCGCGACGAAGCCATTGACCACCGCAGCACCGTCCATTCCTTCAGGGTAGGTCAGCCTGAGCCCGACGAAGGCGCTTCGGTTGTCCGTACGCTTGGGATCAGGAAAGAGCATTTCGAAGGCGTCTTCGTTGAAATTAGCAAAGGCCTGCTCAAGCGAGTCGCCGCGCTTTTCGATTTGCTGGAAAAGCTCTTGGTTGTTCAGAAAGAAGTCGAGTCGGTTGTCATAGGATGACAGCGCACCGGCCACTCTGTTGATGGCCTCTTCCGGGGTGAGCTTGTAGATGCCGGTCTCATTGAGTTGATCCAGACTGCTCTGTGGGGCGGGTCGTAGATAGGTTTTGGTCTGGTAATAAGGAGTCGCAAGGAAAGCGTAAGCGGCTGCGATAAGCGTAACGACCGCCGTTATTCCGAGAATCAGGAATTTCTGACGCCAAAGTGCCCGGAATAGCTCGACTAGATCTATCTCTTCGGATGTGGAGGTTTGGTACTGCACGGTCATCCCAACTCCTTGTTATAAATGCGCTTCAATGCAAAGCAGGCGAACCGGGTTTAGTGCACGGTTAAGCGGGAAAGTTCGCTCACGCTGATAATTTTGCGCTTCTAAGAGAGAGATTATGAGTGCGACTGCGCTCGTTATTCTTCTTCGTTCACCCGATCACGCAGTTCCTTCCCCGGCTTGAAATGCGGGACGAATTTTCCGTCAAGGCTGACGGATTGGCCGGTCTTGGGATTGCGGCCTACGCGGGGGGCGCGGTAGTGCAGGGAAAAGCTAATCTCGATCCGGTCGCCAGTGGCCAGCGCCTGAGCCATCTGCTCAAGCATGGTCTTGATGGCCAGCTCGACATCCTTCGACGAAAGCAGCCCCTGCTGGGTGACGATTCGCTCGATCAACTCCGACTTGGTCATGGTTTTCCCTTCGTTTTCAAGCGGCTAGATCATTCGGGTTGCGATCGTTTGTAGCATGTTGTTCAGAGTTTGAACAGCCCGAGCGGGATTGACGAGCAAGGAGTGCTTCGTTTATCGGAGCACGACACGGAATGCAAAGGGACGGATGAGTAACCAGTCCTTGGCGTGATCGATGGAAGCAAGAGCCGAGGTGGATCTTTCTTTGGGCAATAAAAAAGGCGGGCTAATAAGCCCGCCTTTCGTTTAACCAACTACCGATCAATCCTCGCGATAGCGACGCAGCTTGAGCTGCTTGCCGCCGACGCGGGTGTCCTTGAGTTTGCCGAGCAAGCGCTCGAGACCGTCTTCCGGAAGCTCGACCAGGCTGAAGCTGTCGCGCACCTGGATGCGACCGATGGCTTCGCGAGCCAGGCCGCCTTCGTTGAGGATGGCGCCGAGCAGGTTACGGGCAGCGATGCCGTCACGCGCTCCAAGCGGCGTACGGCAGCGGGCGCGACCTTCGGCCAGCGGGACCGGAGCGCGACGCTCGCGATCACCACTACGCTCAGGACGATCCGAACGCTCGGTGCGCTCACGCGGGCTGCTGGTCGGAACCAGAGGCTGCTCTCTTTCCACCTCGGCCAGGGTCAGAGCCTGACCATTGGTGGCCTTGCGCAACAGCGCAGCGGCCAGAGCACGTGGGCTGCAACCAATGTCGGCGACCAGCTTGTCGAGCAACTCGCCATGGGTAGCTTCGGCATCGGCAACCAGCGGCGCGAGGCTGTTGGTGAGTTTCTTGATGCGGGCGTCCAGCACCTGCTGCGCATTCGGCAGACGGGCTTCAGCGACCTTCTGGTTGGTCACGCGCTCGATAACCTGCAGCATGCGACGCTCACGCGGGGTGACCAGCAGCAGCGCACGGCCTTCACGACCGGCACGGCCGGTACGGCCGATGCGGTGTACGTAGGACTCCGGATCGTAGGGCATGTCCACGTTGAATACGTGGGTGATGCGCGCCACGTCGAGACCACGGGCGGCGACGTCGGTGGCGACGACGATGTCCAGGCGGCCATCCTTGAGCGATTCGATAACGCGCTCACGCTGGTTCTGGGCGATATCGCCGTTCAGCGCAGCGGCCTTGTAGCCCTTGGCTTCCAGCGCGGCGGCCAGATCCAGCGTGGCTTGCTTGGTGCGCACGAAGGCAATCAGGGCGTCGAAATCCTCGACTTCCAGCAGACGCAGCACAGCCTGGATCTTCTGGTCGGCATGGACCATCAGGTGTGCCTGCTCGATGCGAGCGACGGTCTGGGTCTTGGCAGCGATCTTGATGTGCTGCGGCTCGCGCAGGTGCTTCTCGGCAATCGCGCGGATGGAATGCGGCAGCGTGGCGGAGAACAACACGCTCTGGCGGCTTTCCGGCATAGCCTCGAAGATCACTTCGAGGTCGTCCATGAAGCCCAGCTTGAGCATTTCATCGGCTTCGTCGAGAACCAGGAAGCGAATGGTCGACAGCAGGCCACTGTTGCGGCTCAGGTGGTCAACCAGACGGCCCGGGGTCGCAACGATGACCTGCGCGCCCTGGCGAATGGCCTTGAGCTGCGGGCCCATGGGTGCGCCACCGTAGACCGCGACGACGGTCAGGCCAGGCATCTGCTTGGAATAGGTTTCGAATGCAGTGGCGACCTGCAGGGCCAGCTCGCGAGTCGGCGCGAGGATCAGTGCCTGCACTTCCTTACGAGCGGGATCGATCTTGGACAGGATCGGCAGCGCAAAGGCCGCGGTCTTGCCGGTACCGGTCTGCGCCTGGCCGATCATGTCGTGACCGCCAAGGATCACCGGGATCGCCTGAGATTGAATAGGGGATGGTTCTTCGTAGCCAACTGCGCTGATGGCAGCCAGAACAGCGGAGTGAATACCGAGTGCGGCAAAGCCGCCGATTTCCTGGGTCATGGGTCTTGTCTCTGATGCTCCGCAAGACCCATTGTTCCGAAGCTGCGCATGCCGTGCAAAACCCGAAGGTCACCCTGGCAGCCTGGTCGGCGGGGTTGCGAAAACGTATGAATGATGAATCGTCAAGGATACAGCAGCCGAAGCAGTGCTTCGTGTGTTGCAGTACCTGAACGCAGGCTGGGTTTCAGCCGGCGCGTACTATACCGGATTAACGTGAAGCTGTGCGGGTATTTTGCGCTGGCGGTTGGGCTGCCGGGCGCGCCATTGGCCAGCAAGCACCGCCGCGTGGCTCGCCTGCACCGAGCCAGGTGCACAGCAGCGGCACCGTGGCAGGTCTCGTCCTCGCGGCGGGCATCACTTTCAGGCAGCCTCGCTATTGGCGGTGCTGACGCGGAAGCGGCCGACCAATTGGTGTAGCTTGCCAGCCGTATGACGAACACGCTCGGCGCTGTCCTGCAGCACGCCGAGGGTCTGCCCCATCTCATTGGAGGCCTGGTCGACGCCACGGATGGTCTGGCCGTAATGCAGGCTGCGCTCGTTCAGCCCCTTAATGATGTCGAACATGCGCTCGACGGTGTGATGCAGATGCACATTCTCCGAGGATGTCTCCTCGGTCAGGCGCAGGCTGCTGTCGACATTCTGGACGCCACCCTCCATGAACGACACCGCCTGGCGCGTTTCCGCCTGCAGGCTCTCGACCTTGTGCCGAATGTCCTCAGCCGCCTTGGCCGTACGTTGCGCCAGTGAGCGGACCTCACCCGCCACCACGGCGAAGCCGCGACCATGGTCCCCTGCCCTGGCCGCCTCGATTGCCGCGTTCAGTGCCAGCAGATTGGTCTGCGTGGTGATGTCGCTGATCAGCCCGACGATCTCATCGATCTCGCCCATGCGACTGTCGAGCAGCTGAACGCTCTGAGCCGAGCGCCGCACCACATCACGGATCGATTCGGTACCGTTACGCACGGTGTCGAAACGCTCGCGGGCACGCTGCATCACCTCGTCCATGGCGCCCTTCATTTCCTCGGCGGTTATCGATGCCTGCTGAATTTCGCCAAGTTGCTCCTCCACCAGCAGCAACAATTGATGGATCGATTCGGCCACATCGCTGGTGGTCTGCCCCGCTTCGCTGCTGCGTTCGAGCATCAGCTCGTTGTCCTGACGAACGTGTTTCGAGACCTGGATCACCTGGCCGACCACACCGTCCAGGCTGTCGATGAAACTGTTGATCCAGCGCCCCATGTCGCCACTCTCATCGCGCTGCATGGTGCTGCTGTCGACCCTTTGCCGCAGATTGCCCTCGCCTTCGGCCAGCGTACGAATCACCTCGGTCATCTCCTGCATGCGCGCAGCCAGCCGTCGCGGACCGAAGGACGCGAACGCCCAGGCCCCCAGCAGGAGCAGCAAACCGTTGACCAGGTGCAGCGCGGTAGTGGGCAGACCGCTGAACTCCTGCAGCAGACTGCCGATGGCGAACAGCGTGGTCACCGTGAGCAAATACGTCTTCATCAGCCCGACGCTCAGCGAACGGCGACGATAGACCTCCTCCAGATCCGCCTCGCACATCATCCCCCAACGGTCTGGCGAGCCTTGCAGCTGAAAGGTAACGCCCTTGCCAATGACCGGAATATGGCGGTAGTCCGAGTAGCCGGGATAGGTGACGAACAGGTTGGCACCCTTGGCGATCGTCTCCCGCACACCAGGATGCAACTGGCCGGTGGCCGGATCGGTAAAACGCAATTCCAGCTCGGTATGCTGCTGCACGCGCACCGTTCCCCAGCGCGTGTGCACACCGCTTTTCAGGTTCTCGCCGTGGCTGAAGGTGGCATCTTCGAAGCGCGAGCGTGACAGCGCCGTGCCGGTCTGAACACTGCTGTCGAAGCGCGACTCCACCATGAACAGGTAGTTGTCACCCGATTCCGGGTAGACGTGGCCGGCCTCGCGCTGGATGAGGTCACCGATCACATCATTGGGCACCCGCGCGCAGATGCAGCCGAGACACTTACCGCCAACATGCACCGGCTGGTAGAACATCAGGGTGACCGCATCATGGAAGCGCGACGTGCTCGCGCCCAGGCGCTGGGTCAGCGGATCACGATAGGGCCCATGCAGGAACGGCTCACTCATCCCGCGCGCTACCGCTCGGCCATCAAGATCCTGCTGCCCGACATGAGCCGCACAGGTGGATGCCAGCACGCGGCCTTGCGAATCGATGACGAACAGCTCGGAAATATCCGGCAGCTGTGCTCGTTTCCCCTCTAGCACATCGCTAGCGACGTGGCCAACGGCTTCGCCCAGATTGGCGGCGAGGTCCGCCAGATGACCCCAGTGACTGGCGACCCAGTTCTGCAGGATGCGCACCCGTGACTGCGCAACGCCCTCGAAGACCTGCTCCACCACGGGATACACGCCACGATTCAACCAGCACGACCAGCGCATCGCCAGCTTGCCGGTTGGCCCCGACCACGGAAGCCAATGGCGCTCGCTAGCGGACAGATGCATCAGATTGCTTTGAAGATGAGGCACGGGGATTCCTTACTGCCGACAAAACATGCTGGCTTTTTGCAATTAGCAGACCAGCCATGCCGTCACGTTTGCTCATCAGCGCGGCAAGACACAGCGCTCCAGCATTGATTAACTGCTGGCTTCGTGGGCCCCAAATACTGAGTGGGACGAGTGAGGCCCCGCGATAGAGCCGCGCGTCGCGATTTTCGGCACCGGACGGCGCCGGTCAGTACGCACCGATATGGAACAGCCACAAACCTTCAATGCCGTCGACGCACCCGTTCGGTGCAGAGTTAGCTCGCGGGCCGCAGTGCCGCAATCAACGAATCCAGCGAATAGCCCAGGCGCGGCGCCAACACTTCGGCCCGCTGGCGCAGCCCGGTCATGTCCAGCTGCTGATCGAGATCCGCTGGCACCAGCAGCACCACGTTGCCCTCCTTCACGGGGCACTCCCAGTAATGCCGATGATAGAGGCCACGCAGCAGCGCCGCGCCCAACGGGCGATCGTCATCGGTGCCCCATTGATTGATGATCAGCCAGCCGCCCGGATTGAGTTTTTCCTGACAGCGCTTGAGGAACGACCAGGCCAGATGCGCGGCATCCGGGCCTGCATCGTTGTACAGGTCGACGAAAATCAGATCGGAACTCTCGGCGGTATCCAGCAACTCGGTGGCATCGCCGATGCGGATATACAGCCGCGAGTCGTTCTGCAAGCCGAGGTACTGCATCGCAAGCTCCGGCACCGCCGGCCGCAGCTCAATGACCTCGACGTCCTCCAGCGGCAGGAACTGCAGACAGGCCTGGGTCAGGTTGCCGGCACCAAGCCCTAGAAACAGTGCGGTTTCCGGCTCTGCATGACACAGCCCACCGAGCAGCATCGCGCGGGTGTAATCGTATTCGAGCCAGGCAGGATCGGCGGTGAATACGCAGCTCTGCTCGACCGCCGCGCCAAACTCGAGAAAACGGTAGTCGCCCACCTCGAGTACGCGAATCAGCCCGAAAGCGTCATGCACTTCGGCGAGCAGACGTTCCTCTTTGTCCATCAATGTGCTCCGCAGCTATCCGATCACCGGCGTGTCGGCGAACGCATCTTACGCAGCCCCATAGGCCATCGCTATCTCCGGGGCCCGGACGCTTCAGGTAAAATCGCCGCACTTTTATCAGTTGGAACGATCATGAACGACGCCTGGAGCCCCGATAGCTGGAGAAGCAAGCCGATCCAGCAGCAGCCCGAATACCCGGATGCCGAACACCTCTCGCGCGTTGAACGCACCCTGGCCGGCTTGCCACCGTTGGTCTTCGCCGGCGAAGCACGGGAGCTGAGACGGCAGTTCGCCGAGGTGACCCAGGGCCGCGCGTTCCTGTTGCAGGGCGGCGATTGCGCCGAGAGTTTCGCCGAATTCTCGGCCACCAAGATTCGCGACACCTTCAAGGTTCTGCTGCAGATGGCGATCGTCATGACCTTCGCGGCCGGCTGTCCGGTTGTGAAAGTCGGCCGTATGGCCGGCCAGTTCGCCAAGCCCCGCTCGGCCGGTGAAGAAACCGTCGATGGCGTGACGCTGCCGGCTTACCGAGGCGATATCGTCAATGGCATCGACTTCAACGCGCAAAGCCGCGTGCCGGACCCGGAGCGTCTGCTACAGGCCTATCATCAGTCCACTTCCAGCCTGAACCTGCTGCGTGCATTCGCCCAGGGCGGTTTCGCCGACCTGCACCAGGTGCATCAGTGGAACCTGGACTTCATCGCCAACTCCCTGCTGGCCGAGAAGTACCACCAGCTCGGCGCACGCATCGACGAAACGCTGAAATTCATGCGCGCATGCGGCCTGGATGGCGCGCCACAGTTGCGCGAGACCAGCTTTTTCACGGCTCACGAGGCACTGTTGCTGAACTACGAGCAGGCTTTCGTCCGCCAGGACAGCCTCAGCGGCGGCTGGTACGACTGCTCCGCGCACATGCTGTGGATCGGTGACCGCACCCGACAGCTCGACGGCGCGCATGTCGAATTCCTGCGCGGAGTGGGCAATCCCATCGGCGTGAAGGTCGGCCCGAGCATGGACAGCGAGGAGCTGATCCGCCTAATCGACATCCTCAACCCGCAGAACGACCCCGGTCGCCTGAACCTGATCGTGCGCATGGGCGCCGACAAGGTCGAAGCCGGTCTGCCGCGACTGGTGCGTGCGGTGCAGAACGAAGGTCGCCATGTGCTCTGGAGTTCCGACCCAATGCATGGCAACACCATAAAGGCTTCCAGCGGTTACAAGACGCGGGACTTCGAGAAGGTGCTCGCCGAAGTGCGTCAGTTCTTCGATGTGCATCGTGCCGAGGGCAGCTACCCCGGCGGGATTCATATCGAGATGACCGGCCAGAACGTCACCGAATGCATCGGCGGTTCGCGGCCGATCACCGAAGCCGGCCTCAGCGATCGCTATCACACCCAGTGCGACCCGCGGTTAAACGCCGATCAGTCGCTGGAAATGGCGTTCATGATCGCTGAAACCCTGAAGCAACTGCGGCCCAACTGATGGCGAGGTAGAAGCCGCAGGCTGCCGGTCACGGTGCGCGACACTTGTCGCGCACCGATCGGCAAGTGAAAGGGCATAAAAAACCCGGCGCCAGGCCGGGTTTCTTTTTCGAGCAGTCTGCGTGGCCTATCAGGCCTTGACGCGGGACTTGTACTCGCCGGTGCGGGTGTCGATTTCGATCGAGTCGCCGATTTCGCAGAACGCGGAAACCTGCAGCTCGGCACCGTTCTTCAGGCGAGCGGTCTTCATGACCTTGCCGGAAGTATCCCCACGTACGGACGGCTCGGTGTAAACGATTTCGCGAATGATGGTGGTCGGCAGTTCGACGGAAATCACCTTGTCGTTGTAGAAAACGGCTTCGCAGACGTCGGTCATGCCGTCTTCGATGAAGGTCATTACACCTTCCAGGTCGTCTTTTTCGATTTCGTACTGGTTGAACTCGTCGTCCATGAACACGTACAGCGGGTCGGCGAAGTAGGAATAAGTCACTTCCTTGCGCTCGAGGATGACCGGCTCCAGCTTGTCGTCAGCCTTGTAAACGGTCTCGGTAGCCGAACCGTTGAGCAGGTTCTTCAACTTCATCTTGACCACGGCACTGTTACGGCCGGACTTGTTGAACTCGGCTTTCTGGATGACCCAGGGTGCGCCGTTGATGATGGCCACCTGGCCGGCACGGAACTCTTGTGCGGTTTTCATACGA
>LNAP01001654.1_pt1 | contig 23374 bp, 18 predicted proteins | sample 602601 | NCBI WGS metagenome assembly LNAP01 (sample SAMN02440304, study PRJNA202911) | soil metagenome | biome: Subtropical and temperate rainforests or woodlands; isolation source: soil samples (1 kg each in a 20% v/v slurry with milli Q water) were... ...
AAACCTGCTTCACATCAGCCCGAAGACCGTTGCGAATCTCCGCTATCTCATCAAGAGCAAGCTTGGTGTCAACTCGGATATCGAGCTTGTCCGCCTAGCGCTGCGACAAGGAATCCTCGCGCAGACAGAGTTCGGCGAGGCCTGAAAGAACTGCTATCTCGCATGATCCGTCTGAACTTCGGCATTTAGCGCTGTCGATGCAATGCCTGACGGCGGACAATGGGCCCGTCGACATCATTTAACTGAATCGTTGAACGGCAGTGTCAGTCCAACACCGAGTTCCTTGCCCAGCGCAGAGACGTGATCCAAGCGCTGTTGAACGACCTTGGATGTTTTTCTTAGTGTAATTGTATGCGCTCGCATGGCGCGGATCGGCCCTGGTAGGGTGTGGCGATGATCGGTGGCGTCCTCCGGGACTTTTTCGATTTTTTTTATCAACGATGGTTGTGACGGATACAATATGGCGCCGCCCGAGCATCCTGGATATAGGACAAAGTGATTTTCAAACCAGAATGGAAGAGACTTACCGTGAGCCAAATATGTGACTCCCTCTTAGCGTTGGCACGCAACTCGACTTAAGTGGCGTGAAAACGGAGTTATTGGCCTCTTCCTTTTGTTCCGCGTGGGACAATTCCGCGCGTGGCGATGTGTTCGTCCCCTCGCTTCTTGCCTCTTCATGCTTTCAATCACCTTGCTTGATGAAGTCGGCAATACGCTCCGCCATCATGATCGTCGGCAGATTGGTATTGGCGCAGGGGATTGTCGGCATCAGGGATGCATCGCAGATCCGTAAACCTTCGACACCCATGACATTGCCGTGCCGAGACGTCACCGCCATCGAATCATCATTCCGACCCATGCGACAGGTGCCGGACGCATGCCAAGTACCACCGACATGACTGCAGACGAAATCGGTCAAAGCCCCGTCATCCGCGAGAAGGCGGTCGGCCGTGACACCGAGCGTTATCAGCCTGTGTATAAGCTTGGTACGCAATGAGCCGGCCATATCCAGGATTCCCGACAGCAGGCCCCGCTGCGTGGCGTTCCAGAGGCCCGGCTGCGCGATCTTGGCGACACGTGGCGAATAACTGGCAGGAAAGACCGTGTCCCGATATCCCTGCATGAAGGGGTCGGACAGGACGGAAATGCCCGCGTGAAGCGCCGATTTAAGCCGTTCCAGATCCCGCGAATCGCTCAACATTCGGAAGTCGACGTGGGGCTCAACGATCGGGTCCGGCGTGCCAAGGCGAACCGAGCCGCGCGAATAGGATTTATTGACCCAGAAGAACAAGCCGCCCAGCCTCCCGCCGACCGAATGCCACCCAAAGCGAGCCAGGATGGCGGCATGCATGTCGCCTTGCGGTGCGCCAGGCAGACCGGAGGAATAGCGCCAGATCGCCTGCTCGTGGTGTTCGGCATCATTGCGCTCCCGCATCGCTTTCGGCAGGTAGGTCGCAACGGCGATCGACGGATGCTCCATCAGATTCTCGCCGACACCGGCACGCGCGGCAACGACCGGAATGCCGAGCTTGGCGAGATCAGCGCCGGGACCAATGCCGGATTTCAGCAGCAAGGCTGGCGTGTGAATGGCGCCGGCGGCAACGATGACCTCCGCCGCCTGAAGTGTTTGACATTGATTCGCCAGCGTCATGAGCTCAGCGCCAATTGCCCGTCGCCCATCGAAGAGAATGCGCAAGGCCATCGCCTCGGTGATGATCTTGAGATTGGACCGCCTCCGCACGTCGGATGTCAGATAGGCGACCGAGGTCGGCAGGCGTTCGCCGGTATCGCTTACGGCGGCCGTTCCGCGAAACGTTCCATCCTCCCATGGGCCATTCTGGTCGGCACGAATTGGATGCTGTCGCTGATCCAGGGTTCTCATTACCCGGTCCACAAAGGGCGATATGCGCTCATCCGAAATGCGCCGGATGGCTAATGGCCCATCCAAGCCATGCAGGGGACCGGAAAAGTCGCAATCACACTCGATCTTGAGAAAGTAGGGCAGACAATTCGCCCAGTTCCATCCATCTGCGCCAAGCGTCTGCCATTCCTCATAATCGGACGGTGCGCCTCGATTGGCCATGAGGGCGTTGATCGCGGAGCCGCCGCCCAAGAGCCGGGCCTGTTCATAGCGGCGCGGCTTGTGCGTGTCATAACCGTAGCACGCGGCGAGCGTCCTCCAGATGTTATTCGTATCGAGATAGGCGCGGCCGGGATATCGGCTGCGGATCTCAGCCGGCATTGTCTCGGCGGAAATATTGCGGCCGGCCTCGACCAGAACCACTTGCCGCCGCGTATCCTCGGAGAGCCTGGCTGCCAGGACACAACCGGCCGATCCGCCACCCAAGATCAGATGATCGATCATGTCCCGCCCGTTTGTTCGGATTTACGCGCGGCATTTCCGGCATTCAGCGATATCAGCATGACGGTGAGGAAGGATATGGCCGTCAAGAGCGAGCTGATGGCGGCGATGGTCGGATCGATTTCGTCACGCAAGGATGTGAACATTCGCTTTGTCAGTGTCTGGTATTGACCGCCGGAAATGAATAGTGACACGACGGTCTCATCAAGGGCCGAGATGAAGGCGAAGAGTAGGCCGGTGGTGACGCTGGTACGGATCTGGGGTAGCGTCACGATGAAGAAGGTCCGCAGACGATTCATTCCAAGACTTCGAGAGACCATCTCCTGAGTCGGGTCGAATTTGCGCAGTCCCACCAAGACGGATGTAATCACATAGGGGATGCCGAGCATCACATTTGCCAGGATCAGACCTGTCATCGTGGCGAGCAGATCCAGCTGGGCATAGACGAAGAAGACACCCACGGCAGTGATGATGATGGGCGTTACCAGCGGCAGGAAAAGCAGTGTTTGCAAGCTTCGCATCAGCCGTGTCGGTCGCATGTTCAGACTATAGGCTGCTGCCGTTCCCAAGATCGTGGCGATGATGGAGCTACCCACGGCAACGATCAAACTGACCTTGGTTGCCTGAATCCAATTCGCACTGGTGAAGTAGGCCTCATACCAGCGGATGGACCAGGAGGGCGGCGGAAAGGTCAAAAAGCGAGTCCCGGAGAAAGACATCGGCACGACGACGAGCACCGGTATCATCAGCCAAATAAGGATAAGTGCAACCACGACGACGAGGATGAAACGCTGTGGTCGCATGCTTACCTCGTCCCCATGATGCGCTCGAAGGGAATGAACAGGCTCGCCAGGCGAAAGATCAGGAAGACGCAGACCAGCAGGACGACGCTGATGGAGGATGCGGCACCCCATTGGTTATAGATTTCGATATTGCGCGAGACCAGCATGGACACCATGTAGGTGCGCCCGCCGCCGAGAAGCTCCGGCGTGATATAGAAGCCGAGGGTCAGCACGAAGACCAGTACCATACCGGCAATGATGCCTGGCAGGGATAGCGGCAGAAAGACGCGCGTGAAGACAAAGAAAGGCGTGCCGCCGAGGCTCGATCCCGCCATGGTCAGTTCGGCCGGTATCTTCTGCATGGTCGCGAAGAGCGGCAGGACCATGAACGGTAGCAGGATGTGTATCGTGGCGACAACCGTCCCGAATTCATTGTTGACGAGCAGCAGGGGGATGTCGATGAGACCTAGCGATTGCAGCGCCGAATTGACCAGGCCCGTCCGCTGCAACAGAATCATCCAGGCATAAGCGCGCACCAGGACGCTGGTCCAGAAAGGCAGCACCACCATCGCCAAAATGGCGATGCTCCATTTCCGAGAGACGGAGGATGCCAGATAGGCTACCGGATAGCCCAGCAGAAGCGTCGTCACCGTCACCACGATGGCGATACGGAAGGTTTGCAGGAAAGTCATCCAGTAGACGTCGTCAGTCAGGAAACGGGCATAGTTCTCCAACGTAAAGCCATCATGCCAGACGGAAATTGCCGCCAGCCAGAGCAAGGGTAAAACCAGGAGGACCAGCACGACAGCCAGGGCCGGCGCAAGGAGCAGAAGCATCAGCCTCCGCTCCCTGCGGTCGTGAAGGATCGACGGATTAACAGCGAAAGCTGTCATATCTGGTCCTCCGTCCCCATCTTACTTCTGGATGAATCCCGCCCAGCGCGCGAGCGCCTTCTCGCCGGCCGGTGAGCTCCACCACTGGATCCTGATCAGCACCTGTTTCGCGGCATTTTCCGGCGAGCTCGGCATTTCCGAGGCCCGCTTTGTTGAAATCTTTCCCGTCGAATAGGCGGCCGGATTGCCCGGGCCATAGTCGATATAGGCTGGGAAATTCGCCTGAATGTCCGGCGTCATGGCAGCATCGATGAACTTGACGGCGGTCTGGAGATTGGGCGCTCCTTTCAGGATGCAGAGCGAAGTATTCTGCAGCAAGCCTTCATTGAAGGTGTATCCAATCGGTGCACCTTCATTGGCCACCGCCGTGACACGGCCATTCCAGGCCATTTCCATATCCACTTCCCCATCGGCCAGAAGCTGCGCCGATTGCGCGCCGGAAGTCCACCAGACGGTAATATAGGGCTTGATCTCCTCAAGTTTCTTAAAAGCCCGATCGACATCCAGCGGATACAGTTCCGACGGCTTGACGCCATCGGCCAGCAAGGCAGCCTCCAGAGTCGCAAGCGGATGGTTCCGCAAGGCACGCGTGCCGGGAAACTTCTTCACATCCCAGAAATCGGCCCAGCTCTGTGGCGGATGATCACCGAACTTCTTTTTGTTATAGGCAAGGACACTCGAATAGAATTCATAAGCGACCGAGTAAGGTGTTTTGTAATCAGCCGGCATGGCGGCAGCATTTGGCATCTTGGTGAAATCGAGCGGTTCGATGATGCCCTGCTGGCCACCGCGCAGGCAATCTTCCGTCGGCGTATCAACCACATCCCAGGTCGGCTTGCCCGTCGCGGTTTGCGTCTTGATGATCGGCCAGGCATCCGGCGCGCTGTCTTGATTGACAGTGATCCCCAGCTTCTGGGCAACCGGATCGAGAATGGCCTTCGTCTGAGCTTCCTGATAGGCGCCACCTTGAGAGACGAACGTGACCTGATCCGCCGCGGCCAGGCCAGCGGAACAGGCGAGAGTGGCGGTGGTGAACATCAGCATGCGAATCATATTTGGCATTACATCCTCCCGTATTGGCGTGTGTCACGCCTTTTTGAAAACAAATCTGGGTCTTAGCGCCCGATTGCGTCAAGGAACTGATACCAGCCGGCGACAAGCCGAATGGCAGGCTCTCTGATGGGGTAAAAGGGAATCGGTTTCAGTTTTTCCGATGTCAGAAGCCCGAGATCGGGCTGCGTACCGGTGACGATCTCCGCGAGATATTTTCCGATGAACGAACTCATCGCCACGCCGGTCCCGTTATAGCCAAGTGCATAAGACACGCGATCATCCAGCCTGCCTGCATGCGGGATGCTGTCGAGCGTCATGGCCACCAGGCCGGACCAGCGGTGCGTCACCTCGATATCACGCAATTCCGGGAACTGCCGCACCATGGCGCGGTGCAAGGCCGCAAAAGCGGAGTCAGAATCCCTCTTGCCAAAAGCGCCGCGGCCGCCATAGAGCAGCCGGTCGCCGGCCTTGCGAAACCAGCGCATCATGCGGCGCGTTTCGGTATAGCTGCGGCCGGCCGACAGCAGATGTGCGCCGGCGGTACCGCCCAGCGGCCGTGTCGCAATCATGGCAGAGCGGAAAGGAATCACGGTTTTCTTCAGGGACGCACTCGCCGAGGTCAAATCGGAATAAGCGTTTGTCGCGATCACCGCTTGCTTGGCAATGATCGTCGCCGAAACGGTTTCGGCCATCACGCCAGTGCCCTCTCGGCGCAATGCCATGATCGGCGAATTCTGGAAAACCGCAATCCCCGCCCGATGAATTCCACCGGCAAGGCCGAGCAGGAAATTCAGCGGATGGATGATGCCGCCATGGCTATTCAGCATGCCACCGACGAAACCCCGCGATCCGGTTTCGGCGACCATCTCCCCGGGCGAGAGGATCGAGCAGGCGTTATCGCCCAGCATATCTCTCAACCAGGCCACCTCCTTTTTCAGCGCTTCGAGCGATACCGCGTTATGAGCGCATCGCAGGGATCCGCTGGGGCGATAATCGGCCGCCTCGATATCGTAATCGCCGACCAATTCGGCGACATGCTCGATCGCGGCAAGGCCGAGATCATGCATGCGCCTCGCTGTCTCGAGACCGAAGCGTTGTGCGATATCGGCGAAGCCGAGGCGGAATTTTCCCGAAACGACGCCGCCATTTCGCCCGCTGGCGCCCCATCCGATCTTATTTGCCTCCAGGATGATGGGCTGAAGACCCTTTCGAGCGAGATAGCGCGCCGTCGACAGTCCGGTATACCCACCGCCAATGATCACCACGTCGCATTGATGGCGGCCATCGATCGTCGGAAACGTGAGACGATCGACGACCGTTTCTTGCCAGAGCGACCTGATGTCAGAAAAAGGCGGGTGGGTTGTCATGGCTTGGATTGCCGATATCAGGCCGCGTTGGTGGCTTTTGCCGAAGCCAGTTCCAGATCGACGGCATCCGCCAATTGCTCCAGCGTCGCGAAATGATAATCGGGTTTGGTCAGCGCTTTCGGTGCCGGGGTGCCGCCGAATCCCTTCAGCCCTTGCCGGCGCTCGATCCAGCAGGTCGTATAGCCAAGCTCCTTGGCAATTCCAATGTCGTGGTGTTGGCTTTGCGCGACATGCAAGATTTCAGACTGCTTATAGCCAACCGCCGATTGCCGCCCCTTGTTGAAGACAAAGAACTGTGGATTCGGCTTGGCGCAGCCGGCCTCGTCGCATGTCACGCTGTCATGGAAGGGATCGTCAAGGGTCGCCGCATAGGCGGAGAACGCCGTGCGGTCGGCATTGGTCATCGCGACTAGCCGGAAGTTCTTCCGCAATCGTTTCAGCGCATTGATCGAGTCGGAGAAAGCCGGCCAACGCAGGACGGAGAGTTGGAAGGCGTCCCCCGTCGCTTCATCATTCTTAAAACCGCATTCGGTCGCCAGTGCGATATAGACATCCTTCATTGCGAAAGAAGAGCGTCCATAGAATCTGTCGCGGGCGCGCTTATAAGGTTCGAAAATCTCATCGTCGCTGGCCGCCGCAGCCTTCTCGCCGCCGAGCGCACGCACGGCTTTCAGCACGCCTTCTTCGAAGTTGATCAATGTTCCAACGACGTCAAAAGTCATGACTTTGAAATCGGAGAGTTTCATCGGAATTTCCTATTGCAGATTGATGGGAACGGACGTCAAGAATCGGCGGGAACGACGACGGTATCGGCCGGATGAATGCCGATCATCATGTCCTCGCCGGGTTGCTTGAGCTGAGCACGGCCGGCCTGATTGCTGGGCAATCGAAGGCTCAGCGATTCGCCGCCTGGCAGCCGCAGGAAGACGCGAATCGTTTCGCCCTGATAAAGCGCTTCCAGAACGGTGGCGCGCAGGATGTTCAGATGCGTGTCGTCATGACCGCCGGCGACCAAGAGCTTTTCCGCGTGCACGACGAGGCAAAGCTGCTGGTTGTTCGGTATCATATGCGCAGAACGAAGAACCCGATCACCCAAGGCGACGGAATGGTCGTCCTTGCGCTGGACCGGCAGAAGCGCTGCCTCGCCGATGAAGCCGCCGACGAAGGCATTGATAGGATGGTCGTGCAACCGCTCCGGTGTGTCGATCTGTACAATCTTGCCCTTGTTCATGATGGCAACGCGATTGCTCATCGTCAGCGCCTCGCGCTGGTCATGTGTCACATAGATAATGGTCGCGCCCAGCTTGCGATGCAGTTGCTTCAACTCGATCTGCATCGTTTCGCGCAATTGCTTGTCCAGAGCAGAGAGTGGCTCGTCCATCAGAATAAGACGCGGCTCGAAAATCATTGCGCGTGCCAGAGCCACGCGCTGGCGCTGGCCGCCGGAGAGCTCATCGATCTTGCGTTGCTCGTACCCGGCTAGTTCCACCATATCCAGCGCTGCGCGGACCTTTTCCGGCCAGATAGATTTCGGTATGTGCCGGGCGCGCAAAGGGAAAGAGACATTCTCTCCCACCGACATATGCGGAAATAGTGCGTAGTTCTGAAACACGATGCCGATGTTGCGCCGATGCGGAGGTTCCAGCGTGATTTCATGGTCGCCGAGGTAAATGGCGCCGGAGGTTGGCTGCACAAAGCCGCCGAGAATACCGAGGAAGGTGGTCTTGCCCGACCCGGATGGCCCCAGAATGGAAACGAACTCGCCCGGCGACACCTCGAGGCTGACATCGTCTAAAGCGCGGAAATTGCCATAGGCCTTCACCGCCTTTCGGATCGAAACGCCCACAGGTTTGCTTATGTCAGTCTTTAACATTTCGAGCCCATCGCCCATCTCGATGACGTACTTTTCCCCTGTCCGAACCGATGATCGGCTGAAGCCGACCTGAACGAGCATCGGTGGAAAAGGACGCCATTCCCGGGCATTTACAGCGTTTCCTCCGGGGATCTATGGCCCCCTTATGCTGCGAGATCATCAAGGAACGGGTTATGACGCAATTGAAAAAAGATCGAGAAGATGTTACACAGTGTAATGTCTAGTTTTCGCCGCCTCTTTCCATCCATGAACGGGCTGCTTACCTTCGAAGCGGCTGCGCGACACGGAAATTTCTCCAAGGCTTCCGAAGAACTCAACGTCACGCCGGCCGCCGTCAGCCGCATGATCTCGCGGCTGGAAGGGCATTTGGATGACAGGCTGTTTATGCGTACCGCGAGCGGCGTCACCCTGACCGAGACCGGACGTATTCTGTTCGATGCGATTTCGCGGGGCTTTTCCACCATGGAAGGTGCCTTGCGGGAGATACGGGACCGCCGCGCCGGTATCGAGACTGTGACGCTGTCTGTCTCCACCGGATTCACGACGCATTGGATGATGCCGCGCATGGCGAAGTTCAAGCAGGCCTTTCCCAATGTGGACCTGCGCTTTCAACTCATCATGGGGGCCTTGAGCGGACCGGTGAACGATGTCGATCTCGGCATGCGATTTGTCCCGGGCCCGGATGACCGTCATGATGCCTGGCTGATCATGCCGGAACTGCTTCTGGCGATCTGCAGCCCGTCTTACCGCGATAGCCGGAAGGGCGATCACGGCCCGATGGAGCAGGCGGCCGAAACGATCATCAATCTCTCGGAAGCACAGCCGGACTGGTCGGCGCTTTTCTCGCCGACGGCGGGCGGTACAAGCGTCGATTCACTTATTTTCTCGGATTATGCCATCGTCGTGCAGGCGGCGCTGCTCGGGCAGGGTGTGGCGCTCGGCTGGCTGAACGTCATCGCGCATTGGCTTTGCACCGGTGCACTCGTTCCCGCCGGTGAGGACATCCTGGTGACGGGGCGCCGCTGCCATTTGCTGCGGCTGAGGGAAAAAGCGCCGCGATCGATTGTCGATGCCGTCCGCGCCTGGATCATCACCGAACTCAACGCCGACCTTGCCGCCATCGATGCTCAATATCCGTCTCTCGGGCTTGATCGATATCTTTCAGCAGGAATATGAGCTCATTACCTCTTTCACGGTCACAAGGCATTGCGCGACCTTGATTCGAGTGCTGACATCATCAAGGAATGTTGACTTCAGTCCGCAACTAAAAGGCCTAAACAACATCCTTGAACGCCGCCGATGGCAAAGTGGCAGCTGTACGATACTTTGCTCGGTCAACCCGGATGACAAGTCGTAACACGTGCCGCCAATCATTCTCTCGTCAGCGCCGCGACCGGATTCATCAGCGAGGCGCGCCGCGCGGGTAGGAAGCCGAAAGTGATGCCGACGAAGAGCGCGCTCAGCAACCCGCCGAGAGCGGCATGGAGGCTGAAAATCACCGGCATGCCGAAGCCGAAAGCAGTCAGTCCGACGGCGATGCCGGTGACGAGCCCGGCCAAGCCCCCCAGCACGGAAAGAATGGTGGCTTCGGCCAGGAACTGACGGAGGATGTCTCTCGGCCGGGCACCGATCGCCAGACGGATGCCGATTTCACGGGTGCGCTCCGTGACCGTCATCAACATGATATTCATAATGCCGATGCCGCCGACAAGCAGTGAGATCGTCGCCGTCAGTGCGAGCAGAAGCGTCATCGTCTGCTGGGTATGGCGCTGCGCCTGGATGCTGGCGGCACGATTATAGACGCTAAAATCCTTGACGCGGTGATGTTTTTCAAGGGTCGCGGCGACCGCTTCCGTCGTCGCATCGGCATTTTCCAGATCCTTCAGCAGGACCGAGATCCAGGACAGATTGGGCGTCCCGAAGATTCGCTGGCTTCCCGTGGAAAAGGGAAACACGATCTTGTCGTCGTCATCCGCATCGCCCGACAAGGCGCCCTTGCCGGAAAGAACACCGATCACCTGGAAGGGGACATTGTTGACGAGGATGAATTGCCGTAACGGGTTGGCCGGATCGGGAAACAGTTCGTCGCGGACTTTCTTGCCGATGACGGCCACCGTCGCCAATCTGCGCTCGTCGTCCTGGGTGAAGAAACTGCCCTGTTGCATGCTCCAATTGAGTATTTTGGGAAAGTCGGTGGTGACCGCGACGCCTTGGCTCTGAACATCGGTTCGGCCGGAGCGGAGCGTGACTTTACCATAGAGATAAGGCATGGCTGCTTCGACGCCCGGGATTGCGGCGACAAGCTCGACATCGGCCTGGGTCAGTTGGCCGCCCGGGCTCCGTGGGTTCTCGCCACCCGGTATCACATAGAGCCGGTTGACGCCGAAGACCGCCAATTGCTTCATCACGGCATCCTGGGCGCCGAGACCGATTCCGGAAAGCGCCATGATCGAGGCGACGCCGATGATCATGCCAAGAAGGGTGAGGGAGGTCCTGAGGAGATTTGCCCGTAAAGCAAAGACGGCCGAGCGCAAGATTTCGATATTTCCCACCAGGGTCGAGGCGGTGGCACTGATACGCGGTATCGTCGATGATACGCCGCCGCCGACACGGGCGCCGCTATCGGCGGCGATCTGCCCGTCCCGGATATCGATGATGCGGGGTGCCTTAGCCGCGAGATGGCGGTCATGGGTGATGAGGATGACGGTATGGCCGGCCGCGGCCAGGCTTGCCAGCAGGGACATGACCTCCTCTCCCGTCCGGCTGTCGAGAGCACCGGTCGGCTCGTCCGCCAGAATGACATTGCCGCCATTCATCAGCGCCCGGGCGATGGAAACCCGTTGCTGTTGGCCGCCGGAGAGCTGATTGGGACGGTTCACCGACCGATGCGCCAGGCCGAGCCGCTCCAACAGGGCGCTGGCGTGCCGCTCGCGATCTTCGCGCTGCATACCGGCATAGAGGCCGGGCATGGCAACGTTGTCCAGCGCCGAAAGCCGCGACAGCAGATGATACTGTTGAAAGATGAAACCAAACACGCTGCGCCTTAAATGCGCCAAATCGTCGTGATCGAGATCAGTCACGACCCGTCCGGCCAAGCGGTATTCTCCGCTGGTCGGACGATCGAGGCATCCCAGGATGTTCATAAGGGTGGATTTGCCCGATCCGGATGCGCCCGTGATCGCCACGAATTCGCCGGCATAGATTTTCAGCGAGAGACCGCGCAGGACAGTGGTCCGGAGACCGGTTTCGTTGCCGATAATCTTCTCGATATCGACCAGCTCGATCAGAGGGGTCGGGTCCTGCCTCACGGTTGAAAGCCGAGGAGGGAGGAGGATGTATCGGGTCCGTTGAGTTTGCCCGTCACGATCCGGTCCCCCGGCACGAGGCCGGAGAGGATCTGGGCGGAAAATCGCGTCTTGATGCCGATCATGACATCGCGCGTCGTCAAGGCTTGATCCGCGGCAACAACGTTGACGGCGTAGTGGCCGGGGGTCTTGTTATCGGGTGTCAAAGCGGCAACAGGAACGATAGCGGCATTATTGGCTTCGGCCGCGATGAAGAAGACTTGCGCCGTCATGTCCGGTCGCAGCGCATTCGCTGTGTTTTCGACATCGAACAGCGCCGTATAGAGAACAACATTGCCGGGTGCCGGCAACGTGGCCGATGCGGATGTGCTGTCTCGGGAATTGGCGGCCAGCGGCCGCGGCGGGGCAGGGAGGATCTGCCGGAGCTTGGCATCCCAGCGCCTGTCGTCATAGCCGAGCGTGGTAAAGTAAAGCGGCATTCCAGGATGGAGGCGCGTGACATCCGCCTCGGAGACTTGCGTCCAGACCGTCATCGTCGACAGGTCTGCGATGCGGAGAAGCGTCGGCGTTTCATAAGTGGCATTAATCGTCTGGCCTTGGCGGGCATCGACGGAGAGGACCGTGCCCGCCATCGGTGCGTAGATCCGGGTATATCCCAATTGCACCCGGTCGGCTTTCAAGGTGGACTCGATCTGGCGCAATTGGGCCTTGATGGAGTTGATCCGCGCCGCCGCCGAGCGCATGTCTCGTTGCGCCCGTTGGAAGAGATCTTCGCGCCCGGCCGTCGTCGACCTTAACAGGTTCTGCCGTCGAAATTCGCTTTGAGCATAGTCGAGCTGCGCCTGCTGGTCGGCAAGGTCGGCCACCAGCCGATCGCTCTCCGCCGCATCGGCCTCGATTTTCGCGCTCTGCAGCTGCGGATCAATCTCGGCCAGAAGCTGGCCGGCGACGACACGGTCGCCCGGCGAAACGAAGATGCCCGTCAATTGCCCGGATACCTGCGCCCCGACATCGACATAGGCATGGGGTTGCAACTTGCCCAAGGCAGAGACGGTGTCCTCGATATCGCCGCGTCCAATCTCGACGGTTTCGTAAAGGCTTGCCGGCAGCTGGCGCTGCCGCAGGCCGAAAGCGGTGACGGCAACGGCACTGGCGACGAGGATCGATAATTTGAGGAGGGGCTTGCGGCGGCGGCGGACATGCTGCGTCGGCCGGGCGCGCGTCAAGGCGTCGGTATCACCAACGTCATCGAGGTTAAGTTGCATTTTCGGTGGCGGCCGTCCTGCGTTTCAGGAATGCGTCAGCCTATCGGTCGGCTGACAATAGAGTTTGAGCTCCCGCGACATCAGGCGATAGCCGAGTCTTTGGGCGATCTCCCCATAAAGCGCGTCGATTTGTGGGTCGGAAAATTCGAGCACGGCACCGGAAGCCAGATCGATGAGGTGGTGATGCTGCGCGCGGGCGGCAGATTCGTACCGTCCACGGCCATTGCCGAAATCGATGCGCCGAACGATACCGCTCATCTCGAAGAGTCGGATCGTCCGATAGACCGTGCCGATGCTGATACGGCTGTCATAGGCGACAACCCGTCGATGAATCTCTTCCGCATCGGGATGATCTGCCGCATCTTCAATGACCTGAAGAATGACGCGGCGCTTGCCGGTCAGCATGATACCGTGCATCTCGCAGCGTTGCTCCAACTGAGTGGCCATACCGGTTTTCTCCCGCTCTTCCTGTTGTCTTGCACACCCGCCAGCCAGCTGGGCTCCATCCCTGCGTTTCATATAGACGAGGGAAGCCGGCTGTTTTTTCAGGAGAATCTCGTTTCAAAAGTCATTCCAGATCGTCAGGAAGATGACGGGAATGCCGACCCATTCCAAAACTTGCAACTGATAATCATTTTCAATATAGTCAGCATCCTGTTGGCGTTGCTCCCTCGATCTTGGGCGAACGGGGTAGGGGGCGACACGATTTGACGATCTACGCTGCCAGAAGCTTGCAGGCCTTGGAATAATCTCCGGGTCCGAGCTGCCTATTACCCTGTCGGCGTCTCCAGTGGTGGCAAGAACTCCATGCAGCATGAACAGAAACTTCAGCTGTATCTCATGCATCGATCGGCCCTTGTCGACTATGCGGCGCCTATCGTCGGATGCCGGTCGCGTGCGGAAGATGTCGTGCAGGAGGCTTTCCTGCGCTTTACGCAGTCGCAAGCTGAAATCATGTTTCAGCCGACCAGTTATCTCTATCGCATCGTCCGTAATCTGGCCGTCGATTGGGCTCGCCGACTTTCATCCGAACGGCTGGAGCCAATGAAGGAGGACGCGGCCCATGAGGTTCCGTCGGGGCAAAGGTCGCCCGAACAGGAAGTCGCTTTTCGGGAAGAATTAAGTATTGTGACCGCGGCCCTGGGGGAATTACCCGAGCGGACCCAGATTGCGTTCAGGAGATATCGTCTTGACGGCTGCACGCTGCAGGAGATTGCCGTCGAGATGAATATGTCCGTGACCGCCGTCCATCAGCATATTCATAAGGCTTTGGATCATTGCGTCAGGAGCCTGAAACGCAAAGTGCCGGAAACCGTCATGAAAGGTCGGAAAAAAGGCGTGACAAAAACGTCTTAGATACATATTGGGGCTTTCCCAATGAGACTTGTTGCAGACCTTTGACAACCGTTGGCCGGTATGACGGGCGAGCCCCAGGATATAGAAGACATCGTCTCGCGAGACGCATTTGACTGGTTGTTGCGGCTGAATGCGCCGCAGAGCAGCGCACAGGATGCGGCCAAGTTTGCTGTCTGGCTGAATCAAAGCGATGCGCATCGCGCGGCCTATCGGGAGGCTGAACGCGTTTGGATTCTGACGGGTGCCTTGCCGCCTTTAAGCGAAAACGGACAGGTCGTCCAACCACTGGTCGCCCAACCACAGATCGCTTTGCCAAAGCTTGCTTCAGACCGAAGACGAAACTGGCGAGGCCGGGTGTTGTCGACAAAACCTCAACGGGCGCGATCCTCGGTCGGAAAGCGCCGGGCGACCATTGTTGCGGCCTTTATCGCGGCCTGCATCGCCATCCTTCTGGTGCCGCAGATCAAGTTCCTGCTCCAGGCCGATTATCGGACCGGCATTGGTGTCAGCCGGCATGTTCGGTTGGCCGACGGAACGGAAATATCTCTTAATGCCGAAAGCGCGATTGCCGTCAATTATACCGATACCGCCCGGCAGGTTATTCTTCTCGCCGGTGAAGCTTTTGTTAAAGTCGCCCCGGATCCGAAGCGTCCTTTTTCCCTGACGAGCAAAAACCTGACCGTTTCCGATATCGGCACCGTCTTCGATGTCGATCTGAAGCCGAGTTCGGTGACGGTGAGCGTCCAGGAAGGAGAGGTCGCGGTCGATTACAGTCATATCAGGGAAATAAAACGCGTAACGCTGAAGAAAGAGGATCGATTAAGGATCGATCTGGCCACCGGCGAAATGGAAAAGATAAAAACCGACAACGCTCACATCGGTGCCTGGCGCTCGGGGCAACTTCTTGTCGATGCGGCTCCCATCGGCGATGTCGTCGAAGAATTGCAGCGCTATCATCGCGGTGTGATCCTGCTGCGGGATGAAGCGCTTGCCAAGCAGCGTGTTTCCGGCGTCTACGATCTTCGCGACCCCATTCACGCCCTGCGCGCCGTTGTCGAGCCCTATGCCGGTCTCGTGGGACAATGGACTCCTTATCTCATCACCGTTTCCGCTGCAGATAAAAAATAGCAGAAACCTCTGAAAATTCCCGCACAGGATTCGTCTTGTCTCTACATGCAAATGCGAAGCGTTCGCAACTGCAGCAGTAATTTCGTGCCCGCCTTGTACCGCGGGGAGTAGCCGACATGCGGTGTCGGCGTCGAAGGCTGCCGTGCGTTGCGCAGTTTTGGCGATGATGGATGGAGGCTTTTGAAATGAGTTGGGGCGATGACAAGACCGAGTTCGTCGTGGTCATCAATGACGAGCAGCAATATTCGATCTGGCCGAACTATAAGCCAATTCCGGCCGGCTGGAGTTCGGTCGGCAAGACGGGGTTGAAAGCGGATTGCCTTGCCTTCATCGATGCCACCTGGACCGATATGCGTCCGGCTACGCTCAGGCGGGCAATTGACGAACCGACGGCCGATGGCGCGTCACCCGAGCAACAGGGGTAACCATTGCCGGTCGCTCGGATCAATCTCTTTTGCTTGCCCTATGCGGGGGCCGGCGCAGGCATATTCCGCGGTTGGGAGCAGCGCCTGCCCGACTGGGTCGGGTTGCGGCCGGTTCATCTACCCGGGCGCGGCAAATTGCGTCATGAAGCCGCGATTCACCACTGGCCCGAATTGATCGCTCGCCTGATGGCCGATCTGGCAGCCGACCTGCAGACGCCTTTCGCCATATTCGGCCACAGTCTCGGCGCGCTGATCGGCATCGAACTCGCCCAGGCGATCCGGAACCGTTGTGGGCGCGAACCGATCTGGATGGGCGCCTCGGCAAGCATCGCACCCGCGCATCGGGAGCGGGATGCGGGATGGTTGACCCGTCCGGCGACAGAGGTGCTGAACGAGGTGCGGCAGCTCAATGGAACACCGGCCGAGCTTCTGGAACATGAGGAATTGCTGGAACTGCTGCTGCCCGTCTTGCGGGCGGACTTTCATTTGTGCGGTACCTTTGTCACGAACTTCCGCCGGCCTCTGGATTGTCCGGTAACGGCTTTCGGCGGTCTGGACGATCCGATTTCGACGCCGCGGGAGAATTTGACTTCCTGGTCGCGCGAAACGACAGGACCGTTCGACCTGCAGATGATGCCTGGCGGTCACTTTTTCATCGATCAGTCACCGGTGCCGGTCATTGGCAAAATCGCGACGGCGCTGGCTGCCGCGGTCGGCCGAGAGACGGCACATGCTTGACCTTGCGCGCCTTCTCGGCACATTCCGGCCGGGCGATGTCCATCTCTGGCAGGGCGGTATCGCGGCGTTATCCGAGGCGGATACCTGCCTTCTCGACGACGATGAGCGGCGGCGCGCTCAGGCTTTCCGCTATGCTGAAGACAGGCAAGCCTTCATCTCGCGGCGCATTGGCGTGAAGCGCATCCTCGGCTTCTATCTCGGCCGTCCCGCAGCGGAGATCGGCTTCTCCGTCGGGCGGTTCGGGAAGCCTTATCTCCCGGTGGCGGAAGAGGTCAGCTTCAACTGGAGCAAATCCGCGAATCTCTGGCTTCTGGCAATCGCTCCTGGCGGCAATATCGGCGTCGATATCGAATATATGGCGGAGGATATCGATTGGCAGAGCTTGCTGCCATTGGTCTGCCATGAATCGGAGATCCGCTTCATTGCGCAAGAAAGAGCGGGGGCGGTCCAGCGATTCTTCCAGATATGGGCGCGCAAGGAAGCCCTCATCAAAGCGCTCGGCAAGGGCATTCGCGATGATTTGCCCTCTCTCTCCGTCATGCCTGCGACGACGGGAAATGGTGGAGTGCCACGGAACTTTCCGGTGCAAGACGCCATCGATTTACAGATCGAGCCCGGCCTTGCTGGGGCGATTGTCGCCGACTTTCCCATCGAACGGTTGCGCCGGTTCGCCTGGCCCGCAGCAGAGATAGCCGAATGCATCATGACAACGCCGTTTTCGATCGCTGCCTAAGAGGGTATCATGAATCTGCCCGCATCCCGCATCGAGACTGCCGACGGCGATCTTCCCTTCGCGGTGGATTACGCCTCCGGACCGATCGCGATCGTCCGACCCAGCCGCTCGATATCTTTTGCCGCTTGTCTGCCGGCCATTCGGCCCTTCGTCGAGGCGGAACTGCCGCGCACCGGCGCCTTTCTCTTTCGCGGCTTCGAGAAATTGAGCGCCGAAGCCTTCAATGACGTCATTACCGGTTTCGGCAAGAAGCTTGTCACTTATGACTACGGCTCGACGCCGCGCCGCCAGATCGCGAACCACGTCTATTCCTCGACCGAATATCCGGCGCATCAGTGGATACCGCAGCATAACGAGCAGTCTTATACGACCAAGTGGCCGGCGAGGATTTACTTCTATTGCGATCTGCCGGCGACGGAAGGCGGCGAGACTCCCATTTCCGACAGCCGCGTCGTCTATCAGTCCATCAGCCCGTCCATTCGCGACCGCTTCGCGCGCAAGCAATTGATGTATGTCCGGAATTATGCCAACGGGCTTGACCTGCCCTGGTCGCAAGTATTCAGGACGGAAGATCCAAGGCAAGTCGAAGCTTTCTGTCGGCAGCATGACATCAGTTATGAATGGTTGCCCGATGGCGGCCTGCGGACACGGCAGATCTGCCAGTCCGAAGCACGCCACCCTGTCAGCGGTGCCGCCGTCTGGTTCAACCAAGCGCATCTCTTTCATGTCTCAGCTTTGGATGCCAGCTTGCGGGAGACTCTGCTTTCCATCGTCAGCGAGGCCGATCTGCCGCGAAACGTCTATTACGGCGATGGGTCGGCGATGGAGGAAAGCGTCCTGGACGAGATCCGGTCCTGTTATCGGCAGGCGACAATTGCCGAGGCCTGGCAGGAGGGCGATCTTCTCGTGCTCGACAACATGCTCTTTGCCCATGGCCGAGCTCCCTTTCAAGGCAATCGTCGCATCCTGGTCGGTATGGCCGGCAACCTGTCCAATAGCGGCTGACCTCACCTTATCGTTTTGTTGAAAACCCGTTCTGGCGGAGCGCTGCAACATGTGTGAGCAACAATCCCTTCTCTTCGATTTCTCCCGGCACGCAGATCGGCGCGAGGACATGCTGGCCCTGATGGCGCAATTCGCAGGATTGCCGCCCTTCCGCAGCGCCGTCGTCGATGAACTCGAACTCGACGAGGACTTCTATCGCCGTCCCCTGCGCCCGGAAGACCTGCCCTTCATCAAATTTCGCAAACCGGTGACCGCGGGGAGGCTAAACCTTCTGCCCTCGCTGGCCTCTCAACGCATGCTGCTGTGCATCAACGAACTCGGCGTGGCGCGGTTGCCGCATCCGAACGACCCGGATGCCTTCCTGCGCTTCTCGCAGTTTTATGCCGAGGAGGGCCGTGTCCTTGGCGAGCGCGTCCGGTCGTTCCTGGAAGATTTCGCCTTTTCCTTCACTGAAACCGGCGTCATGGCGACAACCTCGGCCGCGGATTTAGTCCAGCAATTCCGCTCGCTGATCGAGATCGAGGCAGGACAATGGGGCCGTGGCTTCAAGCAACTGACGACGAACAAATATGTTGAAGAGGGCCTGCGATTCATCCTGATTCAGAAATGGTGCCTTCTGCCGACACGGAAAGCGGCGCTCAGCAAAGCGACCGCGCTTGGTTATTTCGACACGATCAGATCTGATCTCCGCCCGCAAATCGCCTCGGTGGCAGCGAGTGATGCCATGCTTCAGGCGCTGGCTGAACGTTGCGGGGTCTCGCGCCGGCAGCATTCCTACTGGCAATTCTACCAGGCGCCTAGCCTGACCTCCTGCAACCTGCTGCACGCACTCGCCTCACGTCCGGACCGGGCACTTGCGCTGCAAGGTGCCAGCTTTGTGGCCGAGGCCGTCGAGCTTGCTTTCGGCTGCCTCATCGGTCAGGCGGCAGCGTTGTTCGACATGCCCGCCGGTGCCGATCAGATGAATATCGATGAGAAGGTTGATGATCTCGTTCGTCGTTTCGAACGTGTCCTCGGTCAGATCACGGCCAGCTATGGCCATGTCGGGTTCAGGCAGTTCGGCCAGGGAATGCAGGCGGCGATGCGGCTTGCCGAAGGGGCGCGGAAGGATCTCGCCGAACAATTGGGCTGGCTGGGGTCGATCGATCAATACCTCGCGATGGCCCGGATGATCGAGAGCCGCATTCAGGCGGAATGCCCGGATATCGATCGCGACACTTTCGTCGAGCCGCGCGATATGTGTTCGACCACCCATGTCCATAATGACCATCGTCTGGTCGTCATCGAATCCGGCCGGATGGTGTTCTGGGGAAATCTCGGCATGCGGTTGCACATGGAGCCGGGCGACATGGTGCTGATTCCCCAGGGCCGGCTGCATGGCTCGACCGTGATCTCCGACGAATGCACGTATCACCAACCCATCATTCCCGATGCCTGGGTCAAGGAACTGACGACCAAGCTCAACACGCCGCGCGCCGCGGAGTAGCCGGCCGCCGCCGGATCGCCACTGCATTTCCAGCTGACGCTGACAGGAGTACCGGTCGCCATGGGCGCGATGGAAGACAAGAAGATCGAACGGAAACTATCGGAACGCCGCCCGGCATCGCCCTGGAGATCGCGTCTCATCCTCCGGTCGCAATTGGGGGAGCACGTCCTGCCGGATTGGCTGGAGCCCTTCTACGACACCTTCCGAAACCATGTGACGGATGACGCCTATCCCTGTTTCTTCGGCACTCTGGCCGAGCGCAAGGGGGAAATGTTCTACAGCTATGTGTCCAGCAACGATCTGACGCATCTTCCCGAAACTATGAAGCGGTTTGCCGAGCTTTCGTTGCAGCAGGAGCATGAGCGAAATAATTTCGCCTTGTTCTTCGAGCCGGATGCCGAGCTGCTCAGCCACACCGCCTATCGCGACCGTTTCTGGTCTGTCCTGCAATATCTGCATGATCATGATGCGGAAGCCAGCGCACAGGCAGAGCAATTCTCGCCCGACGATGCGATGTGGGAATTCACCTTCGCTGGCATGCAGATGTTCGTCGTCGGCGCCTGTCCCGCCTATCAGCGCCGGCGCAGCCGAAATCTCGGTCCCGGCATGCTGATGCTCTTCCAGCCGAGAAGCGTCTTTATCGATGTGGTGACCAATCGCGCCATCAGCGCCGAGGCGCGTCAGCGGGTCAGACACCGCCTGAGGCGTTGGGACGGTGTTGCCGCGCATCCCGATCTCGGCACTTATGGAGATCCGGAGAATCGTGAATGGAAGCAGTATTTCTATTCCGACGGCGATGCGCCGGAGGCTGGCAAATGCCCGTTCATCAACCGCATCCTGGCACAGCGCGTGGGGCATCAGGCGGCAGATACGTTGACGACGGAGAATGGCGCGACCGTCCCCATGCCGTCCGGTGTGCCCCATGACGCCGCCACTTTGGTTGCCGTGTTGCAGCAGCGCGCACTGTGGCAAGGCGATCAGACGGCCCTGCGGTTTCTCACCGATGGCAAAGCTGCGGAAACCGGTCTGACCTACGCGGATCTTGACCGCGCGGCACGGGTGCTTGGTGAAAGGCTGAGCGCCGCCGCAACTTCCGGGGACCGGGCGATTCTGTTACTGCCGAGCGGTCCGGAATATGCCATCGCTTTCTTCGCCTGCCTCTATGCCGGCATTGTCGCCGTTCCGGCCTATCCGGCGGAAAAAACCAATGCGCAGCATTTCAGACGTTTGCAATCGATGTTGGCGGATTGCCAGCCGAAATTGCTGCTGACCGATGCCGCACATTGGCCGCTGCTCGATAACTTTACCGTGGCCGAACTGCCGAAGGATGCCGAAGCCATCGTCGTCGCTTATGACGCTGCGGCAGATACCGCTTGGCAGCCGGGCGTCGTACGGGCGCAGGATCTCGCTTTCCTGCAATATACCTCGGGCTCGACCTCGGCGCCGAAGGGCGTGATGGTCACCCATGCCAATCTCGTCGCGAACGAAATCTCCATCCAGGCGGCGATGGGGTTTTCGGCCTCGGATGTGATGGTGAGCTGGCTGCCGCTTTATCATGATATGGGTCTGGTCGGCGGTCTGCTGTCGCCCATCTTCTGCGGCTTCCCCCTCATTTTACTGTCACCGCAGCATTTCCTCGAAAGCCCCATACGCTGGCTGCAGGCGATCTCGACATATCGGGCGACCGTCAGCGGCGGGCCGGATTTTGCCTATCAGCTCTGCCTCGACCGCATTCGCGACAGCCAGCTGCAGGGCCTCGATCTCAGTTGCTGGCGCTTGGCCTATTGCGGCGCAGAGCCCATCCGCCTGACGACCATGGAGGGCTTCCGCGACCGCTTCGGCACCGTCGGCCTTTCGGCAAATGCGCTCTATGCTTGCTATGGTCTCGCCGAGGCGACGCTGATGGTGGCTGGCAATCGGCCGGGGGCGGGCCCGCTCTGGCAGGCTTTCGATGCCGATGCACTGGCACGCGGCCAGGCCAAGCCTGTCGCAAGTGGCGTACCGCTCATGGATTGCGGCTGGCCGCAATCGGATCATCAGGTCAGGATCGTCGACCCGCAAACTCTCGAACCGCTGCAGGATGGCAGCGTCGGCGAGATTTGCTTTGCCGGCGCCAGCGTCACCGCTGGTTATTGGCGAAACGAGCAGGCGACGGTCGAAAGCTTCCCTCTCGCAGGGGACGGCGAACGATTCCTGCGGACGGGTGATCTCGGCTTCATGCTGTCGGGAAAACTCTTCGTGAGCGGTCGCTGCAAAGACCTCATCATCATCCGCGGTCAGAACCTCTACCCTCAGGATTTCGAGGCAACACTGGCCGGTCGGATCGACGGCCTCCGCAAGGGTCGCGTGGCTGCTTTTCCCGTGACGATGCTGGAGGGTGAAGGCATTGGCATTGCGCTGGAAATATCGAAAGCAAAAAGCCGGGCGCTGGATGCCGAGGCAATCTTCAATGAGATTCGTGAGGCGATCCATTCGGCGCACCAACTGCCGGTCGGTGTCATCCTGCTGCTGAAAGCCGGCCATCTGCCCCGAACCTCGAGCGGCAAGTTGCGCCGCAGTGCCTGTGCTGCACATTGGCAGGACGGCAGTCTGGAACCTCTGGCAGTATTCCGTCTCGATCAGGCTGATCAGGCGCCGCATTTGCTGACGACTCCCATGTCGCCGCTCGAAGAGCGCCTGCTGGGAATCTGGCTGGATGTTTTCGATCGTTCCGCAATCGGCGTTCTCGATGACTTCTTCGCGCTCGGCGGTCAATCGCTGATCGCCACGCGCCTTGTCGCGCGCATTGCCGATCTGACCGGCATCAGACCGCCTCTCTCCTTCGCGTTCGATCGACGTACCATCCGTGATCAGGCTGCCTGGCTGACGGCGCGGCAGGGTGACATCCCCAGTGACGTACCAATCAAGCCGCGATCGGCAGAGAATGCGGCGGTGTTGCCGGTATCGAGCCAGCAGGCGGCTCTCTGGTTTCTCTGGCGCCTGTCCCCGGAGAGCGCCGCCTATAACGTCTCCGGTCGGATGCGGTTATCGGGGCAACTGGACGTACCGGCCTTGCGCGCGGCGCTGGCGGGATTGGTGGGCCGGCATGAGAGCCTGCGGACGCGCTTTGCGGAAGTGGAGGGCATCGCCCGCCAGGTGATCGGCGGGGAGGTGGTCTATGGCTGGCAGGATGCGGATCTCGCCGAAGCAGAGCTCGCGGCCTATCTGAACGGCTTTGCCGGGACACCCTTCGATCTGGAGCAGGGCCCGCTGCTGCGGGCGGCCCTGGTGCAGTTGGGCGAGGGCGATCATGTGCTGGCGCTCTCGATGCACCACATCGTCTCGGACGGCTGGTCGATCGCGATCCTGGTGCGCGAGCTGGTGGCCTTCTACGAAGCTGCCCGATTGGAGACCACGGCCTCGCTGCCGGGTTTGCCGATCCAGTATGGCGATTATGCCCTGTGGCAGCGGGAGTGGCTGGACGAGACGCGCTTTGCCGGCCAGTTGGCTTATTGGCGCGAGCGCCTGGGGACCGACCATCCGGTGCTGGCCTTGCCCTATGACCGGCCGCATTCCCTGCAAGGGAGTCCTGCCGGGGGGCGGGTGCGTCGGGTGGTCTCGGGC
>LNAP01001655.1_pt1 | contig 23367 bp, 21 predicted proteins | sample 602601 | NCBI WGS metagenome assembly LNAP01 (sample SAMN02440304, study PRJNA202911) | soil metagenome | biome: Subtropical and temperate rainforests or woodlands; isolation source: soil samples (1 kg each in a 20% v/v slurry with milli Q water) were... ...
CCAGGGATTATAGGATGCCACGCGCGTGGCATCCGTACCGGCCGAGACCTTGACGCCCTTCTCCAGGATCTTTTTCACGGGCGGCGTGGCTTCCGCCGCACCGGCGCCGTAGCGCTCGACGAAATATTCGCCCTGATAGGCCATGCGATGCTGGACCGCGATCCCGCCGCCCAGCGCCGCGATCCGGTCGATCGACCGGTCTGAAATCGTCTCGGCATGGTCGAAGAACCAATTGAGTCCCGCGAGCGGGATCTCCCGGTTGACCTTCTCGAAGACATCGAGAGCCCGGCTGATCGTCTCGTCGTAAGTAGCATGCAGCCGCCAGGGCCAACGATTCTCGGCCAGGATGCGCACCACGGCTTCAAGCTCGCCTTCCATCTCCGGCGCCATATCGGGGCGCGGCTGGCGGAAATCCTCGAAATCGGCGGCGGAGAAGACCAGCATCTCGCCGGCACCGTTATGGCGGAAATAGTCGTTGCCCTGCTTGTATTTTGAACTCTTGGTCCAATTCAGGAAGTCGTCTTTCTCGGCCTTCGGTTTCTGGGTGAACAGGTTATAGGCCAGCCGGATGGTAAGCTGTCCCTCATCGGAGAGCTTCTGAATGACGGCGTAATCGTCGGGATAATTCTGGAAGCCGCCACCGGCATCGATCGCACCGGAAACGCCCAGCCTGTTCAATTCCCGCATGAAATGCCGGGTCGAATTGACCTGATAGTCGAACGGCAGCTTGGGACCCTTGGCCAACGTCGCATAGAGGATCGCCGCATTCGGCTTGGCGAGCAACAGGCCGGTCGGTTCACCCCGCGCATCGCGCACGATTTCCCCGCCCGGCGGTTCCGGCGTCTCCCTGGTATAGCCGACAGCCCGCAAGGCCGCGGCGTTGAGAATCGCCCGGTCATAGAGATGCAGCAGGAAGACCGGCGTGTCCGGTGCGACGGCATTGATTTCGTCGATCGTCGGCAGGCGCTTCTCGGCAAATTGATGCTCGGTAAAGCCGCCGACCACGCGCACCCATTGCGGCGGCGGGGTGATCGCCACCTGGCGCTTGAGCATCGCCATCGCATCGGCCAGCGAGCGCACGCCGTCCCAGCGCAGCTCCATGTTGAAGTTGAGCCCGCCGCGAATGATATGCAGATGGTTGTCGATCAGCCCCGGCAGGACCCGCCTGCCCTTCAGATCGACGATCCGCGTTTGCGCACCGGCAAGCGGCACGATGTCCTTGTCGCCGCCGATGGCGGTGAACTTGCCGTCCTTGATCGCCACCGCTGTCGCAGTCGGGTTCGACCGATCCAGCGTCGTGAAACTTCCGCGATGCAGGATGAGATCGGGTGTCGCTACCGCGTCGCTCATGACTGGCTCTCCGGCGGTGTGGTGGTCGCGTCGGTCTGCGCCTCAGCCGATTGACGCCCCGGCAGGTCGCCGAAGATATGTTGCGTGCATTGCGATTGCTGCCAGGCGGCACTTAGGGATGTGCCGGCCAGCAGCTGCTTGCCGACGGGAATGATTTGTTCGCCGACGAGGATGCCAAGAAGGCCGATCAGGGCGATGGCCGGCGGCGCCGGCGAACGAACATTGATGAGGCTGTAGATCACGCCGACCAACAAACCTGCGCCGAGAGACATCAGATAGACTTTCATGGCAATCCCCGCTGTACTGCGAACCTTGGTTGGAGCAGATCAGGCCTTTGTCGGCGCCGGGCCGCCCTCGGAGGCATGTTCGCCGAGCGCCCATTTCGAGAACCGCACCTGAATGCCATAGGGCGAATGGGCCCGAAGGATATCCATCACGCCTTCATAGGTCGCCGAGCGCGCCCAATCCTGCTGCAGTTCGAAGACATATTGCAGCGAGGTGATGGGAACCGCCCCTGCCTGCACGGCCCGGTCCATGGAACGCTCATGTGCTTCCGGCGAAATGTCGCCGCAGGAATCGGCGGGGATGTAGATCTCGTATCCCTCCTTCAGGAGATCGAGCGTCGGGAACATCACGCAGGCTTCCGTCCATAGCCCGGCGATGACGATCTTCTTCCGCCCGGTGTCGCGGATCGCCTTGCGGAAATTCGCATCCAGCCAGGAATTCATCGATGTGCGGTCGATGACAGTATGGTTCGGAAACAAATCGGTAACTTCCGGCATGAACGGACCGGAGAACGAATCCTTGGCGACCGTCGTCAGGATAGTGGGAATGCCGAACAGCTTGGCGGTCTTCGCCAGGACCTGGACGTTGTTAAAGATGACCAGCCGGTCATGTGACTGGACACCCTGATACATCGCCGGCTGAAAGTCGATGAGCGCGATGGCGCTGTTCTCTGGTGTCAGCATTTCGAGTACGGACATGTCTTGCGTCTCCATATTGAATTGAACCGGTATGCGCTTGTGCCGCGCGGCGATGTGAAGCGCCATTTGTATCCGTTAACGGCAGATCTGGATTTTCGGTTGTTGCTGATTTTGTCGATTTGGCTCATCCGGTATTGGCCGAAGATGATCCGTTCCGACAAAAAGCCCGCAACTCGAAAAGATCAATCTGCACGGGTAATGTTTCATATTCGCGTGACGAACGAAAGTATCGTCGCGCGGGGCCGGGATTACGGGGGCTGAAACATACAGGGCTGGGATATCGAGAGCTGCGCATGCCGAAGCTGTTCTCCCCACTGAATTTTGGGGCCATAGACCTGTCGCATCGGATTGTGATGCCGGGTCTTGTCCAGCTGCCATACGCCAGAAATGAGGGTAGACCGACGGCAGGGGATTATGCTCAGATAACCACCGTCGGCGGCTTGATCATCGGCGAGCCTTCGCCAATTTCAATGCAGGGCACCGGCCATATCGGTAGCCGAGGTCTTTACGATCGCCCGCAGGTCCAGGAATGGCGCCACATTACCGACGCCGTACATGCGCGCAAAGGTATTATCATCGCGCAGCTTTGCCATGTTGGCCGGTTGGCGCATTCCTCGATTAACGGTGACGGGCCGGTTAGCGCCTCGGATCGCCCCTGCCGGAGCATGGTCTGGTCGGCAGCAGGCAATCTCGTCCCGGCCGAGACACCGCGACCCCTCGATCAGCGCGGCATCGATGCCGTCATCGGCGATTACCGGCAGGCCGCGCTCAACGCCAGGGAAGCCGGATTCGATGCGGTCGAATTAAACAGTGCCGACGGATATTTGCCCGACCAGTTTCTCCAGGACCTGACCAATACCCGGACGGATCGTTATGGCGGCACGAGGGAAAATCGCATCCTCCTCCTATCTGAAGTCGTCCAGGCCTTGATCGATGTCTGGGGAAGAGAGCGCGTGGGCGTACGCCTTTCACCCTGCAGCAGCTATAACGATATCGCGGATAGCGACCCGGTCGAGCTCTTCACGGCGGCTCTCAGGCAGCTCTGGGAGCATGACATCGCCTATGTCCATCTGGTGAGATCGAGGGCGGACGGCACGATCTGCGGCCATGAGCCATTCGCGATGCCGCAAGCCGCCGAACGCTTCAGGGCCGCCTTCCCGGGTATCATGATCGTCTCCGGCAACTATACGCGCGACAGTGCCGTGGAAGCCGTGGAAAGCCGGTGGGCCGATGCCGTCGGCTTTGGAGGAGGGCCTGTCAGGATCGCTTCCGCGTCTGAGACGGTGCCAGTTCATCAAGCAATGCATCTGCCGCCATGATGTCGGACGTCGTGAAACCCTCGGTGAACGACGCTCGCAACGGCGCCAGGATCTCATAAGCTTCCCCCGTCTTTCCCTGATCCCGCAACAACCGCGCGAGGCTCAGGACGGCCCGCAATTCCCAGGCGATGGCGCCCTGCCGGCGGGCGATCTCCCGTGATCGCTGGAACACGCTCTCGGCGCCGGCACCGCCTTGCTTCAACAGCCGTTCCCCTTTTGCCCGCAGGATTTCCGCGGCACACCATCCCTCATGGCCGTTCTCGGCACGCGCGACCGTTTCGTCGTCGACGTAATCTTGGTCCAAGGTCGCCAGAATCTCGCGATGCAGCGGGACCAGGTTGGATCGGTTGGATGACAGCCAGTCCGCTGCTTCGGAAGCCGGGTTTTCCTGCCGCGCACGCAGCGCTTCATAGGACCGCCCCCAGAGAAGCATATAGGCAAAATTGTTGCGCATCGATAAGTCGAGAAGCATGGCGATGTAGCGATCCACCAACCTCCGGTCGCCGATCCAGAAAGCCTGCGGACATGCGGTGAATGCCAGGACATAGCAAAGCGATACCGGATCTTCCAGCGAAGCGGCATGTTCCACGGCCCGCTCCATCGTCGACATGGCCTGGTCGGCCGATCCTTGGAGCCAGAGGACGGAAGCCAGATTGGAAAGCGCCGTGGCCAGGTGATTGTAGTAGAAGGCGCTGTTGAGGCTGGAATCGCCGGTCGATCTGATGAGACTGATCGACTTGTCGCTGTGCAATCGAGCAACATTCTGCTCGCCAAGATGATGATAGGCGAGAGCCATCAATCGATGTCCCATTGCGGGGGCGAGCGTATCGTCGGATTTGGCCGTCACGTCGTTAAAGCGCATCGCAAAATTCAACATGCCGCGATAGTCGCCGGCACAGTTCCGTTCCCAGAACAGCCCCCAAAGCGCCGTCAGCTGACACGGAATATCATCGAGGCTTTCCGCCAGCTCAAGTGCCCGGCCATAGGCAGAAACGAGACGCGGCCCGGGTCCCGTGATGTTGAAAAGCGCGAGGCCGAGCTTTGTATTCAATTCCATTTCCCGGCGGCGATCCGGTAAAGGCGCCATGGGCAGGCGCTCCAAGGCCAGCCCCAGATACCGTTCGTATTCGTCGATCAGCGAGAGTTTGAGCCATATCGGCGCAGAGTTGATGGTCAATGTCGCGCCGATGGCACAGTCCCCGGTCGGGGAGAATGACCAATCCAGTGCCCGCCGAACATCGTCGATACAACGGCCATAGGTATCGAGCCATCCCCTGACTGCCTGTTCTTCCTGATCGATATCGGCGCGGACAAAGCTCTCTCGAAAATATTCTGCATGCCGGCGTTGAACCGCCCTCGCCTTCGGCTCGGCGCCCAGCTTCTCGAGCGCATAGGATCGGGTCGTCTCGAGCAGCCGGTAATAGGTGCGCCGGCCGCTGACATCGGCAACGACCAGGGATTTCGCCACCAGCCCTTCGAGCCCCAGCATGACGTCGTCTTCGGTCAATCCCTCGCCTGAAACGATGGCAATAACCATATCCGATGTAAAGGCGGCACCGAATACCCCAAGCCTTACGAGGACACATTGCTCATGTTCGGAGAGGATATCAAAACTCCAATCGAGCGCCGCCCGCAGGGTCTGGTGACGGGGTGTGGCCGTCCGCCGGCCCTGCGTCAGCAACGAGAGTTGGTTATCGAGTTTTTCGGCAATCGCGCGCAGCGATAGGAGATCGACGCGCGCGGCGGCCAACTCGATCGCCAAGGGTATCCCGTCCAGCTTGCGGCAAATATCCGCGACGACCGGCGCGTCGTCATCCGACAACACGAAATTTCCCAGGCAGGCAGCCGCCCGCTCGACGAATAACTCGATCGCGGAAAAGGTCATGGCCTCCGCCGCGGATATGTCCACTTGTGCAGCGGGTGGAAATTCCAGGGGTGTCAGGCGCTGGATCCGCTCACCTTCCGCGCGCAGCGGCTCGCGGCTGGTGGCGAGAATATGAAGGCCGGGAGCACCCCGCAAAAGCGCTTCGGCGAGCATGGCTGTCTCATCGACGACATGTTCGCAGTTATCGAGCACGATCAGCATCCGCCTGCTGCGCAAAAAAGCGAGCAAGTCTGCCATCGAGATTGCCGAGACGGTTTCAAGCCGAAGCGCCGCAGCGACCGCGCCGATGACGAGTCCGGAACGGGGCAACGAGGCCAAGTCGACGAAACAGACCCGATGCTCGTAGCGGTCGATGATGCGCCATGCCGTCGCAAGGGCCACGGATGTCTTGCCGATGCCGCCCGCCCCCACAACCGTCACCAAGCGATAATGCTGCAACAGTTCGGCCAGTCCGGCCACGGCCTGATTCCGGCCGATCAAGGAGGTCAGCAGTACCGGAAGATTTTCCTCCGTCAGGTCATCGAGCGGCAATGCCTGTTTCGCCGCCTCTTGTTTATTCTGATGTTCACCCTGGTCGTTAAGCGATCTGCTGTACTGCGCGACCGGCGCGATGAAGCGATAGCCACGTCCGGGCACGTTGACGATGTATCGCGCCTCACGGAGGCTATCGCCCAATGTCCGGCGAAGCGTCGTCATATGCACGCGCAGATTCGCATCCTCCACAAAGGTATGGGGCCAGACCCGTGCCATGATTTCTTTGTTGCTGACGATTTCGCCCGCGCGCTCAACCAGAGATGCCAGAATTTCCAGGGCCCTGCTGCTGAGATGGCAGCGCTCCCCATTCTTCAGAAGCAGTCCGTGCTGGGGAATCAGTTCAAAAGGTCCAAAGGTGAAAGCCTTGGTTGTCACGACCGAATGTTACCACGCTAGAAAACACATTGGATGAAAGGACCGACCCGCCATCGACGCCATGCCGGGCGGTTCGGTTTATGCCCTAAAGCATTTATGCCGTCCCGGGCTTTTGGCATCAAGGTGCCGTGCTATCCCGCACTTCCGAGCTCACAGCACCCCCCTTGCGGCATTTTTGGCACCACGCAGGAAACGGATCGCGAGGGACTGGCCTCCGCCACAGGGCCGGAACAGGGGTTTTGCGTCAAATTGCACTTGGAGCCAAGTCTTCCCGGGACACCGGCAGGTCGCCTCCTTTGCATAAATTTACACCTATTAATTGGTGCAAATTCCTTCCGCCGCGCAACTTCTCTAGTATTGTTGTCGGGCAATCGGGGGTGATGTGCAAATGACGGAAACACTACGCCATTATAGCGAATCTCCAACGTCTCGGCACCGCAAGCCTGCAGGCTGCGCCAACGCCCTGGACAAAACTTCGTGTGTCGAACACCGGCAGGAATCCGGGATATTTCCGATATATCGCGGCGGAAGCCTCGTCGGGCGAGCGCAGCGTTCCTGGAGCGGCATGACCGCCCTTGTCGCGGATGTGCGCTGCAATGGGGATGTGCAGGCGGATCTGGGGGCCGAACAGACGCGGCTTTCGGTGATGCTTGAAGAGATCGGCGGACAGATCGAGATCCGGCACGACCGGCCGGACTGTCCATCGAGACGTCCACAAAACGACAATCGCGGCCCCATCAGCCTCATCCCGGCCGGCATAGAAGCATGGGGGCAAGGGCGGACGATCCGTTTTATTCGTCATCTGACGCTGCGTCTTGACGGTCCCGCTTTGGCGGAGCTGGCGGAAGAAGATGTCGATATCGCCCAGACCTTGACGCCGCGCCTGATGTTCTTCGAGCCACGCCTGTTGCGTCTTTGCGAATTGCTTGCCGAAGAATGCACCAGCGACGAGCCGAGCATGAACCTTTACGGCGACAGCCTGTCGGTGGCGCTGCTGCTGGCCCTCCGCAAGCTTGGCGGCGAGACGCAATCCCGGCGCGGCGGACTGGCATCCTGGCAGATGCGCCGCCTTGCCGACTATCTGGAAGCGCATCTCGCGGAGGACATTCCGCTTGAAACCCTGGCTTCCCTGGCCCGGCTCTCGCGCTCTCATTTCTGCCGGGCTTTCCGGATTTCCACACGCATGTCGCCGCATCAATGGCTGCTGCAGGCGCGGATCGCCCGGGCCAAGCAGCTGCTGATCGAGGGCACTTTCCCCCTTGCCGAACTCGCGATGGTCGTCGGCTTTGCCGACCAGGCGCATTTCACGCGGACCTTCAGCAGAACCGTGGGGGTAAGCCCGCGGGTCTGGCAGCGTTCCCGGAACTGATCGCGGATTGCAATCCGTCACCGGCTGGCCATAGGCTGTACCTCGCCTGAATCAATAATTATGGTATCGGGAAATCAGAGGGAGCAAGGTCGCCATGACGGATCAGATCGCTGTCGCCGTGATCGGTTGCGGATTCTTTTCGCAGAACCACCTCCATTCCTGGAAGGATCTCGCAGCGCAAGGTGTAAAGCTGGCGGCGGTCTGCGACCTCGATGCCGACAAGGCGAAGGCCGCCGCCGAGAAATTCGGCGTGCCGAGCTGGTACAGTGATGTCGATCAAATGCTGCGCGAGGAGACGCTGGGCCTGGTCGATATCGTGACGCGTGTCGAAACCCATGAGGCGGTGGTCGGACAGATGATCGCCCGCCGCATTCCGACCATCGTCCAGAAACCCTTCGGGCCGGACTACCGGTCCTGCAAGGCAATGACCGATGCGGCACAGGCGGCCGGCGTCTTCCTGGCCGTGCATGAGAATTTTCGCTTCCAGACACCGATGCGGAAAATCCGGGAGGTGCTGCGTTCCGGCATCATCGGCGAGCCGTCCTGGGCCAGGATCAGCTTCCGGACGGGCTATGACATCTATAAGGGCCAGCCCTATCTGCTGCGCGAGGATCGCTTCGTCATCATCGATCTCGGCGTACATGTCCTGGATCTGGCCCGCGCCTTTCTCGGCGAGGTCGAACATCTATCGGCGGAGACGCAGCGCCGCAATCCCAACATCCGCGGCGAGGACACGGCGACGATGATGCTGAAGCACCGATCCGGTGCGGTTTCCGTCGTCGAATGCACCTATGAGGCCCGCCGCGTGCCGGACATCTTTCCCGAAACGCGCATCGAGATCGAAGGGCCGAAGGGTTCCATCCTGCTGAAACCGGGATCGATCCTGGAGGTCACGGTCAATGGCACCATGACCTCGCAGAATGCCGATGCGCCGGTGCTCGATTGGGCCGAGCGGCCTTGGCATATCGTTCAGGAAAGCGTGTTGGCGACCTGCGCGGAGATGCTGGCCGCCTTGAAGGCCGGCCGGCCGGCGGAGACGGCGGCTCAGGACAACGCCAAGACCTTCGCCTTATGCGAAGCGGCCTATCGAAGCGCCGGCTCCGGCCAGGCCATCCGCCCCGATATCGACTAGCAGCCGCACGATGCCCTATCCCCGGCCGACAAAGGGCATCTGTGTCGCCATCACCGTCATGGTCAGCACATTGGCATTCAGCGGCAAGCTCGCCATATAGGCGACGGCATCGCCGACAAGCTTGGCATCGATGGTCGCTTCGATGGCGGTGGATCCATCGGCCTGCAGGACACCCGTCGCCATCTTTGCCGTCATGTCGGTTGCCGCATTGCCGATATCGATCTGCCCGCAGGCAATGTCGAAGGGGCGGCCGTCGAGGGCGGTCGCCTTGGTCAAGCCGGTGATCGCATGCTTGGTGGCGGTATAGGGTGCCGAATGCGGGCGCGGCGTCGTCGCCGAAATGGACCCGTTATTGATGATGCGCCCGCCACGCGGCGTTTGCGCCTTCATGATCTTGAAGGCCTGCTGCGTGCAGAAGAACGCGCCGGTGAGGTTGGACGCGACCACCGCGTTCCAGTGATCGGTCGTCAATTCCTCCAGCGGGATGGCAGGCGCACCGACACCGGCATTATTGACCAACAGGTCGAGCCGCCCCCAGTCGGCCTTGACCTTTTCGAAGGCAGCGGCGACAGCCGCGACATCGCCTATATCGGCCGAGAGAACGAGCACATTGCGACCGCTCGGATCGACTTCTTTGGCCGCCGCTTCGATCACATCCTTGCGCCGGCCGACCAGGGCGACCTTGAAACCTTGGGCAAGCAATGCCTTGGAAATAGCCTTGCCCACACCTGTTCCGGCACCCGTGACGATCGCTGTCTTGCTGGTCATCCTCATCCTCTTGCATACGTTGTCATCCGGCGATCTTGCCGCCGACTTCATGCATGAGGCAACCCCCGATGGCTGGGGTCAATAATCTTTCTGCCCAAAACCCGATGCGAGATACGAGAGGAGGTCAGGTCCTTCGACTATTTGACAGTTGCCTGGCGGTAAACTTCCAGGACGCGCCAGACGGCTTCCGTGACCAACGCTTCCGCCGTCGGCCTGACGGAACCGGATGCCACCGCCGGATAAAGGGCGCCGAGATATTGGCTGATGAGCGTCTCGGGAATCTTTCGCCCGGCGAGCCGCGCCATGAGCCCGGCAACCGCCGCCTGCGCCTCGCGGTGGGGCCAATAATAGCGGATACGGTCGCTATAGCTGAAATGCCGCTGGATATGCTGCTCATCGGCGGTGCCATGGTAATATTTGTTCCAGTTACCGGGCTCCTTCAGCATCAGGCGTTCCATCGCCGCCGGCAACCTGATATCAGTCAACGCAGGCGACAGCACCTGCGCAATGGAATCGAGCCCGTAAAGCGCCTCCCGCAGTGCGAATGTCAGACCGGGACCGACCTTGAGGATGGCAAATCCGTCCTCAACGAGCGCGGTCAGTGCCGCGAGCGGCTGGTAATCCGTGGAATGGGCCTCGAAGACGATTTGCGGCGTCTGTCCCAGGACTGCACTGAGCGCGCGGGCTGCCTCGCGTTGATAGACGACGACATTCTCATTGCCGAATTCGACGCCCGGCTGAACGACGACGCCGATGACGCGATCGAAGGCATCGGCAACACCAGCGGCGGAAAACGCCTCGCGGTGAACCTCGATCGTCCGCAAGGCGGCCTCAGGCCGCGTGACCTCAAGATGCTCGATCGCTTCGAGGGCACCGCCGGGCACCGGCACCTCGGTGCCAATGACATAAGCCGGGCAGCTGCCGCGTTCCGCGACGGCCTCCGCCACGCGGGCAAGCCTCGCGGCACGCATGGCCGTCATCTCGTCCGCAAGGGCCACGTTCTCGCCTTGGCATCCCATGCTGGTATCGAGATGGATCTTGCCGAAACCGGCTCGGACGTAGTCGCCGATCATCACCTCGGTGCGCGCCATCGCCTCTTCGGCCGGCAGGTGTTTCCAGGGATTGGGACCGAGATGATCGCCGCCCAGGATCAGCCGATCCAGGTCGAATCCGACCCTCGCCGCGATACCCTCGACGAAGCGTCGGAAATCGGCCGGCGTCATGCCCGTATAGCCACCTTCCTGATTGACCTGGTTGCAGGTGGCCTCGATCAGGACATCCGTACCGTGAACCTTTCCGTGGCGCAATGTCGCTTCGATCACCACCGGATGGGCCGTGCAGATGGAGGCGATGCCCCGGTGGCGGCCCGACAGCCGGTCCCGTGCGATGGAGGCGATACGACCAGTATTCATTTGGACGGCACCCCCTGAATCTCAATCCTCTGGCCGGTTCCGACGTCAAAGAGATGCAGGCTAGACGTCTTTGGCATCACGCCGATCGTGTCGCCGGCCTTGAAGGCCTGGCGGCCCTGCAGCACGATCGTTGCGCGCTCATTGCCGATTGTCCCATGAACATGGGATTCCGCCCCCGTCGCCTCGATCAGCATGACGCGCATCGGTAGCGCGCCGGCTTCGGAGGAGAGCGCAAAATGCTCGGGCCTCACGCCGCACATGACCTCCTGCCCCGCTTGCGCCGGCAAATCGCCGTCGAAAGCGAGCGGGATGCCGCCCAGATCGAGGGAGACGCCCCTCTCCGCCCGTATCACCCGCCACTTGAACAAGTTCATCGCGGGCGACCCGATGAAACCGGCGACGAAAAGATTTGCCGGCCGGTCATAGACATCGAGGGGCGCGCCGATCTGTTCGACGCGCCCATGATTGAGGATGACGATGCGGTCGGACATGGTCATCGCCTCGATCTGGTCATGGGTCACATAGATCGAGGTCGTGCCCAGACGCTGCTGCAGGGATTTGACCTCCACCCGCATCTGCACGCGGAGCTGTGCATCGAGATTGGATAATGGCTCGTCGAACAGGAAGACCTGCGGCTTGCGCACGATCGCCCGTCCCATCGCGACGCGCTGCCGTTGCCCGCCCGAAAGCTGCTTCGGATAGCGGTCGAGCAGCGCCGAGAGGCCAAGTATCTCGGCCGCCTGGGCGATGGCGCGCTTGGTTTCTTCCTTCGACGCCCCTTTCAGCCGCAGGCTGAAGCCCATATTCTGCGCCACGGTCAGATGCGGATAGAGGGCATAATTCTGGAAGACCATGGCGATGTCGCGGTCCTTCGACGGCACGTCGTTCACCACGCGACTGCCGATCGAGATCGTCCCCGATGTGATGGTTTCCAGTCCCGCGATCATGCGGAGCAATGTCGACTTGCCGCTGCCGGAGGCGCCGACCAGTGCGACAAACTCGCCATCCCGGATCGAGATATTGGCGTTCTCGATGACCGGCAGGTTTGCGTAGCTCTTGTGAATACCGACGATATCGACACTTGCCACGTTGCGATTCCCTCTATCAAGCCGCCTGATGACGCTCCATCAACCCAGGACCACGACCTTGTTGAGATGCCGGGGCGCGGTGGTGTCCAGATTGCGCAATCCGGCCACGCGTTCGCCCAGCAGCTGCAATGGCGGCAGCGCCACCAGCGACCGGGTCAGCGGATCGTTCCCACCTGAAAGCTCGATATCGCCCGGCCCGCCGATCCCGACGACAACGGCACCCTTCTGCTGCACTTCCGCCGCGATGCGCGCCTCTTCATCTTTGGTGTCGGCGCTGTAGAGCAGCACGACGAAAGTCTTCTCGTCGACCAGGCTGATCGGGCCGTGCCGGTATTCCATCGGATGATAGGATTGGGCGTAGCTGAGGCTCATCTCCTGCACCTTGATGCTGCCTTCAGCGGCGATCCCATAGAGCGGACCGGCGCCGAGATAGACGAAATGCGAGCGGCCCTTAGCAGCCGCCGGCAGATGCGTGTCCATCTGCTTCAGGGCCGCCTGCGCCGCCACGGTTACATCCGGGCCGACCTGCACACCCGCCATGCGCAGACCCATCATCAGCATCAAGCTGGCCGAAGAGGTCATCACGATGCCTTCTTCCGGATGCGTCTTGGCATAGACGATTGTATCGGCGTGACGGGTGATGGAACTGCCAGCCTCGCAGGTGATGGCCGTTGTCTTGAAACCGGCGGCCCGGCTCACCTCCAGCGCCTGCACGGTCTCGGTGGATTCGCCGCTGCGCGACAGGGCGATCACATGCGTGCCGGCATCATCCGGCTGATAGGCCTGGCGGCGCCGTGACCATTCGCCACCGGGCACGGCTTGCGCGCGCCGCCCCTTCAGGTTGAACGCCGCCGCGATGCTCTGGCTCAGGTGATAAGAGGTGCCGCAACCGACGATCACGAAATTGGACCCCGATAGGGCATCGGCTGCGGGGGTCGGCGCCTCGTTCCAATAGGGGAACTGCTCGACGATGACGCGTTCGGTCGTGTTCATGGGAAGGCTCTCTTTCTATCGGTGATTATTTTCCGGCCCCGGCCATGAGGCCACGAACCAGATAGCGATTGAGGAACAGGACGACGAAGATGGGCGGCACGATCGCCAGGACACCGGCGGCATTCATCAGCCCGTAATCGACATAATTCTTGGTGACGAATTCCGGAATCAGCACCGTCAGCGGCTTGGTCGCCAGGGTCGGCGAGAAGACCAGCGGGATCATGAACTGGCCCCAGGCGCTCAGGAATGTCAGGATGGCGCTGGCGATCAAGCCGGGTGCGGCAAGCGGCAACAGAATGCGGCACAATGTATAGGTCCGGCCGGCCCCGTCGAGCCATGCCGCCTCTTCCAGCGACAAAGGCAGCGACTGATAGACGCTGCGCATCAGCCACAATGCCAATGGCAGGAAGGCCGATACATAGATCAGCGTGATACCGAGATAGGTATCGATCAGCTGCACGGAGACCAGCAGCCGATAGACCGGGATCATCACCGTATAGGCCGGAATCGCCAATGAGGCGACGACCAGTACGAAGATGAAATCGCGGCCCGGGAAACGCAACCTGACGAAAGCATAGGCGCCGAAGGCGGCCAGAACGACCGTGACGATGGTGGCGGCGAAAGATGTGACCAGGCTGTTGATCAGCGCCCGGCTGAATTGCGGCCAGACCGATTGAACCTCGGTGCCCAGGAAGGTGCTGCTGGCGCCTAGCAGCTTGGCATAATGCTCCAGGGTCACAGCCGGCGGAAAGAAATGCGGCGGCTGCGCGACCAGATCGGTCGGTTTCGTGAGGCTGGTGGCGATGGCCCAGTAGATCGGCCCCAGCGACCAGAGCAGCAGCAAAGCGACGGCGAGCAGAAGACCGATACGGGGGAGAAAGGATCGTTGCATCAGTCGTATCTCGTTTCGCGGTAGACCCGCAGCACATAGATCATCGAGACCATCAGCGAGGCGATCATCACCAGCACCGACAGCGCCATGCCATAGGAGAAATGCAGGTTCTGGAAGGCCGACATATAGACCTGGGCCACGATCGTGCGCGTATCGAGGCTCGATCCCGACAGAATCCAGGCTTCGTCGAACAGGTTGAAAGCGAAGACGGTGGACTGGCTGAGGGAAATCGCCAGGCCGCCGGCGATCAGCGGCAAGGTGATCATCCGGAACGAGCGGACCGGACCGGCACCGTCCAGGCGGGCCGCCTCGTAAAGTTCGTCGGGGATGCTTTGCAGCGAGGCCAGCAGGATGACGGCGGTCAGGGGCATCATGCGCCAGACATGGACGACGCCGACCAGGATCAGCGCTGTGGCGCGGTCGTTGAACCAGACATGATTGGTCGTGGTCACATGCAGCGCCTGCAGGACGCCGTTCAGCAATCCGTAGCTCGGATTGTAGATCCACAGCCAGACGATGGCATTGACGACCGGCGGCAGGGCCCATGGCAGGACCGTTGCTGCCAGGAGCCAGCGGCGCCCGATCTTGATGCGATTGAGCAGCAGGGCCGTGCCGAGCCCGCCCAAGGTTTCGAAGACTACCGCGATGACGACATAGGCGAAGGTGTTCAACCAGGATTGTTGAACATTCGAATCGGTCATCAGATCGCCGTAATGCCGCAAGCCGATGAAGGGCGTGCCGGGCATCAGCGGATCGACGCGATGCACGCTGTCCCACAAGGTGAGGAGGACCGGCCCGAAAACCAGCCCTCCCATGATCACCACGATCGGCAGGACAAAGGCGATGCCAAGCCAGGCATCTCCATCGAAGAAGAAGGTGCGGTTGCTTCTAATGGCGGTAGCGGTCATGGCACCTTCCACGACGGCAATCCTTACTGCTTCATCGCTTCGGTGGCCTGGTCGGCGATCTGCTTCACCGCCTCATCGACGGAGAGCTGTCCCTTCGCCGCCTGGTTCAAGGCCGTCGCCACCGCGCTGCTGAATTGCGGATACCAGCCCGGCGTCCCCTGTTTGAACAATGGCTCGACCACCTCTGCCTGTTCGAGAAGGACCTTGCCGCTGGCGAGCTTGCCGTCCTGGTTCAGTGATTGCAGCACCGTGGTTCGTGTCGGCAGATTGCCCAGCACCGTATAGCTTTCGATCTGATTCTCGGGCGCCACCATCCATTGCACGAAAACGGCGGCAGCTTCCTTATGGGTGGAGGCTTGCGGAATGCCGACCGCGCCCGGCAGACCGAAGGTACGCGACTTGCCCGTGACGCTTGGCATCAGCGCCCCGACGGCGGCACTGGAGACTTTCGACTTCGTGGCATCGCTATAGACGGCCAGGTTGCCGGCCCAGCCGGCGACGTCGAATGTCGTCTGGCCGCTCTTGAAAAGCTCCTGTATCTCGACATCCTTGAGGCCGGTCGAGGCCGGATCGATGAGGCCGTCCTTCAGCGCGCCGATCTCCCAGGCCATCGCCTTGTAGCCGGCGGAATCAGGCGTCGTGAAGAGCGGCTTGAAGTCGTTGTCGAACAGTTCGCCGCCGAACGCCTTGGTCAGCAGATACCAGGCGGTGGCGCTGCCCTCCGTCGCCGAAAGCGGCAACGCGATCGGATATTTGACGATGCCCTTGGCCTTGATCACCTTCGCATCGGCCAGCAGCTCATCCGGTGTCTTCGGCACCTGGGCGATGCCGGCCTTCTTCAGATGATCCTCATTGAGGATGAGAAGGCGGAAATCGTTGTTGTAGGGTAGCGCGATCAGCTTCTTGTCATAGGTGAAGATGGGAACCGTCGGCAGATCCTTGAGGACCGCCGGATCGACGATGCCGTCCAGCGGCGTGTACCAGTTGGCGGCGCCGAACTGGCCGACCCAAGACCAGTCGACCTCCGTCACGTCGGCCGGCGCGCTGCCGGCAATCGTCGCGGTCACGATCTTGGTGCGGATATCGTCCCAGCCCAGCGTCTGCAGATTGATCGTGATGCCGGTCTGGCTGGTGAAGCGATCGGTCATATCCTTGGGCAAGGTGGCCCAAGGCGGCAGCAGCACGGTGATGGTCTGGCCGGCATAGGGCTTGTCGGCCGCGAGTGCCGGCACGGTCATGAGCATGGAAAGGCCGGCAATGGCACCCAGCAATAATGATCTTCTCTTCATTTTATCCTCCCTGTTTTTCAGTTTTTCACGAATGTTTCCGGCGAGACCGGTGCAGCGAGCGCTTGGCCAAGCCGGCCGATCCAGAGGTCATCGACCGCCCATCCGCAAAGCTGCGCGGCACGAAGCAGCGCGCCGCCCACGGGCGGCAATCGCGGCTCTTCCGGCTGCTGGCCAAGCCGCTCGATGATGCGGTCCCTGACGATGCGGCTGGCAAGGACACCGCCGGCATATGACCAGCGCCGTTGATCCTTGTCGCCGATCCAGGCCCAGCCTGCTTCGGCATGCTCGGCGAGATGATCGCCGGCACGCTGCAGGAGCCCCCGCGCCACCGCATCGCCTGCCTCGGCGAGTTCGTCAATCATCCTGGCGAGACCCGCGATGGAAGCGCGCCGCTTTTCCTGCCCGTAGCACCAAGCCATCAGTTCCGTTTGATCGAGGCCGAGCCGGTTCAGCAAGGCATCGGCGAAGGCTTTGTTCGTGGTGCGTCCATCGCAGGCGCGGCTTGCCTCCGACAGCGCCTCGCGGCCGATCCAATAGGCGCTGCCTTCATCGCCGAAGGCCTCGCCCCAACCGCCGATGCGATGTTCCCTGCCCTGCTGGTCGCCGGCCCAGGCCATCGATCCGGTGCCAGCCAGGATCAGGACACCTGCCCGACCGGCAAAAGCGCCATCGAAGGCGGCACGGACGTCGTTTTCAACAATATGGCGCATGGGCAGAATCGCCTGTACCACGCGGCTTTGCTGCGCCGAGATATCCGCGATCTCGCCATGGAACGGCAGACCGATGACGGCAGCGCCCACTTGAGGGAAGTAAGCTTCGGCCGAGCGGAGCAACCGCTCCAGCGCGGCCGGCCAATCCGGTTCCGCCATGGGATCTTGAGGCGCCCCGATTTGCCTCTCCAGAATACGTCCGTCACGATCGGCCAGCGCGAGCGCTGTCTTGGTGCCGCCGCCATCCAGGCCCAGAACGAGATCCATCCGCTTACGCCTTCTCGGCCATCGAGCGACGTGCTGGCGCCATGTTGCCAACCACGATCAAATCGATGCCGGCGTCACGCAGCCTTGCCTGACGCTGCGGCGCCAGTTCGTCATCGACGATGACGCCGGTCGGCGGTGCCAGTTCGGAAACCAGGAACGTGGCACGACGCCCGAATTTGCCGGCATCGGCCAGAACCATGGTGCGGGCAGAGCGTGCGAGCATGCGTTCGTTCAGGCTGGCCTCGGCTGCGTCCAAGCTATAGACACACCCGTCATCGCCGATGGCACTCGCCCCCAGGAAGAGCTGGTCGAACCACAAACGGTCGAGTGCCGCTTCCGCCGACGGGCCGACCATGGAAGCATTTTCATTGCGCAGCTGGCCGCCGATCAGCGTCACGCGCAGTTTCGGCACATTCATCAGTTCCTTTGCCACCAGCAAGCCATTGGTGAAGATCGCCAGCGGCAGCGGGCTCATGCGCAACAGGCGCGCCAGTTGCAGCACCGTCGTGCCGGCATCGAGGAACACCGAACCATGCGGCTGTAAAAGCTCATAGGCCGCAGCCGCAATGGCCCGCTTGGCCGCCAGATTTTGTTTTTCTCGGACTTCGAAGGCGACTTCGACATCGGCACTGCCGGCGATGCGGGCGCTGCCATGGGTGCGGCTGATGACGCCCTCGCCCTCCAGAACCTGAAGATCCCGACGGACGGTCGCCAGCGAGGCCCCGATCGCATCGGCAAGCTCCTGGATGGAACAGGTTCCATGCGCATAGAGATGGTGCCGGATCGCCTCAAGCCTGTCGTTCTTCATTGGCCGCCCAAAATCAATGAGCGTCACTTTATTGGCCAAAAAAATCAGAATCAATCAGATTCTTGATCATTTAAGATTTATATGGTCCGAATGATGACCATTGATCAACTAACCTGATGACAGGCTGTTCAACTTCTGCGTGTCCGCTTGGCCAGATAGACCAGCGTTTCCAGCGGCGTCTGGGCGGCAATTCGGGCGGTGACATTAGGGAAGGCGTCGCTGATCAGACCGGTCAAGGTTGCGCCGGGCGGGGCTTCGATAAAGAAGCGTTCGCCGAGTTCGTAGAGCAGGTTGGTGGAATCGTACCAGAGCACGGGATTGCAGACATTGGTCGCCAGTTCCTCGGCCACGCTTGCTGCGTCACGCATCACCCGGGCGCGGCGATTGCCGACATAGATCACATTGGGTGCCCGGATCTCGATCTCGGCGATGGCCGCGGCGAGATGGGTGGAAACATCGGCCAGCAGCGGGCAATGCGATGGAACGCTGACAGCAAGACGTTGGGCCTGGCGCGCGCCGGCCTCCTTGGCGGCATCCACCAGCCGGTCCAAAGCTGCCACCGCGCCGGTGACGACGATCTCGGTCGGGGCATTGAAATTGGCCAGATACAGTGGCTCGTCATCGCGCTGCGCTGCTGCCACCAGTTCCCCCAGTCGGCGCTGCGGCAGACCACCGAAGGCCGCCATGCCATAGCCACTGGGATAGGCCTGTTCCATCAGGGTCGCGCGCAGCTTCACCAGCCTGAGCGCATCGGAAAAGCCGATGGCCTCTGCCGCGACGGCAGCGGTGAAGGAGCCAACGGAGAGGCCGGCCACGGCATCGGGTCGCACATCATGGGCGGCCAACGCTCGTGTGATCGCAACGCCGGCAACCAGCGCCGTCAATTGCACGGCGACGGTCGACACCAGTTCCTCGGTGCTGTCGAGGCCAAGCACGTCGCGCTCCAGCACACGGCTCGCCTCCTCTAGTGTCGCCGTCACCGCCGGATCGCGCGGCAGCTCGTGCAGGAAGCCGGGGGTTTGCGCGCCCTGGCCGGGAAACAGGAAGGTCGTCATCACTCGGCCTCCAAGCGCCCTGACGCTGTCGATCGGTTGGATGCTTGCCAGGGATCCGCGACGAGATGCGGACCATCAATGCTGCGCGCCACCACCGATCCATTGCCACGAACATATTCCGACAGCGCCACCGCGCCGGCCGGCGTCTCCAACAACAGGTCGCAACGCACGTTCAGCCGGGCAATCTCCGCCAACAGCGCGGCGGCCTGACTCCGGTCGAGCGGATCGTCGGCGCGGATCATGGCATCGAGATCGCTGCTCTGCTTGGCGGTCGGCGTGAAGCTCGCCAATTCAAAACCGACACTGCCGGTCGGTCCCCAGGTCCAGCCGCGTGGATCAAGCAATGCCCCGAGAGAGTCGATAGCGGAGAGTGCGGCGACCGCCGCCACACGATCCGCCGCCAGACGAGACAATCGCGCCGGCAATGCCTCGGGCTTCAGACGCTCCTGCACATGGCGCGGATCGAGCCAGGCAGACCAGCGTTGATCGCGCCCCGTGCCGCGTATCCCGACGGGGATGCACCCGTCCTTCCCAGCGGCACGGCGGACCACCACCCAGGGCGCAGTGGCCAGGCTCTTCATCGCCCAATCCGGCAGAGGCGCGTCGCCGGTCAGCTGTGCCGCATCGCCGAACCGCAGCAGGTCATGGGGCAGGAAGCGGGCTGTCGCCTGGGCCTGCGTCATATCCCCACCCCTCCTTCACCTGAATCCTTCGTCACACATGCGGCGCGACCAAAGCGATCGCCGCAGCCAGGGTCACTATACTGAACAGCGACGACACCACCAGCGTGGAACCGGCCACCGCCGGGCGCGTGCCGTAATTGGCGCCGAAGACCATGCCGAAGAAGCCGCAGGGAATGGCGGTCAGCAGGACCACCTGCCCGGCAAAGGGCTGCGGCACCCGCAGCAGATAGACCATCAGGGCCGCCAGCATCGGTTGCGCGATGTTCTTCAGGAAGACACCGAGCACGACATTGCCGGTGATCCGGATCGGCTGAGCGGAGAGGATCAGACCGGTGAGGAACAACCCGGCACCCGCCGTGGCCTGACCGATCACGCTCAATGTCTTGTCGGCCAGCGGCGGCATCTGGAATCCGGTCAGGGCCAAGATCACGGCCAGCAAGGGTGCGATGAAGATCGGCTTCGACACCGAATTGCGCAGCGCCGTCAGAAAGTGCGATAGCTTGGAGCCGGCGTCTTGCTGCTTCGAAAGCTCCAGCAATGTCAGGGTCAAAGGCGAGATGGTGATGGAACCGGTGGCGATGGCGATGGCCACCGGCAGCGCCGCCTCGGTGCCATAGATGCTGACCAATAGCGGCAGGCCGATCGAGGCGAAATTCGGGAAGGCAACCGTCAGTGTCTGCACCGCCCCGTCGCCTTGCGACAATTTGAAGGCACGGTATTGCAGCAGCGCCACGACGATGAAGACGGTCAGCAGCGAGATCGCCAGCACCGCCATCAGCGGGGCATCCTTGATGATGACTTCGCGCGGCGTGCGGGCGATGGCCGTGAAGAGCGCCGCCGGCAAGGCGAACGTCATCAGGAAGCTGTTCAGCGATTTGATATTGACGTTGTCGACGATGCCGCGCTTCCCGGCGAAATAGCCGAGGAACATGACAAAGAAGACCGGCACCAGGGCCGAGGCCACAAGCATGGGCATAGACGAAACATCCCCCGTTCTCGCCCATGAAGGGCTGGCGATCGTTTATTGTTGTTGTTCCGGCGACAGAACCGGCATCAGCTTGCCTGCGACCATTGTTCGGCGAGGCGGCGGCGGACTTCGTTGGAGGCGGCGCGCATTTTCTTCGCTGCCGGCGACGTCAGGCGGCTGCTGAGATCCCGGCTGCCGGAAGCGCGGATATCGGAGAGGGTTTCGATCAGCACCTGGCGCACTTTCGCGATATCCGCCGGACGCGGCTTATCCGCCTGCACGCCGTCGATCAGCGCATGCAGCAGGCCGAGCTTGGCATAGTTGCGGATATCGTAGGACATCGGCGGTATCTTCTCGCCCAGCTCATCCAGCTCCGCTACCGATCGGCGGGTGATGCGGGCTGCCGCCTGCTTGCCCATGGCATGGACCAGCACGCCGGCATCGTCGAGCGCCACCAGCCGGTTGGCCTGGTAGCCATGGGCCAGAAAAGCGCCGGACATGGCATGGCCGACCAGCAGGCCGATCATCGGATGGCCGGCGAGCCGCGCCTCGGCATAAGCATCGACGGCAGCGGCGCAAGCAAGCTGGATCCCCAGCATTTCCTCGCGCCGGCCATAGGCCTGGCTGGTCACGTCTACCACGGCGATGATCGGCCGGCGGGCTCCGTCCTTGTCGCCGGCTATGGTGTCACGTACCAGCTTGGCGAGAATCCAGCCCTGTTCGAGCCCCACTTCACCCATGCGGGCACGGGGAAAACGGTTCTGCGGATCGGGCACCACGGCGATGAAGCGGGCCATGTCCTGGCCCAATGGCGCATCGGCATAGATCACCGATGCCTTGCCGTAAGCGGGCGCGCTTTTACCCTCGGTCAGGGCGGTGAGCCAGACGCGGCCCCGGCTGTCATTGCTGATGGCGGCAGTCTTGTCGGTGGCAGTCTTGTCGGTGGCAGTCATTTCGCGCCTCCTTTTTTCCAGCTCGCCCGCAGGGCTTTGGGATCCGCCGGCTGGGTAGGATCGAAGGCGGCCAGCTTGTCCAGATATTCATCGACGCTTGCGCTGTGATACCGTGCCGGCACGCCGGCCTTGAAAGCGGCACGAACGGCAGTGGCGATGGCATCGGCATCATCTTCCACCAGGACATCCGCCTGACCGATGTCATAGCGCTGTTCACCCCCGATCAGGCTCCAGATCAGACGCCGGTCCGACGAGTCCAATTCCTCGATCCCAGCTTCCTGTTCGATCACCTCCGGCCCGTTCATGCCGATCCGCGCTTGCGGCGTCACGATCAGATAGCTGCAGAGCGAGGCCGCCAGCGACATCCCGCCGAAACAGCCGACCATGCCGGCGACCACGCCGATCACCGGCACATGGCGCCGCAAGGCGACGATGCCGGCCTGTATCTCGCCGATCACCGCGAGGCCCAGATTGGCTTCCTGCAACCGCACGCCGCCGGTTTCGAACAGGATCACCGGACGGGTCGGAATGCCTTTCTCATGATCGGCCAAGGCCAGTTCCAGCATCCCGGCGATCTTGGCACCGGAGACTTCGCCCATGCTGCCGCCCTGGAAACTGCTTTCGATGGCGGCGATCACGGCGGGCTGGCCGTCGATCTTGCCGCGCAACAGCACGACCCCGTCATCGGCCTGGGCCACGATGCCCTGCAAGGGCAACCACGGCGATTTCAGACGGTCGAAGGGGCCAAGCAGCATCCGGCCGCTGCCGCCATCCAGCAAAGCGGCCGCCCGCTCGGCAGCACTCAGCTCGATGAAGCTCTTGCGGGCGAGGAAATGTTGCCAATCCTGTGGCGATTGCGATGCCGTCGTCATTTGTCATCCTCCACGGCCTGGGCTAGGCGCAAGGCAACCATGCCCGGTGTCGCACCGAAATCGTTGATCTCGATGGCGACCGCGCCGTTGAAGCGCGTGAAAAAGCGATCGATCACGTTCCGCCAGATCTTGTCATAGCCTTTGACGCTGGTGGTGACCACCACATGGGCTTTGCCGTCGCTCGAGGGTTCGACCAGAACCTCGAGATCGCCGGATCCCACGACGCCGACATGCGCGCGGCCGCTGAAGGGTGCGGTGGCGGTTGGATAATCATATTTCAGGATTTCCATCAGAGTGCCTCCGTGACAAACGTGGGAGTCGTAACACGGTCGAGAAACAGCGCCGCAGCCAGCATGTCGGCCGCACCGCCAGGCGATGCATTGAGACCCATCAGCCGCTCATGCAGCTCGGCCAAAGCACGCGCCCCAGCCGCCCTAGCTGTACCGCCGGCATCGAGCACCGCCTGGGCACCGCTCTTGCCGGTTTCCAAGGCCGTCAGGCCGCCGCGATGCAAAAGACAGGTATCGTCGAGACTGGCCATGATCGCCATCAGCGCATCCAGCCGCGCCTGGCTTGGCGAGAGGCCGCCTGCGAGGCCTCGCCACAACACCGGCAGGCCGATGCGCACAGCATGGGGAAAGCCGAGCTGCGCTTCGCCGCGGGCGCCCCCGCGGGCGGGGTGAACTTCGTGCGCAAACGCGGGCAAGCGACGCCTCACACCGAGATCACCTTGTCGGGTGGCAGTTACGACAACT